>Ga0180432_10007191_pt1 | contig 14213 bp, 5 predicted proteins | sample SS_ome_10_FD_132414 | JGI IMG/M metagenome (GOLD analysis project Ga0180432, IMG submission 132414) | Hypersaline lake sediment archaeal communities from the Salton Sea, California, USA - SS_1_MS_2 metaG | ecosystem: Environmental > Aquatic > Non-marine Saline and Alkaline > Hypersaline >... | reverse complement strand
TCCGGCGCGTCGGCCAGCAGCATCGCCACGCGCTCGGCGTGCGCGAACTCCCGGTCGCCGTCCTCCCGGTCCACCCAGCCGCCCCGGTCGATGTTGGGCGTGAAGGTGACCGGGTAGCCGAAGGCGACCAGCCGCAGGTCGAAGGTGTCGGCGGCCTCTCGGGACGCCTGGACGGTCACCCCGTCCTCGTCGCGCACGACGGTCTGGTATTCGATCTCGGCGTTGTTGTTGAGCTTTCGGCGCATGGTGCTCTTCTCGGTGGTGTGGGTGTTGGGGGTCAGTGCGTCCATTCGTAGTGGAATGCGTAAATCCAGGCGCGAAAGCCCCGATAGCGGTCGGTGACGTAGCCGTCGCCGCGTTTCGCCTTGCGGGTGCGGTATGTGGTCAAGCCACCCCGCCGCCCGACGTGAAAGCTCGCCCCCTCCGCGTTCAAGGGGTGATCGGTGTCCTCGGCGTTGATGCCGAACCCGCTGATATGGGCGAGGCGGGGGGCGTCACCCGCCTTGTCGAGGATGCCATCTTCGACGGCGACCGTGGCGTTGACCTGTAGTCCGCGCACGACGGTGCTTTTTTGTTCTCCGCCCCGGGTAAGGATCGCCCTGATGGCTTGCGCCACGACCCTGCGCTGCTGAGGCCGTAGCATCGGCAACGCCTCGTCCACCGTCCGCATGGCCTGCCTGACGGCGGCCGGCGCGCGGTCGAAGGGGACGACCGCGCCGCTCCACTCAATCTCGATGTCCTCGTGGCCCTCGAACGCTCCAGTCAGGAGGGTGCGGGTGACGGTGGGGTGGGGCAGCGGGCCGAAGTCGAGGGGCGTGGTGCTCATGGTGTTCTCCGGGGGGCTTCCGTCGCCCCGGTGAACACAGCCTATGCTCGGTGTTAGAGGGTGTCGAGAATAAATCTGCACCGCCCTCTACGCAGTCCGCGAGAATCCGCCCCCTGACGTTATTCTCGGCGGTAATATTTCTTCGATCACCGCCGCGTGCGTCGGATCCGCAGGCGGCGCGTGCGCTGGGTTCGCCGGGTGGCGCGCATCCGTGCGGCCCCGGTCGTGGCCCGCTGGCCCACGAGGACGGCGAGGCCCGGAGCGATGGCGACCTGCCGCACGCGCCCGCCCCGGAACGCGCCCAGGGAGCGACAGTGCAGCCGCACGCCGCCGCCGGGTAGCCGTTCGATTGCGCGCTGCCGGTAGCCTCGGCGGCGCAGGACGCGCTGGAGCCCGTCGAGGGGCCAGCGGGCGGGGTCGAGGAGGATGGACTGGACGACGGCGGACGGGGGGAGGTCGGGCACGTCGATGGCGGCGGTCGGGTTGTCTGCGACGAGGGGCACGCCGTCGCGAAGCTGGGGGATGCGCCGCCACACGTCGATGATCTCGTCCAGTTCGACGTGCTCCAGATCGGCCGACCCGATGGTCTGCGCGACGAGCGCCCGCTTGCGGTCCACGATCTCTGAGATCCGCTGGTCCACGGTGTTCTCGGCGTGCAGATACCAGATCGTCGTGGTCCGCGTCTGCCCGATGCGCCGGATCCGGTCTTCGCTCTGCTCCTCGTAGGCGGGCACATAGTCCCGCTCGAACCTGAGCATATGGGCTGCGCGGGTCAGGGTGATGCCCTCCCGGGCCGCGCTGGACGCCAGAAACACGTCCACGTCGCCCGCCTGGAACGCTTCGACGGCCGCCTGACGGGCCTCGGTCGAGGTCGAGCCGTCGAGCCGGACGTAGGGGATCGCGAGCTTGGAGAGCGACTGGCCCAGCAGGTCCATCACGTCCCCGTAGTGCCCGAACACGACGCACGGCTCGCCGCGCTTCCGCATGTTCCGGACCCAGGCCGCCGCCGCCGGTACCTTGCCGCGTCCCAGGATGCGCCGGAGGTAGGCGAGCTTCGCCAGGGGCTCGGCGGCCAGGGCGCGTTCGGCGGCGTCCCCGGCCGCCGCGTCGTCGCCCAGGAGCGTCGGCAGGTACTCGTCCAGCCACTCCCCGAACTCGGCCACGACCTGCTCGTACTCGCCTCGGAGGTCGGCTGGGATCTCCGCGTGCAAGTAGACGCGCCGCTTGGCCGGAATGTCGGGGGCTACGTCCTCCAGCAGCCGCCGGAGCATGGGCGGCGTCTCGGTGCCGAACATGCCCTCCAACACGCGAAGCTCGTCCACGTCGTTGAGCATCGGCGTCCCGGTGAGGAGGAGGACGTGCGGGCACGCCCCGGCAAGCTCGCGGATCGCTTGCGAACGCGCCGTGTCCGGGTTCTTCGCGTAGTGGGCCTCGTCGGCCACCAGCAGCCGGAACCCGTAGGCCAGCAGATCGTCCTTCCGCGCCGCTGCCACGTCCCAGGTCGTGATGGTCAGGTGGTGGCCGCGCTGGAGCGGGTCGGACTGCGTGGCGAGGGTCTGGACCCGGATCCCAGGCACCCACCGCTCGGCCTCGCGCCGCCAGTTGCGGAACACCGACGCCGGCACGACGGCGAGCGCCGGACACAAGGCGCGGGCGTTCTCGCGGATCGAGACGAGCACTTGCGGCGTCTTCCCGCACCCAGGCGCGTCCGCCAGGAGTACCCGCCAGCCGTGCTCAGCCAGGAAGTCCACGCCCTCGCGCTGGAACGGTCGAAGCTCCGGGGGCGGCCCGGCGGGGGCGGCGCGCTTCGCCTCGGCCTTGCGCCTCCGGGGGGCTGCGCGCCGCTTCCGTTTCCGCTTCGGCTTCGGCGCGTTGCTCCACCGCTTCGCCCGCGTCATCCGTGCCATGGTGCCCTCTCGCGCGTGTGGGCCTCTCCTACGCCCCGATCCTCGGCTCGGCCAGGGCGGCGCGGCACAGCAGCCGGAACACGCCCGGGGCGAGGTCGTAGCCGGCCAGCCGCTCCGGGGTGACCCAGGCCACTCCGTCGTGTTCCCCGTCGCGGGGGAGCGCCAAGAACGGGTAGATCGCGGGACGTTCCACGAGGAACAGGTGGCTCACGGGCCACCCCGGCTCCCGGCCGATGTACGTCATGCGGAACGGGGGGTCGATGCCCGCCTCCTCGGCAAGCTCGCGGACGGCGGCTTGCGCGGGCGTCTCCCCGCGCTCGACGTAGCCCCCGGGCAGCCCCCACTTGCCGGGAGCCCAGGGCGCGGTCGGGCCGCGCCGGAGGAGGAGGAGGCAACCCGCCTGGACGACGATGGTGTGCGCCGCTGCGCGGGTCACCGGGTCACCAGGGAGCGGGCCAGGGCCTCGTAGCGGGCGCGGTTCAGCCGTAGCTCGGCGGCGAGCACGGGGTCGTCGCGGTCGAAGCGGTCTTGCAGGTCGGAGAGGATGCGCGAGGTCGTGATCGGTCGTCGGTCGGCGGCGGCCCGCACGTCGGCGTTGTGCGCGTCGGTCCACGCGCGCAGCTCGCCCATCGCCTTGCCGTAGAGGTCCGGTGCGAACTCGCGGAGCACCGCCAGGAACGTCGAGCGCCCCGTCACGTCGCGAAACCGGGCCTCGGTGATGGTGCCGCCCTCCCGGCCCAGCAGGGTCGCCCCGGAGCCGCGCCGGCCGACCAGGGCGTCCTTCGTGTTCCCCAGGTGCGGGTAGAACTCGGCGGGGGTGAGGTAGTACCGAGGTCCGTGGGTGGCTTGGAGGTAGGACAGCCGCTCCGCGATCTCCTTGCCCCGGGGCGACCGGGAGCCCAGGCCGGACGCCTCGGACTGCAACGCATCGATCTCGTCGGCCAGCTTCGCCTGAGCGGCGTCCCAGGAACCGGCCGGAGCGCCGTAGTCTCCCCGCTTCCGTCTGCCGGAGCGGCCCGTCCCCAGGGCGTCCCACAGGAGGGACTGGACCATGTGCCGTAGCTCATGCTGGAGCGTCGGGCGGGCGTCGTCGGGTCGGGTGGAGCCCGTGACGTAGAGGTTGATGCCGCGCTTCATCGCGGGCCAGTAGATCCACGACCCCGCCGGATCCCCGGGCCGGGACGCGAATACCCGCACGGTCACCGATGGCATCTTCGCCGTCATCGGACCCACCGGGTAGTGCGCGGGTAGCCCGGTGAGGTCCAGAGGGACCGACGCGACCAGCAGGGGCCGGCGAGCCCCGCGCTGGTGCCGCCGCTCGTCCGCCTGACGGAACGTGTCGCGGTGCTTCCGCATGAACGCGACCAGGGCCTCCTCCATCGCGGGAGGGTAGGCAAGCTGGCTGTTGCGGCGACTACGCACGGGTCAAGACTCGTAGGGGGCGAGCACGTCGTAGCTCTCGCGGAGGAGCGTGAGGTACTTGCGCTTCACGGGGACGTGCGCGTTCTGGTGTTCGTCCACGGCGTCTCGGAGGTCCATGTAGGCGTCGATGGCGTGAGCGACGAGCGCGTTCCGGGGGGCCTTCCGCGACCGCTCCAGCCGCACGATCGCCTTCGCGGCGTTGGCGAGGATGCGGGCGCGAGCGCCCAGCGGCGGGAGGTTCCACCGCTTGTCCCGCTTCGCGTTGCGGATCACGCCCAGGACACGCTGCTTGATCTGCTCGCGGATCTGACGCTCGCGTAGATCCTCCGGGCTCCCCGGCGCGGGACGCGGGAGGTCCACGGCCTCCTCGGGGGTCAGGGGGAGGTCGGCCAGCCGCCCGTTGAAGACCATCTGACCGGGCTGGCGGCGGGGGTTGTTCCGCACCGACTCGATGATCTTCCGCTTCTCGGAGGTCAAGACGCCCTGAGCGACGAGATCCGCCAGCATCTTCGCGTTGGACGACGGAACCAGACGGCGCACCTCGTCGGCCTCCACGACGCCGCCCGCTCGCCGGAACTCCTCGACAGCCGCCCGGACCTTGGTGGAGCGCCAGGAGATCGCGGGGTCTTCGTTGAAGTACGTCGTGACACCCCACCGAGAAAGCGACTTGATGTTGCTGACGACGGTGGCCGACTTGATCCCCTTCTTCTCCATCGCCGCCTCCAGCGCGGCGCGGGGTGCCGTCCGCTCGGGCTGCTTGTCGAGCCACTGGATGATGGTGTTGCGGACCTTGGTGTAGGTCGCCTTCGGGGTTGCCCGGATCAAGGCTTCGGCCTCCTCCGGGCTGTGCAGCAGCGTGACCTCGTACTGAAGCGAGCCCGGGTCCATGTAGGCGGCAGAGAGGGAGTAGGTGTAGGTGACGTTCCGGGGGTCGTCCTCCAGCACCCGCTCCACGTCGGACAGGCTGATCTCGTCCAGGGCGACGATCGCGCCCTCCTGAGCCTCCTCGTTGAGCCGGTCGAGGATCACCCGCATGGCCGGCTCCGCAGCGGGGCAGAGGACCATCTGGTCGTTCTCCTGCTGGAAGTAGTCGAGTCCGGTCATCAGATCGATCCTCACCATCTTCGCCCGCACGCCCTCCTCGATGCGGTCATCGATCGTCCCGGGAGCGTGCAGCGTCGTGATCACCACGTCGCGCTCCTGGCCGACGCGGAAGATCCGGGCCTGCGCCTGCGTCAGTTTGCCCGGCTGCCACCAATACTCGATGAACAGCGCGTAGCGGGCGCGGGTCAGCGTGACGCCCTCGGCCATCGAGACGGAGCCCACGATCACGTCGATGCGGCCCTCTTGGAAGTCCTTGACGTACTGGCCCTTCATGGCGGGACTGGCATCCCCGTCCACGATGGCGTAGCGCATGTTGTACCGCTTCAGCACCTCCGCGACCGCTGCGATCACGTTCTTGTGGTACGCCCACACGACGACGGGCTCGCCCTCGGCCAGCTTCTCCTCGATCCAGCAGATCGCGTTGGGAACCTTCAACTCACCGATATACTGACGTTTGTAGGTGATTTCCGCGAGGCCCGACGCCTCCTCGGGGAACTCCAACTCATTCATCTGCTCGATGACCGAGTAGGGGTCGCCCCCGGCGAGGATGCCCTTGACCGCGTTGTCCACGCGCTGATCGAACTTGCGCTTGCGGACAACCTCTTGGAACATCGCATCCAGCGTCTCCAGATACTCCTCCTGCTCCTTCGACAGCTTCAACGTCTGCTCGCGGAGGATCTTGTCGGCACCGAACTGAACCGCCGGCTGACCGTCCACCCGAAGGAAGCCCACGCGCGTCTGGTCCGCTACGTCCTGCTTGACGCGGCGGACCATGAGGTTGCCCGTCGCTTCGACCAGCCGGGCGTAGGGATCCGTGCCCTGCTCCACCGCCCGCTCAATCTCGGCCTGGGTGGGCTGGTACTCATTGATGAACCCGGGCAACTCCGGGTAGTCCGACGGGTCCATGCCGTGCAGCAGCGTCCACCATTCCGAGAGCTTGCCGTTGCTGACCGGCGTTCCGGTGAGGAGGATCCGGTTGGGAATCTGCTTCACGGTCAGCAGGAACGCCTGCGTCCGCCGCGTGTAGGGGCTCTGAACGCCCCTTGGCATCGGGGCCTTGCCGAGTAGCTGGGCGACGGTGATGCGCGTCCGAGTGCTGGATCCTCCGCTCTTGTAGAGGTTCTTGACGTAGTGGGCCTCGTCACCGATGAACGTCTGGTAGAACCCGGTCTGGAACCGCTCGGGGTACAGCCCCAGCAGTTCCCAGGACGCGACCATCACGTCATGCACCTCGTCTTGGTGGTCCTTCCCCTCAAAGATGGACACGCGGAGGTCAGGCAGCCATGCGTTGATCTCGTCGCGCCAGTTAGTGATGACCGACCCGGGGCACACGACGAGCGCCGGGAGCGACGGTTGGCCTGTGTCCGGGTGCTTCCGCACGGACACGAATCCGAGAGCCTGGATCGTCTTGCCGAGCCCCATTTCGTCGCCTACGAGGCCGACACCGTTGTTCCGCAGCAGGTAGGCGATACCGACCCGCTGGTAGTCGAACGGGTAGTAGTACCCACCCTTGCCGTCGGGCTTGCGGAACGACTTGGGGGGCTGGAGCCGGTTGGCTTCCGCCTTCTCGTCTGCGGTGGCCGCCTCCAACAACACACCCGAGACGGAGCGGCGTCCGAGGCCCGGGATCGTGACCGTCATCCCGGCGGTCGGGAAGCCCCGGGGTCCGGTGACCGTCTTGTCCTCGATGCGCGGAGCGCGGTTCATCTTGTAGAGCAGGTCGTCCTTGGGTTCCGCCATGAACTGCCCGGCGAACCCGATGCGGATCGTGGCTGCCAGCGCGTAGAGCCCCGCCGCTTCCAGGCGGCCCGCTATGTCGCGAAGCCCGGAATCCGTGAAATCCTCCTTCTTGATGCGGAACTCGGAGTACGCCATCGCGTAGGTTTGCGTTGCCGAGTCGAACTTGGCGATGTTCTGCCTCTCGATGTTCTCGTAGGTCGCCTGATCTCGACCTACTCGGGCGGCTTCTCGCGCTCGGCGCTCCCCTTCCGGGGAGAGTCGGGCGGCCTCGATGGTCCACCATGCGTCCTTCTCGGGAAACTCGTCCACGAACCGGGACTGGACGCCGAGAGCCCGCGCCAGAGCCTTGATCTGACTGGAGGGGTTGCCTTGCGGGAGAGTGCCCGGTTGTTCTGCGAGGAAGGAGTAGACGCTTCGATCGGGGTCCGTCCCCTCTCCCCACGTCCACGCGGTCGGGATCTGGAACGTGATGTAGGCCCCCGTCCCGTCCAGCCGGAAGCCCTGCGACGGAAGCGCGCTCGGGGGCATCACGGGCTCGCCCAGCGTGATCTTGCCCAGGAACACCGGAACCTTCGACACGACCCACGGGTACATGATCAGCGCCGAGAGCTTCGGGCGCGCTGCGCGGAGCACGGGCAGCACCGCCGCCTTGACCGCCGCCGTAGCGGGTGGCTTGACCACGCGCCGGAACCTGCCCTCTCCGGTGAAGTGTCGGTAGTACCGCTCGATGAACGCGAGATCCGCGCTCGTCAGTCCGGCCGCCGCCTCCTCGGCGGTCGGCTCCGGCGGCGGGGCCGGGGCGGCGACCACGGGGGCGGGCGGGGCGACCACGGGGGCGGGCGTCGGCACGGGGGCCGGGGCGGGGGCAGCGGGGGCCGGGGCGGTCTGCTGCCGGAAGATCGCGGCGACCTGCCCCGCACGATCCACGATGACCCTCGCCGTGAGGGACCGGCCCTCTGCGGCCATCTTCTCCCCCAGGGCGACCAGCGCGGCGACCGCCTCCGCTGCCTGCTCGGGGGTCAGCGCGCCTCCGGGGAAGTCCGGCCGCTGGAAGTACCCCAGGAGCAACGACTGTTCCTCGTCCGAGAGACGGTCAGCGTTGCGCCGGATGCGGCGAAGGTTGCGGTAGAGACGGTGGTTCATGGTCGTGTCCGGTGAAGCTCAGGGGCAGCTTACAGGTCTGCGAACAGGTCGGCCAGGGCAGCGGCCTTGGCGTCCGCCGGGGCGGGGGCGGGGGTCGAGGTAGCCCCGGTCGCCACCACGCGCCGCCCGGTGCCTTGCGCGGCCTCCACGGCGCTCGTGACGGCTCCGGCGACCAGGGTGGGCGCGGACGGGCCGGCGGGGGCAGGGGCGGGCGTCGGGGCGGGCGTCTGCGAAGATGCCGGAGCCGCGCCGCCGATCCGTGCCCGTAGGTCGGCCTCGCGCGCCTCCTCGGAGGTCGGGTAGCGGTCCTTCGCCCGCAGGTTGCGGTCGATGAAGGCGGCGAAGTCGGTGGCCGCGCGCTCCACGTCGGCCTGCTCGCGGATCGGTCGCTGGAGCGTCTGCCCGTCGTCCAGGGTCGCCACCCACACGTCGGATCCGGGGATCGCGCGGGAGATCATCGGGGCGTCGTACCCCGTCGCACCGTCGAAGCCGTGCCAGTCCACCCGGACGCGGGCGGCGTCGTCGGACACCCGCTGCGACTCGACCAGCGGCCAGCCGGCGGCGCGGAGGTTGGCGCGCACCTGGGAGGCGAGGACGACGGCGGCGATCGGGAACACGCCGAGGGCGGCGAGCGTTGCGTCGTCGTCCGCCGGGGCCGGGGCCTTCCCGGGGGCGGGCACCCCGAAGTAGCTGTACCACCACGCCTCGGCCTGCTCGCGGGTGTCGAAGGGATAGCCGCCTCGCTTGTTGCCCCACGCGCCTTTCCAACCGCGTTGGCTGCCGGCCCGCTTGGCGCTGGCGATGCGGCGCTTCCACTCGTCCTTGGGTACACGATCCGTCGGAATGAGGACGACGTAGGGTGCGCCGCTCTTGCGCGTGCGTCCCTCGATCTCGTAGCCGGGCACGCCCTGGGCGACGGTGACCGTCGGAGCGGGGGCGGGCTCGGCATGAACCGCACGGGCATCGGCCGCTCGCCAGCCGTAGCGCCACGCCGTCGTCAGAGCCGCGCGAGCTTGGCCTGGGCCGAAGCCGGAATCTGCCCCGGGGTTCTCCCCTCGGTCGGGGTAGCCCTCACGAAACTCCATGCCGTCGTGCCACGCTTCGTTGAGCGCGTCGATGTAGCTCTGCGCGACGCCGGACGCGAGGTTAGCCGCCTCGCCCGTCGCTGGGTCGAACGGGATCTGCATGAGCTTTCCCGCGTCCGTCAGGGCTCCCAGCGCGTAGGTGAAGGTCGTGTCGCCAAGAGCCGCGTTGGTGGACTCCCGGTAGGGTTCGTGCTGACGTAGCGTCGTCAGGCTGTCGTTCGCGGGAGTCGAAACCTGTACCGACCAGGGCGCAAGCGGGAGGTAGTCTGGGTTGCCCGCGCGAGCCTCCATAGCGATGCGCTCCTCCATCTGCTCGCTGGCGTCCTTCAGCATGATCTCGGTCGCGACCCTGACCAGCGTGATCTGCTGTGTCGAGTCGAGGCCAGGAGCCGGGGCCGGGGCGGGAGCGGGGGCGGGCGTCGGGGCCGCGCTGCCGATCCGTGCCTGCAAATCGGCGTAGCGGGCGGCCTCGGAGGTCGGGAACAGGTTGTCGTCGGCGTAGGTGGCGGTGACGAACTGCACGAAGTCGAGGACCGATCCGTCGAGGACCGTGCCCGTACCTGGGATGAACCGGGTCATGCTGCCGCCGTTCACGACCACGCGGAACTCGTCTTCGTCGTCGGTGCCCCGGTGGATCTGCACCTTGTTGTGCGCGGTGAACCCGTCGAAACCGTAGACCTTGACCGCGACGTAGGCGGGCCGTCCGAAGTCGTCCGACTTGGCTACCGCGTCCCACCCGAGGTTCGACAACCCCTTCGCCAGCTTCACCGCGACGAGGCGATCGTTCACCTCGCCCGGGAGCCGCCGGTCGGGCGGGGCGGGGGCGGGGGCCGGCATCGGCGGGGCAGCGCCGCCAGCGGCCTCCTCCAACAGCCGATCGACCTCCTCCTGCTCCCGCTCCTCCCGCACCATCGCCAGCAGCGTGTCCAGGGTGGACAGCACCAGCTTGACGAACTCAGCAGCGGAGAGGTCTGCTTGCTCCTGCGCGATCGGGATCAGGTTCTCGATGACGGTGGCGGCCTCGACCTCCGACGCGCCCTTCTGCCCGGTCAGGATGCGCGAGATCGCGGCCTTGCCCCGGTCGGAGAGCGTCGGGTTGCGCCGGGCGCGGCGAGCACCGTTGCGGCGCGGGTTGGTCTTCAAGCCCATCGCCGCCGCCATGCGCTTCTGGAGCGGCGTCAGGCCGCCGCCCGAGGGGGGCGTCGGGGCCGGCTTCGCGACTCCCTCCGGCTCCTTCAGCCGCATCTTCAGCTTCTCGGTGACCCAGGGCAGGAGCCGGTGGTACGCATCCCGCATGATCGCGACGCGGTTCGGGTCGTTGTGCAGCCCGTACAAGGCGTCCATCGTGACGGACGATCCACCGACCTCCAGATGGATGAACTTGCCCTCCGGCGTCCGGTAGACGTAGGACCACACCGCGCGCTGATCCCCGACGGAACCCTGGACACCCCCGCCCAGGAACACCGGGAGGCCGCGCTTCTGCGCGTCTCGCACGTCGAAGATCATGCTGCTCGGTTGGACACCGGAATCCGTCAGGTGATCCATGAGCCACTGGATCTCGTATCCGGAGTAGCGGGCGTGCTTCGTGGTGTTCTCGCGGAACGCCGCCGACACGTCGGACACGAGCCAGAGAGGGACGCGCACGTCGTAGAGCGTCACCCCGTCGGATCGACTGCCGGCCGTGAGGGCGAGGCAGGCGAACGCCGGGGTCGCGGGCAACAGATCCTCGCCTTCGGCCCGGGAGTACCTGCCAGTGAACTCGACGGTGACGCTGCTGTGAATGTCCTTGCGTCGAGCCGTCCACCCGCTGACCTTCAGCTTGATCTTCTGCGTCGGGTAGATCGCCCGGAGCATCGCCCGGATCGCGATCTTCGGATCCTGGCTCACGTCGTCCCACTTGACCGCTCGGTAGGTGAACGGCTCGGCGTCGTAGACGGTCGCGTTCGCCGGAGCGAGGAAGTCCCGCAGGTTGGAGAGGCCGCCGTTGACTCCCCAACGGCGCTCCTCGTTGACGTACTTGTAGTCCAGAAGCTCCGGGCGCGTGTCCGGCGCGGAGTAGACGAGCCACCCCTGACGGGTCACGTCAGGGAGCCGGACGAACGTGTCCAGGGCGGTCCCGGCCGGGCCGGAGCGAGCAGCCCACCGATCGATCGGGATGGCGGATCGGATCTCCCACTTGTAGAGGAGGTAATCGACTGACCGGACCATCCCCCCCACGTCCCACTCGGGCGCGTCCAGGGAAGCGTCCGCGTAGGCTTCCTCGACGGTCCACCCCTCGGCCGCGTCTCGGGTGAACAGCCCCGTGCGGACGAGGGCCGCCTTGGTCGAATCGCTCATGCCCTCGATGCCGCGACTTGACACTTGGATCGTGTGCTCGTAGGCAGCGGAGGAGACGCCGCCCCACGCGGGGCTGAACGGGGCGAACGTGGCGACTCCCTGGTAGTAGCGGACGCTCGGACTCTGGATGGACGCGCGGGATGCGTCCACAAGATCGGGCCACATACCCAACCACCACCCGTCGAAAGAGGACTGATCCCCCTCGGAGCGGTAGACGTTGCGGGTCGCTCGGGCGAGCACCGCCCCCTTCGCGGTCAGGCGAAGCTCGTCCCGCTTCAACGGGACACTCACCGACTCGCGCACGGGAGCGGCGGGCACCTCGTATTCCGCGTCCTCTGCGTCGAAGTCGGCCGCGACTCGCTGGGCGAGCGTCACCAGCGCGGGCGTCACGGCCCCCTCGCCCGCGATGCCGTCGAGGTAGTTGACGATCGCCTGCCGCCCCTCCGGCGACACGTTCATCATCGCGTCCTCCAGGCGCGACTCGTTGAGGTCGGAGGGGTGCGTCACGCGGCTGATCAACAGGCGGCGGGCGTGCTTGGTCGAGCCGTCCCAGCCCATCGGCCAGCCCCGGGCGACGAACCCATCGGCGTCGTCGTCCGTGCGGGCGGCGGGAGCGGCGGCGCGCACGGGCTCCGGCACGTCGCCCTGCGCCATCACGATCATGGGCCGGCTGGTCTGCGCCTTCGTGCGGAGCCCGTCGAGGAGGGCGTCGAGGACGTACTGGCCCTTGTAGGACCGCTCCTGCACCCACCCGCCGCTCGGGGACTGCTCCCACAGCATGTAGTAGGTGTCCGGGTCGATCTGCGCCGGCTGGACGAGGCCCGGGGGCATGTTCGCCGCGTAGGGGATCGGGGACAGGTCCGGGCCGGCGGGAGCCGAGGCCGGGGCGGGGGCGTCGGTGAAGCTGCCGAGGGGGCGGTGAGCGTTGACCGTCTGCCCGTCGTCGGCCTCGACGGCGTTCCACACCTCGTCGTAGGCGGACTCCGAGATCACGCCCGCGTCCTTCAACTCCCCGAAGTACCCCAACATGAGCGAGCCGGGCACGCCACCCCGCTTGTGCGTGAGCTTCGTGACCTCGCCGGACGTGATGCTCCTCGGCGTCTGCTGGTGCTCGGCGTCGATGGAGCGGAGGATCGCGTGGTAGGCGGGCCGCACCGTCCGGTTCATCGGCTCCGGCCACTGGCTCGCGGCGCTCTCACGGCGGCTCAGGATCTCCCTCGGCTTGTCGTAGTCCTCGCGCATCGCGATCACGTCGAGGTACATCAGCAGCTTCTCGTCGTCGGGCATCGCCTTCTTGGCGAGGTTGGTGAGCTTCCGCTTGGCCCCTCCCGCGAGCTTGCCGCCGGGCTTGTAGCTGTCGCGGGCGCGGTAGTCGTCGCCGTACAGCGCGTCGTAGATGACCTTGGCGGCGCGTGCCTCGTCCGAAAGGTGGCCCGAAGGCTCCACGATCGTCGGCTCCGGCTCGCGGAACTGCGCGCCCGGGTCGGACAGGTCGAACGTGGTGGGGTCGGGCACCTTGATGACCAGTCGGTCACCCCGCATGTCGATGTAGACGTTCTCCTCACCGCGATCCACGATGCGGAGAGGCACGCCTTCCCGCTGGAGCCCCGCGATCTCCTGCCACGTCGTCTCCAGCGCCGGAGCGGCGGCCGGGGCGGGGACCGGGGGGCCGCCGAACAGGTCGGGCTCGGGGGCCGGCAGTCGATCGGTGAGAATGGCGGGAAACAGGCCCCGAACCTCCGTCTCGATGACGGATGGATGCCGAATCCCACCCGTAGCGGAGGGCTCGTCTGCGATCTCCATCACCGCCGTAGCGATGTGCTCGGCCCGTTCCTTTTCAGTACCGACTCCCTCCAAGTCGGACACCAGCTCGGGCCACTTGAAGGTCGTATCGCCTGGACCCAGGGCGTGTTTCACGGCAAGGTCGAGAACCGAGGCCGGCGTCGTGACCTCGGGGACAACCCGCTCCGGCGCGGGGGCCGCCTTCGCCTGCTCGACCAGCACCTCGACCACCGACTGCCACGCGGCGCGGGACTGCGCCGGAACCTTGTCGGCCACAAGGTCGCCCAGCGTCTTCACGGCGAGCCCGGCGGGCAGCTTCGGCTTCGCGCCGACGCCCGACCCGAACAGGCCGCCCTGGCTGCTCGGCTTGCCGGTGTCGTACTTGTCCTCGACGGCGAACGCCTCCTCGACGTAGGGCTGAAGGGTGTCCTCGATGGCGTAGAGGGGATCGCGCAGCCGCTCCGCGCGCACGAACACCATGCCGAGGAGCATCGCCAGCGGGTCCATGCCCTTCAGCAACGACTCGACCTTCTGGCCGCCGCCGCCGAACAGGGCGAGGGACTGCTGGCGGAACGCCGCCTGCACCGCGCTCGCGATCTGCCCGTAGGGCCGCCCCCGGAACTTGTTAGCGAACGCCCGCGCGTCCTCGATGTGCGGGAGGAGCGCCCAGGACGCGGGAACGACGCCGCGCTCCACGCCCGTCGCGAGCGACACCATCATCGGGAGCGCCGCGAGCATCGCCCGCTCCTCGCGGTCGTTGCCGAACCCCTGCTCGATGACGGAACGCGGGAGGAACCCGATCAGGAGCGCGTTCACGGTCTTGGCCGCGATCTCGGGCACGCCCGCAATCGCGGTGTTGTACCGCTC
>Ga0180432_10007190_pt1 | contig 14213 bp, 11 predicted proteins | sample SS_ome_10_FD_132414 | JGI IMG/M metagenome (GOLD analysis project Ga0180432, IMG submission 132414) | Hypersaline lake sediment archaeal communities from the Salton Sea, California, USA - SS_1_MS_2 metaG | ecosystem: Environmental > Aquatic > Non-marine Saline and Alkaline > Hypersaline >... | reverse complement strand
TGGAGGGCACAGCACATACTCTGGGGGTTGGCATAGTAGATGATAAGAATGTTCTAGCTGAGCGTAGAGCAGTATATCAACCCAGAGAGGGCATACACCCCAGAGAGGCTTCTAGGTTTATGGCAGACAGGATGCAGGAGACATTAGATGCTGCCCTGTATGATGCCGGAATAAAAAAGGGGGATGTTGACCTTTTTACGTTCTCTCAAGGCCCTGGCCTGGGTCCCTGCCTGAGAACAGTGGCTACCGCCGCAAGAGCTCTTGCACTACACTACAGAAAGCCTGTTATGGGGGTAAACCACTGCATAGCACACATAGAAATAGGCAAACTTGTATGTAAAAAAACAAACCCCCTGGTTTTATACGTCTCCGGAGGCAACACCCAAATACTTAAGCTGAGGGATGGTAGATACCGTATCTACGGCGAAACACTGGACATTGGTGTGGGCAATATGCTGGATAAGTTTGGCAGAACCGTTGGTTTAAAACACCCTGCTGGACCGAAGATAGAGGAACTAGCAAGGAGGGGGAAGCGGTTCATAAAGATGCCATATGCAGTGAAGGGCACTGACCTTTCCTTTTCGGGAATATTAACTAATGCAGAACAAAAATACAGGAAGAAAGAATACCCACTTGAGGACCTCTGCCACTCCCTCCAAGAAACTTCTTTTTCGATGCTTACTGAGGTAACAGAGAGAGCATTAGCACACCTTAAGGCCGATGAACTGCTACTTGTGGGTGGTGTGGGAAACAACAAGAGACTTAGGGATATGCTTTCCATAATGTCGGGGGAGCATGGATGCAGCTTTGGTGTTCCTGAGAGATACTGCAGCGACAACGGGGTTATGATAGCCTACACCGGACTATTAATGTATAACGCAGGGGTAAGAATGGAGATAAAGGATACAATAGCAAGGCAGAGATACAGGACTGATGAAGTGAAGGTGGTCTGGTAGTGGAATATTTAAATCTCAACATCGTAGATATATATGTCAACTATTTCTTAAACCAGTAGTTTCCGTTGGCCTGGACACACTATGGATGAAATCAACGAATCTGGAAAGGATGCTGTAGATAATAGCGTAAACAAAATAGATATTAAAGAGCTTGAGTCCTGGGAAGATTTCGAGTGCACAGACCAGATCAAGATACCAGAAAAACTAATAGACCAGGTTATCGGACAGGATACGGCTGTAGGTAAGATAAGAAAGGCTGCTAGACAGAGAAGAAATATTCTGCTAATAGGGGAGCCGGGCACCGGTAAATCCATGCTGGCAATGGCCATGGCCCAGCTTCTACCATCCGAGGAATTAATTGATGTTTTAGTGTATCCCAACGAGGAGGATGAAAACAACCCCCACATAAAAACCGCCCCAGCAGGGGAGGGAATCAAGATTATCAAAAAGGAAAGAGAAAGACGGGGGGATATGAAAAAACCCAACACCAACCAGTTCTTCCTGCCGTTTGTTGTTTTCATGTCAGGGGTTATGCTTGGTCTGTTAACCGATGAGGACCTGATAGCTTTGGGGATTATGGGCATGAGTTTCCTTTTGTTCCTTATCTCGGGATTGAATCTGAGGTTTATGATGTCCTCGCAGGGAGGGCATGATGTCCCGAAGATAATAGTGGATAATGCCACAAAGAAAAAATCCCCATTCTATGACGGAACAGGCACACACGCTGGCGCTCTTTTAGGGGACGTGAAACACGACCCACTGCAAAGCGGGGGGCTGGGGACTCCAGCACACCAGAGGGTTGTCTCAGGACTGATACATAAAGCCAACAAGGGTGTCTTGTTCATAGATGAGGTAGCGACACTAGGCAGGACACAACAGGATTTATTGACAGCTATGCAGGAGAAGCAGTTGTCCATAACAGGCAGGAGCGAGATGAGTTCAGGTGCGATGGTTATAACAGATCCTGTGCCAGCAGACTTTATTCTAGTCGCCTCAGGCAACCTATCTGATGTGCAGAGCATGCACCCCGCCATGAGGTCGAGAATCAGAGGCTACGGGTATGAGGTATACATGGATGATACAATAGATGATACAGAAGAGAACAGAAAAAAACTGGTTCAATTCGTAGCACAGGAAGTGGAAAATGACGGTAAGATTCCGCACTTCACAAAGGATGCTGTGGGGGAAATCATAAGAGAAGCCAGGAGAAGAGCTGGTATGAAAAACAAGATGACCCTAAAATTCAGGGAACTTGGCGGCATAGTAAGGGCTTCAGGGGATATATCAAGGGAGATTAATCATGAATACGTCACCGCAGAGGACGTTATCGAAGGTAAGAAGTCTGCGAAATCCCTTGAACAGCAGGTAAGCAACGTCTACCTGGAGAGAAAGAGAGAATATAATATATTGATCACTGAAGGTGGGTTTGTTGGCAGAGTCAACGGATTAGCCGTCTTAGGTGAGGGAGGTACCGTATTGCCCATTGAGGCGGAGGTAACACCAGGGGGTAAGAAGTCAGAGATTATTGCCACAGGCAAACTCGGAGACATAGCCAAGGAGGCTATACAAAACGTATCCGCCGTAATAATGAAGATCTACGGAGAGGATATCAAGGAGAAATACGACATATTCGTGCAGTTCCTGCAGACCTATGAGGGAGTGGAGGGTGATTCCGCCTCCGTGAGCGTTGTCGTAGCAATGATATCTGCGCTAAAGAACATCCCAGTGGACCAGGGCGTGGGCATGACCGGATCATTAACCGTTAGAGGAGAGGTTTTACCAGTAGGAGGCGTAACCCAGAAGATTGAGGCTGGAATAGATGCCGGATTAAAAAGGGTTATCATACCAAAATCCAACGAGAAAGACGTTCTATTAGAGAAGAGATATGAGGGTAGGATCGAGATTATGACCGCCGAAACCCTGGTTGATGTATTAAGGCATTCCCTTATTGGAGGGGATGATGTTTTGAAGAGGATGAAAGATATCAAGGAAAAAACTGGATAAACACTTTTTCTCTTTTAATTATGAATACCTAAGTAATATCCACAATGGAGATAGAGGAATTATCTGGCGTAGGTGATAAGGTAGCGGAAAAGCTCAGGAGTTCAGGTTTCTCTACGGTGGAATCAATTGCAACAGCATCCATCGGGGAGCTTAAGGCAGTTGGCTTGGGGGAATCATCAGCTATTAAACTAATAACCAACGCCCAGGAAAACATAAACATGGGATTTGAAACAGGCCTTGACTTCAAGAAAAAAAGAGAGGCTGTAGGGAAGTTAGCCACAGGAAGCAAGGAACTGGACACCCTCTTGGGCGGCGGTGTTGAGACACAGGCTATAACAGAATTATTCGGTAAATACGGATCAGGTAAAACACAAATAGCTCACCAGTTGGCGGTGAATGTTCAGCTACCTAAAAAGGAGGGGGGATTAAACGCTAACGCAATATATATTGACACGGAAAACACCTTCAGACCAGAGCGAATTACTCAGATGGCGGAAGCCAAGGGCCTTAACCCTGATGAAGTCCTCAAAAATACCCAGGTTGCGAGAGCATATAACTCAGATCACCAGATCATCCTAGCAGAGAAGGCAGCTGAAATAGCTGATGAACATAAAATCAAGGTAGTGGTTGTGGATTCACTAACTTCACACTTCAGGGCGGAATACACGGGAAGAGGTAGTCTGGCCGAAAGACAACAGAAACTGAACAGGTTCCTACACCTGCTACAGAGAAGTATCGGAGACCTACATAACACAGCAGTTATTGTAACAAATCAGGTTATGGCCAGACCTGATATAATGTTCGGGGACCCCACTACACCAATCGGCGGGCATATTGTAGGGCACACATCCACATTCAGGATTTATCTGAGGAAGGGTAAGGGAGAGCATAGGGTAGCTAAATTAATTGACTCACCTAATCTACCGGATGGGGAGTGCATATTCAAGATAACCGGAGAGGGAATAGTGGATTAATCCAGTCTAAACAAATCCAGCATATCTTTCTCGGTGAAATGCAAGTCTCCTGGGATAACCAGGGAGTGCGGGGGTCTGCCGAAATCCAATTCTATCAACTCATCCAAAGAACCCGCCCTTATGAGGGAATCACCTCCCAGCCTGGCGATACCCACAAGAAATAAATCGCCTGATATCAAACTCTTTCTCTTCTCATCCTCCATTCTCAGCAACAACCTTAATCCCTCATTAACGATCATGAACCTGTTCTCATCTGATTTAACATCCAATAAAACCAGTGAATGCAAACCAAGATCGTGATTTTTTCTTATCACATCATAGGGCGATGTGGGAAAATAATCCCCCTGGGGGAAAGGTAATGTTGTTGTCTTACCGAACTTGTATATCTGCAATCCTGTTTCAGCGACTGCAGAGTATATTGAAGATGAATGGATTATCTTAACATTTACACCCTTCTTTTTGGCCCTTAATATAACATCAGCGTGTGTGGTAGCAATCAGGGGGTCACCGCAGACAAGCAAGGCAACATCATCCTTGGGGTTGGATAAAACATTTCCTTCGATGTCCTCCTCCAGATCACATCTCCCTAGAACATTGATTTTTTTACCAGCCCACTCTTCTATAACAGACAAGTCGCCGTTAAAGAAGCTTGTGTATAACTCTGCATATACCACATTTACCTTCTTTAATGTCTCAACGGCTTTAATGCTGATATCTTTCTCGTCATTAATCCCTAGACCGATGAGATAAAGCATTTTGTAGGATATAGATGAACAAAAAATAATAAAAAGAAAAAAAAAGAAAAAAAAGAGAGATGCGCTTAGTGCGCGTTCTCCTTTAACCACTGTATCAACTGGTCTCCTGCTTCTCTGGTGTCTGAGGCCAAGTATCCGGCAACCATAATCTTGTTACCGTCCTTGCTGACAATGTATTTGTCAGGTGATGCCTCAAGTTCTTCAGGGGTAATGGTGGACATTCCGTTCACCACAGGACCTCCAACGATTACGAGGTTCTTTGTGGTGTCAGCTCCTATCTCACTCACTACCAGGTTTCCGACGTCGTTAACGGTTACTTCAGTGTAGGACACACTTCCTCCTTCACCAGATGCTTCCATGGTAAAGTTGCTTACCGTGAATTCACAGCATCCGGCTGATATCGTACTCCCTACATCAGCGTCTGTTATCTCGTCGTATACCACTGTCTCCTCTTCTTGTGTACCAATGAAGAAGGTCGAGTCCACTGCAGACTGCGGGTGACATATTTCAACGGATGTTATCTCGTTGTCGGTTCCCCAGTCAATAGTGTAGGTATCTCCACCCTCAGGCACGTAGAGGATACTGTCCTTGTCGTCGTCTATTTTAATCACGTCTTCTGTGGTCACGTTTCTCTGGCCTAAACCACTAGCTAGCTCACACTCATCAAAGGTGAGGTTGTTTGGACTGCAGTTACACTCGTACGTGTAGTCTCCTAGATCTGAGCAATTGCATACAGATCCGTTTGGCTGACAGTGCGAGGTGTACACTCCAACAGAGTGGGCGTAATCATCACCACCCCCACTTTCGGTCTGACCTCTCTCTGACATGTCGATAACTACTCTCTCACCGTCTTCGTTTTCTACGTAGATAAGCAGGTCGTCTGAGTTGTCATCATCGTTGACGTCTGTACCGTTGCTTGTACCAGCTGCGCAAGCATCTAGGTCGTATTGGTTAAGGTCAAGCTCCCTTGCAACCCAAAGGTCCATCTCACTTCCGGAGTTCTCGAAGTCGTCGAAGGTAGATACCACCCCACCAACAGTTGGTGTCGCCAGATCAGGGTCAACAAGCAACAATGGCTGCGTGTGGTTGTGTGCTGGTGACGTACCCCAAGGATTCTTCAAAGACATTATTACGTCTTCATCACCCTCGTCGTAGATCAACACCATATCAACACCATTCAATGTTGCCTCAGTCCAGAACAGGTCCTCTGCACTTCTCTTGACTTCCTCGTCGTTGCTAAATTCAGTGCAGTCATCGTCATCGAATGCGTCAGATAAGGCAACAGTCCTGAAGACCACCTCATCAATAGCATCACAGCTACAGTTCTGGTTGCTTGCGTTCGTCATCGATGGATCACACTGGTCTATGGCATCGCTTTTGGTCTTGTTTATATTGTCACACATCCTGTACAATGTGATCTCCTGCTTCGAACCAGAGCCTACTGCCTTAAGATCAACCTCCCATTCATCAACGTTGTCATTGCCTTCGTCAGAGAACGATGCATCAATAAACTGGTACATCTTTCCATTCACAAGGAAGGCATCTTCATCACCGCTTTCCTCGAATGGTCCGTTGTCCAGTCTCAGATCATATCTGTTGTTTTTCTCGTCCGTCAAGCTCACAACAACCTGATAAGGCTCTTCACCGGGTGCTACAACTATGTTTCCTTCACCGTCACCGGAGCAAACAGCCTCCCTGAACGCGGAACTCATATATCCCTTGAAGGTTAACTTAAAGTCTCCAGGAATATCGAAGTCATCTCCGATTCTCAGGGCATGCCATAGCTCGTCATCCTGTCCCTCATCTACGTCCTCTTTTAGGGTCACTGTAACCTTATCCAATACTAGATTGTTGTTTGCATCCAAGCCCTTATACTGGGTTATATCTGTTTCACAGTCAGTATCATTGCATTCCACAGCGTGCACGCCTACTTCCCAACCCTCCCAGGTCTCGTCTCCGATGGTAAGGAACTCATCATCCTCAAGAACCAGCTGGTTCTCTATATCGTAGACTATGATAGATGCTGTCTCAACACCGCCTGAGGACTCCGCATAAACCCCGGAAATCTCCAGCTGATCTACCACAGCATTACCCATCTTGGATATCTGCCTTTGCACCTCAGTACCATCTGGCTTCTGTACCGTCAACAGGATACCTGCCACAACATACTCTCCGGAGTATATCAGGTGGTCTATCTTAAACTTGTATCCGTTGTACTCGGAGGTGTAGCCTTCGCTTGTTATATCATCTAGTCTTGCACCGTCAGCCAGTATTAGCTTGTCTTCACCGTCTATCTCTTTCACGTAGTATTCCTTGCCGAAGAATAGCATCTTACCCCTGTACTCGAAGTCAACCCAAGCATCACTGGTTGTTCCACCAGCACTAATCATTTTCTGCATGGGAATCCATCCAGCACTTAGTATATACTTTATGGACTCTTCTTCAAGTGCCATCTCCAGATACTCAGGATCATCCTTACCTATGCCGTTCTCATAGTACCACATACTACTGGGGTCTACGTAGAGCTTTTCCTTCATAGTGTGGGATGGGTTCTCCAGTGCCTCCAAACACAATGTATGACAAAACAAACAGTGTATGTTATTGGATGACATGGTCTGTAGAACTGTTGCCTCAGAAAGCTCCTCAGTATCGCAGGATATAGCGTACTGTGTGAAGTCACCTGGCTCATATGTCTTGTTGCTGTCGCTGAAAGTGTAGTCTACATCTCCTGATCCGCCTTTAGCATCAGCCTGTGAATAAAAGTCTTCGTCTATTACAGCACCTGTGTCCTGTATGTATTCACCGATTGCTCCGAGAGCTGCTGTCTCAATCAAGACCTTCCCTGTTGCTCCAGCTGCTGCTCCTCCTGCAGTGGCTGCCTCTTCCATGTAGGCCAGATTTCCGACGGTTGCAGCAATGTTTCCTGCTGTAACAAAGTCGTAAGGTCCGCCTGCATTAGCTTTCTCTCCAACTACTATCTGCACCTTTGGCATGTAGCTGCTGTCATAGAAAAAGCTGGTATCTATCCCTGTGGAATCCATTCCCGCAAGAACTGGTGTAACAAGTGAAGCTCCTATCATCGCTGCTCCAGCTGCTACTGTTCCTATCTTCTTAAAATCCATAGATTTCAATTTTCTTAATCACCTTTTGTTTTTTATTTTGTTATAGACCCATATATCAAATCTATACTAAATAAGAAAGTATTCAGGTTATATATATGTGTAAACGAACAATAGAGGGCTTATCTGTTTTATTAGTATCTTAAACGTTCATATATGGTTATTTTTTATATTAAACGTTCATATAGCCTTTATTTATCCATAAACCCATTTTTGGAGCTTTAACCAATTAGTTCTACCGTCTTTGCGTCTTTTAATTATATTACGCCGCTCTAAACGGTTTATTATTTCTGAAAGCGTTGATTTAGGTATTCCAGTTGATTTATAGATGTATGCCTGAGTTATCTCATCATTAGAGGACTCAAGCATCTCGACTATTCTGCCCTCTTTTTCATCCAACGTATTCTTTATGGAATCCATCACCATAACGCCCGTAACAGGCTCCCTGTCATCTGACAAATCATCCACCGAATCAGCGCTCTGCCCCCTGCCCCTCATCCAGAAGAACACTGCCAATATAATCAAAACCAAAAAACCCAGTAAAATAAAAAACTCATTGGATTCCACAAAACCTACAACATTCGTCTGCTGCAGTTCATAATCTATCCTGAAAGAGAACACATCAGAATCAGGATACACCAGTAAACCATCATCCACAGGAGAGAATAGAATATCACCTGAGAGAGGTAGTATCCTCGTTGCAGTAGGGAAATACACGTATATTAATGTGTTCTGTTGATTAGCTGATGTTGAATATCGCACAGTCCACTTGGAACCGTTCTTTCCCACCAAATGATCAGTTGAGTAATAAAGACGCACCTGGTTCCCCACACCACCCAGAAACTTAACAAAAACCCCACCACCCACACTCTCAGTAGTATAAACCAGTTCCTCATCATTTGCTCCAACCAATCTCAGATCATCAACAGGTGAGGAGATAAAAACGCCTGAGGTATCATCACTTAATGTTAAGGTCTTCTCCACGTCAACAAACCCGTTTTCCTTAATATCAAGTTTTATTTTATCAACGGAAGAGATTCCAAACTCATTAGAGTATACGCTATAATCAGAGACTTGAGCGAGAGACAAATTCGTTAAAAAAAGCGCTATCAAGAAATATTTTATTATGGATTTCATGTTTCCTTCATAAAATTTACATTCAATAACCTCAATCAGCCTCGCTGAGAATCTTTTGGTAAAGCTGTTTCCTCTCATCATCTTTTAGGAGAGACATGATCTGCGAGGCATAAGACTGGCTAACCTCGGAAACATCAGCAAGTATGGAATGCATCTCATCCAATGACAGGCTCACACTATGTGGTTTGATTATTTCAACAGCAGAAGGTCCATATCTCATAACAACCGAAATAAACCACCTGAAATCCCTTACCAGAAATTTTATCTCCGCAACACCTGAAAAATAATCACCTGATTCATCCTGTTTAATGTCAAAAAAACGCACCCTCAGTACGTCAACATATTTCTCCCCCACAAGATTGCCGAATATTGTGGTCTCAAGAGCCTTCTCAGCAGCCTCCTGATCGTTTCCCTGAACCTCTATATATGCTCTTGCCAGGATAGACCCCCCACTCAGCCTTTTGGATAAGTTAATATCTTCATTTAATTTCCTGTCAATCAACGGTTCATTGCTCATTGTTCAATGTATTGTATTTCAATATAAAAATATTATCCACTGTTTTCCATCAACTCTTTTAGGGCCTTAACCCTCTCTCGTATTATGCGACCGCCCAATCTATCTCCTTGAGAGCAGACAGCACCCCTGACCCCCAGTATATCAATACCGGCATCAATGAGGGTTTTAATATCCGCCTCCCCAAGCGAGCCGCCTACTGCAACCAGAAGACCTCTCTCATGCGCTATACCAGTTAATCTGGCTAAATCCCTGCATGACAGGTGGTCAAAGAGATTCCTGCCGTCCTTTAAGGCGGTATCAAGCATGTAAACATCAGCTCCTGCCTTAAAAGACGCCTCAAGAACATCTACGGGAGATACTGAACCAATTAGTTTATAGTCCGCATAACCTGCAACAACAACCTTCACCCCGGCATTACATTCCCTGACCGACTTCACAACAGATGATGCAATATCCAAACCCTGGGAGAGGTTTTTAGCGCCATATAATCCAATCTTAACGTAATCCACCTCCAATAAAGCAGCACCCCTAGCAGCCAGAGAAGCTGTTGCCGGCAGATATGGGAAATCACCCAAGGCAGCGCTTACCTCCCTTTCCTGAGGAACCACCCCCTGGATTTCAGATATAATCCAGGGGTAATTAGCACCCAACGAGCCCTCATCCGGGTTTTTGACATCTATTATATCCGCACCACCCTCAACTGCTTCAACCGCCTCAGCCCCGTCTCGGGGGCTAACCAAAAGCCTCATTTTTAGAAACCTCAACCAATGTAATATATAGGTGTTTATCTATGAATCTGCTTGCTGATATAAGACTCAAATGGTATGACGACAGCAGCCTTATGCTTGAGGATGAAAGAGAGCTTATAACGCTGTTCCTTGACAGCTTAGGGGTCACAAGAGAGACAGCAGTTGATATATTCGAGGCCCTTCTTAAGGCAAAAAAACAGGATAAGGGATTAACCAGTGATGAGTTAAGGGGTGAAATAATCAAGTTGAGAAGTAAACGAGGGAAAACAGAGAAGGGTTTGACCAAGAGGAACCTGCAAATATGGCTGAGGTTTTATAGGGACATAGAGTTCGTGGAAAGATTTGGTTCAAGGTACAGGTTCGCTAAAAACAAGAAACCAAGTCAGGCATTCAGGGACTACACCAAGCCTGAGGTCATAGATAAAAGCTCTGACTTCATGTACCGCCTTCTAAAGGAGATAGAGGATAGATGTGGCCTCAAGAAATAAGTGCTCCAGATGCGAAAGGGATTCTGTTACCAAAATAAGCTACCGGGGGGAATCGCTTTGCAAAAGATGCTTCAGCCGGATATTTGAAAAAAGAATTAGGAAGACTGTAAGGTTGAATAAGCTTCTTGAGCGAGAGGACAGGATAGGTGTTGCCTTATCAGGGGGGAAGGATTCTGCTTGTGCGCTCTATGTAATGAAAAAACAGGTGGACCAGGTTCCCACATCAGAGTTGGTTGCCTACAGCATAGATGAGGGCATTAAGGGATTTAGAGATGAATCAATAAAGAAAGCATCCGGATTATGTAAAAAGCTGGGAGTACAGCATCGGGTTTATTCATTCAGGAAGAGCTACGGGTTAACTATAGATGAAATCTTGGAGAAGCTGGGCCCAGATAAGAGAGCGCCTGTATGCAGCTATTGCGGTGTCTTAAGGCGGAAGCTTCTAAATGAGGGGGGTAGGGAGTTAGGGCTGGATAAGATTGTTACCGGCCATAACCTGGACGATGAAGTGCAGACATCGCTTATGAACTACATCCGGGGGGACCTGGAGCGCATAGAGAGGATGGGAGCCAACGTCGGGGTTCTGAAAGACTCTGGTTTTGTTCCGAGAATAAAACCATTAAGGGAGTGCCCGGTGGAGGAAATCATTGAATACGCCAAAATAAAAGAGATACCCTTCTACTCCAAAAGCTGCCCCTACTCAGAGGAGGCATTCAGACAAACCATCAAAAAGGTTGTTGATTTATTGGAGGATAATCACCCAGGCAGCAGGTTCCAGATACTAAACTCCACCGACAACCTCATAGAGAAGCTTAAGGTAAACAGGGTATATTGTAAAATAAATCACTGTATCATATGCGGGTACCCTACCTCAGGGGAGAAATGCAGGGCCTGCCAGATACTGGATGAACTAGAGAGTCTTTAATAGTTTCTCTGCTGTTTTCCTACCCACAACAGATGCAAGCTCTTTGAGTTCTGCCTTCCTCAGATCAGATGGTTTCTGATATCCCTTGTCGAATAAACGCCTAGCTCTGACCCTGCCAACGCCCTTTATTCTTATTAAGGGAACAAGCTCTTTCTTGACACCGCTTCGGAGCCTTAACTCCATCTTTCTCATCTCATCAGCCGACCTTCTCAGTTCAAGGATTCGCGCAATCTCGGATGCGGAGTAAGCAAGCCACTGCGCCACCGAAGTCCGCATGTAAAGAATTCCTGGAGGTATATTAAATTGCTCATATATCAACTCCTCTGATTCCTCAGAAACCCATAACTGAAGAAGCCGGGCTGTACGATACCGTTCCAGGAAACCATAATCCAGGTCAAACCCGTTAAGCTCCCTTAAAAGCTGCTCTGATTTCTCAAAAGCCTCATTCCAAAGAATCTGCTCATCACCCCTTTTCACAAACAACAAAGGCATCTCAGCTGAATCACATAACATCTCCAGAAAACCAAGAGATGGAAAGCTATCTACATCCTCCGCTTTCTGCATCAGGTTAATGTAGTTGAACGCGGTCTTGGGGTCGATATATAACTCAGAAACACGCCTACCCAAATCCGTAGGCAATAATAAACCGTTCACACCCTTATTGATAAACTCCCAGATTTCAAGCTTATCTAAAACCCTCTCAAGCAGTGAACTAAACCCCTCAACACCATACTGGAACCCGAAAAATGTGGACTGAAAGAACTCTGTCAGTGAATCATGCGTTCTCGTGAATGATGAGGCAATCGAAGCCAGCACGTGAAACCTGAGGACCGGCTCCACGCCAAGTACGGAATATATTGATTCAATCTCTCCATTAACATATCTCTCGAAAACAGAATCCGCCTCCGACTCGCTTCTAGCTATTGAATACGCTAAACCGACTCGATCGTATTTAGGTCTACCCGCCCTCCCAACCTGCTGCTTGTACTCTAAAACAGGTATATTCTTCATTCCAGAGCCGGAGTACCTGGTTAAATCCCGCACTATAACAGTCCGTGAGGGAAGATTCACTCCCGCAGCAAGCGTTGGAGTCGCTGCAATAACGCGAATCAAGCCATCCCTGAAGGCGTCCTCAATCAACGTCCTCTGTCTTGTGGTAACACCCGCGTGATGGAATACCACACCATTATTAGCACAGGCAGAAAGCCGCTTACACTGCTCTGTTGGAGTGCTCAACGTATTAAGTATCTTCTCGCCCAAATCCCGTAGTTCAACACCACAATCCAGGCTGAGAGCTGACCCAAGCCTTCTCGCAACAGACTCGGCACTCTTTCTGGAGCTGACGAAAACAAGAGTCTGCCCCCCATCCACCAGCGACTCCCTAACAAGCTCAACAAGCTTTTGGTTCTTATCTGCTCCAACAGCAACCTTCTCCGTTAACTTAACAGGCCTCCACTCAGAGGATATGAGCTCTGCATCAAGCCACCCTGAAAGCTCCTGGGGGTTTCCTACGGTAGCTGACAACGCCAGAATTTGTATCCCGCTAAACATTTTCCTGAACTTCGCAGCCAGTATCTCATAAACCGGCCCCCTATCTGATGCAATCAAGTGCACCTCATCCAGGACCAGCATTCCGGTGTTCATAAACCACTTGGGTCTGGACCTTAGAATGGAATCGCATTTCTCTGCTGTGGAAACAAGAACATCAAAGTCCGGGCTCCTGCCGTACCTTTTGGAATCAAGGTCTCCCATCTCAATTTTAACATTTAAACCGAGTTTCTCATATTTTTTGAATTCCAGGTATTTCTCATAAGCTAAGGCCTTCAATGGCACAATATACACTATCTTTTTACCCTCTGAAAGCTTTCTGGCCATCAACAACTCCGCTGCGAAGGTCTTACCGGATGCTGTGGGGGTCGATAATACAGTGTTCCTACCCGCCATAGCCTTACTTTCCACAAGCAGATTCTGCGGCGGATACAGTTCCCTTATACCCTCAGATTTGAACAAGTCCCGAAATCTTTGGGGAATTGGTGTATCATCCAAATGCATTCTACAACAGACATATAAGATTCAGCGAATTAAATAATCACCCATATTTTGATGTGGATTCCATATACTATATACTCAACATGTGGGGCTGTGGGGTAACCAGGCATCCTAGCGGGCTCCAGAATCAATGGAGCGCTGATTTCCCAAAGAGGAGAGATGACGAAAACCAGGTCAGAGACCAACAAGTCATGAATAAACTGGATGGAGTGACCTGCCGATGGGGGTTCAAATCCCTCCAGCCCCAAAACTTTCTTTTTACATGGTAGGTGATGTAGGATGGAATGTGAACTCTGCGGCAGAAGCATTATAGAAGGTAAAAAGGTGAAGGTTGAGGGCTCTATTGTAACAGTCTGCGATGAGTGCTCGAAATACGGGGAGTTAGTTAAGCCAACGCCAGTGGTTCCAGATAAAACAAAAAAAACAGAACAGAAATCGATAAATAGGAGAATTGATTTCAGTCTGGACATCCGGGAGGAGCTAATAGATGACTATGGTATGAAGGTCAAAAAAGCCAGGGAAAGAAAAAACATGAAACAG
>Ga0180432_10007189_pt1 | contig 14214 bp, 13 predicted proteins | sample SS_ome_10_FD_132414 | JGI IMG/M metagenome (GOLD analysis project Ga0180432, IMG submission 132414) | Hypersaline lake sediment archaeal communities from the Salton Sea, California, USA - SS_1_MS_2 metaG | ecosystem: Environmental > Aquatic > Non-marine Saline and Alkaline > Hypersaline >... | reverse complement strand
GCGGCGTTGACCAACAAACGCATCTCCGCCCGCGTCGTGCTCCTCGATGACGACGGCGCGGTTCTGCTGTTCTGCGGGTCGGACCCGGCGATCACCGACGGATCCGCTGCCCGGTGGTGGTTCACCGTCGGCGGTCAGGTTCAGCCGGGGGAGCCGCTGGCCTTGGCCGCCGTCCGCGAACTCGCTGAGGAGACCGGGCTGCTGGTGGGCCCCGAGCGGGTGCTGGGGCCGGTGTGGCGCCGGGAGGCGGTAATCCACTTCAACGGCGAGGCGATGGCCAGCGAGGAGTTCTACTTCATCCACCGCACCCGCCGGTTCGAACCATCGCCGGATGCACGCACACCTCTGGAGCTGCGTTATATCCACGGCCACCGTTGGTGTGACCCGGCCGCGATCGAGGCGCTGGCGTCGTCCGGACAGCGGGTCTATCCGCTGCAACTGCCGGAGTTGCTGCCTGAGGCCTACCGGCTGACCGCTGCGGTACCTGCCCAGCTCCCGGGTTTACACGTCATCCGCTGACCAGCCGGTCAATGTGCGCCCCGACGGCACATTAGACTGGGCGGGCATCGACGAATGGAGCGCACAGTGGAAACCGGAGCTTCAGCCAACGGTTCTGCCAGCCACGCAGAGACCGGGACGGCGCGGGTCAAACGTGGGATGGCCGAGATGCTCAAGGGCGGCGTCATCATGGACGTCGTCACCCCTGAGCAGGCGCGCATCGCCGAGGGCGCCGGCGCCGTGGCGGTGATGGCCCTGGAGCGGGTCCCGGCCGATATTCGGGCCCAGGGTGGCGTGGCCCGGATGAGCGATCCCGACCTGATCGAGGGCATCCTCTCGACGGTCAGCATCCCGGTGATGGCGAAGGTCCGCATCGGTCACTTCGTCGAAGCGCAGATCCTGCAGAGCCTCGGGGTGGACTATATCGACGAGTCGGAGGTGCTGACCCCCGCCGACTACGCCCACCACATCGACAAGTGGCGCTTCACCATCCCGTTCGTCTGCGGGGCGACGAATCTGGGCGAGGCACTGCGACGTATCACCGAGGGTGCGGCGATGATCCGGTCCAAGGGTGAGGCGGGCACCGGTGACGTCTCCAACGCGACCATGCACATGCGTACCATCGGCGGGGAGATCCGCCGGCTGTCCGCCCTGGCCGAGGACGAGTTGTTCGTCGCTGCGAAGGAACTGCAGGCGCCCTACGATCTGGTCGTCGAGGTGGCCCGCGCCGGCAAGCTGCCGGTGACGCTGTTCACTGCCGGCGGTATCGCGACTCCGGCCGACGCGGCAATGATGATGCAACTCGGCGCGGACGGTGTGTTCGTGGGTTCGGGCATCTTCAAGTCGGGCGACCCTGCCCAGCGTGCGGCGGCCATCGTGAAGGCCACCACGTTTTACGACGACGCAGACATGTTGGCCAAGGTGTCCCGCGGGCTTGGTGAGCCGATGGTGGGGATCAACGTCGCCGACATTCCGGTGCCGCACCGGCTCGCCGAGCGCGGCTGGTAGCCGACCCCCGACGTGGCGATCGAGCAGATCCTCGACCTGGAGCAGCTTGAGGAGAACATCTACCGCGGTGTGGTCTTCAGCCCGGAATCCGGTTTCCTGCAAAGAACATTCGGCGGGCACATCGCCGGCCAGGCGCTGGTTTCGGCAGTCCGCACCGTAGACCCTCGGTACCACGTGCACTCGCTGCACGGCTATTTCCTGCGCCCCGGCGATGCCACCAAACCGGCCGTCTACCTGGTCGAGCGGCCCCGCGACGGCGGCTCGTTCTGCACCCGGCAGGTCAACGCCGTCCAGAACGGCGAGACCATCTTCTCGATGGGGGTGTCATTCCAGGTCCCGCAGCGCGGCATCGAGCACCAGGACGCCATGCCCGTCGCCCCGCCCCCCGACGAGCTGCCCGAATTCCGCTCGCAGGGCGGGGTTTTCGGCGACAACGGGCTCGCCCAGTTCGCCGAATGGGACATCCGCATCGTGCCTCGCGATGATCTGATGCTGCTGCCCGGCAAGGCATCGCAGCAGCAGGTGTGGTTCCGGCACCGCGATCCGCTGCCCGACGACCCGCTGCTGCACCTGTGCGCGCTGACCTATATGAGCGACCTGACCCTGCTCGGCTCGGCGCAGGTCACCCACGCGCAGGAACGACCGCACCTGATGGTGGCCTCGCTGGACCATGCGATGTGGTTCATGCGCCCGTTCCGCGCCGACGAGTGGCTGCTCTATGACCAGTCCTCGCCGTCGGCATCGGGAGGCCGGTCGTTGACCCAGGGCCGGATCTTCAACCGCAGCGGTGACATGGTGGCCGCGGTCACGCAGGAAGGGCTGACCCGCTACCGGCGGGGATACTCCCCGCCCGCGCAGCCGTGAAGGCACCGTCCACAGCGCTGAACGCGCCGTTCATCGGGGTGCTCGCGCTGCAGGGTGACACCCGCGAGCACCTGGCCGCGCTGCGGGAGGCCGGCGCGACGGCGTGCACCGTCCGCCGGGGCGAGGAACTCGGGGCCGTGGACGCCCTGGTGATCCCCGGCGGGGAGTCCACCACCATGAGCCTGCTGTTGCGCGAGCTCGATCTGCTGGAGCCGCTGCGCGAGCGACTGGCCGCCGGGATGCCCGCCTACGGGTCGTGCGCCGGGATGATCCTGCTGGCCACCGAGATCCTCGACGCCGGTGCCCCGGGGCGGCAGGCCAGCCCGCTTGCCGCCATCGACATGACGGTGCGGCGCAACGCCTTCGGCCGGCAGGTGGACTCCTTCGAGGAGGATGTCGAGTTCGAGGGCCTGGACGGCCCCGCGCATGCGGTGTTCATCCGCGCGCCATGGGTGGAGCGGGTCGGGCCCGACGTGCAGGTGCTCGCCCGAGCCGGCCGGCACATCGTGGCGGTGCGCCAGGGCTCGGTGCTGGCCACCGCGTTCCACCCCGAGGTGACCGGCGACCGGCGCGTCCACAAGCTGTTCGTCGATATCGTCAACGGCAGGACATAGCTGGGCGAACATAACGGCCCGCAGATAGCTGAACGGGCTGCACGTAAACTCACCTCGTCAGGTTCCCGGTGGGTAAGCGGGCCGGGAGGAACAGAGCGGGAGATATGAGCGGCCATTCCAAGTGGGCTACCACCAAGCACAAGAAGGCCGTCATCGACGCCAAACGCGGCAAGATGTTCGCCAAACTGATCAAGAACATTGAGGTCGCGGCACGCACCGGCGGCGGTGACCCGAACGGCAACCCGACGTTGTGGGACGCCATCCAGAAGGCCAAGAAGACTTCGGTTCCCAACGAGAACATCGAACGGGCCCGCAAGCGCGGCGCCGGCGAGGAAGCCGGGGGTGCGGACTGGCAGAACATCACCTACGAGGGCTACGGACCCAACGGTGTAGCGGTGCTGATCGAATGCCTCACCGACAACCGAAACCGTGCCGCTGGCGAGGTCCGGGTGGCGATGACCCGCAACGGCGGCAATATGGCCGACCCGGGTTCGGTGGCATATCTGTTCACTCGGAAGGGCGTGGTGAGCCTGGAGAAGAGCGGCCTGAGCGAAGACGATGTGCTGCTGGCGGTGCTGGAGGCCGGGGCCGAGGAGGTCAATGACCTCGGCGACAGTTTTGAGGTGGTCTGCGAGCCGACAGATCTGGTCACGGTGCGCACCGCGTTGCAGGAGGCCGGCATCGACTATGACTCCGCCGATGCCAGTTTCCAGCCATCGGTGACCGTGCCCGTCGATGCCGACGGGGCCCGCAAGGTGTTCAAATTGGTCGACGCGCTCGAGGACAGTGACGACGTGCAGGATGTTTACACCAACGTCGACATCTCTGACGAAGTCGCCGCGCAACTCGACGAGGACTGACCGGACCCTCCTTTCGGGTATGTCGCTGCCGCAGAGTGACAGGGTTGGCCGCTAAGCTATCGAACAACTGTTCGCAAGCGAAAGGCTGTCCGTGCGGGTGATGGGAGTCGACCCCGGGCTGACCAGATGTGGTCTGTCGGTGATCGAGAGCGGTCGTGGTCGCCAGGTCACCGCACTGGACGTGGACGTGGTGCGGACCGGATCGGATGAACCACTGGCGCGCCGGCTGCTCGCCATCAGCGATGCCGTCGAACACTGGATGGATACCCACCTGCCGGACGTCGTCGCGATAGAACGGGTCTTCGCCAACCAGAACGCCAATACCGCGATGGGAACCGCCCAAGCCGGCGGTGTGATCGCGCTGGCTGCCGCCAAACGCCATATCGACGTGCACTTCCACACCCCCAGCGAAGTCAAGGCCGCCGTGACGGGTAACGGTCGTGCCGACAAGGCTCAGGTGACCACGATGGTCACCCGAATCCTGACCCTGCAGCAGAAACCGACACCGGCGGACGCCGCCGACGCGCTGGCCCTGGCGATTTGTCACTGCTGGCGAGCGCCGATGATCGCCCGGATGGCTCAGGCCGAGGCGATGGCCGCCGAGCAGCGTCGTGCCTACCGGGCCCGGCTGAAGGCGGCGAGATGATCGCGGGAGTCCGCGGCGAGGTGCTCGACATCGCCCTTGACCACGTGGTGATCGAGGCCGCCGGCGTCGGATACAAGGTGATGTGCACACCGTCGACTTTGGCGACTCTCAACCGGGGCGCCGAGACGCGCCTGACCACGGCGATGATCGTGCGGGAGGATTCGATGACGCTGTACGGCTTTGCCGACGGCGAGGCCCGCGACCTGTTCCTGACACTGCTCGGGGTGTCCGGCGTCGGTCCGAAGATCGCGCTTGCGACCCTGGCGGTCTATGACGCCGCGGCGTTGACGCGGGCCTTGGCCGACGGCGATGTCACAGCACTGACCCGGGTGCCCGGAATCGGCAAGCGGGGTGCTGAACGGATGGTTCTGGAACTCCGTGACAAGATCACCGCCGTGCCGAGTGGGGGCACCCCGGCGGGGGCGGCCGGGCACGCGGTGCGCATGCCGGTGGTGGAAGCCCTTGTGGGCCTGGGCTTTGCGGTCAAACAGGCTGAGGAGGCCTGCGACAAGGTGCTGGCGGGCGACCCCGAGGCCTCTACCTCAAGCGCACTGCGCGCTGCACTATCGCTGCTCGGGCGGAAGTAGTGGCGGCAATGCGCGAGCGGCAGGACGTTTAGGTGGGCCGATTCGAAGACGAGGCACAGCCCGAGGACCGCGATGTGTCTGCGGCGCTGACCGTCGGCGAAGGTGATATCGACGCCGGTCTGCGGCCGCGCTCACTGGGTGAGTTCATCGGCCAGCCCCGGGTTCGCGAGCAGTTGCAATTGGTCATCGAGGGGGCCCGGAACCGCGGCGGCACACCGGATCACATCCTGTTGTCCGGCCCGCCCGGGCTCGGTAAGACCTCCCTGGCGATGATCATCGCGGGTGAACTCGGCTCCTCGCTGCGGGTCACCTCTGGCCCGGCGCTGGAGCGGGCGGGGGACCTGGCGGCGATGCTGTCCAATCTCGTCGAAGGCGATGTGCTGTTCATCGACGAGATCCACCGCATCGCCCGCCCGGCCGAGGAGATGCTGTACCTGGCGATGGAAGACTTCCGGGTCGACGTGGTGGTGGGCAAGGGTCCCGGTGCCACCTCGATTCCGCTGGAGGTCGCCCCGTTCACGCTGGTGGGCGCCACCACCCGGTCGGGCGCGTTGACCGGCCCACTGCGGGACCGATTCGGGTTCACCGCGCATATGGACTTTTACGAACCGGTCGAACTCGAGCAGGTGCTGCACCGTTCAGCCGGCATCCTGGGCATCGAACTCGGCGCCGAAGCGGGGACGGAGATCGCCCGCCGCTCGCGTGGCACCCCGCGTATCGCCAACCGGCTGTTGCGCCGGGTGCGCGACTACGCCGAGGTGCGCGCCGACGGCGTCATCACCCGCGATATCGCCAAGGCCGCACTGGCGGTCTACGACGTCGACGAACTGGGTCTGGACCGGCTCGACCGCGCGGTGCTGTCGGTGCTGATCCGTAGTTTCGCGGGCGGACCGGTCGGGGTGTCGACACTGGCCGTGGCGGTCGGCGAGGAGGCCGCCACCGTCGAAGAGGTGTGCGAGCCGTTTCTGGTGCGCGCCGGGATGATCGCCCGGACGCCACGCGGGCGGGTCGCCACCACGCAGGCCTGGACCCATCTCGGGATCAGCCCGCCGCCATCGGTGGTCACACCGGGACAGCCGCCGTTGTTCGGCTGAGCCTATGATCCGGCGAGTATCTACGACTGGGAGCGCCGATGACACTGGCACTGATCCTTTCCGCGCTCGCCGCGGTGTTGCACGTCTACATCTTCGTGATGGAGTCGCTCACTTGGACCTCCCCGCGCACCCGGGCGGTGTTCGAAATGACCGCCGAGGATGCGCAGACAACCAAGCTGCTCGCATTCAACCAGGGCTTCTACAATCTCTTCCTGGCCCTGATCACCGCGACCGGCATCGTGATGGTCGTGGCGGGGCAGCGCGGGGTCGGCGCGGCACTGGTGCTGGCGTCGGTGGGCTCCATGCTGGCCGCTGCGCTGGTGCTGCGGGCGTCGGCGCCGGACAAGACTCGGGCGGCCCTGACTCAGGGCGGATTACCGCTGCTCGCCGTGGCGGCGATGGTGGTGGCGCTGGTCTGACCGGAAGGGCTTACCCCGTGTAGGCCATGACGTGTTTGACCCGGGTGTATTCCTCCAGGCTGTACATCGAGAGATCTTTGCCGTGGCCGGAGGACTTGTATCCGCCGTGCGGCATCTCCGCGACGAGCGGGATGTGCGTGTTGATCCACACGCAGCCATAGTCCAGGGCGGCCGAGACCCGCAACGCTCGGGACACGTCCTTGGTCCACACCGAGGATGCCAGGCCGTAGTCGACTCCGTTGGCGAGTCGGATCGCGTCCGCCTCATCGGCAAAGGATTGCACCGTGATCACCGGGCCGAAAATTTCCTCCTGGATGTGGCGGTCCTGCTGGCGCAGCCCGCTTATCACGGTGGGCTCGATGTAGAAGCCCTTGTCGCCCTGCCGGCTCCCGCCGGCCGCTATGACGGCGTGCTTGGGGATTTCCATCAGGAAGCCCAGCACCCGCTCCAGTTGGCTGGCGTTGTTGACCGGCGGGATCCAGCCCTCCTCGTCCTCGGCCGGTCGCTCGAATGTGGTGGCCGCGCCCCGGGCCTGTTCGGCCAGCGCGTCGGTGAGTTCCTGGGCGACGCTGGCCGTCGCGACCACTCGGGTGGCGGCGGTGCAGTCTTGGCCGGCGTTGAAATAGCCGGCGGTGGCGATGGCCTCAGCGGCCGCGCCGATATCGGCGTCATCGAACACGATCACCGGCGCCTTCCCGCCCAGTTCCAGATGGGTGCGCTTGAGATGGCCGCCGGCGCTGATCGCCACCGCCCGCCCGGCCTCGACCGAACCGGTGATCGACACCATCTGCGGGGTGGGGTGGGCGACGAGTGCCGCGCCGGTGCTGCGGTCACCGCAGACCACATTGAGCACGCCCGGCGGGAAATGTTTGCCGGCGATTTCGGCCAGCATCACCGAGCTCACCGGAGTGGTGTCACTGGGCTTGAGCACCACGGTGTTTCCCGCCGCGATGGCTGGGCAGAACTTCCAGATCGCCATCATCATCGGGTAATTCCACGGCGCCACCTGACCGATGACGCCGACGGGTTCCCGACGGATCCAGGAAGTGTGATTCTCCATGTACTCGCCCGCCGATTTCCCCTCCAGAATTCGCGCCGCGCCGGCGAAGAACCGGATCTGGTCGAGCATCGGCGGGATTTCCTCGGCCATGGTCACATGGTTCGGTTTGCCGGTGTTGCGGCCCTCGGCGGCGACGAGGCTTTTAGTGTGCCGTTCCACATCGTCGGCGAAGTCGAGAAGGGCCTTCTGCCGGTGTGCCGGCGTGGTGCGCTTCCAGTCGACGAAGGCAGCCGACGCCGCGGCGTAGGCCTTGTCGACGTCGGCCTCGTCGGAGAGCGGCGCGGTGCCGTAGTCCTCACCGGTCGAGGGGTCGACGATGGGCATGGTGGCACCATTGGTCGACTCGACCAGCTCGCCGTTGATGAAGTTCTTGACGGTTGTCATGGGGATTCCTGCCTGTTCAGGGTTCTGAGGTCGGGGGTCGGGGGTCAGAGATCGGCGAGGATGCCGGCCAGCACGTCGAGGCCTTCGAGTAGGAGCTCGTCGCTGATGGTCAGCGGCGGCAGGAATCTCAGGGTGTTGCCGAAAGTGCCGCAGCTGAGCACCAGCACACCCTGCAAGTGAGCCCGTGCGCACAACGCCCTGGTCAGATCCGGATCCGGCTCAGCGGTGCCGGATTTCACCAGCTCCATTGCGATCATCGCGCCACGTCCGCGCACGTCGCCGATCCGGTCGTCATCGGCTTGTAAACGATGCAGCTTGTCCTTCATGACCCGCTCGATCTGCTTGGCGCGGTCCAGTAGGCCGTCGAGTTCGATGGTTTCGATGGTCGCGAGCGCCGCCGCGCAGGCGACCGGGTTGCCCCCGTAGGTTCCGCCCAGGCCGCTGACGTGCGGGGCGTCCATCATCTCGGCCCGACCGGTCACGCCCGATAGTGGGAGTCCGTCGGCGATGCCCTTGGCGGTGACGATCAGATCGGGCTCGATGCCTTCGTCCTCGCAGGCGAACATCTGTCCGGTGCGCCCGAACCCGCTCTGCACCTCGTCGGCGATGAAGACCACGTCATTGTCGGTGCACCACGCCCGCAGAGTGGGTAGGAAGCCCGGCGCCGGCACCACGAACCCGCCCTCGCCGAGGACCGGCTCGATGATGATCGCGGCGAGGTTGGACGCGCCGATCTGCTTGTCGATCACAGTCAGAGCGCGCGCGGCGGCCAATTCGCCGTTGGTCGCCCACTCCTTGTTGACCAGACCGTCCCGGTACGGGTACGACAGCGGGGCGCGATACACCTCGGGCGCGAACGGACCGAAACCACTCTTGTAGGGCATCGACTTGGCGGTCAGCGCCATCGTCAGGTTGGTCCGGCCGTGGTAGGCGTGGTCGAAGGCGACCACCGCCGTGCGCTTGGTATAGGCGCGGGCGATCTTGACGGCGTTCTCCACCGCTTCGGCGCCGGAGTTGAACAGCGCGCTGCGTTTCTCGTAGGAACCCGGGGTCAGCCTGTTGAGGTGCTCGGCGACGGCGATGTAACCCTCGTAGGGCGTCACCATGAAGCAGGTGTGGGTGAACGCGCCGACCTGCTCACGTACCGCGTCGACCACCCGTGGGGAGGAGTTGCCGATCGTGGTGACCGCGATACCCGAGCCGAGGTCGATGAGGCGGTTGCCGTCGACGTCCTCGATGATCCCGCCGAACGCGCGGACGCAGGACACCGGCATCGTCACCCCGACGGCGTGCGACACCGCGGCGACGCGACGCCGAGTCATCGCCAGTGACTTGGGACCGGGGATCTCGGTGACGAGTTTCCGGGTCTGTTCCAGAGTGCTCACGGTTCTTCTCCTGCCCTGTCCACCAGCCGGGCAGGACGCGGCGGCCCGGCGTTTCGAGCGTAGTCGGGCGACGCCGGTGCGCAACCGATAACTGTGACGGAAGCTGTTACGAAAGATTGAATCCAGCATCACCTACGGGTTCACCCCGGCGGTGCCGGAATCGTGCTGCCAGGCAAATGGCACACTGGCAACCGCAGCGTCCGCAACGGACGGTCCCGCTGCGCTGCCTCGCCCCCGATACCGAAAGACACGTGCTGCCATGGAACTGCTGACATTCCTGCCCCTGATCATCATCATGGGGGCGTTCATGTTCTTCGCCTCGCGACGCCAGCGCAAGGCCATGCAGGCCACCATCGACCTGCACGAGTCGCTGCGAATCGGCGATCGGGTACACACGACCTCCGGTCTGCAGGCCACGATTATCGACATCACCGACGACTGCGTCGACCTGGAGATCGCCCCCGGCGTGGTCACCCGGTGGATGAAGCTGGCGATCCGGGACCGAGTCGAGGTCGAGGTCCCGGAGAGCCCGGAGGGCCGCGAGGCAGGTGTTCTCAACCGGGCCACCGAGCTGACCGATAGCGACGCGGACCGCCTCAAAGACTGATTTCACGCCCCCAACCCGTACCCTTCTCGGGGAGCACGCGGCCGCGCGTGCTGCCTATCGCCGCTCGGCATGCGACTCGGTGGACGATCGTGGCACGCGGCGGCGTATCACGGCTCAAGACGGCACGAGACTAGGAGAAACGACACGTGGCATCGTCATCGGCGCCGGTGCACCCGTACCGCTTTCTGGCGCTGTTTCTGGCCCTGCTTCTCGGTGTTTACCTGCTGATATTCCTCACCGGCGATAAGCATGCCGAGCCCAAGCTCGGCATCGACCTGCAGGGTGGCACTCGGGTTACCCTCACCGCCCGGACCCCGGACGGCTCTCAACCCACCCGGGACGCGCTCAATCAGGCCCAGGAGATCATCGGCGCCCGGGTCAACGGCCTGGGTGTGTCGGGGTCCGAGGTGGTCATCGACGGAGACAACCTCGTCATCACCGTTCCGGGCAACGACGGCAACGAGGCTCGTAACCTCGGTCAGACCGCACGGCTGTTCATCCGGCCGGTGATCGGCCAGCCGATTCCGGTGGAAGCCGTCAAGGAGCAGGCACCACCGCCGGGGGCATCCGGGGCAGCGCCGGGCGGACCCGGGGCAGCGCCGGGTACGCCGCCGGGCTCGCCACCGGCCACGCCGGGTGCCGGGCCGCCGCCCGGCGCCGCGCCGGCTCCGGCTTCCCCCTCGCCGGCCTCGCCGTCCAGGCCCGCGCCGCAACCGCGTCCGTATCCACTCGAGCCGACCCCCTCCCCGGAACCCCCCGCCCCGCCGGGAGTGCCGGGGCAGCCGGCCCCGCCGGACCCGCGCGAGGACCTTGCCGGCCGGATCAAGTTCGAGAAGGAACTGCGGCAGAGCACCAACCAGAACCTGCTGCTGCTCTCGGTGCAGTACATGGCCGGCCGTTGCGACCAGGAGGATGTCCTGGCCGGTAACGATGATCCGGATCTGCCTCTGGTGACCTGTTCGCAGGACAAGAAATTCGTTTACCTCCTGGACAAGTCGATCATCAGCGGCGATCAGATCAAGGACGCCGTATCGGGGTTCGACCAGCAGGGCGCCGCCTATGTGGTCGACCTCGAGTTCAAAGACGAGGCCTCCACCACCTGGGCCGACTTCACGGCGGCCAATATCGGTACCCAGACCGCCTTCACCCTCGACTCCAAGGTGGTCAGCGCGCCGCAGATCCGTGAGGCCATCCCCGGAGGCCGCACCCAGATCTCCGGCGGTGACCCGCCGTTCACCTCCGAGTCGGCCAAACAGTTGGCCAACGTGCTTAAGTATGGGTCGTTGCCGCTGTCGTTCGAGTCGTCGGAGGCCGAAACCGTGTCGGCGACGCTGGGGCTGACCTCGCTGCGGGCCGGTTTGATCGCCGGAGCGATCGGGCTGGGCATGGTGCTGTTGTACTCGCTGGCCTACTACCGGGTTCTGGGCCTGCTCACCGCGTTATCGCTGGTGGCCGCCGGCGCGATGGCATACGGGATTCTGGTGCTCCTGGGGCGGTATATCAACTACACCCTGGACCTGGCCGGCATCGCCGGTCTGATCATCGGTATCGGTACCACCGCCGACTCGTTCGTGGTGTTCTTCGAACGGATCAAGGACGAGATCCGGGAGGGCCGATCGTTCCGGTCGGCGGTGCCACGCGGCTGGGCCCGCGCCCGCAAGACGATCCTGTCGGGCAATGCGGTGAGCTTCCTGGCCGCCGCGGTGCTGTACTTCCTGGCTGTCGGCCAGGTCAAGGGCTTCGCCTTCACCCTCGGTCTGACCACCATCCTCGACGTGGTCGTGGTGTTCCTGGTCACCTGGCCGCTGGTGTACCTGGCATCGAAATCCGCGACACTGTCGAAACCGGCCTTCAACGGACTGGGGGCGGTCCAGCAGATCGCCCGGGAGCGGCGGGCGGCCGGACAGACCGCCGCCCGCGCGGGAACGGGACGGTAACGCATGACGGATAACAGCCCCGCGAACGGCCCCGAGACCGGCGCCGAGATCGGCAAGGACACCAGCATCGACGTCGGCTCCACGGCCGAAGAAGTCTCGGCCCCGGCAACCGGGGGACAGTTACCGCGGCACGGTTTCTTCACCCGGCTCTACACCGGCACCGGCGCCTTCGAGATCATCGGTCGGCGCAAGCTGTGGTTCGCGTTCAGCTTCCTCATCGTCGCGCTGGCCGTCGCCAGCATCATGGTGCGGGGTTTCACCTTCGGGATCGACTTCGAGGGTGGCACCAAGGTGTCCTTCCCGCGGGCCGGCATCGACGGAGAGGCCAGCATCTCCCAGGTCGAGGAGACATTCACCCAGGCCACCGGGGTCAGCCCCCAGTCGGTCGTGGTGGTGGGCAACGGGGCCACCAGTACCGTGCAGATTCGGTCGGAGACGCTGAGCAACGATCAGACCGCTGCCTTGCGTGAGGCCCTGTTCGAGAAGTTCCAGCCCAAGGGCGAGGATGGCAAATCCGGTGAGCAGACCATCAGCGACTCAGCGGTGTCGGAGACCTGGGGCGGGCAGATCACCAAGAAGGCGCTGATAGCCCTGGCGGTGTTCCTGGTGCTGGTCACCATCTACATCACCATTCGCTATGAGAAGTACATGGCGATGTCCGCACTGGCGGCACTCGGCTTCGACCTGGTCAGCACTGCCGGCGTCTACTCGATAGTCGGCTTCGAGGTCACCCCCGCGACGGTCATCGGCCTGCTCACCATCCTGGGATTCTCGCTCTACGACACCGTCATCGTGTTCGACAAGGTGGAGGAGAACACCAAGGGCTTCGAGCACACCACCCGACGTACGTTCGCCGAGCAGGCGAACCTGGCCATCAACCAGACCTTCATGCGTTCGATCAACACCAGCCTGATCTCGATCATGCCGATTCTGGCGTTGATGGTGGTGGCGGTCTGGATCCTCGGCGTGGGCACCCTCAAAGACCTGGCGCTGGTCCAGATGGTCGGCGTCATCGTCGGTACCTACTCCTCGATCTTCCTCGCGACTCCACTCTTGGTCACGCTGCGAGAACGCACCGAACTGGTGCGCAATCACGGTCGCCGGGTCGACAACCGGCGCAACAAGCCGGCGTCGGCACCGGAGGAGCTGACCACGGCGGCCGTCGGCACGGCGGGGTCGAGCACGGCGGGGTCGGGCACGGCGGGGTCGGGCACGGCGGGGTCGGGCACGGCGGGGTCGGGCACGGCGGGGCCGGGCACTGCGCCGGCGGACGCGCCGAAGGGCGGCAAGCCTGCCCCCGGCGCGCGGCCGGTCCGGCCGCGACGCCCGTCGGGCAAGCGGGAACGTTAGGGCGCACGTGTCAGCCAGCCGCCGCACGGCCACCACCGCGGTGGCAACCTTACTGTTCACGGCGTTGCCCACCGTCCTCACCGGGTGTATCGGTAGCGCCGCCGATCAGGTCAACTATGCCGTCGACGGCGTACTGACCAGTTACAACACCAACACGGTGACCGGTGCGGCCTCGGCCGGGCCGCAGGCATTCAGCCGGGTTCTGACCGGGTTCAGCCTGCACGGTCCGGACGGTCAGGTGCTGGCCGACGGTGACTTCGGTTCGGTATCGGTGGTCGGCCGCGAGCCCCTCATGCTGGACTACCAGATCGCCGATGACGCTGTGTACTCCGACGGCAAGCCGGTCAGCTGCGACGACATGGTGCTGGCCTGGGCGGCCCAGTCCGGTCGGTTTCCCGGCTTCGCCGCCGCCAGCCGAGCCGGTTATCTCGATATCGCCGGTATCGACTGCCAGCCCGGTCAGAAGAAGGCGCGGGTCAACTTCTTGCCCGGTCGGTCCATCATCGACTATCGCCAGTTATTCACGGCCACCTCGATGATGCCGTCCCATGTCATCGACGACGAACTCGGTATCAGCACCACCGGCGCGGTGCAGAGCGGCGATCTCGCCGCGATCGGCCGGGTGGCCGAGGCGTGGAACACCATCTGGGACCTCAAACCCGGGATGGACCCGGAGGCGTTCACGCGCTTTCCCTCGTCGGGGCCGTACAAACTCGATGCGATGCTGGAGTCCGGCGCGGTGGTACTCACCGCCAACGACCGGTGGTGGGGCGCCAAACCGGTGACTGAGCGGATCACCGTGTGGCCGCGCGGCGTCGACGTCCAGGACCGGATCAACACCGGCGACTTCCACGTCGTGGACGTGGCGACCGGATCCCTGGGAACGCTGACCACACCCGAT
>Ga0180432_10007188_pt1 | contig 14215 bp, 25 predicted proteins | sample SS_ome_10_FD_132414 | JGI IMG/M metagenome (GOLD analysis project Ga0180432, IMG submission 132414) | Hypersaline lake sediment archaeal communities from the Salton Sea, California, USA - SS_1_MS_2 metaG | ecosystem: Environmental > Aquatic > Non-marine Saline and Alkaline > Hypersaline >... | reverse complement strand
GTGGTGACAACCGGACGTGCGATAACCGTCTGGTACAACCTACAGACTATACGTTTGCGGTAAGCAGGGATCTGGAAAACATCCGTTTGAAGAGTGGTCGAGTTATCAACCTCAGGGAGAAGATTAGAGATCCTCGTGGAAGTAACCAGATGGTCTATAGGTGGCGTGCCTTTATACCGGGGTACAGTAAGGCTATGGCAGACGGTACTCCGATCTGGTCAACTCTAGCTGTTCCCAGAGATCGCATGCCCAAGACAGTATGGGTGAATGCAAAAGGTGCAAAGAAGTTCCGGTACTATCATTTTTGGCGTAGGAACGGTTTGTTCTTGGACGCACGTCAGAAACCGGGAAAGGCCCGAGAGGTTCGTGTTGCTACTAGGATGTGGGTAGATGTCATGTACACCCACAAAGGGTCATACGGGTCTATTGAGGCTCGTTGTCACGGTGAGTGGGGTCGTATCCATCCTGACCATGCTGTCCGTATCACGTTGTACGAGTTGAAACCAAAGTTTGAGAGGGTTTTGAGGGAAGAAGGCGAGGTATGTGAGTTATGAAAAAATTTCTAGCATTCGTAGCGGTCTTGTTCGTCGTAGGATGTACGCCTACGGAAGTTCGTGAGCTTTCTACTTTGGAGCTTGCAACGATCAAGGCGTATCGATCCGCGTGTGACGTGGCGTTGGACAACAACGGTAAGGTCATCGCAGCTTTGAAGGCTCAGGGAAAGATCTCTGATTCTGAAGCTGAACAAAGGATCGGACAGATCGAGAAGGTAAGGTCGCAGGGTGAAGCACTAGAGCAGATGCATACCGCTTTGGATAAGTGGATACAGGTACAAGGGCCAGCAGAGGCGGCGCGGAACGCGTTGATCGATGTCGTACCTTTGATCCCCGATATTGTGAAGGCGGTCAAGGATGAGTGATGGATGAGATCTTAGGGATAGTTTCACAGCTTCCTGACGAGTGGCAAAGTCTGGTTACGTTTGTTTTGTCTGTGTGGCTCTTGCTCACGAAGATCAACAAGCGTAAGGACTCAGAAGAGAAGGACATGGGTACTGAGGTGATCAAACTTTTGATTGAGAAGATCAACGATACGAAAGAGGTCGTTCGCGTTCGAGAGGCTCTTGCGGCTTCAGAGAGTGCAGCGGCTCTTCACTCAGTAGACACGTTAGAGAAGGATGATCTTTCTGGTCTGGATCTTGAGAAGTTAGATCTGGCAAAGGTGATTGCGCGTGAAGTTTCTGTCGAGGGCAAAGAGGCAACCAAGGCACACATCGACAAACTGATCGCAGAGGTAGAGAACGGTGCAGAGAACAGAGAGACTGCCGGTAACGTGATCTCAAAGACCGGAAAGATCGTGAAAGCGTTGGTCAGGCATATCGCTTAGGAGGGTGAGATGAGCATTCGTGACGTACTAACGGGTAAGAAGATACCCATACCTATCATAGAAGACTACGAAAAGTGGTTTGAGGATAAGTATGGGTCAAAGGCTTGGAGTCCTCGCGACATCGGATGGTTTCATCCGTCACAGTCGTATGGCTGCAAGGTTCGTAGGATGCTGAACTTTCTTGGAGTACAACCTGACCCAATGGGCATGGTTGACTCTCGCAGTCAGCGTATCTTCATGAACGGCGATAGTATGCACGAACGCATCCAGAAGAACTTCATAAAGGCCGGACTACTCGTATCTCCGAAGAGGGGAGAAGGGTGGGAAGTTCCTTTTGAAGACCCGGATATTCTCTTACGTGGAACGACTGATGGTCTGCTGAACTACCCACAGTTTGGCAGACCTGTTCTTGAGTTGAAGTCGATCAACGCGAACGGATTTATCGGAGTGCAAAGAGATCCAAGGGATGATCACCTCACTCAGTCTCACTGCTACATGCATGGTCTTGGGGAGAAGTACACCTTTATCTTGTACGAGAACAAGAACAACCAAGCTTGGGCGTACCATTGGCGAGAGTTTGAACAGGCACGCATGGACACGATCTTGTCTGACTTTTCCACGATCCTGACGTGCATCAAGAAACGTCACCTTCCAGAGAAGGCAAGTACGCGAGCGAGTTCCTACCCTTGTAGGATGGGAAGCAAGGAGGGAGGGTACTTCTACTGCCCATTTGTAGAAAGGTGTCAGAAGAGAGAGTGTGGAGTCCTTACGGACGATGAGTGGGAAAAGCATGTAGAGGAGTTGCCGGATGTCACGAAAGATAAACTCAAAGACGTCACGAAAAAGAAAACCGGAGTCGCGAGAAAGCGAGTCTTCCGTCGAAAGTCCAAAGGGACTATTAGAAAAAGAGTTGTTCGGAAGGGGTCTTCCTCTTCTGCGAAAGCCTGACTTCCCCATCCCTGAACTTCCAGATGAGCTGTCTGAGGCTCCCAGTCCTTTACTGGGTAGTCTTATGGGTAGGTTCGCTGCATATGAAAGCTACTTCAGAATGGAGGTAGCCAAGACTGATGTTGAGATCTCTGATGTCAAAAGTGATATCAGTCGCATACGAGCGTCCTTCATGCACGAGAACGAGTCTGACTACCCAAAGTGGCGACTAGAGGAACTTTTTGCACAAGAGTTGGAATCTCATGGGTACTCGGATAAACTTGATAGTCTTGAAGCTGTTCGGAAGGCTCTTACAGTCTACCGGGATAAGATGGAACGGGAGGGCAAAGTGGTGAGTCGCGAGATCAGTAGACGTTCTGAACCGTTCGTCGGATAGTTATTGGGCACTCACATACGGTAGGCTCCTTCAGCAAGAGCCGTGCAAAGCACAAGCCCCCCCATACCTATGTGAGTGTCCTTCTTTTGGAGATAGGCATGTCGTCTTGCTTTGTTGGTATCGATCCCGGTAAGAAGGGAGCTATCTGTAAGATCTCTGTAAACGTGAATGGGGAGGTGTCTCTTGTAGAAGTGGCTAACGCGCCCATGATCGGAAAAGAGTATGACTTACAGAAGATGGCGAGGTTTTTCCATGAGTTACAGAACCCCTACTGCGTCATAGAAAAGCAGCAGACGATGCCTAAGCAGGGAGCCGTGTCTGCGTACACTATTGGTCGAGGAGAGGCGCTATGGGAGATGGGTGCGGCAGCAAACTTCATCCCCTACGCTATGGTCAGGCCAAAAGAGTGGCAGAAGGTCTTTGGTATCTCGTCTACAAAGAAGAACGATACTAAGAGTCAGTCTATCGTGATCGCCCAGAGGTTATTTCCCAAGGTCGATCTCCGGGTATCTGAAAGAGCAAGAAACCCAAGTTCAGATAAGGCAGATGCTATCCTGATCGCTGAGTATGCACGCAGGACGTACCTTTCTGCGAACCCGAAGAAGTTCAAGAGAACAAGGGAATTCGGGAGACGGAAGTGATGGAACTGGAAACAGTAAACAAACTGTTCCTTGAGCTATCTCAGTTTGCAGATGCAAAGACTAAGAGGGAACTCGATCTGGAAAACCAGTTGGAGCACTTTCACAATACTGGGTGTGCCGGATGCACAGAGTTGGGTCAGCAGTTGGACCGGCTTCAGAAGCGAGTTGCCTTCTCGACTGAAGAGGGACTGTTTGACGTGGAGTTGTTTGATCACGTGATAGGACTTCTTGAGAAGGTACTGAAGAGTTTGATGGAGGGTGAGAAGGTGGTCGTTGGAAGTGTTGAGTGCAGGAGGGTTTTGATACCACTCAAGACCATCGAGAAGTGGAGCAGGATGTTGGAAGGGGAACCTGAATGAGTAAGAGGGTGGTGTCGTTTGTGACCTTCAAGAAGTACTGCCAACATCGGTTTGATAACTGGGTGTCTCGCGGAGATAAGTATAAGGTGTTCTCTATGTGTGGAAAAAGGTCTCCCCAGAGAGCATGTCACCAGTCTAACTGCCCGATCTGGAAAAGACTGAAGAAACCAGAACCAGTTTTTACATTGGATAAGTCATGAGTGGGTTTGACGATGAACAGGTAGAGGCACTTGCGGACTATGCTCACGGGGCGTGGTCGGAGTGGATGAGCTTCCTATTTGCCAACAGTGACAAGAGAGTTCGTGGCGATGTTATCATCCCGGTTCATCTTGTCCGTAGATGGGAAAAGCAGATGAGGACTCAGTACAAGGATCTTTCGGAGTCAGAGAAAGAGTCTGATCGCCAACAGGCAAGACGCATACTTCTTATACTAGATGATCTGGAAGTGGGAAAGTACCATAAGGAGAGAGGCAAATGAAGATCGCAGTAGATTTTGATGGTACGTGTGTGGATCACCGTTACCCAGAAGTGGGTCCAGATGCGCCCCACGTAGTCAACACGTTGCTCAAGCTACTTGAGGCAGGACATACTCTAACCCTGTACACGATGCGCTCTGCGGGGCCGCTACAGGATGCAATCGACTGGTTCAAGAACCGAGGCATTCACTTGACGGGTATCCAGTTTGATCCGACTCAGGGGAGCTGGTCTGCAAGCAACAAGTGCTATGCGGAAAAATATGTGGATGACGCGGCCTTTGGTGCCCCACTGATCAAACCTGAGGGCTTTGAGCAAGAGTGTATTGATTGGTTGAGAGTCCGTGAAGATCTTCTTGGTCGCTCTGAGACTTCTGAGGTGGTACAAAAGTCTTTACCGGGTAAGGGGCGCAAGGCCGAAAAGAAGATCGTTATCCCCAAGAGTGAGACTGCGGATACTCGAACATGCGATTTCAAAAATGTTGATAAAGAAACCCTTCTGTCCTCAAGTGAGCAGCACATACGAGATATTGCTCAAGGCATGGGTTTCTTTTGCGACATGCTCATACAGGCTTCCATGAGACACGATCACGATAAGATTACTGGAATCAATCAGTTCCATGAAGACTTCGTAACAGGTTTCAAACAGACTAAGTGGTGGGATAACCATCGTAAGGTGAACCGTCACCATATAGAGAAGGGTGATGGTGTACCAGATGATGTAAACCTCATCGATGTGATCGAGCATATCGTTGATTGTGTTATGGCAGGGATGGCTAGGAGCGGCAGTGTCCGTGAGGTAACAGCAGATCCAAAGATCCTGTCCAGAGCGTTCAAGAACACCGTTGATCTTTTGATGCAAAACGTGGAGGTGAAGAGATGACGCTAGGGAAAGACAAAGTAGGGCACTTCATGGTGTGTTTTCTCATCACCGTGACTGGTGGGCTTGCTCTGCCAATAGGTGGTTACGAGGCTATCGGAGTAGGTGCCATAGTTGCTATGGTGTGGGGCTTCGACAAAGAGAGGCGGGACTCAGAGGAACCCGGTAACAAGTTTGACTGGTATGACATCTTGGCAGACGCGATAGGAACATTAGTGGGAGTGTTGGTATGTGTAGCCCGGCTAAACAGTTGGTTCTGAAGAAAGAGAACAAAAAGCTGAAGAGTAGGATCGAGGATTCTGAGGATGAGGTAAAGCGTCTTTCTGAAACAGTAGACTTTTTCAAAAAGGCATGCTGTACGCTCTTGGAGAAGCATAAGGATATCGACAAGGTAGGGGAGGACTGGTACTTCGATGGAAAGAAGCTGGGCAACACATTGGATGACGCTGTGTTTGCTCTCGTAGATATGGTGGTGGAAGAGTGACGGGCAGGGAGAACCATGAAGACAACCCATGACATAATGAGGGAAAGGTTACTGAAGTCCTCAGGCGTAGTCACACGGGACATACCAGACCTGTCTACTCTTCGTGAGACACAGTGGTGTAACGAGTTTGAAGAGTTGATGCGCAACAGACTCGTATTTGGAACCTTCAGATATGGGGTGTTTGGTGAGAAGGGAAAACCAGTCTTTGACTCTGTGGGAAGTGCTATCAAGAGACTGCAAGCGTATCAAGACGATGGGAACCTAGAACACCTTGTAGACGCTGCGAACTTATGTCTGGTGGAGTATGTTGAGGGTCAACATCCAAAGAGGCATTTCGAGGCTTCTGATGAGAACAACAAGTTTCATGCACAGATATCGGGAGAGAGACGATGAGCGGTAAGGGCAGTTCTCCAAGATGGTCCCGGCTTCCCGGAGGTAGGGTAGACAAGAGTACCTACCTCAGGAACTATGAGGCAATCGACTGGGAGGAAGAAAACCGTTGTCCTAAGTGTGGCAACCCGTTAGCATGGAAAGCCTTGTCTACGGGTGAGGTGGAGTACTTTTGTGATGACCCCAAGTGCGCTGATAAGGAAAAGTGACATGGAATGCGATCTTTACTGCTGCGAGTACTGGAACAGTGGAAAGCCCCACAACTGTGGCTCCGTAGAGCATGGTACAAAGCACTCTTTTTCCAAGTGTAAGTACACCCAGTGCCGTATCGAAGTGGCATGCTACAAGGACCATTGTGGTGGTCTGTCCGTCGAGGAACTTGAGTCCAAAGAAGAGACGGTAGAGAACGAAAAGCCGGATCTCGATACTGATACCAAGATCCTGCCCACCGTAGAAGACTGAGGTAGCGCCGGATCGGCACGAGTCCCGTATCCCGGCCTTTTTTGTCTTTGAATAGCTGGGGTGGGTATCTGGGGGTTATAAACCGGGCCAAAAAGGCCCATATCCTGCATATAGACATAAGTCCTTATCTGGCAAGGACTTACACCGATATACCCCAAAAGTGCCGTTTTTGGCCGTTTTGGGCCGTTTTAGGCCCGTTTTTGGGTTGCCATAAGTCCTTATCTGGCAAGGACTTAGGAAAACCCCTGTTTTTTGCGTTATAAGTCCTTATCTGACAAGGGTTTATGTAGGGGGTGGGTATATGGTGGGTTTTTCTGTAGTTTTTTCCCTTTTTTTGGTAAGATATACGTTGATCGAGTTCTTTGACAAGTTGATACAGAGTTATTCAGCTTGCTGGGCGGCCTGCCCAGTGCGCCGGAACTGTTTCCTCGGTGACCGCCATTCATAAGTCGGTACATGCACTCCTGAGCGGGGTGAGGGGAGATCTGACCAGAGTCCGGCATCCCGACTATCCGAAACTTGGGAACGTAGGAGTGGCATTAGGATCTTGAAAAAGATCCCGACGAAAAACTCCGAAGATACCGGGATGCTCGTTTTCGACGCATGACGCGACCGATAAAAACCGCAAGTTGGTTCTCTGTACGAAGGGGAAAAGGGACGGAGTAGCGTCCGTCACTTTTTTCTGTGCGAGCAGATGCAACAGCATTCACTACCCGTAGTCTGATGAAAGCCCCACCTGAGGGCAGACGTCCTGAGACTGCCGACACTAGCCACCACAACACTTTGGCATCGTCGGAAAGATCAAGGGGTCGAACGGATTACACCAGCGTAGCATAAGGGGTGCGGATCTGAGAAGTAGACTTGTCCTTCTTTGGTCTGGCTTATCCGCTTATCAAGTGAGAGTGCGAACGACACAACTACATCCAGCGGCGAAAGCGGCGTAACGATGTAACAGTCGCGAGGGTATTGGAGAGCATCTGTTTGGTACGACCCATACATGTTGGGACACCAGTCCTTTCATGCATGCCATACGACGCACTATAAAAACGGCAGACGTCCCTGTGCTGGGGATAGCCATTACAACGGCAGGAAACAAACAAAAACATATCGAGAGTCGGGCCTAAGGTTGCGAAACATCTCAACCGGCACGACTGGTTACTAGCGCATGGCCTTTGGCCTGACTCTCGTTTTTCTATCACACTAAGTCATTACAGTAACAAAAAGGAGGTGATGCAAAAACTCGTGGATCTGGGATCGGGACTGGGATCAGATGGTTCGGAAACAAAACTCTGAAAGGGTTGGTTATGAAGTGGTATTCTATGGACATCACGAAGGTTTCGCCTCGCATCTGGCTGCACCCGGATGGTCGGTCGGGAAACGGTCTTCAGTTTGTCTGGTTTGTACGTACGGGCAAGACGGTCAACAGCAAACATGTTGCACTGGTCGAGGAAGACTGCACCGAGGCTGGCAAGTACTGCTTGTCGATTAGGCTCCCCGCAAAGGACGGTTACTTTCAGGGTCAGCCCGTGGTTGAGCAGGTCAGCAGCATGCATCAGGTTAGAGTGGTCTTGAAAGATCTCCTGTCCTAACAAAACGATTCGGTTACGAAAAAGACTCGAAAACAAAACTCGTGAAAAGGGGTTGTGCATGGCAGATCAGAGACGCATCGAGTTGGTAGCAAAGAAAGTTCGGGATCTTGGAGATAAAGAGATCTGGGATCTGCTGGTGGATGTTTCCACTCTGATTGGGAAACTCAAGTCGGTCGGGGTTCACAAGTTGGAGTGCATGAACAGCGCAGAAGGCATCATCGAACGGACGGTTCTTGCTGCTAAGGATGAGTTCGATACCCCGGAGTGCTTGAAGGGGTACGACGTCAACAAGGAAGGGGTTATTGTATCCCCCGGAAAGTTCGAGGGGGAACCCCGGTACGTCCCGTACTTCTGGGATGAGTGGTTGAGTGGTGGTTCGGATGATGACGAAGAGAACGTTATTTACTTCGACATCGGTGAGCAGGATTGGTTGCTCTTCCCGGAGTTGAAACGGGTAAAGCGGATCGGTATCAGTGAAGGTTCTACGGGGTTTGTTGGTAAGGTGTACAAAGAGTACATCGGAAAGGATAAGTCTTGAAGTACGGTAGAAACGAAGAGCACGGGATCGTGCATTATGTTCGGCACTTTCCCGGAAAGCCGGATGGTGACAACACGAGGGATACCCTCCCTGATAAAGGGTATCGAGTGACCTTTGAGGTTACGTACATGCCTACGAAGGAAACCCATGTTGATTACGTCTGGGTTGCCTCTATCGAGAACGGTAACAAGTTGGTTAGCCACTGGAACGGCAAGAGCAAGGTGTGTCAGTACAAGGTCAAAGTGATCCAGCGTATCGGGGAGGAGACGAAGTGACCAAGTCTATGCAGAAGAGGCATTCTGAAACGGCACGGTGCTTGGGTCATCGTTCGGCTCTTTACTATGCAGAGTCGTGGGAGAAAGTCGGGCGTTACGAGATAGCCCAGTTCTATCGTGCCTGTCTGGCAAAGATCGAAAAGTTCTCCCTGTGGTTCAAGCAGCAGTGCATGGATTAGGGAACGGAAAAACGTTCGGAAACAAAACTCGAAAAGGAGTTACGGGTATGAGCAACTTGGATATCATCTTGGACGAACAGCGGGAAGGCTTGCGCCAGTACTGGGTGGGTTTGGGTTCTACTAAGCGTAGCATTGTAAAGGCGGTAAAGGAACTCCGGGCCGAGTTGGGAACGGGTCTCAAAGAAACCAAGGACTACGTGGACGAACTCTTTCGTCAGTGGGACAAGGTCGAAACCCGTCGTATTGAGCGGGAAGTGGAACCGATCACGCGTACCGAGTACGGCATGATCCGTCACGAGATCGATCACTACTTCGATGCCTTGAACTTGAAAGAGTCCCGCCAGTTCGACTACGACGGTGACGACGCCCTTTACATCGCGGATGTATTTGAAGTCTACGCGGTGAACATCGTTGAGCCGTCTCTCGATGGTGTGCGTTCGGTTCGGGCGTTTCGTGTGGATGCTGTCTATGAAGGCCCGTCCAGTCGTTTCCATCCCGGTGACGTGATCGAGACCACGATTGGGGACTATCGTTCTGAGACCGATGTTGCGTTTGCCATCGCTACCGCTATCCGTCGTGAAGAGGAACGGCAGTTGCGTGAAGAGCGTACGATCCACTGGATGATCGAAGAGGAAGAGAAAGCGGGGATCGAAGGATGAACATTTGGTATGCGTGCTTCATCATCATGTTGGTTGTCGGCATGCTGGTGTGGGAAGAGATCAAGGATCGGAAGCGGGAACGGGAACTTGAACAGTGGTACGGGATCAAACCGGAAGACCGAGAAAGGAAGTATTAGGGTGATCAAAAAACAAGTCCTACGAGGACTCGCAAAGACGGTGCGCCTAGAAGCATGCTGGGTAAAGCGGCATGATGGGTACGTCTATCAGAAGGATCGGTACAAGGTGACGATCACTAAACCGAACGGGGAGAAGTATTTTGCCGCCGTTCAGAAGAACGGTAGCGTGGCGTGTAACTGCATGGGGTATCTGTTTTATCGCAAGTGCAAACATGCCAAGTTCATCAGTGAGGTGATCAACAAGAAGGGTGGGAAGTGATTATGACTTGGACAGAAAAAGCTATCCAGAAGTTCATGTGTGACCGGGGCGTTGACGTGGAGTCTGTTACGTTTGTTGATGACGATGACGAAGAGACCATCGTCGAGTTGGATACGGACGATAAGCTTCTCATGACCCCGGCATTCAGAGATGTGGGTGATCGAGAGATGAAGATCACTGCCCGGTATCTTCTCGACCTGATCGATCCTGAGCAAGCACAGAACGTCTTCGATTCATTGTGTGTTCCCACCGGAGACTTGGTTGTCGATGCTGACGATGAAGGTGATGACAGGGACTACTACAACGATACTGAGTTGATGAAGCTTCTCGAAGAGGGTGATGACGAAGAGCCAGAGCAGCAGAACAAGGAGTCGGAGCCTATTCTTCGACTGACCGATACGACCGGATTAAAGGAGTATAGGCAAGCCATGGTTCGGGTCAACACGATCTCTCGTTTACAGGCGTTCTATGCGGAGATGTGTGATCGTATCCTACCGGAGAAAGCCCATAAGAAGTGGAACAGGGTGTTTTGGACTCGCAACCAAGGTCGTATATTTTCCATGACCAAGAAGTGGGATATGCGTATCCACCCGTGCTTTCAACAGGCACCGGATGAGGTTCTGCGTTGTCTGATCGAAAGGCACTTCAGACCTTCTATTCAGGGTAACCGTTCACGTCGCATGCGTCATCTGAAATCGGTAGTTTATTCATATGCTGAAGAAGCTTTGTCGAAGTGGCGCAAGTGTCAGGATGAAGGAAAGATCTGGATCGGTGTTCTGGATGGAGGGATATAGGATGGCTATTCGTAGAGCAAAAAAACCTGCACAGAAAACTCCAAGCCTTGCCAAAGACGTGGAGTCGTTTCAGAAGTACGTGACTGGTCTCAAGTCTGCGTTTCTGGATCGTGATCGTGAGATCGATGCTATCGCCATTGCTCTTCTGTCCCGGCACCATGTGTACCTTGAAGGTGCGCCCGGTACTGCCAAGAGTGCTTTGGCCCGTGCCGTGTTCAAGGGTATCAAGGGATCGAAGCTTTTCGAGACCGCATGCACGAAGCGGATGACTGATGAGTACTTCATCGGTGGTATTGACATGAAGAAGTTTCGTGAGGAGGGGATCACCCGCCACGTTACTGATCAAGATACCATCGTCGGTGCTGACTTCGCGTTTCTGGATGAGTTCGGGGATCTGAACCCTCTTACCATGCGCGTTCTGTTGGAGGTGTTGAACGAGAGGACATTCACTCGCCCATGGCAGCATGAGCAGTGCCGTTTGCATACCGCGATCTTGACTGCCAACTATCGGCAGGAACACGAGATGACCGAAGCGGTATATGATCGTGTTCTGGTTCGCATCGATGTCAAGGATATCGGATCTGATTCTGACCGGGTAAAGATGTTTGAACGCACTCTTGCCCACAAGCCTTTGACGTCGGATGCGACGATCACTCTTGACTGTCTGAACCGTCTTGCTGATGCCGTTAGCGACTCGACAGTCAGTTTCGAGCCTGACTATCTTCCCGTGTACTCCTCGATCATCGGAGAGTATTCTCGTGACCATGGTCGGGTATCTGATCGTCGGGCGAACCAGTTGTTGTCGTTTGTGAAAGCCAAGGCGATCTTGGAAGGTCGCACAGAAGTTGTCCCTGACGACTTGAGTGTTCTCAAGTATGGTTTGACGGTGTTGAACTCAGCGGAGCATGAAGCAAAGGTCGATATGGTGATTGGGAGGAACACCGAAGACCTCGAAACCAGACTGAAGGCATCGAAGGCTTGTCGTGAGGCACTCGTGCTTCAGGATCGGCTAGAGAAGAAAGCCATGTCCCTGTACATGGAGAACCTCATCACAGAGGTTGCCGAAGGTCGCAGTCCAAGGAGTGTATTGAAGAAAGCGGTTGCCTTCACACAGGAGTTGTACGGGGAGTTGGAGAAGTTCAAGTCACGCGAACGCTTCACGGGAGGAGGATCTCCCGCAGTGTACGCTTTGGAGCAGCAGTTGCTCAGGATCGAAGCTGACATTACGGATATGTTGGATAAGTTCCTCGTCGCTTTGGATCTGTACGTCTAACAAACTCACTACGGAGTAAGAAACATGTCGAAAGAAAAAGAGATTGTTTACGGTGGTAGCCTTCTGGATGGTGGTGCGCATGCTCCTGATTCGCGTACGGCAAAGATGCTCATGGATCTCGCAGAAGAGTACGCGGTTCGCATGCCTCAGTTCGTTCTGGATCTGTACTGCATGTTCGCCAACAAGGGTGCGAAGCTTACCAGTCTGAACAAGCTGGAAAAGCTCGCCAACGAAGCGGTCGTATTGACGAAGAAAAAAAACCCTAAGAGTAAACTCAAAACATGGGCTGTGAGGAGTGATATGCTCAAGCGGTACGTGCTGATGCGTGACTTTACGGGACACCGGGTCTTCAAGATGTTTGAGACGGACCCTCCCTTCGATGCTACGAGGAACACATTGGAACTCATGGCTGAGAGTCGTAAGGCCATGATCCGTGTGACCAAGGAGTTGGGTACGTCTGCCGGAACTCCTGTTGGGGATGCGGTACAGGATGAAGGCGCACGGGAGATCCTCGATAAGGAACACGTCGGATATCGTCAGGGTAAGGACGCTACCCAGTACGATATATTTGACTGTGGGATGTACATGATCGGACTGTTCGACGATCCCATCGTTACCAACATGTTCGACAACCATATCTTGGCAAAGACCAACGAGGTTGGTGCGGGAGACCTCCCGTATTACATCGAAGCCCATGGTGTGGGTGCGAGCAAGGATGTGCTGGCTCTTGCGAAAGAGGTATCGCAAAGTCAGAACCTTCTGGTCTTCCAGTTGGCAAGACTGATCGAAGGTGCAGTGAGCAGTTCCCGGAAGGAGACTCACCAAGTTCGTTCTGCGGATGACGATTACGATGCGACCATGATGCAGGACACCATGGATATCGCGGATGCTCTGCCGACCGAGTTGGGTGATCCTGACTTGATCGATAAGAAGGTGGCGACCAAAGAAGTTCAGGTGATCAAGTACAAGGAAGAGGACGACAAGAAGCAGCTATTGCACGTGATGGTGGATGCTTCCATGTCCATGGCCGATGACGGTTTCCGTATCGGCAGTTGCAACCGGCTCCCCAACGCTAACTACATCTTTACGAACGCGGAGATCGCGAAGGCAGTTACCTTGGGCATGATGATGGTTGCGTACAAAGAGGATCGGATCTTCTTCATGCGGTCATTCGCAGGAGCGCCCGGTGACCTCCATGGTGCGCAGGACAAGAGCGAGATCAAGAAGGTTATGCGCTACCTCAACACTCTTACGTTCAGTGGTCCCAGCACGAAGATCAACAAAGCGATGATCCAAGCTATCGAGGATATCTCGACGGTGCCGGATCTGGACAAGGCTGAAGTGTTGGTGATCACGGATGCGGAAGGGTCTATTCCTGATGCGGATGTGATCAAGGATCTCAAGAAGAAGCATGGGGTGAAGATCAACATGTTACAGGTGGGCAAGGCTACTGAGATCGCCCACCACCAAGATGTGTGCGACAGGTTCCTGAAGATGGACCTGAGCAAGGGACTGTTGGAGACGGTGGAGATTCTGAAGTAAGGAGGAGAGATGCCACTAGTAGACTGGGACTGTGCGTGTGGGGGTGTACTCAAAGATGAGTACACCCCCTTGACTCTGAGTGAGGTGGACAAGGAACCACCCAAGTGTCCCGATTGCGGAAAGCTTATGGAGAGAAGCTTCACCGGGACAACTCGGATCGATACCAAAGCAGACCATCCGCGTTTCCCACGACCGGATGAGAGGCTGAAGGTAAAAAACAAGAGCCAAGAGGCTCAGTACGAAAGGGAGGTGCAGCGTGGGGGAGATTCCAGAAACGACACCGGGTTTTTCGGGTGATCTGGTTGGTGCGTGTCGAGACCTCATGCAGACTGTTGAACAGTTGCAGGGGAGTAAAGACTATGTGATCGATATCAAGGAACACTTGGTATTCGATAACGACGAGGCTGTTCTCTACAAGCTTTGCTGCGAGTACGGTGAGAAGGTGGTGGGTGAAAGTCGAACTGAAGTGCTTCACAGAGCATGCAAGATCGGTCTTTCCATGCTGTCACGTCAGGCCATGGTTCTGGCAAAGCAGTATGTCGGGCAGGATGATTTCGCTAACTTCCTTTTTGGT
>Ga0180432_10007187_pt1 | contig 14219 bp, 7 predicted proteins | sample SS_ome_10_FD_132414 | JGI IMG/M metagenome (GOLD analysis project Ga0180432, IMG submission 132414) | Hypersaline lake sediment archaeal communities from the Salton Sea, California, USA - SS_1_MS_2 metaG | ecosystem: Environmental > Aquatic > Non-marine Saline and Alkaline > Hypersaline >... | reverse complement strand
CCCAGGTAGCCGTGCGCGCGCAGCCACGCGTCGATGTTGATCTCATGCAGCGTTCGCGTGAAGCCGTGGTCGCTGAGCAGCACGACCGTGGCCTCCGGGAAACGCTCGATCACCTCGGCGACCACGCCGTCCATGCGTTCGTAGATGTTCTCGACCACGTAACGATACTTGTGGTACTCGTCCTCGCTGAGCGCCGGGTGGTCGGGATGGCGGGCGCCCCAGAACATGTGGGCGACCATGTCGGTCCCGCCGAAGTAGAAGTACATCAGGCCGCCGTCGAACCGGTCCAGGGCGAAGTCCAGCAGTCTGAGCCGCTCCTGGAGGACGATCTCCGCCTGCTCGAGAAACTGGTCGCGGGTGAGGATGTGGTTGGAGAGGGCCTTGGTGTCCTCGCAGAGGCCCTGGGTGTAGTAGCGGCCCACGTCGCGGGCCACCGTGGTGGCGAAGTCGCCGGGCACCGAAACCGGCAGCGAGGGATTGAGCGGATCGATGTTCAGCGGCGATACGTAGAGCTCGAAGTAAGGCCGGACCTGCTTGAGGTAGAAGCGGCCCATGGCGTGGGCCGTGCTGCCCGGCATCAGCGGGCAGATGTCCCAGCTCCCGATGGCCAGCCGGGGGCCCATCTGGAACTCGACGGGATGCCAGTCGGTCCACTCCCCGACGCTGAGCAGCAGCTCCTGGTCGGCCCAGGCGATGCGGACGGTGGGCTCTTCGGGGTCGCGGTACACGGTGAAGGGCACTTCCGTATCGCTGGGCCGCTCGCCTTCGGCCACACGCCGGAGGGGGTCCGGCGGGCCGTGGAACGCCGCCTTGCCCACGTTGTTGCGGAAGCGGATGGGGTAGGCCTTTCCTCCGCCCATGCTCTTGCGGAAGTCAAACGGCCCGCTGGTGTAGTAGCTGAACTCGCCCTGGCTGCCGCGGATGTCCGGGGTGCCCATGTCCGAGAGAGCCCGGAAATGCGCCCCCTCCGAGTCGCTGGGCGGGTAGTTGGCCGGCATGCGGTAGATCCAGGCCGGGATGCCCGCCTCGGTCAGGTACTCCCAGAACGGCTTGCCGTGGCGGAGGTTCACCGTCTCGGCGCTCTTCAGGTAGAACTGGTACTCGCCGACGTTCAGGGGCCAGCCGCCCGCCTTGATCCTGGAGGTCGAGGAGTAAGGCATGTAGTCATCCAGACTACGATGGATGAAATCGAAGATGCCGTGCTGGCCGGGGTTGGTCCCGGTGGTCAGCGTGCACCAGGCCACCGGGCTCTGCGGCGGCGTCGAGGTGCCCAGCACCCGGAAACCGCCCGCCTGCCGCAGCCTTTCCAGCGTGGGCAGCCGCCCGTCGTTCATCATCTCCTGGGTGAGCCTGGCGTCCATGCCGTCGAAACCCAGGACGATCATCTGCTGCTGGTGGTGGGGATCCTCGCCGCAGGAGGCCAGGGCCAGGCAGCCCAGGACCAGCACCACCCCGGCCGCCCGCCGGGACCCGATCCGCTGGAAGAGCCCGTTGCCGCCCCGCATCACTGGACCTGCTCCTGAAGGGCGGGCTCGGCCGCCGGTGGCGGGGTACCCGATCCGGGGCCTGGCCCGGCATCGGCGACGGTGAGCGGCTTGCCGTCCATGTGCCGGGGAACGTCCACCCCGAAGAGCTTCAGGGTGGTCGGCCCCAGGTCCATCAGCCGCGGGGCTTCCGATTCGATCCGCCGGTTGCAGAAGAGCACCCCGGGCACCAGCCGGGGGTCGACGCAGTGGTCACCGCTCCAGGCCTTGCGGTTGTCGTGGAACAACTGCGCGGTGATCTCGCCCACCGCCGTCTCCCAGCCCACACGGTAGCCGTGGTTGTAGCCGGGGATCAGGTCCGGGGCCTCGTCGCGGTACGGCCCGCGATAGGTCTGGCGGGCGTTGTAGACGCGGTTGATGGCGACCTGGCCGTTCTGCGGATCGACCAGCCCGCCGAGCTTCTCGCAGATCTCCTCCCGCAGTGCCTCGGCGTCCTCCGGATCGACGATGCCCTCCGCCTCCCGTCCCCTGACGTTCAGGTAGATGCCCGCCAGGCCGATGGCGAAGGCCCGCGTCTGGGAGAAGTCCACCGCCTGCAGGTACTTCCTGCCGGCGGCGTCCTCGCCCTCCTTGAGCTTCATGTAGCCGTTCTCGAGCAGCCAGCGGTTCAGATCCACGCCGCGGCGGAAGCTGGAGAACCCGTGGTCGGAGATGACCATCAGGACGGTGTCCGGCTCCTGGCACTTCTCCATGGTCTGGCCCACGAGTTTGTCCATGCGGGCGTAGAGATCGCGGATGGCGTTGCGCTGCTGCCGCGTGCCCTGGCCGTCACGGGCCGGGTGCTCCGGGTCGATGTACCGCCAGAACATGTGCTGGATGCGGTCCGTGCCGTCGAACACACACACGCACAGGCCCCGCTTCACCTTGTCCAGGGCGTCGAGGAACATCACCTCCCGCTCGGCGTCGGCCTCCAGGCACTGGTGCAGGAAGTCCGGGTCCTCCAGGATGGTCTCGTTGAGCGCCCAGGTGTCCTCGGCCAGCCCCAGCGTGGCATAGGGGCCCTGTTGCTTGGCCAGGTACATGCTGAACACCGTCGGGTGGCTGATGGGCATGGCCGGGTTGGCCGGGTCGATCTGGATGGGGGTGACGTACAGCTTGAACTCCGGCTCGGTCTCCAGCAGCAGGAACTCGCAGATGCCGTGCACCTTCTGCCGGAACCCGCCGTCGAAGACCACCGGGACCCAGTCGGTGTACTCGTTGATTCTCAGCCGCCGCGTCTCGCGGCCGATCTTCAGCGTGGCCGTGTCCGGACCGGTGACGGTGACCGTGAAGGACGTCGTGAGCGTCTGCTTGCTGCCGTTCTTCTGGAGATCCGGCCCCACCAGGTGGGACGCCACCGTGGCCCCGCTGCGCCGGACGCGAATCTGCTCGCCGCCGGTGTACTCCCCGTTGCCGTTGCTGCCCGTCGAGTAGAAGGAGAAGGTCCCCTGGCTGCCGCGCAGGTCGGGCACGCACATGGCCGACAGCAGCACGCCGCGGAACTTCTCCGGCGGGAAGGTAATGGGCACCCGCAGAATGTTGCTGAATATGCCGTGCTCGCCCAGCACGTTCCAGAACGGCTTGCTCTTGCGGAGCAACCGCATGGACGGTTTCCGGCCCCCGCTGATCTGCACCGACGAGAGCGACGGCAGGTAGTTGCGCTTGTCGCGGGTCAGGAAGTCGAAGATGTTGTGCTTGCCGGGGTTGACGCCCGTCAGGAAACTCGACCAGGCCACGGGGCTCAGCGGCGGCAGGGTGGTGCCCAGGCGGCGGTAGCAGCCCTGCTCCGACAGCTTCTTGAGGTTGGGCAGCAGGCCCTCGGCCATGTACTCGTCGACCAGCTTGGGGCTCATGCCGTCCAGACCCAGGATGACCATCCGCTTGATCCGCGCCCGGCGGAAGGCCTTGCGGCCACGCGCGAAACGGATCACCCAGCGGATCGGCCAGGTCAGCAACACGAAGAAGGCCGCCAGGAAGGCCAGGAAGAACACCAGGAAGGAGGACAGCACCGCAAACCCCGCCCCCGGCCCGATGTAGGCCTGGGCGGGCTGGCTCAGGGCCAGCAGCAGCAGCGCCGCCATGCCCAGCACTTTCGCGCTGCCCATCCCCCGGGCACCCCGTCCGCTCCCGCGGCGAGTCGTCAGCGACGTTCGATCTTGATCACGCATCCCACACTCTCGAGTTCGGCGCTCGCCGATCACCTGGAACAGGGCATCGTAGGACGTCCGGCAAGCGAACTCAAGGGACGAGGGTCTGTGGATCCTCCGACCTGCCGACGCCCGAGCGGTCAATGCTGCTGGAGAAGTTCCAGTTCGTCGAGCAGCGTGCCAAACAGATTCATCGTATCGGCGATCGGCTGTGGGGTGCTCAAGTCGACGCCGGCCCGGCGGAGGATTTCGAGCGGATAATCGCTGCTGCCGGCCCTGAGAAAGCCCAGGTAGTGATGCAGGGCCTGCGGTTGATCGCCCGACAGGCCCCCCGCCAGCGCCACCGCCGCACAGAAGCTGGTGGCGTACTTGTAGACGTAGAAGCCGCGGTAGAAGTGCGGGATGCGCAACCAGTAGCCGTCGACCTCCTCGTCGTGGGCGTAGGCCGGCCCGTAGTACTCCTGCACCAGCTCCCGATACAGGCCTGCCATGGTGTCGAAGGTCAGCGCCCCGCCGGCCTCGGCCTCGGCGTGCACCCGCTGCTCGAAATCGGCCCAGATGGTCTGGGTGATGACCGTGCCCCGGATGTTCTCGATGGCCTGATCCAGCAGGAACAGCTTCTCCGCCCGGTCCGCGGCCCGCTCCCGCAGATGGGCTCCCAGGAGCACCTCGTTGGTGGTGGAGGCCACCTCGGCCAGGAAGATGGGGTAGTCCCCGTAGACCGGCGGCTGGCTGCGTTGCGTGAAGCGGGTGTGCAGGGCGTGGCCCAGCTCGTGGGCGATGGTGAACATGTCCTTGTAGGTGCCGTTGTAGTTGAGCAGCACGTAGGGATGGTGGCTGTAGGTGCCCAGGCTGTAGGCCCCGCTGCGCTTGCCCTGGGTCTCGTAGACATCGATCCAGCGACCGGCCAGACCCTCGGACAGGGCCTGGGCGTACTCGGACCCCAGCGCCGCCAGTCCTTCCTGCACGCCGCCCAGGGCAGCCGGGTAGTCGATGCGGGGCGGTTCGGCCCCGGTGAGGGGAACGAACGTGTCGTAGAGGTGCACCCGGTCCAGGCCCAGCGTCCGGCGGCGGATCTCCATGTAGCGGTGCAGCTTGGGCAGGTGTTCGCGAACGGTGGCGATGAGATTGGCGTAGACCTTCACCGGTACGTTGTCGACGTCGAGGGCGGCCTCCAGGGCACTGGCGTAGTGGCGGGCCCGGGCCTGGAAGATGTCCTTCTCCACCGAGCCGGCCAGAGTGGCCGCGATGGTGTTGCGGAACGCCAGGTAGGTGCGCAGAGTGCCCTCGAACGCCCGGCGGCGGAGATCCCGATCGGGCGACTGGAGGAATCGGCTGTAGCGGGCCTCGCTGAGCTCCACGTCCTGTCCCTGCTCGTCCCGGATGGTGGGGAACTTCAGATCGGCGTTGGCGAGCATGGTATAGGCCTGCTGGGCCGCTCCGCCGACCTTGCCGGCCATGGCCAGCAGCTCCTCCTCGCGGGCGCTGAGCACGTGCTCGCGCTGCCGCAGCAGGTTCCTGAAGAAGTGGCCGTAGACCGCCAGCCGCTCGTTCGAGCCGCACCACTGCTTCAGCGTGTCCTCCTCCAGGGCCAGCAGTTCGGGCTCCAGCCAGGAGGCGGCCTCGTGCGCCCGGACGGCCAGCGTCCGGGCCCGATCGAACATGGCCTGCGGCTCCGCCTGGCGCAGGTCCTGGTCGCGCAGCAGGGCGGCATAGGCGAACACCCGCTCCAGCAGCACGCCCAGTTCGTCCCGTGTCTCGAGCACTTCCAGCAATGTGTCCGGGGACTCGGCCAGCCGGCCCCGCAGGCCGCTCAGCCGCCCCACCAGCGTTTCGCAGTCCGCAAAAGCACTGTTCCAGGCCGGCAGGTCCGCGTACAACGTGGAAAGGTCCCACGTGTGTTCGTCCTCCATGTCCGCCCGCTCGGGCACGGTCCCGGCCGGCCGCGTGCCCCCCCCCACCGCGCCCAACCACACCAGCAACGGAGCGGCAACCACCGCGAGACCCAGGATCAACTCCAGTTCCATAGCACACCTCGAACTGCAGGGGTTATCGGCCGATCCTCTGTGGAACAGCGGCGGTCGGCCCGAGAGCCGGGCAACCTAACCGAGCCCCACCAGCCGGGCAAGACGCCGAGCCGGCCCGATCGCCACCCCGGGGGGCGCCCCCTCGCGGGTCCGCGTACCCGACCGTGCCCGGCAGGAGCGCAACGTGCGGGTAACGACACTCCTCGGTATCGTTGACTTGCCACCCCGCGCTTACCAGAATTCACTGTGGTCCGGGACGCGGTCAACGCGCACCCTGCGTATGCTCGCGTCCACCGTCTTGCGCCAGGAGGACGCTGCATGAAGGGGCTCGGCCGGTCGGTGCTCGAGATGGGGGTCCTGCTGGCCGTCGCCTCGACGGCGGCGCTGGGCTATAACGCTTTGCGCGACCGAGGCTTGCGACTGGACAAGAACTACTTCGCGTCCGCGGCCCCGCCGCCCGCGGCCGCTGTGGATTCCCCGGCGCAGCCGGCCCCCAACGCCGTTCCCGCAGAGCAGCAAGCCGCAGCCCACACCCCCCAAAGCCCCCCGCCCGCGGCCAGCACGCACCGCGACCACATCTACCAGGTGGCCACCATCCAGGACGCGCTCGACATGTACAACGACCCCATGTACCAACAGGGGTACTGCTTCTTCATCGATGCCCGCAACCAGGAGCTCTTCGCCGAAGGCCGCATCCGCGGCGCCCGGCAACTCGACCCCTACTACGCCGAGGACTACCTGCCGGACCTGCTCCCCGACCTGAACTACGCGGAACGCGTCATCGTGTACTGCGAGGGCGGCGAATGTGAGGACAGCATCTTCGCCTGCCGAGAGCTGCTCGACGCCGGCATCGACTACGACCGGATTTTCCTCTTCGCGGGTGGGATGGAAGAATGGATCGCCAACGACGGGCCGGTGGAGAGCGACCGGTGAGCAGCGAACCCGGGTCCTGGCATCGGCGGCTGGATCAGACCGGCATTCCCCTGCTGGTCGCCCGGCTGGTTGTGGGGGGCATGTTCATCTGGCTGGCCCTGGACAAGATCCAGCGTCCGGTGAACTTCCTCAAGCTGATGCGGCAGTACCGCCTGCTGGACGAGCAGCAGCTCTACTGGCTGATGAACCTGGTGGCGGTGGTGCTGCCCTGGATCGAGCTGGGCTGCGGCGTGGCCCTGATCCTGGGGCTGGCGGTGCGCGGTGCCGGCCTGCTGTCAGCCGCCATGCTGGCCTTCTTCACGCCGCTGATCCTGGTCCGCGGCCTGGAGCTGTTCCAGCAGGGCGGCGTACCGTTCTGCCAGGTCAGCTTCGACTGCGGCTGTGGTGCGGGGGTCATCTTCCTGTGCAGCAAGCTGGCGGAGAACGGGGTGATGTTCCTGCTGTCCCTGGTGGCGATTGCCTCTCGCTCGCGGCGTTTCTGTCTCAGCACGCGGCTCGCCCGCCGGGCGGTGCTTCCGGAGGCCGCCGGCCAGCCGTTGGCCAGCTCCTGACCAGATACCGCCGGCGTGCGGCCAGCGGGGCATCACGGGCCGGTGAACACCGCCTGGAACCCCCGGACGTCGGCGAGGTCCACGTCCCCGTCGAAGTCCGCGTCGAAGGCCTCGCAGCCGGGCGGATACGCCTCGCCGAGCGGTCCGGTCAGGCAGTCGGGCAGGTAGGCCAGGTCGGCCAGATCCACATCACCGTCGCCGTCCCGGTCGAACTCACCCGCCCGCGGACCGATCCGCAGGAAGTAGACGTCCTGCTCCCCGTTGAAGGTGGCCGAGTAGGCGATGTTGACGCCGAGGTTGTCGGAGACCAGGTCGTAGTAGTCGCCGATCTTGTTCTGATCCGGCCAGCCCGCGTGGCTGTCGAACGCCGGGCTGAGCGGGGTGTTCTCGGACCAGGTGACGCCCTCGTCCGTCGAACAGGCGTAGTACAGCTCCGAAACGTCGTCCGCCAGGCTGGACCGGGTGTCGTTCCAGATCACGTCGATGCGCCCGTTGGGCGCCACCGCGAGGGCACTGAACCACTGGTAGCGGTGCGAGCCCTGCGGATCGTCATTGATGCGGATCGGCGAACTCCAGGTGTTGCCCCCGTCGGTGCTGCGGGCGAACTTCACATCCAGCGGATCGCTGCCCGGCGGGTCCACCGAGCAGAGCATGTAGACGTTTCCGCGGCTCGGCCCCTCGGAGTGATCACAGGCGATCCACACCTGGCCCAGCAACCCGCCGGGGTTGGGCCCCGCGTGGCCGCTCCAGGAGCCGCCCAGCTCCACCTGCTTGCCGATGTCGAACGTCGGGGTGGCGCCGGCGTACTGGGCGTTCGATGACCGGGCGACGACGAACTCCGAGGACCAGAAGTCGTATCCGCCGACAAAGACCTCGCCGTCCGGACCCACGGTCAGCGTGCCCCACATCGGGTCTCCCGGGATCCAGATCGGCGAGAGGAAGTTCAGTCCTCCGTCGGTCGAACGGGTGAACTGCCCGTCGCAGCAGGTGTAATACGAGCTCCACCAGGCATAGAAGTGGCCGTCACCCACCCCCCCGCTGCGGTCGATGGTCATCCACTGCTTGTCCCCGCCGAAGGCATAGACCTCCTGCGGCCAGGAGAGACCCCCGTCGAACGACTTGTACAGGTAACAGGCCCACTCCCCCGGCCCCCGCTCCGACTGGAGGCTGTAGTAGTAGAAGTTGCCCTGCGAGTCGGCATCCAGCACCGGATCACTGGCGAACTCCACGTCCGGGGCCGGCTCGAGCACCCCGGCGAACGTCCAGCTCTTGCCGCCGTCCTCGGTGTACGCCCATCCGCCCTGCCGGAAGTTCGACAGCACGGTGTCGAACTGCCGCCAGCCGATGGCCATCCGCCGCGGATCCGTCGGATCAACGGCCAGGGAGGGCTCGTTGGCCGCGTCGCCGACGATGTTGTTGCCGTACTCGTCCACGTTGACCTGCACGCTGATGTAGTCCCCGCGCGTCACGCGGGGTGCCGGCGTGGTAGCCGCCTCGCCCGCCGGCGGCAGGACATCGCCCGGCCCGTCGTCGATGCGCTCCTGGTGATCGCGGGGAACCGCCGGTTCGCCGCCCGGGCGGACAGCGGCATGCCCGACCGACGCTGCCAGGACAACAGGAACCACCAGAGCCAGTACCGTGGACAAACCTGGACGATGCATCAGGGCCTCCTTTGCAGAACTCGGCAGGGCTGCCGGGAAACGCCCAGCCTCGGGCGGCAGGCGCGCCGGCGTCCGATCCACGCGGCGCCGGCAGCCCGGACTCCCCGGAAAGACCCGCCCAACTCCGTCCATGGTAGCAGGACGAGCGTTCCGAATCCCGACCTGACCGGACCACCGGCGCGTAGTTCCCGGCGACGGCCCGTTCAGCCCGAAAACCTGGTGTCATACTGCATCTTGAGCACTGCTACAGCAGCCCGCGGCCAAGCCGGGCGGCGCATCACCCCGCGCTGCCGGCCCGGCGCCACCGCGGAAGGCGGCACCCTCGGGGCGATCGGCCGGCGCCCCGGCTTGACGGCTCCCCGTCCTTTCGTTGTACAGTGACGGGATGCTTGCGATCGCCGGCCTCTGCCGGCGGGACAACCCCGGACTTCGCTCGACCCGCCCCCGGCGGGAGGAGATCGGCAACATGACCTTCATCGGTCGTCAAACGGTCGCGTCGGCCCTGCTGATTGTCGCCCTGTGTGCCTGGGCCGCCCGGGCCCACGACGGGCCGCAGGAACCCGGCGAAGGGAACGGCAGGAAGACCCTCCACCAGGCCGTCGCCCAGGGAGACGTCGAAGCCATCCGGGCCCATCTCGCCGCCGACATCGACGTGAACGCCACCAACGAGTTCGGCCAGGCACCCCTGCACATCGCGGCCCGCGAGGGCAACCAGGCCATTGTGCTGCTCCTGCTCGACCACGGAGCCAGCACCGCGGTCCGCGCCACCCGCGGACAGACACCGCTGCACATCGCCACCAACGATGGCCACACCGGAGTCGTCCGGGTGCTGCTCGATCGCGGCGCCGACGTCAACGCCACGATCGACGAGCAGGGCGTCACCCCCCTGCACATCGCCGCCCGCGACGGGTACGCCGACATTGTGCGCCTGCTCCTGGCCAGGAAGGCCGACCTTGCCGCCCGCGACAAGAGGCACGGCGCCACGCCGCTGCACCTGGCCGCCCGCCGGGGCAAGCTGGAGGTGGCCCGGATCCTGATCGAGCAGCAGGCGGCGGTGAACGGCCGCGACGCCAAGGGCTGGACCCCGCTGCACATCGCGGCTCGCGGCGGCCACCTGGAGTTCGTGGAACTGCTGCTGGCCCACGGTGCCGAGGCCGACCTCCGCGACCAGGAGGACTGGACACCGCTGATGTTCGCATCCCGCGGCGGCCATCTGGAGGTGATCAAGCGGCTGCTGGACCGGAAGGTGAACGTCAACGTCCACGACAAGCACGGCTGGACGCCGGTGCACCTGGCGGCGGAGAACGGCCACCTGGAGATCATCAAGCTGCTGCTGGCCAGAGAGGCGAAGATCAACACCTCGGCGGAGCGGGGCATGTCGGAGCTGTACAGCGCGGCCCTGTCCGGACACAAGGACGTCGTCGACCTGCTCCTCGATTCCGGCGCCGACATGGAGGCCAAGGCGGGCGACAACACCACGCCCCTCTACGCCGCCGTCCGCGGCAGGCACATCAACGTGGTGAAGCGTTTTCTGGCCCGGGGTGCCGACCTGACCGTCCGGGACACGCGGTTCGGGGCCACGCCGCTGCACGTGGCCTGCCTGTCCGGCCACCGGGACATCACCGAAACACTGCTCACCGCCGGCGCCGACATCGAGGCCAAGGTGGACAAGGGCTGGACGGGGTTGCACCTGGCGGCCAACAAGGGCTTCACCGACATCGTCCAGCTCCTGCTTGCCCGGGGCGCGGACGCCAACGCCCGGATCGAGCAGTTCGGCGTGACGGCACTCCACATCGCTGCCCGCATGGGCTTTCGCGAGGTCGGCCAGGCCCTGTTGTCCGCCCACGCGGACGTCAACGCTCGCGACAAGAGCGGATCGACTCCCCTGCACTACGCCGCCGAAGAGGGCCACCCGGGGATCGTGTACGACCTCCTCGGCCACGGGGCGGAGATCTCGGCCCCCGACGGCGAAGGGGCCACCCCGCTGGACCGGGCCGCCCGGCGTGAGCAGGACGCGATGGTCCGCCTGCTGGAGCGCCGCGGTGCCCAGGGGGCCACCACCCAGCCGGCCGAACCCGCCGCCGGCGAATAGAGCCGCCACCCCCAGGCCCGGGCCCCGGCTGGGCTCCGCCACCCCGGTCCCGACCGGCCGACCCCACCGGGCGGCACGGTCACCCCCGGCTCCCCGGCAGCACCGCTGCGCGGCGCGTTCTCCGAAACCATGTCGTCCACGAGAAACACCCGGCCCGTCCCGGGGCGAGGGGACGGGCCGGGTGTACTCTGCGGATCAGCGCCCACGCCGGGTCGACCCCGGCAGCGGACCCCCCGGGAGGCTATCCGCCGGTGAAAGCCCCCTGGAACCCGGCGAAATCCGCCAGGTCCACGTCGCCGTCGGACTCGAAATCGAAGACCCCGCAACCCGAGCCGTACGGACCGGCACCCGGACCCGTCATGCAGCCCTCCCAGGACAGGAAGTCGACGAGGTCCACGTCGCCGTCGGCATCGAAGTCACCGAGCAGAACCTCCCCGCCGAACTCGTAGGCACCCATATCGACAATCGGCGGGTCGCCGTGCCCGACGTCGGTCGTGTCAACGTCATCCACGAACCGGGCATCGCCCAGGACATCGGTGGCGGGCAGCAACTGATCCCCGGCCGTGTGAGCGTCGGTGTCGGCCAGGTTGTCGCCGGCGTCGATGCAGCGCGTCCCGGCGGACAGCGAAAGGTCGTCGTCCACCGTGCCGGGCACGTCGTCGGCCCCGTCCGGGTCCGCGTACTGCGGGTCGTCCTCCGGGTCGTCCCCGATGTTGCCCGTGCCGCCGAGATCCCCCGTCCAGTTCTGGATGCAGCAGTAGTTGACCTCCGGGCTGCCGCCCTTGATCTGGGCCGACTCGCTCTGGCTGGCCCCCACGCTGTTGCCCCACAGAACGCAGTTGCTGATCACCGGGTCGCTGCCGGAGAGGTTGTACATACCGGCCCCCACGTACTCGGCCGTGTTGCCGCCCAGCGTGCAGTTGGTGATGGTGACGTCCGCCCCCTCGTTGAACACCGCCCCGCCGAACTCGCCGCTGTTGTCGGCGAACATGCAGTTCACCAGGGCGGACTCGGAGTTCTTGTTGTACATGCCGCCTCCGAAGGAGGCCGTGTTCCCCACCACCCGGCATCCCACGAAGCGGGCGTCGCCGCCGTGGTTGTAGATGCCCGCCCCGCTGTTGTTCGGGGTGGCGGCGGAGTCCGCGTTGCCGCCGGTGATCACGAATCCGTCCAGCCCGGCGGTCTTGCCGGCGTTGTTGCCCGTCACCACGTGGTAGGCGTTCTCGGCCGTCGAGCCTCCGCTGTGATCGTCGCCCGCCAGATCGCCGCTCAGCACGGTGAGATGGAGCCCGGGATGACGCTGCCCCGTGCTGGCCTCCCCACCGGCGAAGCCCCCGTAGAGCATCGTCCCGCTGGTCAGCCGGAAGGTGGCCTCCCGATCACCGGTACCCCGGTCCGGGGTGTACACCCCGGCAACCACCCAGATCTCCGAGGCGATGCCACCCGCGCTGGCCACGGTCAGGGCGTCCTGGAGGTCGAGGTAGGCGTCTGTCCAGCTCGTGCCGTTGTTCAGACCGCCCGCCGAGGCGTCGACGTAGAGGATGGGCGCCTCGCACTCGTCCGGAATCCCGCTCTCGTCGAGGTCATAGCTGTACCCGTCGCGGATGTCGCAGTCGTCGGGCACCTGGTTGCCGTTGCAGTCCTCCTCGCACTCGTCGGGGATGTCGTTCGGCTGGCAGTCCAGGCTGGTGCCGTCCGCCAGGTCGCACTCGTCGGGGATGCCGTTGTACTGGCAGTCCTGGCTGGTGCCGTCGGCGATGTCGCACTCGTCGGGGATGCCGTTGCTGTTGCAGTCGGCGCTGCTGCCGTCGTCCAGGTCGCAGTCGTCCGGCCGGTCGTTGTCGTTGCAGTCCGGGCTGGTGCCGCAGCCGGCCACCGTCTGGCACATGCCGTCCAGCCCGTCGCAGTCCACCTCGCAGACGTCGTTGATCCCGTTGTTGTTGCAGTCCGAGGCCTTGTAGTCGATGTAGGTCGCCCCGAAGCCCACCTTCGAGCAGCCGTACTCGATCTTCATGTAGCCCTGGATGCCCCAGGACTTGCCCCAGGAGTTCCGCAGGATCCAGACGCCGTCGGTGCCCTGGTTGTCGTCCCAGCCCACCAGCACGACCCCGTGGTTGGTGTCCTCGTTCTCGCAGTCGTTGAAGACCCCCCCGCCGTAGGCATGGAAAGCGTCGTTCACGTGCACGCTCACCGCCACGGGACCGTGCTCGAAGATGGCCTCCTTGATCTTCTGCACGCTGGGGATGCTGAGCCCGGAGACGTAGTCCCAGTCCGTGATGCAGTAGGGATGGTCGTAGGGACAGCCACAGGGCGCGTCCCATTCCTGGTAGGGGAAGGCCGACTCCAGCACGGCGCCGTCGTCCCCGCAGGGGTCCTTGTAGCCGACACACTCCAGGTAATAGAGGGCGTTGCCGTGCCACCCGCCGCTGCAACTGCCCGCGTCCGTACAGCTCACCAGCCACTGCTCGGAGAGATCGACCGTCTGGCTGGTGGTCAGCTTGATGTAGCTCTCCATCATGCCGATGCTGTTGAAGGCCCAGCAGCTCCCGCAGCTGCCCTGGCTCTTGATGGGCGTGCACCCGCCGTAGTCACGCCAGTCGAAGGCAACCGGCAGGTCCTCTCGGGGGGCGGCCCCGGGGCGCCGGGGCGTCACCTGCCCGGGGGGCGGCGGCACCGAGCCGCAGAGCTCGTGCAATGAGTGGGCGGTGGCCTCGCTCTCGGCCACCTCGAAGGTCCAGCCCTCGGTTTGGCCACGCTTCCGCAGGGCGGCGATGTCGTCGCTGCTGAGCTGGGCCACGGCCGGTGCCGTCAGAAACAGCAACGCGAGCACGACCGCCACGCCCGTCGCCTGGGAGAGCCGGGCGCCGGCCGCCTGCCGGTCGGCACCGGAACCGTTCGTCCTGCCGGAAACCAGTGTCATCGTGTGCGTCCTCCTGAGTCAGTCTTCTGGCGTGAACCTCGCTGGATGAAGCGAGCACCCCGCTGCCCGGCGACGGGCCCGCCGCCGGGCTTCCCTCCGTCGCTTCCGCGCCGCGAGGGCCACGAACGACACCCCGTCGTCCGCTGCTGTCCCGCTCGGACGGGTGCACCACGGCCCCACCGCACGCAGAAGTTCAGCAACCTTATTGTATCAAGGCGGTCCCTGAAGATCATCCCGCCGAGCGGCGCCGCCGGGGGCGTCCGAGAAACGCCGGCCACACCGGGTCAACCACTCCGCTGGGAACGCGAGCCGCAGGCGGGCGGATGAGCAGGCCCAGGAAGCCGGCTCAAAGGCAGGTGCAGGTG
>Ga0180432_10007186_pt1 | contig 14224 bp, 17 predicted proteins | sample SS_ome_10_FD_132414 | JGI IMG/M metagenome (GOLD analysis project Ga0180432, IMG submission 132414) | Hypersaline lake sediment archaeal communities from the Salton Sea, California, USA - SS_1_MS_2 metaG | ecosystem: Environmental > Aquatic > Non-marine Saline and Alkaline > Hypersaline >... | reverse complement strand
GTCGCCCTCTACCGCGACGGAGAGCTCCTTCGCGTCGATGGTGCGACCCTCGATCCGGGTAGAACGTTCGTCTCGTTCACCGACACGCTCGTGGACGATGGATCGAGCGTCTATCAGCTCGTCGTCAAGGCGGAGGGTGATCCGATCGTCGAAAACGACCGTCTCTCGCGCCTGGTTCGAACGACGACGAGTCCGTCGATCCTCCTTGTCGATCGCTCGGAGACCTCCATCGTTGAGAGCCTCCTCGAGGCCGCCGGCCTCGCCTTCGCGAGGCAGCGCGACGTCCCGTCGCTCGAGACGCTCTCTTCGTACTCCCAGTTGGTCCTCTCCGGAGTCCCGCTCGATGCGCTGACGTCCCGCGAGACGAGCGACATCGAGCGGTTCGCGCGAAACCTCGGCGGCGGCGTTCTCCTCATCCAGGGCGAGGACGAGGTGCGGGGGTTCGCGGCCTCCCCGATCGAGGACCTCCTACCCGTTTCCTACTCCGTCCCCGAGAAGGAGCAGGAGCCGAGTCTGGCGATCGTCTATCTGCTCGACCGCTCGTCGAGCATGCGCGCGCTCACCGGAAGCGTCGCCAAGATCCGGATCTTGCGGAACGCGGCGGCGGCGAGCATCACGCTCCTGCCCGGCGACACGCTCGTCGGGGTGATCGCGTTCGACGACGTCCACCAGTGGATGGTCCCGATTGCGCCCGTCGGCGAGGGAGTGTCGGTTTACGCGGCGCTCCGGAACATTCGTGCTCAGGGGGGAACCGACATCTTCTTTCCGCTGGACGACGCCCTCGAGCGGCTTGCCAACGTCGACGCCCGATCGAAACACATGATCCTGATCAGTGACGGAAAGACCACGCACGAAGCGCGCGATTTCGTGGGCCTGCTCGAACGACTTCGCGTGCACGAAGAGATCACGCTCTCCGCCATCGCGCTCGGCGAGACGCCGAACCTCGCCCTCCTCGGGACGCTCGTGGAGGCCGGACACGGCGCCCTCTATCACGTCACCGATTTCCTGAAGCTTCCGCAGCTGACGATGCAGGTGACCCAGCGGTTGAGCAGGAGCCGGTTCGTGACGGGGGAAGTCGACGTGGCCGGGCCGCTCGCGGACGCCGCCATCGGCGAAATCCCGCCTCTTCAGGGCTACGTTCTCACGTATCCGCGCGCGTCGGCGCGAACCGGCCTTTGGGTCGGCGAAGATCCGCTCTTCTCCAGTTGGCAGGTCGGCCTGGGACCCGTGTCGGTGCTGAACACCGACCTCGACGGTGCTTGGTCGGAAGACTGGGTCGTGTGGCCGCGCGCGAGCGCACTCTTCGAGGCGCTCCTCTCCGCGACGACGCCGACGACGCAGGCCGCCTCGGGCCTTCGCACGAGTCTGGCGGTCGACGGAGCGGAGACGAGTCTGACGGTCGACGCGCGCGATCCGAGCGGCAACCTCGCGGACTTCCTCGACCTGGAAGCGCGAGTTCTCCCGACCGACGTTGTCTTCGAGGTTCCTCAGGTCGGCCCAGGCCTCTATCACGCGACCTTCCCGACTCCCGCGGAGGGCGGATACGCTCTTCGACTCGTCGATCGAGGAGGCGGCCGGACCGCGACGGTCTCGCTCGCGGTTCCGTATCGCGCGGAATACAGGAGGACCGGGATCGACCGAAACGCGCTCGATCGGATCGCGCGGATGACGGGAGGGGCGATCCTCGACGGCGACTTCGCTCTCCCTCAGGCGACCGGCGACGGGGTCACCGGTAGGACACCGATCGATCGATACCTCCTCCTTGCCGCGCTGGCGCTCTTCCTCGTGGATCTCGGAATCCGGAAGATACCGCGCCGACGGCCGTTGCCGACGTCTTCGAAGGGCGCGGCGTGATCCTGATTGATCGCTGAAAACCCCGTCCCTATAATCGCTGCGTTCTCTCGGGGAGTGGCGCAGCCTGGTAGCGCGCCTGCTTTGGGAGCAGGAAGTCGCTGGTTCAAATCCAGTCTCCCCGACACGGAGGGGTAGTCGTGAACGATCGGGATTCTCACCTTTCGCTCTACCGACGGTGGCGCCCGCAGCGCTTCGGCGACGTGGTCGGTCAGGCCGAGATCGTTCGCACTCTGCGCAACGCGGTCGTCGCCGGAGAAGTCGCGCACGCGTACCTGTTCGCCGGAGAGCGCGGGATCGGAAAGACGTCAGTCGCTCGGATTCTCGCTCGCGCGGTCAACTGCCTGCAGCCGGAGGACGGCGAGCCGTGCAACGTCTGCGCAAACTGCGAGACGATCCGCGCCAACAGGTCACTCGACATCGTCGAGATCGATGGGGCTTCGAACCGCGGAATCGACCACATCCGCCGCCTTCGTGAAGAGGTGAGCTTTTCGCCGACCGATCTGAAGAAGAAGGTCTACATCATCGACGAGGTCCACATGCTGACGAACGAGGCGTTCAACGCCCTCCTGAAGACCCTCGAGGAGCCCCCAGCCCACGCCGTCTTCGCGTTCGCCACGACCGAACCGCACAAGTTGCCGCGGACGATCGTCTCTCGCTGCCAGGCGTTCGAGTTCCGAAAGATCGCGTCTGAGCTGATCGCCGAGCGCCTGCGAGCGATTGCCGAGTCGGAGGGGGTCTCGTTGGCGCCCGGCGCGGTCGAGCTCATCGCACGCCGAGCGAACGGAGCGATGCGAGATGCCCTCGTAATGCTCGAGCAGGCGACCACTTACGAACGTGACGAGATCAGCGTCGACACCGTGCTCGACATGCTCGGTCTCGCCGACGAGGAGACGCATCGCACCTTCGCCGACGCGATCCGCGGGAAAGACGGGCGGGCCGTCCTCCGGATCATCGATGACCTCGCCGATCGAGGGAAGGATCTGGAGGTGTTCCTCGGGGACGTCATCGCGCTCGTGCGCGATCGGATCGCGGGCGCCGGCCCCGAGGACTGTGGCGACCCGATCGCGCGGGAGGTCGCTCTCGCGCGCGGTCTCCTTGACGTCAAGGCCGAGCTCTTCCGGGCGCTCGATCGCCGGGTCCTCATTGAGATCGGGATTCTCGACGTGATGGGGCGTTTGCCGGCGACCGGCCGACCGCGCGTGACGAAGGAGGCGACTTCCGCAGGTGAGCCGGAGGAGGCGTCGTCCGCGCCCGGGAGCGGAAGCGACCTCTCCGGTGCGATGCGGACGCCGGCGGAGAACGGCGTGGCGGACGACGACCGACTGGAGGAGGCGCTTGCGGATCGGAAGACCCCGCCGACGCCCGTCGATCCCGGCCTCGAGGCAGCGTGGGCGACAATGCTCGAGGAGGTCGGCCGAGAGCGGATCGCGGTCGCCGCCTTCCTCACCGAGTGTCGACCGTCGCTCACCGACGGCAAGCTCGTCCTGTACTTCCACCCGGCCCACACATTTCACAAGGAGAGTCTCGAGAAACGGGCGAATCTCCAGTATCTAGCGGGCGTCGTCCGCAGGCACTTCGGGGATGGGGTCTTCGTCGACGTGCAATACGATCCGAGCGTCGAGCGGAAGCCGACGGCGCGGGAGCTGCTACACGAGAAGGCGGAACTCATCTGCCGCGTGTTCGACGGGAAGATCGTGAAGGAGGAGACGTGAAGGGGATGGGAAACCTCGGCGGCCTGATGAAGCAAGCGAAGCGCCTTCAGGAGGAGCTCGAGCGGACGCAGGCGGAGATCGCGGAGATGAGGATCAGCGCGACCTCCGGCGGCGGAATGGTGAAGGCGACCGTCGACGGGCAAGGGGCCTTGACCGATCTTCGCATCGAGCGCGAGGTCATCGATCCGGAGGAAGCCGAGATGCTCGTCGATCTCGTGATCGCCGCCGTGCAGGAGGCCCAGAGGGAGGCTCGGAGCGAGACGGAGAAGCGACTTGGCCCGATGGCTCAAGGACTGGGCCTCCAACCGTAGAGCGGCCGCGCCCGCCCTCTTCCTTGCGGAGTCCATCCGCGGTCCGTATAGTCGTCCGAAACGAACGCTGCTGCGAGAGGGGATTGTGCTTGCAGAGATCGAGCAGCTTCTTGGACTCCAAGGGATCGACGAACGGCTCGCAGACGCGGATGCGCGGCGGGCTCGACTTCGTGGCGAACTCGAGCGCCTGCGACGTCAAGTCGAAGGGGAGCGTGCCGCCTTCGCCGCCTCGCGCGAAGAGGTCTCCAGGCTCCGGCACGACAGCCGGATGAAGAACCTCGAGGTCGACGACCTCGATATGCAGATCCGTTCATACCAGAAACGTCTCGACGAGGGAATCATCAGCTTCAAGGAGATGGAGGACCTCCGGACGAAGATCGCGAGCGAGCGTGGGCGGATCAATCGCTTGGAGGACGAAGCACTCGCCTTGATGGAAGGACTCGAAGCGAAGACGGAGGAGCAACGCGCCGCGGAAGTTCGTCTCGGCGAACGCGAGGCGGTTCTTCGTCAGCAGATCCTCGCCACGGAGACGGAGATCGAGGAGGCGGGTGGCAAGCTCGACGCTCTCGCCGCCGAGCGGGAGGCAGCGGCGACTGCCATGCCGTCGTATCTCGTCTCGCAGTACGAGTCGCTGCACGCGAAGTACCCCGACCCGGTCGCCGGGATCCGGAATGGGACCTGCGCTGGCTGCAAGCTGCGCCTCAGCGGGAACACGACCGAGCGGGTCCGGGGCGAGATGGGCATCGTCACGTGCGAACACTGCTCCCGCATCCTCTACGCCGCCTGATCGTCGCCCTTGCGACATTCGCCCTCACGGGAGCGGTCGCATCGTCAGCCGCCCCCCTTCCGCAATCGATCGGGAACCTCTCCGACTACGGTGCCGTCCTCGACCGACACGGCCGCGAGTGGATCGAGGAGCTCATCGGCGAGACCCGGCGCCGCTTCGGCGTGGACGTCTTCATCCTCGCCAGCTGGGAGAACCCCCTCTCCGACGCCCGTTCCCTCGCCGACGCGCTATTCCACGCGTGGGGCCTGTCCCGGCTCGACGGAACCCTTCTCGCGGTCTTCGTCCGAACGTCGTCTTCGTGGACGCACGCCGTGGTCGAGAGCGTCGATCTTCGAGCGCGTTCGCTCGCCGCACGGCTCGAAGCGGGCGTCGCCGATCTCGTCGAGCACGACCGGATCGAGGAGGCAATGGTCGCTCTGTTCGATCTGATCTCGGGGCAGGTCGAGGCGATTGCCCCGGAGGCCGGACCGGACGCTGGCGAGACGGGCCCGCGCGGCTGGCTCGTCCCGGCCGTCGTCCTCCCGGCGGCGTGCCTCGTTTGGTTGATCCACCGACGCGTCTGCCCGCGCTGCGGCCGGATCCTTCGGGTCTCTCAGGATCGGTCCGCCCGCGGCATCCTCTCTTCACAGCATCGGGTATACTTCTGCCGCTCGTGCGGCTTCCGGCGCGAGGCACGGAAGGGACGGACGAGATGGACGTGAGAGAGGGCCAGGGAGACGCCGGCCGTCGAGCGAACGCTACGGCGGCTGGAGGAAAGTCCGGACTCCGCAGGGCAGGCCACTGAGGAAACCTCAGCGGGGGCGACCTCGGGAAAGTGCCACAGAGAACAGACCGCCGATGGCCCGGATCTCTCCGGGAACAGGCAAGGGTGAAACGGCGGTGTAAGAGACCGCCAGCGGCTCGGGCGACCGGGCCGGCTCGGCAAACCCTGGTCGGAGCAAGGCCGAATAGGAAGGCGTTTGAGGGCTGCCCGTCCGAGCCTTCGGGTAGGCCGCAGAGATGGATGTCTCCCCACGACAGAATCCGGCTTATCGACCCTCTCTCTCGACGGAGGCGGCCGCGCGACATCGTCGAATCGCGTGGTCGATCGTCCTCGCCATCTACGCGGGCGCGATCTTTGCGCTGTCGTCCTTTTCGATCGCGCTCGCTCGGCCGGGCGTCGTCCCCTTCCGGATCGATCTCGCTTTCCACGCAGCGGAATTCGCGGTCTTCTATCTGCTCGCATGGAGGGCGACCGGGCGGTCCGTTCTGGCGATCGTGTTGAGCGTCGTCTACGCGGGAACCGACGAGCTTCACCAGGCCTTCGTGCCCGCTCGAACCGCGAGCGCGATCGACTTCGGATGCGACGTCGCGGGCGCGCTCCTCGCGGCCTTCGTCACAGCGGGAATCGCGCGAATGCAGTTGCTGGGGCGCTTTTGCGGGCTTATACTCGCACGCCGAGACAAGGAAAGGGGGTAGAACCATGTTGGCGGGTTGGTTCGTCTTCGGACCGAGCATCTGGATCCTTCTCCCTGCGCTCGCACTCGCCCTCTACGCACAGTGGAGGGTCCGATCGACGTACGGGCGCTACTCCCGCGTCGAGTCCGCTCGAGGGCTCACCGCATCCCAGGTCGCGTCTCAGATCCTTCAAGGGGAGAGCATCTTCGACGTCACGGTCGAGCAAACCGACCGCGCGCTCGGCGACCACTACGATCCGCGGAAGCGGGTCCTCCGCCTGTCCGGAGCGGGCTCGAGCTCCATCGCTGCGATCGGCGTCGCTGCGCACGAGGCTGGTCACGCGATCCAGCATGCTCGCGGCTTCGCTCCTCTTGCGTTTCGCACCGCGATCGTGCCGGTTGCGAGGTTTGGCTCGCAGCTCGCTTTCCCGCTGTTCTTTGTCGGTCTCATCTTCCGCTACGAGCCGCTCGTCACCGTCGGCATCCTCCTTTTCTCGGCGGCTGTCCTGTTCACTCTGGTGACCCTCCCGGTAGAGTTCGACGCCAGTCGACGCGCCGTCGCCGCACTCCGAACCACCGGCTTCGTCAACGCGGAGGAGCTCGGCGCCGTGAAAGAGGTCCTGTTCGCAGCCGCGCTCACCTACGTCGCGGCCGCGGCGATGGCCGCGCTGCAGCTCCTTCTTCTCCTGTCGGCGGGCCGCAGGCGATGAAGCTCGCTCCGTCTCTCCTCTCGGCCGATTTCGCCCAGCTCTACGCCGAGGCGCGCGCCGTCGAGCCCCTCGCCGATCGATATCACTGGGACGTGATGGACGGCCACTTCGTGCCGAATCTGACGTTCGGTCCGCCGGTCGTCAACGCGCTCAGGCCTCGTCTCCGGCGGTCGTTCGACATTCACCTGATGATCGACCGACCGGCTGTCTACGCGAAGCGTTTCAACGTAAGGCCTGACGACACGATCATCTTCCACGTCGACGCGAAGGACTCGCCTGACGCGACGATCGACGCGATCCGCTCCGCCGGAGCGCGCGTCGGCGTCACGCTTCGGCCGGGGACGCCCCTCGACGATCTCGACCCGTACCTCGACGAGGTCTCGGTCGTCCTCGTCATGAGCGTCGAACCCGGATTCGGCGGCCAGAGCTTCCTTCCCGGATCGCTTGAGCGGATCGCATCGCTCAAGACTCGGATCGCCTCGCGCCCGGTCGAGATCGCTGTCGATGGCGGCATCCACGCGGGGAACGTTCGCCAGGTAGTCGACGCCGGTGGCGAGGTCATCGTCGCCGGATCGGCCATCTTCGGTGCGCCCGACCGGATCGAGGCGATGCGCGCGATGCTGGAGGCCGCGGGTGAACGACGCTGACGGAATGCGGCTCGCGCTCGATCTCGCCACCCTCGGCGAGGGAGAGGTCAACCCGAACCCGCTGGTCGGCGCGGTCGTGGTTAAGAACGGTCGCATCATCGGGCGAGGCTGGCACCAGCGATTCGGCGGCCCGCACGCCGAGGTGTTCGCCCTCGACGAGGCTGGAGACGAGGCGAGAGGCGCGACGCTGTACGTCACGCTCGAGCCGTGCTGCCACTACGGGAAGACGCCGCCGTGCACGGATCGAATCATCGAAGCTGGGGTCGGGCGCGTCGTAGTCGGTGTGCGCGACCCGAATCCGGCCGTCGACGGACGAGGGATCGACGTCCTTCGCGCGGCCGGGATCGCGGTCGACGAGGGGATTCTCGCGGACGAGGCCGCGAGGCAGAACGAGGTGTTCCTGGCGTTTACGAAGACGGGGATCCCGTTCGTTCAGCTGAAACTCGCGATCTCCCTCGACGGGCGGATCGCGACGCGGACTGGGGACTCGAAGTGGATCTCCGGGCCGGCGTCGAGAACGGAGGGCCACCGCCTTCGGCGACGATTCGCGAGCGTGCTCGTCGGCGTAGGGACGGTCCTCGCTGACGATCCGGCGCTCTCCGTTCGGCACATCCGCGGGCGCGACCCGATTCCGATCGTGCTCGATCCCTCCGGAAAGACTCCCGAGACCGCGCGCCTCTTCGGAAGCGGATCGCAACCCATCGTGGCGACGGCGTCGATGTCGCGGAAGAAGGAGACCGCCCTCGTCGCGCGGGGAGCCCGGGTCTGGCGGATCCCGCAGCGTCGAGGAAGCTTCGACCTCTCCGATCTCCTCCGCCGTCTCGCCGAAGCCTCGGTCGACTCGGTATTGGTCGAGGGCGGGGGAGAGACGGCCGCTCGGTTCCTCGAGGCCAACCTCGTCGACAAGGTTGCTTTGTTCGTAGCACCGATCTTGATTGGGGGTCGTGACGCGACCCCTTCAGTAGGAGGCGAGGGTGCCGAGCGAGTAGCAGACGCGTGGCGCCTGCGCGACGTGACGGTGGACCGACTCGAAGGGGACCTCTACGTCGTCGGCTACCTCGGCGGAAACGTTCGAGGAGACGGAGGAGAATAGAACGGGGGCATCGGGAAGGCCCTGCGCGCGCCGGTCGATCGAGAGCGCCGAGTCGAGCATAGGGCCGGGCGAGAGATCATCGCACACGGCAGACTCTCTTTCTTGAGCTGCAGGTCCCCGCCGCGTGCGAGTCCAAGAAGAAACGGGGATCGCTTCCGCGATCCCCTTCCCTTTGGGCGATGCAGGGCTCGAACCTGCGACCTTTCGGATGTGACCCGAACGCTCTCCCAGCTGAGCTAATCGCCCGGCGCAGCTCTTGGGCGCGGGGAGTGCCCGCGTCCAGTCTGGCTCATTGTACCAGGAGTCCCTCTCGAAGTGGAGCGCCTCCCGCATCGGCTGACACCATCAGCCGAGCGGCTATCACGCGTCGAAGTGCGCGTTCTCGAGCATGTCGGCCAGACTCTCTCCACGCCGCTTTCGCGTAATCTCCATCAAGCCGAGCCCGGTCATGTCGACGAAGTCGGCCGGGACGCGGTCCTTCTTCAGCTCCTCCTTCACCTTCTCGACCAGGCGGTGAACATTCCTGGGGTCCTCCATGTCGACGAAATCCACGACGATGATCCCGCTCACCTGCCGCAGCCGGAGTTGGCGGGCGAGCTCAGTCGCCGCCTCGAGATTCGTGTTGAGGATCGCCGCTTCCTGGTTCCGATGGCGAACGTCACCGCCCGTGTTGACGTCGACCGCGATCAACGCCTCCGTTTCGTCGAAGACGAGGGATCCGCCCCCGGCGAGCGGGACGCGACGTGCGAGGCTCGCCTGGATCTGTTCTTCAACGTGCGAAGTCTCGAACAGCGGCCGTTTCCCCTCGTGCACGTGGACCCGGTCCTTGTACTCGGACATCCGCATGTAGTCGAGGAACGAGAGGATCTTCTCGTAGAAGAACGGCGCGTCGACGACGACTTCTTTCGTCTCCGGGTCGAGGCGGTCGCGGAGAGTCGACTGAACCAGCCCCATCGACTTGTGGAGGAGCCGCGGCTTCCTCGCCTTGGCCGCCGCCGCAGCCACGGCCTTCCACGTCTCGACGAGCAGGGTGTGATCTCGCTCCAAGTCCGTCTTGCTCGCCCACTGCGCCGCGGTCCGCGCGATCATCCCGTCGCCCTCACCTTGGAGAGACCGCGCGATCCGACGGATCCTGCGCTGGTCTGTGACGGCCTCGATGCGCCGGGAGACGCCGATTCGATCTTCGGTCGGAAGGTAGACCCAGAACCGGCCCGGCAAGCTGATCTTCATCGTCCCTTGAGGGTTCTTGTCCCCGATTCCCTCTCGGCGGACCTGAAGCGTGATCATCTGTCCCGGGCGGAGGAGCTTGGCGATCGGGACGTTCGCTTGCCACGGCTTGAATCCGCTCTTCGTCAGAACGCCGTCGCTGATTTCGCTCTGCGAAAGGAACAGGTTCTGACGGTCCCCCACGTCGACGAACGCCGAGCCGAGTCCGGGGAGAACGTCCTCGACGCGCCCCCGGTAGATATTGCCGACGATGTTCTCGCGCGAGGGGTGCCCGTATTGGATCTCGATCAACCTCTCGCCGTCGAGGAGCGCGACCCGGGTTCGCTTCCCACCTGCCTCGGCGACGTCGACTGAAATCAGGATTCTGTTGACGCTAATCTGACCACCTTCTTTCCCTCATCGAGCCCGTTCAGTATGTCGTCGAACCGGCGTCCGTCGCGCGGGTCGGTCAGGTCAGGTGCAATCTCCACGAGGGGAACGAGAACGAACCGCCTCTGTCGCATCCGTGGATGCGGAACGATGAGGTCCTTCTCGTCGATCTCCTCTCTCCCGTACAGCAGAATATCGATGTCGAGCTCGCGCGGTCCGAACCTTCTCCGGCGGCGCCGGCCGAGATCGCGTTCGGTCGTCTTGCACGCTTGCAGCAAGTCCTCGGCAGCGAGCTGAGAGGCTCCCTGCACGACGAGATTGAGGAACCACGGCTGCACGTCGACGTCCGTCGGCTCGGTCTCGTAGATCGACGAGCGGCGAACGACCGAGACGCCCCGCTGGCCGAGCAGGGCAAGGCCACTCTCGATCGCCTCTCGTCGATCACCAAGATTCGAGCCGAGCGACAAATAGACATCGATAGGGGCTATTGGCGGCTCTTGCTGACCTCGGCCACCGCGCATGCAACGTGCTCCAATCCGGGAGGGGACAGCTTCGAGACGCGCACCACCGTCTCGTCGATCTGCGGGAACCTTTCGAGCAGGCTGTCCGAGATTGCACCGGCAAAGGACTCGATGAGGTTGAATCTTCGCTGCCGGCTGACCTGCTCGACGAGGCGCACGACCGAGTCGTAGTCGATCGTGTCGTCGAGGGAATCACTCGCGATTGCCGTCGCCAGATCGGCGACGATCTCGATGTCCACGTGGAATCGGTTTCCCGCCTCTCGCTCTTCTGCGTACGCGCCGTGTGGCGCGCGGAGGCGGATTCTCTCGACGATGATGCGCGCTCGCGTGGCGCTCTCGCCCTCCATCGCGCGCTTCGAACTCACGAAGTCCCGTCCCTGCAGGTTCGATCGACCGCCGGTCTGCGCTCTCGCGAGATCCCTCGCGATGAGGCGCCCGGCTGGCCCGCGTACGTCATCCCTTGACTGCCTCTTCCTTCGCCATCTCTGCCAACGCGGCGAACGTCGCCTCGTCTCGAACGGCGATCTCCGCGAGCATCTTCCGATCCAGCGCAACGCCCCGCCTATGGAGCCCTCCGATGAACGCGGAGTAGGACGTCCCGTTCAATCGCGCCGCGGCGGTGATGCGTGTGATCCAGAGGCGGCGGAAGTCTCGCTTCTTTCGCCTCCGGTCGACGTAGCTGTTCCGCAACGCCTTCATCACCGCTTGTTTAGCGATTCTGTGCGACGTCCCCCGCTTCCCTTTGAATCCCTTGGCGAGAGCCATGACCTTCTTCCGGCTCTCCTTGCGCTTGTTCCCGCCTCTTGCTCGTGGCATTTCGACGTCCTCCGACTTCCGCCCGCGGCGGCTACTTCCCGATCATCCGGGAGATCGTCTTCTCCTGTCCCCCACCCAGTGACTTCCAATTCCGCGCCTGGCGCTTCGCCTTGGGGCGCTTCTTCAGGCTCTTGTGAACGTAGTTCGACATGTGGTGGAGAAGCTTCCCGCTCTTCGATCGTTTGAAGCGCTTCTTCGCGGCGGAATGCGTTTTCTGCTTCGGCACGTTCTCCCCTCCTGTTCGATTCAGCTCTGCTGCGTGGGGACCAGCATCATCTGAAGAACGCGTCCCTTCGCCGACGGCTGCCCTTCGACTCGGGCGATGTCGGTCACGCTTTCCTCGACGCGTTTCAGCAGCTCTCTTCCTCGGGACGCGTGCACGACCTCTCGGCCCCGGAAGAAGATGCTCACGCGGACCATGTCCCCACGGGAGAGGAACTCGCGAGCTCGATTGAGCTTCGTCTGGAAGTCGTGCTCGCCGATCTTGATCGTGAACTTGACTTCCTTCAGCTTCGTTCGGTGCTTCTGCTTGCGCTCCCTCTTCTCTTGCTGGTAGTGGTACTTCCCGAAGTCGACGATTCGACAGACGACCGGATTCGCCTGGGGAGCCACTTCGACGAGATCCAGTCCTTTTTCTCTCGCAAGTTCGCGAGCTCGACTCGTCGGCATCACGCCGAGGTTCTCCCCGGCATCGTCAATGACGCGAACCTCCTCGGAGGTGATCCGCTCATTGACGCGCATTCTCCTGCCCTGTATTCCGACCTCCTTCTTCGCGTTTACGCCCTCACGGCGTCCCGATATAGCCCGTGCTCCACGACGTACCTCGCGACTTGCGCCGGAACCCACGGCTCGATCGTCTCGCCGCGCCGGGCCTTCGCCCGAAGATCGGTCGAAGAAACGTCGACTTCCGGCATCTCAAGCACGTAGATCGATGCGTTCTCGAACGGCTCGCGCTCGAAGACCGAAAGCGACGCTCCCTGCCGGGGGGCGACGATGAAGGGCACGCTCGCGATCACCGCTTCGGGTTCTCTCCACGTATCGATCTGCGACAAGGAGTCCGCCCCAATGATGAAGCAGATCCCTTCCGGGTAATCATCCTTCAAAGCTCGAATCGTGTCAATGGTGTAGGAGGGACCCTCTCGATCCACCTCGACGCGTGAGACGGCGAGCCCCTCCTCTCCCTCGACGGCCTCGGCGACCATCCTGAATCTGTCTTGCTTCGGGGGGAGCCGTTCCCCCGGGCGATTCGGCGGCGTTCCGTTCGGTACGAAGAAGACCCGCGAGAGGTCGAACTGCGCCAACGCGCTCCGCGCGATCAGGAGATGCCCGTTGTGAAGCGGGTTGAACGTCCCGCCGAACAAGCCGACCCTACCCCTCAAGCTCAAAGTCCACCTCGCCGATTCGCACCGTGTCTCCGTCAGAGAAGCCCTGCCGGCGAAGCTCCTTCAACACGCCCATCTTCTCCAGACGATCGGTCAGGTACTCGAGCGCGTCGCGGCTGTTCAAGATGAGCTTCTGCACGATCTTCTCGACGCCCTCGCCACGCACCACGAACCCTTCCCCGTTTCGTTCGACGCGAAAGCCGGCCTCCGGGCTCATCCGGTAGACCTTCCGTCGCGTAGTCACCCCCGTAGCAGCCTTCGTCGCGCGCGCCTCCTCGAGACGATGGAAAACTCGGAGTACGAGATCCCGCACGCCCGCGCCGGTCGCGACCGAGATCGGCAGAAACGCGACACCGATCTCCGCAAACCGTCGGATCGCCCGGTCGACGGCGTCCTCTTGGAGCAGGTCGATCTTGTTGCCGGCAACCACTTGCGGCCGGTCGACGAGTTCCGCGTTGAACGAGCGAAGCTCCTCCTGGATCTGGCGATAGTCGTCGATCGGATCGCGCCCTTCTCCCTCGGCCGCGAGGTCGATGAGGTGGATGAACAGCGCCGTCCGCTCCACGTGCCGAAGGAAACGATCTCCGAGCCCCTTCCCGTCGTGCGCCCCTTCGATCAACCCCGGGATGTCGACGGCGACGAATTGACGCGCTCCGTCTACGTCGACGACGCCCAAGTTGGGGACGATCGTCGTGAACGGGTAGTCCGCGACCTTCGGGCGTGCCGCCGAGATCCGAGCGATCAGGCTCGACTTGCCGACGTTCGGGTACCCGATGATCCCAACGTCCGCGATCAGCTTCAGCTCGAGCCGAAGATCCCGATCTTCGCCGGGGAGCCCTCGCTCACAGACCCACGGCGCCTGCCGGAGCGAGGTGACGAAACTTGCGTTCCCGCGTCCCGCCTCGCCGCCCTCAGCGACGACCATTTCGTCGCAGGCCTCAGCCAAGTCGGCGAGAACCCGGCCCGTTTCGGCGTCCCGCACGACCGTCCCGACGGGGACCGGAACGATCCGGTCCTCACCGCGGCTTCCGTGTCTCCCGTCCTTCCCACCGTCTCCACCGTCTCCGGCATCGAAACGGGGCCGATTCCTGAACGAGTGGAGGGTCGAGAGACTCCCTGTCGCCTGCAGGATCACGGATCCGCCATCGCCGCCGGTGCCCCCATCCGGGCCGCCACGCGGGCTCAGGCGCGTGGAAAGGAAATGACTGAGCCCGTTGCCCCCGCGTCCGCCCCGGACGCGGATCGTCGCCTCATCGAGGAACATCGACGTCGGTGGGGTCGACCATGGAGTTTCAGGCGTCTTGCGTCGGGTGAACGCTGACGTACTTCTTCGTCCGCCCTTCGAAGCGAACGTACCCG
>Ga0180432_10007185_pt1 | contig 14225 bp, 17 predicted proteins | sample SS_ome_10_FD_132414 | JGI IMG/M metagenome (GOLD analysis project Ga0180432, IMG submission 132414) | Hypersaline lake sediment archaeal communities from the Salton Sea, California, USA - SS_1_MS_2 metaG | ecosystem: Environmental > Aquatic > Non-marine Saline and Alkaline > Hypersaline >... | reverse complement strand
GCGCTGCGGCTGGGCGATCTGCTGGCCCTTCGCTGGGCCGACGTGGCGCGCGGCCAGGTCACTCAGCATAAGACCGGGGATACCGTCTATTTTGGGCTCAGGGAGGCCACCAGGGCGTTGGTGGTCCAAGAGGCCGAACTATCCGGCGGCGGGGTTCTCTGGCCGCTCTGGGCCCGCAGGGAGGCGTTCTATGGGGCGTTTCGGCAAATCGTGCGGTCGGCCGGGATTCGCCCGGGCAGTTTTCGCTGGATCCGGCGAACCGCGGTCACTCAGCTAGAGCGGGTGCGGCCCGGGGCGGGGACGATCCTAGCCGGCCATCGGCAGCGGGCCACGACCGAAAGTTATTACCTGGACCGCTCCCAGGTGTTCGGGGTCATCCTGCCACCTTGGCAAAGCGGAGCGCCCAACCCCAGCGATTCAGCGCCGCTTGGCGCTTGCCGCAGCGGCACACGGGGCGCAGGCCCAGAGAGCGCTTGACGGCCACGTAGCGCCGGCGGGTGATCCCCAGCCGGTGCAGGGCGGCGGCCAGGTGGTCGCCCAGGCCGGCCCGGATCCCGTTGAGCTGGGCATAGCCGCAGGCGCAGTAGATCCGCGGCGTCGTGCAGGGGACGCGCCCAGAGAATCCGCAGGCCGGGCAGCGGAAACGGCACTGGGCGGGATCGCTTAGGCGTTGATTTCGCACGTCGGTTCCACCTCATCGTCGCAGATGGCGTATTCCCCGGACTTGGTGGTTACTTGGGAAAACGGCACGTCATAGTAGGCTTCGCAGTCAATGGAACCGCTGCTTTGGGTTTCCAGCCATTCCCAGAGCTGTTGCGGCCCGAATCCGGGATGACCTTGGTAGTCGTAGAGGTTCAGTTTCACATTCCAACGGGCGTTCGGCGCGAATTGGTCCAGTTCGGCCGTCACACTGTACCCCAGGTCGTCACCGAAAATCGAGAGTTCGCAAACGCCCTCCATTACGTCGGTAAGCCTCCAGCGGCAATACTCCCCGTACGTCCAGGCGGGTAGAAAGTACGTCCCATCAATGAGCGTATCGCAGTCGCAAATTCCGTCATCAAATCCGGTGAACGTCACGGGCAACGGGTCAATCCGCGTTCCCTCATCGCAGCCCAGACATTCCGGTTCCAATGGGTTGCAGCAGGGATACCAGGCCAGGCCCACTATCAGCAGCGCCACCAGCAGCCATGCGGTCATGTCGTGGGGCACTCCATGGTGAGAATGACCCAGGTTTGCCCGTCATGGTGACCGCAGGGCCCGGCGGCCCCGCTGGCCCCTTCGAACACGTAGGTGTTTGGGGTGGACGTGGCGCAGTTGAGGACGGTGATGGTCGTGTTGAGGTGGCGCCGGCCACGACCATATTGGGCGGTCAGGGTGGCGCTGGCGCTGTTCATACTGGTGGTCAGGGCTTCGGTCAGTTGGAAATGCCCAAACGGTTTGGGTCCGATGTTCCCCTGATTTCGCAGCGCCCGGAGCTGGCCGGCCAGTGTGCGCACTTCCAGCCGGAGCTGGTGATACATGCGGGCCAGTTTGGCCATGGCATCGTCGCTGAGGGTCCGCAGTTTCATCGGTCACCCCTTGGCGAAAATCACCAGCGGCAGGTCCAGGAAATCCGCCAGTGGGTCTTTCCGCCAGCGGATGAATACCCCGGCCGCTTCCGCCACCCCGGTCAGCGGTTGCCCGTTGCCGTTGAGCAACACCAGTTCCGGGGTCGGATCGTCGCGGTAGTTGAGGATCGGGGCCACGTGCGCCATCCCGGTGGCCAGGTCGCTGGGGCTGATCACGCCCCCGGCCCCGTCGGGATCCCCGCTTGCCGCTCGGCGCGATAGGCCGCGGTCGAGAACCGTTTCCAGCCATCCGTCCGTGGTCACCGTCCCATCGGCGCGCTGGCGGATTCCAAACTCGTACGTGTAGCGGTAATACACGTCGTCCTTGTGCCAGAACGCGGCGGCGTTGGCTCCCATGCAGCGGACCGTATAAGGCTGGTGGGTCTTCTTGTGAAACCCGTAATCCTTCATCATCCGCTTGGACCAGCGCAAGGTATTGCCATTGATCCGGCCGGCAAAGTCATCCAGTTTGTCCTGGTCGTAGAAGGTCATGATCCCGGTTACCCGCAACACGGTCATGGGCACGTCACGGGTCAAGGGCGGATCGTAGACAACGCCAGCGCTGTTGCAGACCGGCCCGAGGGTTCCGGCGGGGCGCTGGTAGCCCAGGTCACCCCCGTTGCTGGGCATGCCGTCCACGTTCCAGGCGGCCCACACGGTTTCCTGGATGAATTGGGTACTGCTCTGTACGTCATACCGCCAGTCCAGCGGATCGTCGCTCGGGTTCCCTTCACTGTCCGGCTTGGGTTCCTCGGGGTCCAGCGGGGAATAGGTGAGGGTCGCGGTCCAGTGCCACGGGCTCTTGGGGTCGCGGACCGGGGCGATGGATTTGCAGCGCACCGTTGGGTCTTCGCGGTCCCCGTAAATCAGGATGGTGCCCAGGCCGCGACCGATCCCCGCCAGGTAGCTCACGATCGTTTGCCCATCGTCGCGCGCGCTGTCTACCCGGATCTTGTACGGGCAGGACCACTCATGGCGGTTGCCTTCGCGGGCCACCAGGGCGGCGTGGTCGGATGCTTCTTCAATGTGCGTGACGGTCATGTTGCGCCTAGAGCGTAACGGGTTCTACCTGAATGGCGGTATCTTTCATGCGGGCGTAGATCTTGGCCAGGTAGTCGGCGATCTGGCGGTGGCGGCGCTCGGCGTCCTGCCGTTCCCGGCCGGCTTGCTGGAGCGCCGAAAACGCGCCCCCGGCCCGGGTCGCGGCCCCGATGGCCGGGGTGGCGGCCAGGCTGCCCGCGGTGCCCATCAGGTCTTCCCGCGCCTTGAGCATGCCCCGGCGGTAGGTTTCCCAGGAGATTTCCCCGGCGGCCACCAGGGCGTTGAGTTCCCGCATCTGGTCGGCGAATTGTTCCCCGGGGGTCCGCAGACTGGTGGTGATCTGCTCGGCCCGGCGGCGGGTGTCCTCGGCCAGTTTTTGCGCTTCGGCTTCGGCTTTCTTCTGGGCGGCTAAGAGTTCCGCGCTGGTGTCGTCGGCCCGCTTCTTGGCCGCATCCAGACCGCCCTGGAAGCTGCCGATGGTTTCCTGGGAACGCCCCATAAGATGGTTCCAGGCGGCCAGAATCCGGGTGATCGCGTTGGCGATCGCTTCCAGGGCCGGGGCAACCGCCACGGCGATCTGCGCGACCATCCCGCCCCAGGCTTGTTTCATGCGGTGGATCGCATCATTGGCCGCTTCCACCATGCCCCGCTGGTCGCCCAGGGCCAGGCCCAGCCGGGCCGCGTCGGCGCCAAACTTGTCCAGGCCGGCCGATCCGCCTTCGAGGATCCGCAGCATGTTGACCCCGGAGCGCCCGAACAGGTCCATGGCAATCCGGGTCTTGTCCGCCTGGTTGGGAACGTTCTTGAGCGCGTCGGCGATCGCGCCCAGGCGCTGGTCCGTGGGGAGGGCGTTCATTCGCTGGGCGGACAGGCCAAGGTCGTCCAGCGCCTTCATGGCTTCCCCGGATCCTTGGGTCGCTTCTGAAATGCGGTTGTTCATCTGGACAAACGCCACACTCAACGATTGCACCGATTCGCCAGACAGGCCGGCGGCATGCTGGAGCGCCACGAGCTGGTCGGCGGTCATGCCCACTTTGACGGCCAGTTTCGCCTGGGCGTCCAGGGCGGTCATCTGGTCGGAGAGTTGCCGCAGGGCGCCGGCCGCGGCAGCCAGTCCCGCTTTGACCGCGGCCAGGCCGGCGGTGAACATCGCCATGCCCCCGGCCACGCTCTTGCTCATGCCCTGTTCCAGCCGGGAAACGTCCTGCCGCGCCTGGGCAAACCCTTTCTTGAGTTCGGCCGTCTGCGCTTCAATCGCAATCTTGATGGTGGCGGCGGCGGTGGTCATCGGCGATCACACTTTCCAGGCGGGCAATTTCGTCGCGCACCTCGGCGGCGCTGGGCAGGTCAGGGAAGTAGGGCCAGAGAAGTTGAAGCTGGGCGTCTTGCACTCCGGCGCTTGTGGCCAGGCTGGCAATGGTCCGCAGGTCGTCCCGGTGGTCGCTCCAAGGTTCCTCATTCCAAAGGGTCCACCATTCGTAGAGTTGTGCGGCGCTGAGTTGTTCCAGCAGGTAGTCGGGGTGGATTACTCCAAGGTCTCGGCAGAGTTGGAAGGCGAATCGGTACAGGGGCCGGGCAAGTTTTTTTTTGCCGCGGCGGGGCCGATCCCGCTGATTTCCATGGCCCGCTGACCCAGGTCAATCAGGGTCGAAAAGCGCGCTTGCCGGGGCCACTCTTCGGCGCTGGCTGAGGGCGCGACGACGCACATGCTCAAGAGCTGGGCATACCAGGCAATGGAGCGATCGTCGGGGGCGTCGTCGTCCATGTCGGCTTGCAGGCCGATCAGTTCCGCGGCCGAGAGCGGGCGCATGGTCACGTCCCGGCCCCAGGGCTCGTAGCGGAACGTGACGTGTTGCAGGTCGTATTGAGCAACGCTCATAGTAGCCCATTAGGTGAAGGTGTCGGCCACGGCCCCGGTGCGGACAACGGTGAAGCTGCGCTTGATGGCGTCCTTGCCGGTGAATTGGGAGGGCCGCACCCCGGCCACCTTGCCCTGGAATTGCTTGGTCCAGGTTGTTCCGGCCACACTGGCGACAATCCGAAAATTGGTCGTGTTCCCGGTTCCATACCAGGTATCCATCAGCGCTTCCCCCGTGTCCCCGGGGTCGCTGATCACTTCAAATTCTAGGGTGGACATTTCTTCAATGCCCAGTTCGGCCACCGCCGCGGTGTCTTCCATGGCGGTCATGTCGATGATGGCGCGCTCTTCGGCCGGCGGGGTGATCGAAAGCGCTAGGCCGATCGAGTTGTACGTATTGGCGGCCGATTCGATCTGGACTAGCGCGCCTTTGCCGGGAAAACGTCTCTTGGCCATTGCTCAACTCTCCAAGTTTTTCGGATAGTTCGGTGGTCGGTCAGCCCTTCACGTCGGCCAGCAGTTGCAGGGCCCCGACGTTGGCAATCACGGCGGTTCCCGTGGCACTATCGGCCACGGTCACGGTCAGGCGCACGTCCAGCATGTCCCCGGGGGACAGGCCGGTGGGGGTGATCGCAAAGTCATAGTCGGCGTCGGTCAGGCTGTTGATACTCTGGGCCGCGGTGGCGCAGATGTCGCTGCCGATGCCCCCCTCTTCGTCGCTCTTGTAGGCTTCCACGTCCAGGGTGGCGCTGGTGTCGGCAACGGTGGTTTGCATCCCGGCATGACAGCGCAAGGTCAGGGTTTCCCCGGCGTCGTATTCCATCGGGATCGGGATTTGAAAGCGGGCGTAGCGCGTGCAGCCGGCCGCTTTCACGTCGCCCGTGGTCAGATACAGGCTGTTGGTTCCGAACGCGGCGCCGGCCAGCCCCAGGTCATCGTCGGCCGCGGTTCCGGGCAAGTTGGTCTGGGGAGCGTCGTGGACGCGCGCGTTGATCAGCGGAATGACGAAGGGTTGGTTCGTGTCCTGTTGGAGGTTGGTCCGCTCGTAGGTGGGCAAGCTGCCGTCCACTTGCAGGTTGCCGGTGATCCGGCAATCCCCGGTGATTCTCTGGACAACGGTCATGCGTTTGTTACCTCAATTTGAAGGGTCGAAATCGCCAGCAAATCCTGGGGGTCGGCGTTGCGGGCCACGTAGTCTTCCGCCTGGTCGGTGGTGTCCAGCCATCCATAGGTGCCGTCGCCCATCATTCCGAGGTTGTTGGCCCGGTCGTTGACCCAGGCCCGGCAGGCGGTGCGCACCGCGTCGGCCAGTTCCACCGCTTCCAGTTCGGTCTGGGCCACCGCTTCCACGTCCCAGAATTCGCGGAACGGGGTTTCCTCAGTTTCGCCCAACACGTCCAGGTATTCCACGCTGCGTCGGGAGAGCCAGAGAAACGGCACGATCCGCAGCGCCGGCACCCAGGTCAAGCTGATCCGCGAATCCACCAGGGCGGCCACGTCGGCGTCGTCCAGGAGCATGGCCCGTAGGTCGGTTCCGGTGGTGTTGCTCATCGGGCCATCCCCCCGCGCACCTTGGCGGTTTCGGCCCGCATCTTCTCGGCAAACTGCTTTTCGAAGGCCGAGAGCGCCGGCCGATAGGCCACGTTGGCCGCGGCGTCCATAAAGGGCTGCGGCCGGGTTCCAGGATGTTCGATCCTGGACACGTAGCCGAATGGGGTCACCAGGGCGTTTCGCTTCTCGGTCCCGTCGCGCTTGATAGGGGCGGTGGCATCGGGGATCAGGTGGGGCCGGGTGCCACCGGTCACCAGGTGCAGATAGCGAGCTGCGTTGCTGGATCGCTTCTTGAGCATCGCTTTGGTCCGCTTGGCCCGCACCAGGCCGGTGACGGTCCCGGTGGTGCGGTCGTTCTTGACCGATCCGCTGATCTGGCGGCGCAGGTTGCCGGTATCGACCGGGGCCAGGCGGCGGGCTGTGGTGATCAGGACTTTGTTTCCTGCCCGGACCGCCGCGGAAACCACCCGGCGGCGCGCGGCCATGTCCAGGTGGGCCAGTACCTTTCTGGTCTTCTCCGCCCCTTCGATCCGCACGCCCACGTTCATTGCGTTTCACTGCACAAGAGTTCCAGGGTATGGTTGCGCTGGTCCACGTTGACGGCGCGCAGCACGTTTAAGGTCATACTTCCCACGACGACGCGCCAGGTGCGGCTGGTCACGTCGCTACGGTAGTTGATCAGCACCCGGTAGGTCGCTTGCTCGCAGAATTGGCGGGCATACTCGGCCCAGCGCCCCGAAAGCGGGATCACGTTGGCGTAGACCGCCGCGGCGGTTTCCCAGGTTCCGGTCGGGTGGCCGGCGTCGTCGTCGCTGTCCGCGGACCATTGCTGCAAGGTCACGGTGCGATCGAGCAAACCGCGCGGGGCGGCGTAGGTTCTCGGGCTCGGGTAGGGGCTGGGCATGCTCGATCAGCGCCTTGGACAAAGTAGCCGGCCGACCCCTTTGACGGCGCGGCGCAGCGGCTTGGCCATGCGCACCGCACGGACGGGCGCCCGCACGATCGCCACGGCGGCCCGGCGCAGCGGGCGGCGTGGGCAGGCGGTGGCGGTCGCCTGGAAACACAACAGCATGGCCACAATCAGCAGAGAGCGCAGCACGGCAGTTCTCCCAGGGGTCAGAAATCCACGGTCATGGCGGCCAGGCAACTGAGCATGTGCCGCCGCTCGTTCTCATCCGGCGGCCGGCGCTCGTAGCGCCAGCGGCAGTAGGTGTAGATGAATTCTTTAGCCGGGGCGGGCACGTCGGCGGCGCCCCCGTAGCCGGCCACGTAGGTCACGGTGAACACGGCCAGGTCGTTGGTTTCCACGGTGGGCAAGGTGCCGTCCGGGTCCAGGCCGATCCGGGCCGGGTCACTGGCCAGGTCGGCCGTGTAGTTGGTGCTGGCCCAGGTCTGGGAGCTTCCGGCCGTGTCCGTGTATGTGATACTGGTGACCGATTGGACCGGCCCGCGGTGCAGGCGCAGCGGGCGGGCCAGGTTGTCTTGCGGCAGGCGGTCGTAGGCTTCTTGAATCGTCTGCGTGCAGAGGGCCCGGCCGCAGGCCCATTCTAGGTGCCGGGTCGCTTCGTCAATCAGGGCTTCGAGCTTGTCATCATCGGCCGAGTCAATCGAGAGTTCGGTAGCCAGGTCCGCGGCGCTGATCGGCCGCGCGGTGGGAGCTACGGAAACGCTCAAGCTGTAGTGGTCCAGCATGGCCTAGCAAACCCCAGGGGGCCAGTTTTGCGCCATGGCCCAGGGCGTTCTGGGGAGCGCTGCGCGCGGATCAGTCGGTAATGGCGGCCACCGCAGCCGGGGAGGCGTGCCGGGCCGGGTATAGGGCGTACAGGACCGAAATCACGGTGTTAACCGCGTTGGCGGTGCCCACTCGGATGCAGTCGAAGTTGTTGGCCACGTCCAGGTCGGCGGCTTTCACGTCGATTACGTGCAGGAAGTTTTTGTTGTTGGTGGTGGTCGTAGTGAACGTGTTGGACGTGACCGCGGTGGCGGTCAGGGTGTCGGAAGCGGCCGTGTCGCTGTTTGCCTTCTGCGTGGTCATGGCCAGGGCCTTTTCACTGGTCCCAGCCACGGCCGTTGCTTGCAACAGGGTAATGGCCGATCCGGTCACGTCGGCGGCGTTGTCGCCCATGATGATGATGCTACATCGGTCGTAGCCCTTGAGGCTCACATAGTCGGGCGTGCTACTGCTGGGCGTGATCGGCGCCAGGCCGGTCACCAGTTTCACCAAGTCGGCCAGTTCTGCGTTGCGGAACATATCAGGATCCTCGGAGCGGAAAATGAGTCTTGGGGTCAAACGCTCGTATCAGGCAACGGCCGCTCAGCCGGCACGCTCGGCCAATGTCACAAACGGCGAATAGGTGGCCGATCCGTCCCGGGCCGACAGGTAGGTGGACCAGTAGGGTTGCCCGGCGATCCGCAGAATGAAGCGGAACGCCATCACGTCATAATCGAAGTAGAGGTGAATGGACGTATCCTGCCGCATGGCCCGGGAAACGGTCAAATACTGGCTGAAATCGGCCAGGAAAATGTCGCCCAGGTCGCCCACGGTTTCGCAAAGCTGCGTGGGGATGATCGGCCGGCCCAGCAGGGTCGTATAAGGCGATTGGTTCATGCCCCCGGGCGGAATGAACATCGGCACGCTGGAGCTGGTGCCCTCCATCATGAGTTTCATGATTTGGGGCTCGGCGTCCTGGTTGATCAGCCAGACCGCCTTGCGCCGGCTGGGGCCATAGCAGGCCGCGTACATCTTGACCAGGTTGGTGACGTTGATGGTGTCGGCCGTTTGCGACCCTTCCGCGGCCACGGTCACCAGACAGGGCGCGTTAAGGATCCCCAAAGGTTGCCCGGCCCCGGTCCCGTGGATGATGCAGCGGTCAATTTCGTAGCCGATTTTTTGCGGCGCCTTGGTTCGAATCCAGCGGTCCAGGGCGGCCGAGTCGGCGGCCAGTTCCTCGGTGACCGATACCATCACGGCCAGTTTTGCCAGGGTCAGGCTGTTTTGGCGCATAACCGGCTTGGATTCGGTCAATTGCTTGCCTTCCCCGACCCAGTACGCGGCGATCCCGGAGCTACTCCAGGGGGCGGTTTCGTCGCTCATGTAGACGAACGTGTTCGATTGGGAAATCTGGTGATCGCAGCGGGCATACAGGCTGTCTTCCGCGTCGATCAGTTGCATGATTTCCGTGCGGTAGTCGGGGGGCACGCTGTAGCCCCCGTCCGGTCCGCTGCCCTCGGTGGCGTAGGTGGTCGGGGCGTTGGCCAGCAAACGCTGGTCGATCCGGCCCCCGCGGGCCGAGGCGCCCATCACCGCTTGGAGAAAATCCCCCATGGTGTGGAACCCGTGCCGGGTCCGGTCCAGGGCGCTGGGCACGCCGGTGATTCGATCCCGGGGGCGGCCGGAATCGTCCCGCGGGGCGTCCCCGGCGTCGGCCGGGGTGCGGCGGTTACTGCCCGCGGCGGCGGCCGGGGTGGCCAGGGCGGCCAGGGTCCGTTCATGGGCCTGGATCTGCTCCTGGACGGTTTCCCGTTCATCGCAGAGCTGATTCGCTTCGGTGGTCTCTTCCGCGGAGAAGGGCCGATTGTCCTTGTCGGCCAGGTCGCGGAGTTCCGCCAGACGGGCGGCGATCTGCTGAAGTCGTTCGCGGAGTTTTTCGAGCATGGCGGGGGCCCTTGCAAGGGTGATGAGCTGGTTTCTTCACGCGGCCCGCGTGCAACGGCCCCCGCCTGGGAGCTTGATTGATCGTATGGTGGCCACTGGGGGCCGGATCGTCAAGGCGATCGGAGCGCCGCATCAATCCGTCTACGGGCCCGCAGGGCGTCCCAGTGGGCGGCGATCCGCTCGGGCATGTGCAACCACTCCCGCCCCCCATGGGCGGCTTGTGCAAGCTGCTCCCCCACGTTGTCGGCCAGGCCGGCGGCGATCGCTTCCTGGGCGTCCAGCCAGGTTTCCGCGGTCATCCAGTCCATTACCTCGGACTGTTCGTGCCCGCTGCGCAGCGCCAGAACTTTGCTGATTTGTCCGTCGAGTTTTTCCAACAGGTTGGCCTGTTCGCGCATTTCCAGGGCGTTTCCCATCTGGAAACCCCATGCCCGGTGAACCATCATGACCGCCCCATCGGCGATCGTGAGGCGCCCCAGGCTGGCCGATTGGGCGATCACGGCGGCGATCGAGAGCGCGGCCCCGTCCACGTAGACGTTGACCCTGCCCTTGCGGCGTGCGAGTTGTTGGTAGATCGTCATGCCGTCGAACACCGATCCGCCCATGCTGTTGATCCGTACGTCGATTTCCGGCGCCCGGGCGTGGGGCTGGAGCATGGCGGCAAAGGCTTTGGGGGTCAGGCCGTCGAATTGCTCGCCAATGTCCTCGTAGATCAGAATTTCGGGAATCGTCATGTGTCAATTCTCCAATCAGTGGTTCCGCTGATCGCGCCGGCCAGGCCGTCGGTCATTCGTTCCAAATCGGCGTCCCCCCAGCGGCGCCGGGGCCGGGCCGCGGCGGCGTAGGCGTCGGCCAGTTCCTCCAGCCGGTGCAGGATGGTTTCCGCGCTTCCGCCCAGCATGTCGGCAAACGGCAGGGCCAGGGGGGCCAGTTGCGTACGCACGTAGACGCGGAAGTTGTACCCCAGGTCGTCGCGGTCGCTCTGGCGGACCAGGATCCGGCGGACCGCGGCCCGGACCACCGGGCGCAGGGCGGCCAGCCGGTCACTCGGGGCCTGGTCGTCCGCGGCGTCGTCCGCCTGGTCGTCTTCCTCGGGCGGCGCCTCTGGAGCTGGGGGCGGCGGCGGCGGGGGCGGTTCGATTGCTCTTTCGAGCAAGGTCATGTTGGCGGGCACGAAACGGGCGTCCCCTTCGGGGCCGATCGTGTTACGGTCTTCCAATTCGAGAATGTCGTTGATCGAGAATATCCCGCGGTCAAACATCATTTGATAGGCCCGGGTGCGGGTTTCGAAATCACCCCGCAGCAAGGCGTTAACGTTCATCTTGGAGTACAGGCGGCGCCGCGGGTTGGGGCCCAACAGTTTGCGGTCGGCTTCCTGTTCAAGTTTCACAATCCAGGGCGTGAGCGAATCCTGTACGAATTCCATGCTCTGGTGGACGATGTTCGAAAACGTGGCATATTGCAGTTCGGCCACTTTGTGGGGCGGAACCCGGAAGATGCGGCAGATTTCCAGCGTCGAAAACTTCCGCCCTTCGAGCATTTGGGCGTCCGTATTATTGATCCCCAGCGGCTTGTATTCCATTTGCTGGGGCAGGGCCAGGGTGCGGTATTTGTTCTTGCCGCCCGTCCATTCCTTCCACAGTTCTTCAATCGTGCGGCGTGCCTCGGGGCGGACCGGGCCCACGGGCATCAGTAGGCCCATCGGCCGCGCGTCGTTTTCGACAAAAGCGATCTGCGTGTCCTGTTCTGCCAGCGCCAGGCCGATACTGCGCGCGTGGTAGCTGATGATCGAATACCCTGCCAGCGCATCGCCCAGGCCGCGCAGGTGGAACATATCGGCCGCGGGAATCACGATCGGATCGCGCCCCGGGGCGTATACCAGGTACGCGAGGTTCCCCGCTTCGTCGCGCATGGGTTCCACAATGTCGGGCCGGATCAGGTGCAGGGCCAGGGGAACGAAGGTGTTTGGGTCGCGTTCGATTTCGGCGTACCCGTTGCCCTGAAAGATCGCATCCAGGACCAGACATTCGCGGAACACGGCCGGGGTGAGTTCTTGGCAGGGCTGCACGGACAGCAGCCGGTCGGCCGGATGGCTCGTCAGGTGGCGGCGCCCCTCGGGCACCTTGGCGAATACGCCCCAGGGCAGTTGGGAAATGCTCTCGCAAATCACCCGGCCGCAGGCCCAGGCGGTGGCATAGCTCAAGGCCCGGTCGCGGTTGACCGCTTGGCCGGCGGCGTAGGCCACGGTCCGGGTCGAAAACAGCGGGGTCTGATCGGCCGGGGTGCGGCGGCGGGCAAACCAGGATCGGAAGCGGTCCAACATGGCGGTCAGTCCAGGGTAAAGGCAAAGTCGCTTGCGGGTAGTTCGCGGATCGTCTGGGCAGTGGCCATGATCAGGGCCACGATTCCGTCGATTGTCCTATGGTCGGTCTTCTCGCGGCGCACGGGTCGGATGTTCCCATTCGGATCGCTGTAGACCAGCACATGCCCCGCTTGCCAGGTCAGCACGGGGTTTTTCGGGTGGGCGAAGCTGGCCGAGAGGATCCGGCGTTCGAGTTCTTTGGCCGGTGAGTTGAAGTTGGAAACGGTCTGGGGGAACTTGAGGCGTTCAATTCCCAGTTCGTCCTGGAATCTGGCGGTGATATGTTCGGCGTTCCAGGGGTCATAGAGAACGTGTGAAATGTACGTTTGCTCGGACAACTCCCTGATCCGGTCGAATACCAGGCCATAGTCCACGGTGTCCCCGGGCGTTAGGTGCAGGTGCTTGGCCTTGGCCCAGTCCAGCATCGGGACGTGGGGCTGGAGTCGGCGGGCGGTTTCCTCGGGCAACCAGAATTCCGGCCAGCAGCAAAGGCAATCGTCATCCATCCAGGTCAAGACGGCCGCGGTCAGGTCTTTGGTGCGCGAGAGGTCCAGGCCCAGGGCGCACGTCTTGCCTTCGATCTGCTCCAGGCCGTAGCGCCGGCCGCAGTCCTTCCAATACTGGGCGTCCAGCCAGGCCGCTTCTGGTTGGGTCCACACGTTCAAACGGTAGCGGCGGAAAGCGGCTTGAAGTCTTCCGTTTGCCTTGGCTTCCGTGCAGGAAGCGGCGATTTCGGAACGTTTGACCGTATTTCCCAGGCTGGGATTTGCTTTCTTCCAAACGCTCGGCTTCGTCCAGTCGTCGTCGTCGTCGGCTTCGTAGACCACCCCCAAGAATTCATGGTCCACGATCCGCCCCGCGTTCACGTCGCGGGCATACTCGTATTGATTCCAGAGTAGACTCTGGCGGTCATCCCCGGCGGTGCTAATCGCCAGCAACAGGCAGTCCGGGCGGCTGGCCCCTGCCCAGCGGATGCTTTCCCAGAGGCGCGTGCCCTTCCAGACGTGGAGTTCGTCGGCGATCAGGGCCCGAGGGTTCAGGCCCTCCAGTTGGTCGGGATCGTGGGCCAGGGCCCGGCAAAGGGTGTCGGTGGGCCCGTGCAGCACCCGGGCCAGGCTTTCATTGATGTGGCAGGTAGCGGCCAGGGCGCTGGATCGCTTGACCATCCGGCGGACGTGTTTGAACACGTTGTCCGTCTGGATCTTGTCCTTGGCCACAATTACCACTTCGGACCCCATTTCGATCTGCTCGGGGGCGTGGAAACCATAGGCCAGCAGCAGGCCGATGGCCGCGGCGAACGGACTCTTGCCGTTCTTCTTGGGCACCATCACCAGGGCCCGGCGGTAGCGCAGGGCCCAGCGCCCCCATTCCTCGGACCACTTGACCCAGCCCAACAGCCGCATCAGAAAATCGCTCTGCCAGGGCATCAAGACAAAGGGCTGGCCAGTCCATGTTCCTTCAACAAGCTGAAGGTGTTTGGCGATCCAGCCGATTGCGTAGGCGCCCTGGGCCGGATCGAAGCGGTAGCCGGCCTTGATTGCCGCCAGGTCGGCAGGAGAGCGGATCCACTTCTGGGCCACTTTGCGGGGCGGAAGCGGCAGCGGACGGCAGGAGAGTGGTTCAAACCGCGTGCCCGCGGCTTCCAGGGGCCCATGCCGATCGGCCCGGTAGGTGCCCCGGGCCAGGTGTTCGCGCGCGCTGTATTGTCGGCGCCGGCCGCGGCGGTTGGGGTTGGGCAGGATGGCCGGGCCGGTCAGTCTTTCGCGTCGTCGTCCGTTGCTTCCGTGGGTGGGACTGAGCATGCGTAATCCAGAAGTTGCCGAATCGCCCGCAGGGCGGTCCCAAGCTGTTGTTCCAGCAGGGCCCGGCGGTAGACTTCGCGGGTCGCATCTAGGCACCAGCCCCGCAGCACCTCAGGGCAGGCGGTGGCGATCCGCTCATAATGACGTTGGGCTGCGGTCATCGTCGCCTGGGGGTCTTCGCCCGGGAACTTGGCAGCCAGGGAGCGGGCCACGTCGTCGGCGCGCAGTCCGTCCAGGATCCAGACGACCGCCTGATTGAGCGCCACACTGTTGACCGGCTTGGATTCGGCAGTGGTACGCGATTTGCTCATGTCGGAAAACTCGTTTTGGGCCAAAGGCCGCGGAAGCG
>Ga0180432_10007184_pt1 | contig 14226 bp, 11 predicted proteins | sample SS_ome_10_FD_132414 | JGI IMG/M metagenome (GOLD analysis project Ga0180432, IMG submission 132414) | Hypersaline lake sediment archaeal communities from the Salton Sea, California, USA - SS_1_MS_2 metaG | ecosystem: Environmental > Aquatic > Non-marine Saline and Alkaline > Hypersaline >... | reverse complement strand
GGGGAGAAACGTGATGGAATCCATCCGGCAGATCCAGGCGTTTCAGCACGTCCGGAAGACCGGCGAGGCAACGCCCGCCGGATGGAGACCGGGGAAGCCGACCCTCACGCCCGGGCCGGAGCTGGCCGGGAAGGTCTGGACGGTCTGGAAGACGGACAACGCCTTCGACTGAGGGATGGAGCCGAAATGACTTCGTCCACGTTATGTGACATTCATCCTGAAAGAGAGATAATACTTTTTCACTCTCAACATCCTCTCAAAAAACAACCAGCCCCCGGTTCACCGGGGGCTGGTTGTTGTTTATACCACCGGAGATACTCCGGGAAGTATCGGGATCATTAAACGGACAGCTTTAATTAATAAAATGAGGCGAAACGGGCGATCTTCGGTCATAACAAACTTGACACCCGCCGTTCACCCTGTTAATACAAAAGACGGATTTACCAATACACGGAGGTCCCGGTGACACGAGACACCTTTTTACACCACGCTGCTTTAATCGCCGTTATCGCCCTCTCTGCGTTTCTTCTCCTCTCCGGCTGCCAGAGCGCCGAGCGGTACTACACCCGGGCCCTCGGGGCGAAGGACCCGGAGGTGAAGATCGAGCTGTTCACCAAGGCGATAGAGCAGGACCCGGAGATGGCCATCGCCTATCTCGGCCGGGGGAAGGCCCTTATCGATACGGGACGCTACGAGGACGCCGTTGATGACTTTTCGGCTTACATCAGGATGCGTCCCGAGAGCGCCGAGGCCTATTTCAACCGGGGCATCACCCTCAGCTACATGGGGAGATACGATTGGGCCATCAGGGACCTCTCCATGACCGTCTCCCTGGATCCGAACGACGCGGACGCCTTCTACACCCGGGGGACCTGCTACGAATTCATCGGCAAGCTCGAAAACGCCGCGTTTGATTACACCCGGGCCATCGAGCTGGACCCGGACAACGTCTACGCGTACTTCAACCGGGGAAAGGTCCTCGCCATGGGCGAACGCCACGAAGAGGCCATATTAGACTATACCGCCGCCATCGAGCTGGATCCGGAGTTCTCCCCCTCGTACTATAACAGGGCCCAGAGCAACCTGGCCCTGGGGCTCTATGCCGATGCCGCCTCGGACTTCACCACGGCCATCGAGCTTGGCCTGGGTCTGCCGGACTCCTACTATTTCCGGGGCCTGGCCTACCGGGGCATGGGTGATGACGCGGCGGCGGCGGCCGATTTCCGCACCGCCTGCGACGGGGGGGACGAGCGGGCCTGTGAGGCGCTGATGGACATGGGGCTGTAACAAGGCGAGTGCGCCGCACGCATTATCGACACGCTTCACAGGACGAACAAAAAACGGCCGCTTCTTTGAAGCGGCCGCATGGTTTCTCTCGTCGTGCCGTTTCCGGCTCCCTGGAAATGCTGCTCGACGGGGGGCTGATCCCCGCCTGCGTCGACGAAGCCGCCTCCGATCTGGTTTGCATGACAACAACACACCCATGTTTCCCTACGGCATATGCCCTCCCGGAGACGGTCCCGATGATTCCCCATGCCCTTCATGGCCTCCAGGCCCTCCATGACCTCCGGGATCCTCAGGTCCGCTTTCCTCAAACATCATGTCGGGCGATATGTCCCTGGCCTCTTTCCTACTGATATAGCCGTTTTTGTTTTTGTCCAGGGCATCGAATTGCCCGGGAGAGCCCTTGAATTCACTCCTTGAGACCTTGCCGTCGCCGTTTTTATCCCATTGTGCGATATAATCATATCCCTTATTCTCCTCCGGCTTCGGCTCTTCCGGGGGCGGCCCAGAAGACGATCCCGGAGGCGGCCCATCAGACCCATCCGCAGGATCTATGAATCCATGGATGAACTCACCGAGCAATATTGTGATGCCGCCGTGTGAATCCCGGTGAGTGGTACTATCGGACGCCAGCGCATTCTGCGTTAGGACCGACGGGATGATGACAATCGAAAGTGCCAGCACCACCGCCATTACGGGAACAGATATTCTCATCGTGTACTCCTTCTCTCTTCTCGTCAGATTGATCCTCCCGTAACCTCCCTGAAACTCTGTATGCATGATATCAAGTATTATATGAAGTTGGGGCATTCCTCCCCACTCCCGGTTCACCGAACATAAAAAAGCGACCGCGAACAGGCGAACGCATGTTTTTTACTGTACCGTACCCGGCATCCAACTCCCATTATTCCCCCGAAGGCGTCTGCCCTTTGCTTTCGCCAATTAGACGTCATTGCCGACACAAAGGTTACTGTCAGAAACCCGTAGACAAAAAAACGGCCGCTTCTTTGAAGCGGCCGCATGATTTTTATCGTCGTGCCGTTTCCGGCACCCTGAACATGTTACTCGACGGGGGGTGCGGGCTCCTCGCTTGCGTCGACAAAGCCGTCACCGTTGGTATCCAGGTCCGCGAAGTTCTCCGGCGGGCCGGTGTATTCATCGGCGGAGACCTTGCCGTCGCCGTCGGCGTCCCAGTCGTTGATGAATCCCTGGCCCTTCTCGACCATCACCTCACCGCCCTCGGCGGGAGGCATTTCCGGAGCCTCGCTCCTGTCGATGTAGCCGTCCTTGTTGTGATCCAGGGCGTCGAAATTCTCCGGCGGCCCCATATATTCATCTTTGGCCACCTTGCCGTCGCCGTCCTTATCCCAGTCGGCGATGAAATCGGTGCCCATCTCCACCTCCGGCTTCGCTCCCTCCGGAGGCGGCCCCTGGGGCGCTTCCGCTGCTTCGATGAATCCGTTGCCGTTGGTATCCAGGTCCGTAAAGTTCTCCGGTGGTCCGGTGAACTCGTCAGCAGACACCATGCCGTCGCCGTCGGCGTCCCAGTGGGTGATGAAGTCGGACGGCGGCGCATCCTGCGCCATGACCGACGGAATAATCACCAGCGAGAGGGCCAGCACCACCGCCATTGCGGGAACAGTTAGTTTCATTATCATCTCCTTTCCTCATTCTGGGAATTTTTCTCGGGTTACCTCATACTCACAGTTTCAAAAATACTTTTTCAAGTATATCAGGTATTACGATCAGGTTCAAGAGACTTTACACGCTCAGCTTCTTCGCCTCCTTTTCCGCCTTTCGCGTAAAGGCCACCATGTCCACCACCGTGTCGTTCTTTCTCGCCTCCTCGGCGGCGAAACAGAGCAGATGGCTGTCAACCGCGTCCCGGACGCTGGTGAGGATTTCCCCGGATGTACCGGCTTTTTGCCGCTGTACCGATTTCGCGAAATCGATCAGCACCAGTCCGTCGGACCCGCCGTGAAACAGCGGGTTGAAGCGCACCCGCTTTCGCTTCACCGATATCTTCGGGTTAAAAGTCCTCATCTGGAGCGTGCCGGACAAATCCCTGGAATAGAGCTCGCCCGTGGTGCCGTTGATGTTCAGGGTGCGCTCCCAGGTGAGGCTGAAGGCGGATAAAGACAGCGCAGACATGATGCCGCCGCCGTACTCCACGTTGATGATCTGATGATCCATCACGTCATTGTCGCAGCGATAGACGCACCGACCGTGGGGACCCTTTTTGATCTCCTCGATGCGCCCCTCCTTGTCGGTGCTAACCAGGTTATACATTGAAAGGCTCCGAAGATAGGGATACCTGATGTAGCCGTCGATCAGCGTCCCGGGGGTGATGCCCGTCAACAGCGATATCGGTATCTGGGGGAATCCGGGCTTGATGTACTGCCGGTATGCGTGAAACTGGCAGGTATCCTCGATGGGGCAGCCGTCCAGGCAGTGATCAGGGGCGCCTTTCGGGGCGTTCTCCGGCCGAAAATGGGTCAGCTCCCCGAAGGAGGAGACCTTCACCGGCCGGGAGCCGGCGAACCAGGTGAGGAGGTCGAAATCGTGTATCCCCTTGGCCGAGAGAAACGATATTACGTCGGCGCTTCTCCGGGCGAATCCCCGGACGTAGCTCATGATGAAGTGCCAGTAACCCAGGTTCTCGATGGCCTGCATCCCCATCACGTTACCGATGGCATCGGTGTCGATGAGCTTCTTCATCCGCTGATACAGCTCCAGGTACCGACACTCGAGGAATATCTGGAGGATCAGACCCTGCTTCTTCGCCTCTTCCGCCAGACTCACACACTCCGCCGGCGTCTGGGCCATCGGCTTTTCCAGGAGTACATGATACCCCTTCCTGAGGCTCAATATCGTCGACTCGTAGTGATGAACGTCCGGCATGGCGTTGATGACGGCGTCGGCCAATTGCGGCTTTTCCAGGAGATCCCGCCAGCTTGAAAATGCGTTTTCCTTCGGGATGCCGAAGCGGCTGACGAAGCGCTCCCGCCGCTCGTCGTTGGGCTCCGCCACGGCCACGTATTCAAACAGCTCCGGGTGCTTCTCCACGAAGATGCCGAACATCACCTGCCCCCGCTCACCCGCCCCCAGAAGCGCGATTTTTGCCGGTTTTCCTTTCGCCATGATGTACCTCTCTTCTCTGTATGATTCTGGTTGTGTATTATGATGTGCCTTTCTGTTTCTTTTCAAGATCCTCAAGGATCTTCGTATGCATCGCCTGGTTGATGGGATAGAAGCTGATGACGATTATACCCAAGATGATCAGGGTGATGGGGACGAATGTGGTCAGTATCCTGATGCCCAGAAGCGCCCGATCCGCCTGGATTTCGTTCGCCATGAATCCGAACAGCCCCAGTCCCTGCCCGGCGATGAATCCGGCCAGGGCCGAGGCCATCTTTTGACCGAAGAAGAAGACGCCGTAGAGGATGCCCTCCCGCCTGAGCCCCGTCTGGAGCTGACCGTATTCCACCGTGTCGGGCACCATGGCCCAGGGGCTGAAGAAGTTCGTGGAGAGCCCCACGCCCCCCACGACGAACAGCGGCAGCAGCACCACCGGGTTCAGCTCCTTGACAAAGAACACGCCGACCAACGCCAGGGCCAGAAGCCCCATGCCCATGTTGAAGGCCGCCTTCTTGCTCAGTCTTCGTGACAGCCACACCCACAGGGGCAGCGCCAGGGCCGCGGGCACGAAGATGCACAGAAAGGCGAACGTGGCGAAGTCAGCGTCGAGCATGACGTATTTGAAGAAGTAGTTTATCATCGCCGCCAGCACCCCCAGGGCCGTCAGGTGCATGATCATCCCGACAGACAGGATGATGAAGGGGCGATTGTTCTTCAATATCGTGGCGACGTCCCTCAGGCTGAAGTGGGTGGTGTCCCGCTGGGTGACCCGCTCCCGGACGCTGAAAAAGGTGACCAGGGTCAGGACCGCCGCCAGCACCCCGAAGATCGCCCCGGTGGCGCGAAAGCCGGCCTTTCCGCCGCCGAAGAGCTCCACCAGGGGAAGGGTGGCGCCGGCGACGGTGAGCGTTCCCATCAGGGCGAAAAAGGTGCGCACCCCGGAAATCTTCGAGCGCTCGTGGGCGTCCACGGTCATGCTGGCGGTCAGGGCGCCGTAGGGGATGTTCACCACGGTGTACAGGGTGCACACCAGGAGAAAAAATATCAGCGCGTAGACCGGGCGAAAACTCTCCTCGATATTCGGCGAGGCGAACAGAAGAAAGAAGCATACCCCCAAGGGAATCGCGCCGAACAGGAGGTAGGGCCGCTTCTGTCCCCACCGGCTGTGGGTGCGATCCGAGAGATAGCCCATGGTGGGGTCCGTCACGGCGTCCCACACTTTGGATACGAAAAAGATCGTCCCCGCCACCTTTGCTGCGATGCCGAACACGTCGGTAAAATAGAAAATAAGAAAAATAAGAATAGATTGAAACACAAGGTTGGCGCCGAAGTCTCCGACACCGTACCCGATCTTCGCACCGGTCGAGACCCTGTCTTCGGCCTGGACCGAGTTCTTTTGATTCATACCGCCCCCTCCATTGGAATACATGAAAAAAATGTTTCGGTATATATATACTCAATCCTATCACCATGCAGTATATGAGCTTTGAATGATGTGTCAAACCTTTTTTCATTGCTTCCATCCTTTCCCCTATTTGGCGCCGAGAACGGGAGTGAAGCGGGATGAAAAACCACACTTTCTCCGCAGAAATGATGATCGCCCCGTAAAAAACCAATAAAAAACGGACGGGGGATCGATTCCCCCGCCCGCATCAATATCATCAATATATTCGGTCTTTTTCGACTATACCGTCTCGTATCGATCCTCGAAGAAGGCCTGCTTGTCTATCTTTCCCATCCCCAGAGACGGAACCTTCTTGATGAAGACGATCTCCCGGGGCGCCTTGAAGTCCGCCAGGTGCCTTCGGCAGAACTTCAAAAGCTCCTGCTCCGAGGGCTCGGTACCCTTCCGGGGCACCACAAAGGCCTTGACCACTTCGCCCCTCAAATCGTCCGGCACACCGATGACCACCGCATCCATCACGTCCGGATGCTTGAGGAGCGCGTTTTCCACCTCCGCGGGATAGACGTTCAGCCCGCCGGTGATGATCAGCTCCTTCGAGCGTCCCATGTGATAGAGGAAGCCCTCTTCGTCAATGGCCCCCAGGTCGCCGGTGTAGAGCCAGCCGTCTCGGATGGTTTCGCTGGTCTCCTCGGGATTGTTGTAGTACCCCTTCATGACCATCGGCCCCCGGACGATGATCTCGCCGCTCTCTCCGGTGGGGAGCTCGCTTCCATCCTCGTCCACGATCTTCACCTCCACGCGGCTGACCGGTATCCCCACCGAGCCCCGCTTCCGGGATGCATCCTTGGTGGGGAGAATCGAGATGAGGGGCGAGGTTTCCGTCATGCCGTATCCCTGGACGATGTCCAGGTGGGTAAACCGCCTGACGCACTCTTCCATCAGCGCCTTTGGCACGCTCATCCCCATCAGCGAGATGAACTCCAGGCTCGATATATCATAGCTGTCTATCTTCGTATCCATCAACAGAAGCTGCATGACGGGAGGAACTCCCACGAACCACACGACCCGCTCCCGCTCGATGGTCTTCCAGATCACGTCGGGGCGCATCCCTTCGAAGAGCACCATCGTCCCGCCGATTGAGACCAGCAGGTTCAGCATCACCAATCCCCCGATGTGTGACAGAGGAAGCACCACCGCAAAAACCTTCTCCGGCGTTACGTAATCGGGATATATCTCCAGCACCGCCAGGGGAAACTCTTCAAGGTGGGCCACCGTCAGCACGACGCCCTTGGGCCTTCCGGTGCTGCCCGACGTATAGAGATGCAGCGCCTCATCGGACTCATCCACCTCCACCACCGGGAATCCCTCGTCGGTATCGACGATCAGCTCCTCATAGGTCACCCCCTCCACAAGGGAAGGGCCGTCGACACAGTACATGTCCTGAAGAGACGGGACCATCTCAAGGTTTTCGGCCATTGCGGCGGTCGAGAACAGCAACGCCGGCTCCGAATCGTGGAGCACATCCATGATCTCATCGGGCTTGAGCCTGAAATCCAACGGCACCAGCATCGCCCCGAGGGACAGGGTGGCGAAATAGATATCAACGAACTGCGGCTCGTTGATGAGGGTGATGGCGATTTTGTCTCCCTTGGAAATCCCCCGTCTGGACAGAGACACCGCCAGGTTTTTCGCTCGATTGTAGAGATCCCGATACGTCAGCCGATCATCGCCGACAATCAGCGCCACCTTCTCCGGAATCGTCTCCGCAAGCTTCTCAAGATAGGTTTTCACATACATCGTACACGATCCTCCTGTTATCGTGTAAAAGGTTCCCAATCGTCCTCATATATAAATAAACGGCGCTATTTCCGGGTGGCGTATATCTTCCTCCTCTGTCATCGGGTGGTCCATGAATCCGCCCGAAAACGAAAGCCTTCCCGAAAAGCGCCGGAAAATAGTGTGCAATTTTATAGCACTTTTACACGGAATTCAACAATCTTATAATTAAAATGAAATAATGATAATCGGTTAATACATACCATGTGCCTTATATATTCACTCCTCCAATTTGGCCCGACCGGCTATTCTTCCTTGACAAAACGCCCCTATATCAGTAGTCTAATATAATATGCGGGAATCGCACTTTCTGCGGTGAAAAATCGCGAAGGATTGGAAGGGAAGGAAGAAATATAAAAGAGTTTGAGAGCCGCCATGCCGAAAGACTACATTCACCAGGACCTGAATGAAGACGTGACCGCCATCGCCGGGCATTACACCAACGAGAAGGAGGATACGGTCATCATCGACGACAAAGAGGTGCTCTATATCCTGGGGCACGCGGTCGTCGATACCTCCTGTTGCGGTATGGGCGGCGGCAGGTTCGCGCTGGTTCCCGGGTATCTCCTGAAAAGCCACTATCGAACCGACGACGAGGGGCGAAGCATCTCCCAGGTGGAGCCGATAGAGGATGACTGGGAAACCCGGAGGGAGATCATCCGCCGGATAGAAGAGCGGGAGTCCTACTGCAACATCCGCTTCCTCGGTTGACGGGGACGGCGGGGCGTAAGAGGGTGAAATGGAGTGAGGAGGGAGAGGGCGCCGGAAGAGCGGAGAAGCAGAGAGAGGGAGGGGGATACCTCACGGGGTGTCGGTACAGAAGAAAATCGGGTGTCTTTTTCAACAGGTACTGATGTATCGCGGCATCGTTCAAATTTCGTCTTGAATCTTATTTTATTTGTGTTATAATTCTCCCGTAGGAATGCTCACATGAAAGCAGAGATTATTAAAAGCGGCACCGCCATCGGGGAAATCGTCTTCTCCGAGGGTTCCATGCAGATCAACTGCGACGATCCGGATCTCCAGGGCAGGATATATCTTCATATCACCAGCCCCGAGCCGACGGAAGAGGGGCAGGTGAAGAAGCTCGAGGCCATGCAGGGAACGGAAAACGGCACCGTGGAATATTTCAAGGCCGCCCTGGAGTTCATCAACGAGATGGAGTCGGACTTTGAGCTGAAGCTGGTCGAATAAAGCACTCTTCCAACTGACAGAATGATAGAAAACGAGAAATCCGCCTCATGGCGGATTTCTCGTTTTTATCTCGACTATTGTACTATTCCAGGGTCATGGATCCGTCGTCCATCTGCAGCTCCGGGTCTATCATCTCCGTACCGCCGGACCCGCCCACGCCGGGATCCATCATTTCATAGGGAACGCCGTTATCAAGGGGGTCCATCCCCGGCGGCATGCCTTCATTAAACGGGTCATCTTCCATCCCCGTATCCCCTGCCCCGGGTGTGGGCGTGCCCACATCAAAGGAGCCGGTCTCTCCGGCATCTTCGTTTGGGGGAGGCGCGTCGACATTCCCCGTCTCCCAGTCCCTGCGCATCTCAATATACAAGCCGTTTTTATCTATCTCGACCTGGTATTGCTCCATGATGGCTTTCATGGCGCTGTCCCCGAAAAGAGTCTCATAGATGACGATATCGCCATCCGGCGCTTCAGACGCCACCGTGTTCCCGTCCGTGCCGTAGTATACTGTCTCGCCGTTCTTGTCTACTTCCCTGATAACATCTCCGTTTTGATCGTAGTAGGTACAGCTTCCGTCCTTTTTGCACACCTTTTTTAAGCCGTCAGGGTACTCGGTCACCTCGTTCCCATCCTTGTCCGTATACGTCCTGACAGTTATATCCTGCGCCTTGTTGAACAAGTCGTCTTCATCGGTCTCTCTCTCCGATATCAAGGTGCGCTTGTACTCTTCGGTGTACGCGGGGCCCGTCCAGAACGCCATGGAATACATCTGGCTCCTGGACAATACTTCGTAATAGTAGCTCCTCTTACCGAAAAAGTCCTCCGTGTAATCCTTTTTGCCGTCTCTGTAGTGTGTCACACTCCCGTCGGGATGTTCGACTTTCGTGATATTTCCATCCTCATCGTAAAAAACAAGGTTCCCGTCCGAATCCCTGAAGCTCTTCACGTTTTCATTTTCGTCATAATACGTGGTGCTCCCGTCCGGATGCTCCGTTTTATGCTTTTTCTCCTCCACATAATATGTCACGCTCCCGTCCGGGTGCTTCGTATGGGTTCTCCTGTCCTGGAAATAATACGTCCTGCTGCCGTCCGGGTGCTGGGTGTATTTCTTGGTGCACGACCACATGGTCATCCACGACTCCACGCTGAGACTATCCCTGTTGTTATAATATGTGACGGAGCCGTCCGGGTGTACGACAAAAACCGGCAATCCGGTGGAATTGGGTGATCTCCAATAGCTTTTGCTTCCGTCCTTGTTCTTCGTATAATAGAGCGTTTCTTTGTGGGTCTTATCTTTATCCACCCCCGGCGGAACTTCGTCTGCATAATAAATATCCTGAACATTCCCGTTATACAAATCCTTATCCTCGGGACCTTCGACCCGTACCATGGTGACGGGGTAGAACACCTCCTTGACGTTTCCGTTCTCGTCGTACCAGGTGACCCTTCCATCCGCGTGTTCCGTGAACTCTTTTCTGTAGCTGTTATCTTTTTTATTATACGTGTAATAGGTAATGCTGCCGTCTTTTTCCTTCTCGTAGTGATGAGGTTGATAGGGCTTGGTGTCTTCTTCATAATCGAGTTTCAGGACAACCCTGCCGTTTTTATCGTACTCGGTGATGTTCCCGTCCTTGTCGGCGACGATCTTGCTCCCATCGGGGCGGCGTACGGTATAGGAGCCGTCCGCGTTGTAGTCGATCGTGGTCCCGTCGGAGTAGACCGCGCGGGAACGTGAGCCGTCGCTGTTGTAGGTATATGTTATCATCGTACCGTCGGAGTACTCAATCCGGGACTCGGTGCCGTCGCTGTTGTAATACGTTGTGCTGTTCAGGTCTCCTTTTACGTCGTAATCCTCAAAGCGGGATATCGTACCGTCCTTGTTGTAGTATTTTTTCCATACAGGCGTTGTGCCAACGGTACACTCGACACGATACGAGCCGTCCTTATTGGTATACTGCTGCCATTCCTGAGTAAATGCCGGGATCGAAAAGACGATGATCAGCGATATCGCCAAAAGCGCTATAGATATTTTTTTTATTTTCACTGCTTCCTCCCTGAAAACAGAAAAAGCGAGTGTGTTCAACCACCCGCTTTTCCAGTATTATGCATCGTATCAGTCGGTACGTGAGCATATATGCATCGTTTTGTCGTATAAATTATACAGGACCACTGATATCATGGTTTTGGTTTTCTGTATCGACCGGATCCGGTATCGTCATGTGGAATTCCAGATCCGCAGTTTCCTCCGGTGACAGGGGACTCGCATAGTTCGCCCCGGGCTCGGTCAGCTCGACCTTTGTCTCCTCCGCCCACAGCGAAAGGGGCGCGCCGATGAAAGCGATGGAAATGATAATGAAAAACATCCTTTTCATGTTATATTTTCCTTTATACGGTAATGATTCGGTGTCGAAAAGATCGCTGCTCCATCAATCCAATGCTTCTGAGTCATACTATGGAACGCGATTTCAAATGTCAAGAGAAAAGCTTGGGTATTATTTCCTTGACATTTCTTTCCTTTGGTCAATAATAACACAACCTGCCTGTCAAATAACACATATATTTCTTACATATGGAGCAACAGAAATGATAAGAAAAATACTGATTCTCCCGATTCTGCTGGCGGTTGTCAGCGCCCCCGCATTCGCCGTCGATTGGGAAACCAATCCCGTTTTTCTCAGGGGCGTACAAGACAATACCGTTTTCACATCGTACCGGGCCACCTTCGGCGGCGGCGATATCCACAATATCTCCAACTCCATTGCTGGCAGCTACGAGACCTATCTCTCCGCCGATGATGTCGGCTATCATCACGGCATGTATATCGGCTACGTACACATCCTTTCGCCCGAGAGCAACTTCGGAACATTTGTGAGCCACAGTCTCGGGTCGACCTGGATCGACGGAGATTTCACCCAGACGTATCCCGCCCTCAATAGATACTATCTCGACGATTACAACAAGGATTCTCTGACAGGCAGCGTTTCGCTCGACGCCGTGTATACAAAGAAGCTCTCAGATACCGTGGCCCTGGGGGCGTCTTTCAACTTCGACTATTCATTGTATCGAGACACCATCTCCTACGAAACGATCGAGACCAATCGCTGGATACGGAACGCCACGTATGAAAACTCGTCGGACATCTCTTATTTCGGCGGGACTTTCGGGCTCGGTTGGATCCCCGTCAGAAATCTTGAGCTCGATTTCAGCCTGGAGGCCGGCGGATTCACCGGGAACGTCGGGTACGAAGAGCTGATCTACAACTATCCCGCGGACAATACGTCCTACGATTTCGACGACGTCGGGACCTACTCGGGCTGGAAGATCAGGACGGGGATAAACGGCACCTATGTGATCTCAGAGAGATTCAGGATTCCCTTCTCGCTATCGTATACCTATAAAGACGACAGGCAGGAATACGACGGCGCCGGGATCTTCACGAACTCCACCGGGGTGCGTTCCATATACACGAAGGACTATGAGGAGAATTCCAGTTCAAATATCGCGAGCGTGGGAGTTGGGCTGAAATACTACCCCACCGGGAGCGCGGGCGACTGGAACCTCTATTTCTGGGGCTCTTATAAATATTACCACAGCACATCCCGGGTGGACTCGGTCACCGATGAGACCCGGGCCGGCGTCTTCTCGGGGTTGGGTGTCAGCAAAACCGACGTGAGATACATCAACAATATGGTGGGAGTATCGATCGGGGCAAACGTCCCCCTGATGGAGGCTCTCTGGCTGTCGGCGGGACTGAATTGCAGCTACACCTTCATATCCATGGACCAGGACCAGATCAATTACAGAAACGGCGCCCTGTATACGCAATACCGGTACTCCTCGGATACGGGCTACAGCTACTACCTGGGAGCGAAGGTCGGCCTCAGCTATTCGATGCTGGATGACAGGCTCAATATACGATTGACCTCCACCATTCCGATCTCGAAAGAGTCGAAATACGTCCTCGACGGCACGAACAACCTGAGCATGTTTCTGCCGGATCCTATCTCCTCGGACACGAAACGGATGGACTACGGCGTGATACTGAGCATCTCGTACAGCTTCTAAATACGGCATACATCCGCAAGGTACAACGGCCCCCCTTCAACCGAAGGGGGGCCGTTATCGTTGAAAAACCGGCGCCTCGAGACCGATCGCTCCGTTATCACTCCGGCGAAATATCCAGGAGCCGCTTCGTCGCCTGTTCGGGCTTGTACGTCGCCAGGCTGATCGTCACCATCAGCACAAAGCTCACCACAAAGCTCACCAGGATCGGCTCGATCCATTCCGGCAACATCTCCAGTATCTTCAAGCCGTAGAGCGCAACCACCACCACCGACGCAACCACCGCGGAGATCAGCGCACCCTGTTTCGTGGCCTTTTTCCAGAAGATGGCCGCCATCGTCGGGATGAAGACGCCGGAGACAAAGATGGCAAAGGCCAGCAGGAGGATTTCGAATATCCCCTGCATCACCAGGGCGAAGCCGACGCCCAGGACGCCGATGACGAGTATGAACAGGCGGGCGTAGCGCAACAGCGTCTTATCAGAGAGGTCCGGTCGATACGCCTGGATGATGTCCCGGCTGAAGGTGGTCCCGGCGATCAACAGTGCCGTGTCGGCGGTGGACATCATCACCGCCATCATCGCCGCCAGACACAGCCCCCGGATCCCCATCGGGAGGTACTGCGTCACCAGCGCCGGGATGGCGCTGTCCGCACCGCCCTCGGCGGCCTCAAGCCCCGGGAGCAGGGCGATGGCCATCACCCCCAGGAAAACGGCGAGAAAGCTCCAGCACAGGTTTATCCCCGCGGTGACGAACATGCTGTTTCTGATGGTATTCGAATCCTTCGCCGCCGCGGCCCGCTGCCACAGGGAGGGGTCCACCATGGAAAAGGGAATATCGATGAAAAATATCGATATGATAAAGACCACGGTCAGCCCCCCGAAGAAATTCCCCGGCTCCGGCTGCATATGCACCCACGCCGCGTGGGCGCCGCCGATGTCCTGGGTGACCAGGATCGGAAGCATGATCCCCACGAAAACGAGCATGATGATGGTCTGGATGAAGTCGGTATAGGCCACCGCCAACAATCCCCCCATCACGGTATAGAGCACCATGATCAATCCGGCGCCGAGGATGGCCTCGACGTAAGTGATGCCGAAATCCCCCATGACCGACGTCACCGCGATTCCCACCGCCACCAGCTGGCCGCCGAAGAGGGCGATCACCGCCAGGATCATCACCACGGCGACGACGATGCGCATCACGCCGCCGTAGCGGATCACCAGGGCGTCCGGGATGGTCCACACGCCGGTGCGCCTGATAATGGGGGCGATGAAGCCGAACAGAAACAGCCCGATGCTGTAGGCC
>Ga0180432_10007183_pt1 | contig 14230 bp, 7 predicted proteins | sample SS_ome_10_FD_132414 | JGI IMG/M metagenome (GOLD analysis project Ga0180432, IMG submission 132414) | Hypersaline lake sediment archaeal communities from the Salton Sea, California, USA - SS_1_MS_2 metaG | ecosystem: Environmental > Aquatic > Non-marine Saline and Alkaline > Hypersaline >... | reverse complement strand
TGCTGAAGGCGCGGGAGTACATGCGCTTCTCGGCGATGCCGCTCTTGGCGAGGAGGCGGAGGACGGCGTTGGCGCGGGAGGCCGCGAGGCCCCAGTTGTCGGTGAACCGCTTGACGGTCTCGGGCTTGGCCACGCGGATGTCGTCGGTGTGGCCGTCGATCTGGATGATCTCGCCGGTGCCCTTGAACTTGGCGGCGATGTCCTGGAGCACCTTCCTGCCCTGCTCGCTCACGTCGGCGCTGCCGAGCGCGAAGAGCAGCTTGTCTCGGATGATCAGTGCTCCGCCAGGGCCGATCTCCACGCCTTCGCCGTGGGTGCGGGCGATCTCTTCGAGGCGCTTCTGCACCTTGTCGAGCTCGGCGCGGGTCTGGGCGGCGAGCCGCTCGGCCTCCTTCTTCTGGTCCCTGTAGAGGGTGACGATGTGGTTCATGGAGCTCACTTGGCCCTCGAGCGAGCGGATCGTCTCCTGGTCGTCGGCGAGCTGGCTGTCCTTGCGCTCCACCTCGCGGGCGAGCTGGTCGTGCTGCTTCTTGACCTTGATGTACTTCGACCAGGGCACCAGGCAGCCCTGGGCCGCCATCGACAGGGCGATCGTCGCTACGGCACCTGCACGCAAGACCACGTTACTCATGGCGCTCCATTCCTCCGTTACGGGGACAGGCGTTGGTGTGGGATCGACGGGCGACGCGACCGTTGCGTCGACCTGCGAGGAACGTCATCTTCTGTCGCACGATTTGCCAGGGTAGCCAGCGCCGCGCTGCGATTGGCGTCGACTCGGGTATACTTGTCCGCCCCTTGCCGTCCGTGGGCTCAGGAGGCTCACCTCGCCGCCAGAGCCGTGCCGTGCCTGTCCGCGGGCTCCGGTGCCCCCGGGAGCGGGCCGACGGCGTAGGCCGCCTGTCTACTGGACCGGGCCGAGGCCGAACTGGTCCCAGAAGAACTGCATGACCGACTGGAGGATGCCCCATTCGGGCACCGTCTTGGTGGCCATGCAGTAGAAGAAGATGCCGCCGGGGATCAAGAGCACCACGGCCGCGATGGCCGACATGACTGTGAACAGGGCGGAGGGCTGCTCGCGGATGGCAAGCGGCTCCCCCGTGCCGTAGGAGGAGGAGCCGGTGATGCTGCCGATGGCGCGCTCGGCCTCCTCTTCCTCCTCCGGCTCCGCGATGGGCTCCTCGACGTCGGCCGTGGGCTGGGCCGCTTCCTCGAGCTCTGCGTCCTCGATGAGCACTTCCTCGGTGGCGACCTCCTCGGTGGCCACCTGGGTGTCGTCGTATTCGTCGAGGCCGAGCACCATGGTGGGCACCTCGGTCTCGGAGCCTGGCTCCTCCGCCGCGATGTCGTCGCCGAGGTCGAGGGTGGGCACAGCCGTCTCGTCGGTGTCCCCGGTGGCCGGGGTGAGCTCGATGGTGGGCACCTTGGTGGCGGAGTCGGCCGGCTCCACGACCGCGGTCTCCTCGTCGAGGGTCAGGTCGGTGTCGCCGGTGGGCGGTGCGGCCACGTCGCCGCCGATGATGGTCTCGGCGGTGTCGTCGTAGTCGAGCACCTCGTCGGCCAGCAGGTCGATGGGCTCCTCGGCCACAGGCTGCGGCGGGACGGCGGCGGGCGGTGGCTCGGCCACGCCGGCGGAGTCGGTCTTCGTTTCTGCGGCGGCGATGTCCTCCGGGCGCAGCACCATGGTGGCCTCGGTCTCGCGCTCCTTGCGCAGGGCGCTCACGTCGGCGCGGCGGAACTTCAGGGTGTTCTCGTCGCGGAAGGCGCGGAGCTTGCCCTGGGCCACGAGCGCCCGCAACTCCGCCTCTTGCATCTGGAGCTCATTGAGCGCTTGCTCGAACGACAGGTACTCCGCGTCGGCCATGCCTGCTCACCTACCTGTGGCCCAAGACCGTGGGAGCCGCGCCTCACGGGCCGCGCCGCTCCAGTTCCTTGTATGCATGCTCCGAACTCCCCGGCCCGCCGTTCGGGCGCAGGCCGCGAAGGGTCCGGGCGTCGCGCAACGTATATTCCCGCCGCGAGGCCACCAGCGAGTCCCAGTGGTAAAGCCGGCCGGCCAGGAACTCAAAGGCCCCGTTGCGTACATCGCGCGTGGTGGCCCCGCTGCCTGGGTAGTGGAACCCGTAGACCAGCACCACCTCGCGCGTGGTGTCCACGAGGTAGAGCAAACTCTCGCGGCCCAGCGGCACGGCCACCGCGATGACCCCGTTGCGTTGACCCTCACTGGCCTGGGCCTGGGCCGACGGGCTTGCCTGCAAGAGCAAGAGGGAACCAAGAAGCCCGGCGATTGTCGCCAGCAATCCGACCGTCAGCCACCAACGGGGTTGCACTGCGCCTCGCTCCTGCGCACAACGCGCGTGAACACCGCGCCATGTGCATACCGTCATTATAGTTGGCCCCTTGGTTGTTGCAAGGCTTTTTTCCGGAAAAAACCGGCCCCGCGCGACCCCCTGGGGCCGACGCTGCGCCCCGGCGTGTGCGGGGCTGGCGTGGCGTGGTGTGCGACGGGCGCGGGGGGCCGGCGGGGGGCAGGAATTGTGCTTGCTTTTGACGCGTCGGGCGTGGATAATACCGCCACGCGGGGGTCGGGGGCGTGGAGGCAGGGGCCGGGGGTTACCCACAATGCCACGATGGGCGCGATCGAGGGCGGCATGGGGGCTGGGGCCAGGAGGGGAGTCCACGGCTTTTGCACAATGTACCCACACCCGCGCCGAGGGCACAGGCTAAGTGCTTAGGGCGAGGCGAGTTACCTTTCTCCGTGAGGTTATCGGTCGGTCCATCAGCCGCTGGTCGGGCCATGCTCGCTCGACGCGCGCGGCGCGCCCCGGCGCGGGCAGGCCGTGCGGGGAGACACGACTCCACAAGTTACCCACATTGTGGCCAGAAGGGCGGGCAGCGGCGCCGACCCGCTGGCCAGGGGCCGAAAGGAGCAGCGGGTGGCATTCGACGTGGTGATACGCAGCGGCTGGGTGTTCGACGGCCTCGGCGGGGAGCCAGTGCGGGGCGATCTGGGGGTGGTCGGCGGCCGGATCGAGGCGCTGGGGCCTTGCGTGGAGGGCGAAGCGGCGCGGACGATCGACGCCTCGGGGCTGGCCGTGGCGCCGGGCTTCATCGATATCCACACGCACGGCGACGTGTATCCCCTGCTGTGCCCCGACGCGCCCGCGCGGCTTCACGATGGGGTGACGACCGAGATGGTGGGCAACTGCGGGGAATCGCCCTTCCCGCAGTCGCGGGCCATGCTGGCGGCGCGTGCCGACAGCGTGGAGCGCTACGGCTTCGAGGTCGACTGGGCGACGCTGGACGACTTCGCCCGGCGCCAGGACGCGGCCGGCAGCGGCATCAATCGCTGCTCGCTGGTGGGTCACGGCAACGTGCGTGCGGCGGTGATGGGGGAGGGCGACGGCGCGCCGACGGGGGAGCAGCTCGACGGGATGTGCCGCGAGGTGGAGGCGGCGATGGAGGCGGGCGCCGTCGGCCTGTCCACGGGGCTGGTCTACGCGCCGGGCATGTACGCGGAGCCGAGGGAGGTCGAGGCGCTGTGCCGCGTGGTGGCGCGCTACGGTGGCCTCTACGCCTCGCATATCCGCAACGAGGGCGAGACGATGGAGGAGGCGGTCGAGGAGTTCGCCGACGCCGGGCGACACACGGGCGTGCGGCTCCAGCTCTCGCACGTGAAGATGGCGGGCGAGCCCAACTGGGGCAAGGCGCAGCCGCTGGCCCGGCGGCTCGAGGCGATCCGCGCCGAGGGCGTGGACCTGGCGTGCGACCGCTATCCCTACACGGCCGGCGCCACGAGCCTGAGCGCGTTCCTGCCTGGCTGGGCGCGCGAGGGGGGCCGGGAGCGGATGCTCGAGCGGGTGGCGGGGGGCGAGACGCGTCGCCGGCTGCTGGTGGAGCTCGGGGCGGAGGAGATGCAGGCGACGTGGCGGGTGCTGGTGATCGCCGGCGCGGGGTGCGAGCGGTGGCAGCAGGCGGAGGGGCGCGGGCTGGTCGACGTGGCGGCGGAGGTCGGCAGGCCGCCGGCCGAGGTGGCGCTCGAGGTGTTGACGGCCAGCGGGGGCCGCGCGTCGATCGTGCAGTTCTCGATGTGCGAGCGCAACGTGGCGATGTGGCTGCGCCTGCCCTTCGTGGCCGTGGCCTCCGACAGCTCGAGCCGCGGCGCCGAGGGGCCGACGGCGAGCGGCAAGCCGCATCCGCGGGCCTACGGCACCTCGGCGCGCTTCCTGGGCCGCTACGTGCGGGAGCAGGGGCTGATGGGGCTGGCGGAGGGGGTCCGGCGGCTCACGAGCCTGCCCGCCAGCCGCATCGGGCTGAGCCGGCGGGGGGTGCTCCGGCCTGGCGCCTGTGCCGACGTCGCGGTGTTCGACCCGCAGCGGATCATCGACAGGGCCACCTACGAGCATCCCCAGCAGTACTCGGTCGGCGTGCGCGCGGTGCTGGTGAACGGCGTGGTGGCGTTGGCCGACGGCGAGCTCACGGGCGCGCGGGCGGGCCGCTTCCTGCGGAGGGGAGAGGAATGAGCCTTCCGCGGATTGGTTTGAACTGCGATGTGTCGGTGGACGACGCGGGCGCGACGGCGGTGAGGCTCGGCGGGCGCTACGTGGAGGCGGTGGTGCGTGGGGGCGGCCTGCCGGTGATCCTGCCGCCGGTGCCCGCAGGGCTGGTGGGGCAGGCCCTGGCGGGGGTCGACGGCCTGGTGCTGGTCGGGGGGCGGGACTACGATCCGGCGCTCTACGGCCGGCCTGCCCACCCCGCGACGCGGCTGTTGAGCGGGCCGCGCATGGCGTTCGACGTGGCGCTCGCGCGCGCGGCGCTGGCCGCCCGGGTGCCCACGCTGGGCATCTGCGGCGGGGCGCAGCTCCTCAACGTGGCGCTCGGCGCGCCCCTGGTGCAGGACATCGCCTCGGAGCTGCCCCAGGCGCTCCGCCACACGCGGGAGGGGCACGATGAGACCTTCCACCCCGTCGAGGTCGCCGACGGCACCCGCCTGGCCGCGATCGTGGGCGCCGGGGAGCTGGAGGTGAACAGCTCGCACCACCAGGCCATCGACAGGCCGGCCGAGGGCCTGCGCGTGGCGGCGCGCGCGCCCGACGGGGTGGTGGAGGCCGCCGAGGGCACGGGCCAGGCGTTCCTGCTCGCGGTGCAGTGGCACCCGGAGCGCCTGCTGGAGCGTGCGGAGCACGCGGCGCTCTTTGGGGCGCTCGTGGAGGCGGCAGGCGGTCGGCAGTAGGCGGTCGGCGGGGGCAGGCAGGCTTCCTCACCCATCCAAGAGCGGCGAGGCGTGGCGGGTCATCGCACGAGCTGGAGCCTCTCGCTCAGCAGCTGCATCCACGAGGCCAGGAAGGCGTTCTGAGCCCTGCGCTGGGCCATGGCGCGAGTGACGTAGAGGCTGCGGTCGTCGGGCTTGTCGGGCTGGGTGAGGCGCACGAGGGTGGCGATGTAGCAGGCCGAGCCGTCGGCGTCGTCGATGGCGGGGGTGAGCTCGCCCTTGCGAAGCCGGAAGATGGCGCGGACCAGGTCGGGCTTCTGGCCAAGCCCCGGGATGTCGCTGCTGTGTCCCCAGCCGGCGGCGAGGGGGTAGAAGGGCCTGGTGACGGTGACCCGGACGGGCTTGGGCAGCTCGACGGCGAGGGCCGCCCGCTGGATGGCGGTGCGGAAGGCGTCGCGCTTGTCGTCGGCCTTGGCGACGGCGGGGGCGACCTTGCGGCGGAGCTCGTCGGCGAGCTTGCGTGCGCGCTCGAGCGCGCGCTGGCGGCGGAGCTTGGCCTCCACGCGGTAGCGCACCTCGTCGAAGGGCGGGATGCGCGACGGCCGCGACTCGTGGCGGCGGAAGAGACAGCCGCCGTCCTTGCCGAACACGGGGCCGACCAGCTCGCCCTGCTTGGCGGCGAAGGCGGCGCGGATGAGCTCCCGCGCGTCGCCGAGCGGCTCGAGGCCCTGCCGCGTGCGGTCGAAGAAGGAGCTCAGCCCCCGCTGGAGCGTCGGGTGCGCGTCGGCGTAGGCGGCCAGGTCGGCCGCGGCGCCTTGCTTGCGGAGCGCGGCCGCGGCCGCGGCCAGCAGCTTCCTCGCCTCCGCCGCGGCCTTGGTGTCGAGCACGCGGCGGCGCACGCGGTCGCGGGCCTTCTCCAAGGGGAGGAACTGGAGGCCTGGCTTGGTGTGGTCCTTGTAGATGGTCTCGCGTGCGGTGGTGCTGCGGTCGTATTCCTTGCGGAGCTCGTCGTCGGTGGCGGTGAGGGACTTCCTGAGCTGGTCGAAGGTGACGGCGAGGTACTCGATCTGGAGCTTGTCGGGCTCGCGGTACTCCTCGCGCGTGCTGTCGAAGTGCTCGCGGACCTCGTCGTCGGGGATGTCGATGGTGGCGTCGCTCACGTGGGCGGCGGCGATGGTGGCCACGTCGGCGGTGAGGAGCTCGTCGGGCCGGCGCTGCGAGACCCACGCCACGCAGGAGCCGTCGCGGAGGTCGACCACGGGCGTGAGCCCCGGCGTGCGGAGGGCGAACACCTGGGTGGCGAGGGCCGGCTGGGGGCCTCGGCGCGGGAGGGCCAGGCTGGGGGCCTTGGCCGCGATGTTGCGCACGACGGCGGGCGCGGGCGTGGTGGGGGTGGCGAGCGCCTTCTCGAAGGACGATGCGGCCGCGGCCTTGCGAAAGGCCCCTGCGGCGGTGCGCGCGGCGGCGCGGGCGCTGTGCAGCAGGTAGGCGCGACGCACCCGCTTGCGGATCTCCGCGAAGGGGGGCACCCGCGCCGGATGGCGGCCGGCCAGCCGGCACACCAGGTAGCCGCGGTCGGCGGCCACCAGCCGGGGCATGAGGTCGCCTGGCTTGGCCTGGCGCAGCTCGGCGGCCAGGGGGCGGAGCTGGCCCGCGTCGGGCAGCTTCACGGGGTCGGCGAGCGGGAGGGGCTCGGAGGTGGCGAACACGAGCTTGTGCTTCGTGGCGAGCGCCGCGAGCTCGGCCTTGCCGGCCTTGGGGTTCTTGCGGAGCGCCTCGAGCGCGGCCTCGGCGTCGCCGCGCGCCTGTTGCTGCGCCCGCTCGCGGGCCAGGTCGGCCCGCACCCGCTCCCTGGCCTGCTCGTAGGTCCTGCCGACGTAGCGCCGCGCGAAGTGGGCGCGGTAGTAGACCCGGCAGTCGGCCTCGGCGAGCTTGGGCGCCAGCGCGATCTGGCGGGGATTGAGGTCGGCGAACAGGTACTCGAGCGTCGCGGTCTCGGGCACGCGGAACGACTCCTTGTGCTCCGCGTAGTGGCGCTGGAGCGCCGCGGCGGTCGGCTCGGCCGCCACCCGGAGGAACTGGGGCGCGCCGAACACGGCGACCGACACGGTGGCCCTGCCGCCAGGCTTGCGCTCGGCCAGGAAGGCGAGCGCGGCGGCGCTCTGGGTGGTCACCGCCGGGGCGAGCTGGCCGACCTTGAGCGCGCGGAGGGCCTTGAGCAGCGCCGGGCTCGACGCGAACGGGCCCTGAGGGCTGGACAGGGAGAATGGCCCGACGCGGCGGAGCGCGGGCTGCACGGGGCGCGAGGTGGTGATGGGCGAGCGGACGGGCACCGTGTCGAAGGCCTGCTGCACGAGTGCGTCGCGGAGCTGGCGCAGGCGCTCGAGGGCGGGCTGCTTGGCCCACGCGTCGCGGAGCGCCGTGGCGATGCGGTCGCGCGCGGCCTGCGGCAGGTCGTCCCACGGGGGCGCCGTCTCGATCTTGTCGTCGGTCATGTACGCCGTGTCGCGGTGGTCGTCGTAGTACGTGCGCACGTCGGCCGGGTCGACCTGGGTCTGCGCGATGAGCGGCTTGTAGAGGGCGGCGGCGACGTCGAGGGTGGCGGTCTTGTCGGTGCGGGCGGTGAGCACGAACACGAAGCGGCCGGCGGCGCTGGCCAGCGCCTTGCTGGCCTCGCCCGGCTTGAGGGCGGTGACCGCGTCGTGGAAGCCTGCGGCCCGGCCGATCTGGGGCGCCGCGGCGGTGTGGGCCAGGTCGACCGCCACGTTGCGGCGCACGGCGAGCTTGTGCTTGGCGGCCACGGCCGGCAGGTCGGGCTTGGGCGCGGCGGCGAGCTCGGCGGCGGCGGCATCGGCCCGCTCGGTGGCCAGGGCCAGCGCGCGGCGCCGCTTGAGCAGCGTGGCGATGTCGGCCTGCACGTCGGCGAAGGGCACCGGCTTGGGCTGGTCGAGATAGCGGTAGGGGTCGTCGGCGTAGGCGGCCCGCAGCTCGTAGGCCGACGGCTGGTAGCGGGCGGGCTTGGCGGCTCCCTCGGCGGCGTGCTTGGCGGGGAGGGCCACCACCTGGAGCTTGAGGCCCTTGTTGGGCTCGCGGTCGAGCAGGCGCGCGACCGCGAAGTGGCCGCCGGCCTCGACCACGCTGCTCAGGTCGCCGATCTCGGCGCGCTCCAGCTCGCCGTAGAGAGCGGGCACCGTGGCGCCCAGCGGCGGGATCGGCGTCTCGGGCATCAGGTAGTCGGTCGTCGCGGCCTCCAGGCCCAGCGACCTGGCAAACTGCTCGAGGGCTTCCTCGTGGATCTGGCTGCGGTAGTCGACGGCTTTCTGGCGGGCCGCCTCGAAGGCCTGGTGCTCCACGTAGTCCTTCACGAGCTGGCTGCGGGTGTGGTCGGGGATGCTGTCGTAGGGCACCTCCTGGCTGCCTCGGCGCTCGAGGATGCGGAAGAAGAACCGGCCGTCGTCGCACTCGAAGTCGTCGCTGACGACGTGCATGCCCTCCTTGGGCTCCTCGCCGGCGACGGCGTACTGGCGGGCCTCGTCGCCGAAGAGGATCTTGCCGAGCTTGCCGCCGCGTAGCTTGGGCACCACGCTCTCGGCGTCGGCCGCGGAGAACTGCTCGGTGCGTCCGTGCTCGAAGGCTCCCCCGGCCAGCCGCGCCGCCTGGCTGGCGAGTGTGGCGAAGTTGGGGTCGCGGCCTGCCGCCACTTCGCTGGCCGCCTGGCCGGCGACGGTGCTGATGAGCCGCTTGAGCTCGTGGTCGGCCGCCAGGCCGCGCAGCTTGGGCAGCGAGTCCTCGTACGAGCCGTCGAGCTGGTCGCGGTAGCGCGTGTAGTACTTGCGGAGGGTCAGCTCGCTGAGGGTCCGCTCCACGTCGTGCTTGCGGCCGAGCACGTACTCGATGCGGACCCGCGGGGGCTGGAGGTAGCCGACGCGCGTGGGGGAGCGGGGCACGGTCTTGTGCTTGTCGTAGAAGGCGCGGAGCTCGGCGTCGGTGTGGCGGACGGCGTCGGTGAAGTCGGCGGTGCGGACGGCGAAGTAGGCGGCGGCGGCCTGCGTGTTGTCGCGGTAGTAGCGGTCGCGGATGGTGTAGTGGGGCAGGGCGGTGGCGGTGCCCCTGAGCAGTTGGCTGAGCATCTCGAGGCGGATCTGCTCGCGGAGAGTCCGCTCGAGCTCGGCCTGGGTCACCTGGAGGTCGCGGAGCAGCTCGGCGTAGGCCTTCACGTTGATGGGCCCGTAGCCTTCGCCGGCCCAGCCCTCCTGCTCGGCGTGGTAGAGGCCGTCGGGCCCGAATCCCCGGGTGCGCAGCACGACCCGGAAGACGCAGAAGCCGCCCGCCACCGGCAGGGGCTCGCTGAGCTGGCCGATGGGCTGTGTGAACACGCGCCGGTCGATGTCGGGCGCCTCGCGGATCTCGCTGAGCTGGCCCTTGGCCTCGCGTGCGGTGAAGGGGCGGGTCTCGCCGAAGGACAGGTCGCCGGCGAATCGGCGCAGCGCGCCCTCGGCCTCGGCCCCCACGACGGGGTCGACCTTGGCCTTGAGCGCGGCCACGGCCGCCTCGGCCTGCTCCGAGGCCCGCTTCGAGCGCTCCGCCTCGGGCAGACCCTCGGGCAGCGCCTTGGCGAACTGCGAGGTCTCCGCCACCACGTACTCGACCTTCACGCGGCGGGGGAAGACGCGGGTGCGCACCGCGTCGACCACCTCGGGGTCGCTCACCCGAATGCCCGCCTGCTCCGCCTCGCGCAGTTGCGCGATCAGCAGGCCCACGTCGTTGTCCCTGTCCAGCTTCGCGCCGACCACCCGCACCCAGCGGCGCCACGTGTCGCGCAACTGCCCGTACGTGATCTCCTCCCCGTCCAGCGTCGCCCACGTGGCCGAGTCGCCCTGGCCACCGCGGCGGCCGCGGCAGGGGCCGGCGAAGGGCACCGCGAAGATGACCATGAGGAATATGCCGAGCGCGACCAGCACCGACTTCTGGAATCGCTCCCCCATGCGGAACGGCGAGAACTTGATCCGCCTCGGACGCTTGCGGGCCATCCACTCTCTCCTGCGGGGACACGGCGCACCACTCCGGCGCGCGCACTCAGGGACTCTGTGCCTCGGTGAGTATACCAGATGGCCCACACGGATTCAAATGGCGATGCGCGGGGCCAAGCGCTGCGAGGTTCCGCCCTTGCGACGCAGCCGGCCGCCCCGGCGCCGCCGATCACCTCGCAGGGCCCAGCTCCCGCTCCCGCTCCACCACCCCGCGCCGGCCCTTCCATCGCAGGAGCGGCTCGCCGAAGCCGTGGAACACCCGCACCCGCCGAGCCCTCGACAGGCTCTGGCGGCCCAGCGCCCGCAGCGTGAAGAGCGCGCCGCCCGCGTACCCCTGTCCGCCCCAGCGCGTGGCGTGGAAGGCGGCGAACCGGGGCGACTCCACCACGAACCCCCACCGCGGCAGCACCACCGCGCCGCCCAGCGCCGTGTGCACCTGGGCCGGCGCGCCGCCGAAGTTCACCACCACCCGCGTCGCCTCCCGCCCGCTGCCGTACACGGCACGGCGCACCGCGCCGTCGGGCGGCAGCAGCTCCAGCCGCGTGAGCCGCTGGTGTGCCGTCGCCGCGTGCAGCGGCCCGAGCACCTCGTGGGTGTTCTTGAGAAACACGTCGGTCGGGTGCAGCCCCTCGGCCCACCCGCCGTCGCTGCGGGTGAAGCACGAGCCGTCGGGCTCCGCCTGCCGCTCGATCCGCTCGAAGCGGATGGCGGGTTTCAGGTGGAGCCGCCCAGCCAGCACCCGACGCTGGCGGTCGCCGCCGGGCAGCGGCACCCGCTGGCGCTCGTCCTCGAGGTCGAAGAGCCCGATGTACACGTTCACCGCCGCCGCACGAACCGAGGCGGGCACCTCCACCGTGTGCGGTCCCAGCTCGATGGTCTGGCCCTTGCGCCAGGCCGAGGTCGCGGGGCGGGGCAGGTGGTCGTCCTGGAAGAGGATCTTGCGGTCGGTGCCGAAGTGGACGAAGATGCGCCAGTCGCTCGCCACGTCGGCCCCCACGTGCCAGGCGTAGCGGATGCGAAATGCCCGCTTGCCCGTGGGCTCGACCGCGACGACGCGCGGACGCGCGGCCACCGCCTGCTCGGGCTTCGCCGCGGCCTGCCAGTAGAGGTGGTCGGGCATCGAGTGGTAGTGGAGCGGGCGGGCGCACAGCACGTGGTGCGCCACATACTCCGCCGCGTCGGCGGCCGCGTAGCCATACTTGCCGTAGCACACCTGGCAGTCGTGATACACCATCTCCCAGAAGGGCACCACCGTGGCGCCGAGCGCCGCGGGGTCGAGCCCGTGGTAGTAGCGGCCGCTCACCCCCACCAGGCCCTCGAACCAGTCGCTGTGCGGCAGCGCCCACTCGCGGCCGCACTCGCTGCCGAACAGGCCGAACAGGTCGCGGGCGTAGTCGCTCAGCTTGGCCTTCCACGCGATGTCGTCGTTGCGGCCGAGCGGGTGCGCCGGGTCGTGGCACTCGCGAGGCCCCACGGCGTAGGTCGTGTCGATGAAGTAGTTCGACGGCTTGAAGAGCCGCTGGATGGCGGGCAGGTTCTGCGGCCGCATCGCCAGTTCGAGCTGCTTGGGCGCGCACACCATCCAGGCGCGGCCCCCCAGCCAGCGCCCGCCCTTCCTCGGGGTCCCCCTCGCATCCTTCTCGATCATCGCCAGTGTAAAACTCTTGGCGTCGGCATACATGTCCTGCACGTTGTCGTGGAGGCAGGCCACGTAGCCGAGCTTCTCGATGCGGCGCACGGCGTCGGCGAGGGCCTGGTTGCCGCCGCACTCGGGGTTGGCGGGCAGGTTGTCGGGGTGTCGGCAGTCGTAGCCGCCCTCGGTCCAGCCGCCGAGGATGAACAGGCAGCGGCCGATGCCCACGTCGCGCTGGAGGTGCTCGGCGATCCGCGCCGCCTCGTCGAATGTCCAGCGGACCGTGACCGACTCCTCCTTCGCGCTGTCCTCGCTCATCCTGCGAGCCAGACAGGTCCACAGCTTCACATTCGCCGCGCCGACCATCCGCTCGCACGTGGCGTTGCGGTGGATCTTCTCGCCCAGCGTCACCGCCAGGCCCTTGTCCTCGGCGATGCGGCGGTAGCCGGCCGCCACCGTGTTGCAGTCGCCCTTGCCCAGCGGCGACAGACGCAGCGCCCGCGCCGAGCGACGCAGGAGGACACTCGTCGTCAGCCGCTGCTTCACCTTGCCTGCCCGCGGCCGCGAGCTCTGGAGCTCGGGGAACGTGTAGGCATCGTCCCAGCTCACCACCAGGGCCGAGCCCGCCTTCACGAGCCCCAGCATGTTCATGTGGCAGCCTTCGTAGTCGCTGGTGCCGAAGGTTCGCCGGAACGCCTTGCCGCTGTCGGCGGGCACGAGCAGCCCCTCGCGGCAGGGCACGATCGCGTAGCCGCCCTCGACATCGCTGATGCCCAGCGCATCGCCGAGCACCCGCACATCGCCGACCGCATCGCCCTCGTAGCGGACCTCCAGCGACCGTCCCCGGTCGACCAGCTCGAGCACCACCGCCGCCCCGTTCCGCTTCGTCAGCCGCACCGCGCGTTTCGAGGTACTGCACTCGGCGAACCCGCCGGCGAGCCCTTTCGCCGACCCCGCGCTCGCCGTCCCTGCCGACGGCCAGCGCACGCCCGACCGCTTGTCGGTCAGTGCCCAGCGCCCCGTCTTCGCCTCCACCTCCACCCGCACCGTGCGGCTCTCGAGCCGCACCGTCGCCGCCTGAACGCCCATGGCGCCCCCCAGCACGATCGCGAGGAATCCGAGCGAGATCCGCAACACGGCCTCCTTTCCCCCTGCGGCGGCCAGTATAGCGTCCGCCGGCCCCCTGTCAATCCGTGGGCGGTGCCGGCTTGGCCAGCACCTTCGCGCGTTCGCGCGAAAGCGCGAAACTGCCCCGAGCACCCCAGGCCTGCGGACCACGGCAGGCGCGGCCCGAGGCCGCCTGACGGGCGGCGGCTGGGGGGAGCCTTCCGCAGGGAAGGCTCCCCCCAGGCCGGCGACGCCTCTGTCGCTGAATTGTCAAAGAGCGCGTGCGGCGACCGAGCTACTGAGCTTTAAGGCCTGCTACAGCGTCCACGGTTCGCCGGTCGCCTCCGGGCGGCCACCCGTACAAGCGGACAAGGCCCCGATGCCGGCAGGGCGCCTCCTCCGCTCCGAAAGCTCTGGCAGGGACGAGTGGCGGGTGGCCAGTGGCGAGCATCCGACCTCCACCCCTCCACTCATCCAGTCGTCCACTCCTTCTGTTCTCCCCGTTCACCCTTACGAGGCATACTCGCCGAGCGCGCGCCAGTAGCCGCCGGGCGTGCGATGTTGTGTGGAGACGCAAGCGCAGGGCTTCTGGTGACCTGTGGCGTCGGCCTGCGGCATAAGTTTTTTTCAGAAGTTGCGCGAGATGCGCACGGTAGCTGCGCGGGTCAGTCGTTGCGCACCCGCACCCCTGGCGCCAGGCGATAGCCACCCACAGGCGGCAGGGCAGGCAGCACGACGGCGCGGAGGAGATCGCGGCCCGTCGCCTTGCGGATCCTGCGCCGCAACTGCTCCAACGCCGTTCGCCAGTCGATCTCGTGCTCGTGGCGCGGCGTCACCTCCCCGCGGCGCCGACGCTCCCACAGAATCTGGAGGAACAGCAATTCCCGCCCCATGGGCAGCGCCATCCGCACCCCGTCCACCGACAGCGCCTGCCGCCCGCGATAGAAGGTCACCCGATGCGCCGGCCGAGCCGGCAGCGCCGGCGCCTCGCCCGCATCGAGGATCGCCGCCAGCGCCCCCAACTCCTCGGCCTCCGCATCCCGATCCCGAAGGAAACGACACACCCGCTCGAAGTGCGCCCGCCGCCTCGGCAGCCGCGGTTTCCCTGTGCCCCACGGCAGGTCCGCCCCGTGGCTCACCAGCACATCCGCCACCAGCTCCACCCCCGCCCTCAGCGCCCCCTCCCACTCCCCCAACGTCACCCTCCCTCCCCCAATCGTCCTCGTCCTCGTCGTCGTCCTCGTCCTCGAT
>Ga0180432_10007182_pt1 | contig 14230 bp, 11 predicted proteins | sample SS_ome_10_FD_132414 | JGI IMG/M metagenome (GOLD analysis project Ga0180432, IMG submission 132414) | Hypersaline lake sediment archaeal communities from the Salton Sea, California, USA - SS_1_MS_2 metaG | ecosystem: Environmental > Aquatic > Non-marine Saline and Alkaline > Hypersaline >... | reverse complement strand
TCACTCGGGACCCATGGACGGGGCTGGGATCCCCCAGGAGGTTTTTCAGGATCTGATATGCTGCGATCCTCCCAATGACCTGGATCTCATCGAAACACACCTTAAAGAGGGTGACGTGGCGGCGGTGTTTATCGAACCCCTGGGAGGCGAATCAGGCGCGACGCCCATGCCGCCGGATTTTCCTAGGGAGCTTCGGAAGCTCTGCGACACGTACGAGACGCTCCTCGTTTTTGACGAGGTGGTGACCGCCTTCCGGGTGGACATGGGAGGGGCGCAAGCCTATTACGGAGTCGACCCGGACATCACCGTGATGGGGAAAATCCTGACCCATGGCTTCCCGTCTTCCGGCGGCATCGGTGGTAAGAAGGATATCATGGAGTGCCTCGTTGCGGGACTCCAGCCCACGAAGGGACGGGCCTTCGTGGCGGGAACGATGGGTGCCAACGCCATCACCACCAGTGCCGGTTACTGGACCATCAGATACATCGAAGAGGAAAACGCCGTCGAAAGGGCTGGGGCCATGGGAGACAGGCTGACGGCGGGCTTGAATGAATTGTTTGAAAGCTCTGAGTTTCCGTTTTTCTCCTACAACTTCAAGTCCATCGTGCACATTGAAACGGCGGCGCCTGTGGCGGTTGATATCAGAAAAGAGGGCGCCATCATGAGCGCCCTTCGTCGAAAGGAAGTGGTGGACGACATCGCCACAGCGCTCCTATCCGAGGGCATCCTCACAAAGTACGGCGCTCGGGCGTTTCTCTCCATCGCACATACCGATGAGAACATAGAAAAGACCCTGAAGGCGTTCGAGAAGATACTGGGCATGCTGGAAAAAGAATAGCGTTTCTCACAGGGTCCCTCTCCGGCGTCTCCTCCTTGTCGTCCCCACACGCCGGTGAGGGGCCCGTACTTACTCCGAAAAACTCGAACTACGTATGAATGGGGCGACATCCGATATTTGAAAAGGGAGAATCCATGAGCGATACTATTCAATGGGATGGCGGGAAAATAGAACAGGGGAGGGCGGTGGCGGGTACGCCGTACATCATCGGCACGTACTCAACAAAACCTCTTGACGAAAAACGCCCCTGCGGTATCTGTGGCGGCGGACTTGAGGCAATCTCTCTGAAGTTCGTGCGTCTCGGAGCCGGGGAGCTGGTGACCGGGGGCATGGAGGTCTCCGGGTGGCTCTGGTGTTCTGTATGTCGTGAGCGGAGGGATGAAAAGTAGTCAGGAGGTATAATGGTGGGATATATATTAGGCATACATAACTATTTTGGTGTCTATACCATGTATTTTCATTTAAATGGGGGGGGATATGACTGCAACACAAAACGGTTCCGGCGAACATACGGAACATGCAAAGAACTATTTACTCACCGAGCCTGAATTCAAAATTGAGGGTGTCAGCACAGGGTACCGATGGTACGTGTTCGGTATTTTAGCTCTGCTGTATGCCTTCGACTACGCCGATCGCCTCGTTATGGGTGCTGTCCAGGAGATGATAAGAGTCGAGTGGGCGTTAACCGATACCCAGATCAGTTGGTTAAGTACGGTCATCTGGCTGACCGTCGGGTTCCTTGCACTGCCGGTATCGTTTCTCATAGACCGTTGGAGCAGAAGAAAATCCATCTCGATTATGGCGATGATATGGAGCATCGCAACGCTTGCCTGTCGCTTCGTTCCCAATTTTGGCTCACTCCTCTTTTTCAGGGGTGTCCTAGGGTTCGGAGAGGCGGGGTATTCCGCCGGGGCGTTTCCGCTCCTATCCGCCTATTTCTCCCGGGAGAAACGGGCAATGGTATTCGGTCTTTTCAGTGCATTCACCGCCATCGGGGCTGCCACCGGGGTTTTGGTTGGTGGACACATCGCAAATGCCTATGGATGGAGATGGTCATTCGGTGTCGTGGCGATTCCGGGTATCATCCTGGCTATCCTGGCGTGGTTTATCAAGGACTACGAAACGGTCCCAATAGAAACCAGCGCAAAAACTACTGCCAAGACCGTTGGGAAAACCATAATACACATTATGAAAATACCGTCTTTCATATTCGCCGCAATAGGAACGATGTTTCACGATATCGCATTTGCAGGATTGATGATGTGGCTGACTACATTTATCATCCGCTATCGTATGCCCGAGCTTGATCTCGACGTAGCTACGGCAAAGGCAAGCACCATTTCTGGGATCATCATGCTCATGGCCCTTGTGGGCTCCCCCCTGGGCGGTGTCATCGCTCACTTCTTTTACAAGAGGACGCCCCGGGGACGTTCATATACTGCTGCGATCTCCACATTTTTTATGGCGGTTATGATTTTCGTCTTCGCTATTACTGCGGAAAACGTCACTACTCCGGTATTCATGGTGCTGGGTATACTGATGGGAATCTCCGTAACACTCTACATCGCGGCGGATGCCTCCCTCAACCAGGATATCGTGCATCAGGGATATCGAAGCGTTGTATGGGGAATGCGTATGATCATAACCATGGCTCTGGGAGGGGCGATGGGAATTTTGTTAACCGGGTTTCTCTCAGATACCTTCGAGTCCCTGAAAGTATCGATCATCATCATGTCCGGATTCGGCGTCCTTGCGTCTATCTCGTACCTGATCGGTGCACGGTTTTACGAGACGGATCTCAAAAAAGTTGCGGTATTGGACCTGAAGGCGGAAGAAAAATAGCATGTTTCGGTCCAGCGTTTGTTCAGACAGCCGGATACATAACGTGTGAGGGTTTAACACGGCAAGGGGAATCTCTTTTTTTATGTTTCCCTGTTGGAAAACATGCCCGAAGTGATTAATATGTTTGCAAGGGGATAAACAAGGAGGAGATAACATGAGCACAACGAACCTGATTGTGATCTCCCCCGATGACAACGTGGGGGTGGTCATCGGTGGGGCGGCGGTCGGCGATGACCTGGTAGCTACAGACGGCAGGACCATCAAAGCCGCGACCGAGATACCGGGAAACCACAAAGTCGCCCTTGTTGACATCGCCCAAGGGGATCGGGTGGTCAAGTACGGAGAGGTCATCGGCGTCGCCACGGAAGACATCAAAATCGGCGCATGGATTCATACCCACAACCTGACATTCGAGGAGGAGACGACATGAAGGACGGCTCTACATTTCAAGGGTATCTTCGGGATGACAGCCGGGTCGGCGTCAGGAATCATGTGCTGGTGCTCAGCTCTGTGGCGTGCGCCAACGGGGTGGTAAACGCCATCGGCCGGGCTGTGCCCGAGGCGAAGGTGATCGTTCACCCCGAGGGTTGCGGCCGAGGCCCGGAGGATGTCGGCGTCACCTGGCGGACTCTCTCGGGCCTGGGAAAGAACCCGAATGTGGCGGCGGTTCTGGTGGTCGGTTTGGGTTGTGAGTTCATCACAGCGCCGGGCCTCGCCCAGGACATCGCGGGAGTCAATAAGCCCGTGGAGCACCTGGTCATCCAGGACGAGGGAGGATCGAAGAAGACCACCAAAAAGGGCATCGACATCGTGAAAAAGCTTGTAAAACACGCAAAATCAATACAGCCCACGGCATGCGGCCTTGATTCACTTACCTTGGGCCTGGAATGCGGCGGCTCCGACGCCCTCTCCGGTGTGACCGCGAACCCCCTGGTGGGACGGCTCTCCGAGTGGCTGGTGGAACAGGGGGGAACGACGATGCTGTCCGAGACCACAGAGATGATCGGCGCCGAGCATGTCCTGGCCCGGCGGGCCGCCACCACGGAGCTGGGCGATCGGATCGTGGAGCTTGTCAGGAAACAGAGAAAACTGACAGAGGATATCCTGGGGGACCTGGCGCACATGGTCATCAGCCCGGGTAACATTGAGGGAGGATTGACGAATATCGCGGAGAAATCCCTGGGGTGCATCATCAAGGCGGGAACGTCGCCCCTTCAGGAGATCGTGGAGTACGGGGCGCCTGCGTCGAAGAAGGGATTTGTCTTCATGGATACCCCCGGCTCCGACGTATTCAGCCTCACCGGCATGGCCGCCGGTGGGGCCCAGATCATGATCTTCACCACAGGCCGGGGCACGCCCGTAGGCTTTCCCATCGTGCCGGTGATCAAGGTGTCATCCAATAGCGATATCTACAGGAAGATGGAAGACGACATCGATATCAACGCCGGCAGACTCCTCGAGGGTGACTCCATGGATGATCTCTCGAGAGAGCTGGTCGATTTCTTCACACGTGTCGCCGACGGAGAGGAGACGAAGGCGGAGGCGAACCTCCAGGACGCGGTATCGATCTTTACGGCCTCGCCGCCGTTTTAACACGTTCCACGTGTGTAACGTATTGACCAACACCTTTGAAGGTTGTACAATGAACGGGCATGTGCGGATATGTGAAGAATCATATATGATTTTTGAGATAGATCTCGAACCACCAAGAAGGAAGGTACAGCAATGAGCACTCCGGGACCTCAAACAGTCATGAACGCGGTGATCAGGGCAGATCTCTGCACCGGGTGCGGCGCCTGTGTGGACCTGTGTCCCTACGTCGTCTCCTTTCGGGGGAGAACCGTCATCTTCGATGATTGTGACAGAGAAGAGGGGAGATGCTATCTGTTCTGCCCCCGCACCGTCGTCGACCTCGATGATATTTCTCACAAGACCACCGGCGATGCCTACAGCGGATCGCCCCTCGGCTCGTACCGGAAGATCTATCGGTCCAAGTCCGCCGAAGAGGGGACGTACCAGGCCGGCGGTACGGTGACGTCTCTGATCCGGTTCCTGATGGACACCGGCGAGATAGATACCGCCGTTCTGACCGGCTCCGAGGGGATTCTGCCGGTGGCACAGGTGGTCACGCATGCCGACGGTGTTGCGAATGCGGCCGGATCGAAATACAGCGCGGCGCCGACGCTTTCTGCCCTCAACAGGGCCGCCAAGGACGGGGCGAAGAAAATCGGTGTGGTGGCGACCCCCTGCCAGGCGATGGCCGCCGCGAAGATGAAGGCGACGGACGGAGTGGACCGAAACCCGGGAGATCATATCTCGTTCGTCGTGGGTTTGTTCTGCACCTGGGCGCTGGATTATGAGAAGCTCTTCGATTACCTGAGCGAGCGACTGGATATCTCCACCATCACCGGGTTTGACATTCCGCCCCCGCCGGCGGAGGTGTTCGAGGTGTATACCACCGGCGGCACGCAGTCATTTCCCCTCTCTGAGATTCGTCCGATGGTCAAGAACTCCTGTGATGAGTGTCTTGATATGACCGCCGAATTCGCCGACGTATCCGTGGGCATGCTGGAGGGAGATCCGTCGTACAACACCCTCATCGTCCGCACCCAGCGGGGCTATGACGTGGTAAATCAGGCTGCCGAGAAGGGCGTTCTCATCCTGGATGAGATGCCCGAAAAGACCCTGGAGCATCTCACGGGCGCCGCGATGAATAAGAAAAAACGGGCGCTTCAGAGAATACACGAGCGCTGCAAGGACACGGATTCTGAGTGGGGGTATATCAATGCCCCGAAAGATGTCATTGAAAAGATCATGGGATAGGTAGAGTTATGTCTTATCTGAGCAAAGACGCCCCCGGTGAAGTTCACCTGCTGATGGGCAATGAAGCGATCGTACGGGGCGCCATAGAGGCCGGTGTCGCGTTCGCCTCGGCATATCCGGGCAATCCCTCATCTGAAATAATTACGGAATTGGGTAAGCTTTCCGGTGAGCTGGGAATATACGTTGAATGGTCCACGAACGAGAAAGTCGCCATAGAGGCGGCGGCCGGCGCGTCATACGCGGGGCTTCGGTCCCTGTGCGCCATGAAGCAGAACGGCATCAACGTCGCGTCGGACTTTTTGAGCAACGCCGTTTTGACCGGCGTCGGCCCCGGCGGCCTGGTGCTGATCGTCGCCGACGACCCGGGGGGTATCTCTTCTTCCAACGAGGAGGATTCGAGATATTTCTCCCGACTGCTGGAGATACCGCTCCTTGAGCCCGCGGGATTCCAGGAGGCGAAGGACATGACGAAGTTCGCCTTCGAGCTGTCCGAGGAGATGGGACTGATCGTCATGGTCAGGAGCGTGACCCGGGTCTCCCACGGCCGGTCGAACGTGGTGTACGATACCATACAACAGGGAAACAAGACCGCTCATTTCGACACAAACAGAAGCATCATGGCCTTCCCTGTGGGCTATACGCACACGCTCCTTCACAACAAGCTCGATACCATCAAGGAAAAATTCGAGGAGTCGGATTTCAACACGTACGAGGGGCCTAAAAAGCCGGAGCTGCTCATGATCACCTGCGGTGCGGCACACCTCTACGCCAGGGAGGCGGTCGATCTTCTGGGCCTGGAAAAAAAAGTGGGGATCTTGAAGGTAGCGACCACCTATCCGTTTCCGGACGAGTTGATCGCCCGGCATATGAAAAATACCGAGAAGGTGATGGTGACAGAGGAGATCATCCCCTTTCTGGAATCGGCCGTTAAGGAGGCCTATGCCACCCACGCGGGAGATATCGGGAACGTCGTATTTTTTGGGAAGACCACCGGCACCCTCCCACGGGAAAACGAATTGAATCCGGATATCGTCACAAACGCCCTGGCCCAGGTCATGGGGATGGAGTACACACCTACCGATCCCGGCTACATGGCGGAGGTGGTGTCGAAGTCGCTGACACACGCACCGTATCGCTCCCTGACGTTTTGCGCCGGGTGCCCCCACCGGGCCTCATACTGGGACATCAAGCGTGCCCTGAAGCTGGACGGTCGGGACGGATTCCTGGTGGGGGATATTGGGTGCTATACCATCGGCCTGGGCCCCCAGGGATACGGCATCCTCAGGTCCGTTCACGCCATGGGATCCGGATCGGGCCTGGCCACGGGCCTGGGGCAGTTGAATAAATTCGGTATGGACCAGCCGGTGCTGGCGGTCTGCGGCGACTCTACCTTCTTTCACTCTGTTGTGCCGTCACTGGTGAACGCGGCGCACCAGAAATCCAATTTTACCATGGTGGTGCTCGACAACAGCGCCACCGCCATGACCGGCGCCCAGCCCCATTCGGGCTCGAAGACAGACGCCATGGGACGGATCGGCGACGACGTCGAGGCCCTGAGCATCGAGAAGATCTGCGAATCCCTGGGCGCCAAGGTGAGAATCCTCGATCCCTTCGACGTACCGGGGACCACTCAGGCCGTCTACGAGACCATTCAGGATGAGGACGGCATCAAGGTGCTGATCATGAGGCAGGAGTGCTGTCTCTATCGGCTCAAGCAGGACGACCAGCGGTTTACCGTCCGGGTCGACGAGGAAAAATGCCTGGGTGATGAATGCGGCTGCAACCGTCTCTGCACCAGGGTGTTCAAGTGTCCCGGTATCTTTTGGGATCGGGAACACAAGGTCGCGCGCATCGATGAGGTCATCTGCACCGGGTGCGGCGTATGCGCCGATATCTGTCCCGAAGGCGCCATCACGAAGGAGGCCATCCATGAAGCTTGAGAAAGACCCCCTCAATATCATCATCGCCGGCGTCGGTGGCCAGGGAAATATCATGGCGTCGCTCCTGTTGGGACGGCTTCTGGTGGCCAAGGGTTATCAGGTGATCATCGGCGAGACCTACGGGGCCTCCCAGCGGGGAGGGTCGGTGATGAGCCACATACGGGTGACAAATAAGGGGGAGGTCTCCCCGATCATCCCAAAAGGGAAAGCCGATTTCATCATTGCCCTGGAGCCCGCCGAGGCACTGCGGGTGATGAGCGAATACGGCAACCCTGATGTGAGGGTCATCTCCAACACCCGGCCCATCTATCCGGTGGACGTGATCACCGGCGCCCTGGAATATCCGGACATTGATGATTTGAAGGAAATTATCGAGAAGAACTCAAAAGAGGCGAAATTCATCGACGCCACCGAGATGGCCCTGAAGGTGAAAACACCGATCCTGGCGAACATCATCATGCTGGGAGCGTTTTCTGCGTGGCATGCGTTACCGCTGGAGTATAGCGATTTCGAGGAGGCCATCAGAGAACAGGTTCCCGAAAAGCATTTGGTAAAGAACATCGAGGCCTTCAAGGAGGGCGTCAAGGCGGTTGCCGCCCATTAGACCGAGGCTGCAAGAGCACCGATCTACATGATCCATGAATTCAATTATCCCTCACCGGTATCTCACACCCGGAAGTGATGATGTATGTAGAGTTGTGTTTCACTCGCCGATTATCTTGACGAGTACACGCTTTCTTCTCCTGCCGTCGAATTCTCCGTAGAATATCTGTTCCCACGGCCCGAAATCGAGATCGCCGTCTGTAATGGCCACGACGGCCTCACGCCCCATGATCTGACGCTTCATGTGGCCGTCGGCGTTGTCCTCGCCCACGTTGTGGCGATATGCCGACACCGGCTCGTGGGGGGCGAGCCGCTCGAGCCAGTCGTCGAAATCCTGATGCAGACCCGACTCATCGTCGTTGACGAAGACCGAGGCGGTAATATGCATGGCGTTCACCAGCACCAAACCTTCGGTAACGCCGCTTTCTGTGATGCACTCCCTTACCTGACCGGTGATGTTGATATATGCCCGGCGGGTGGGGATATCAAACCATAATTCCTTGCGGTAGCTCTTCATGTCATGTCCCCTCTCAGATCCGTACATGAAAGTATTTGTTGATATAAAAACTACTAATACGATAGTACTTTACACCTTGTATCATATCCTGTATTGTGATTCAAAAGATAAAAACGTCAAGATGTAAAGCTAAAAACACGCGTTCCTCATTCTAATTAGATTAAAAAAACTTCTATTCTTTACAATACGTTTATAAAGACATGATATTTGTCGACCTTCTGGTGAGTACTGTAACCTGCGGTCGGTTACAGTAAAGGATTGTATACAAAGATAGGTGAGTAAACCATGCCCATTCATATTTACATTGTCGACGACGAACCGGACATTCTGGAACTGGTGACAGTACATCTCGAGCAGAACGGGTTTGTGGCCAAGGGTTTTTTAAACTCCCGGGAATTTTACCAGGCTATCGAAAAAAGCAAACCGGATCTCCTGATTCTCGACCTCATGCTTCCCGATGAAGATGGACTTGAGATCTGTAAGAATGTCAAGCAGAAAGATGGGATGAGTCATATTCCGATTATCATCCTGAGCGCCAAAGGCGAGGAGTCTGACAAGGTGGTCGGCCTTGAGCTGGGGGCCGACGACTATGTCACCAAACCATTCTCACCCCGGGAGCTCATCGCCAGGGTCAAGGCGGTGCTCCGGCGTCAGGGCGAGAAGACCGAATCGAAGCGCCTCTTTATGGGCGATGATGTGACCATAGACCTGAAACGCTATGAAGTCACCATTGGTGACGAGAAAGTAAACCTCACACCCACGGAATTCAAGCTCCTGAGCCTGATGTCTGCGAAGAAAGGGATGGTTTTTTCCAGGGAGCAGATTCTCGATTACCTGTGGGGATCGGAAAAGGCCGTTATCGATCGTACCGTTGATATGCACGTAAAAAATCTGAGAAAGAAGCTCGGCGACAGTGCGAGATACATAAAGAATGTCAGAGGAATAGGGTACAAAATCGAGGAATGAAACGTCCGCTCTTTTTCAGGATATTCTTAAGCTTTTTTTTCATTGCATTTGCGCTTTCATCACTGATACTGCTTTTTTCCTTTCACTCCATCAGAACCCACTACATCGATACCCTCAAGCAGGACCTCGAAGATATTGGGTATACCCTCAGCCTGACCATAGCGCCGATGCTGGCTGATGGACGCACCGATGACATTCGCACGGTCCTGAACACCCTCGGAAGAGAAACAGACAAACGCATAACCGCCATCACCCCTGACGGGATCGTCATCGCTGACTCCGAGAACGATCCGGCGACTATGGATAATCACGGCTCTCGGCCGGAAGTAATCATGGCGCTCCTCGGAGAAACGGGGATATCCCTCAGGTTCAGCGACACAGAAAAAGAGCAGATGCTGTATGTGGCGATTCCCCTGGAGGGTGAGACGAATGTCATCGGGGTGCTCAGGGTCAGTATGTATCTGATAGATATAAAGACATTACTCACGGCGCTCCAGGGGAAGCTGACACTTGGAGCAGCTATATTGATATGTATCGCCCTTTTGAGCACATTGCTTGTTTCACGTACTCTTTCCGGCCCTGTTCGCGAATTGAGCGAGGCGACCACGAGGGTTGCAGCGGGCAATTTCGACATCCGGGTATTTCCGAAGAGCACAGACGAGCTCCAGACCCTTGCCGTAAACTTCAACAACATGACAGAGCGTCTCAGTATGCTTTTCAAGCAGCTTTCCGCCCAGAGGGAAGAGCTCTATAGCATCGTATCTTCGACGCAGGATGGCCTGCTCTTGTTGGACACGAAGGGGAGGATAGATCTCTGCAATCAAAACCTCACGGAGATATTCGATTGTAGATGCGACACGGGCAGGTATTTCTGGGAGGAAATAAGAGAGCCGCTGGTGGGTGAGCTCTTTCGAACCGTCAAGAAGACAAAAAAAACAGTGGTGCAGGAGTCGCGCCTGAAGGATGGATACTTCCGCGTGAGAGCCCAGCATCTGGAATACGGCGACAAGGTTTTGATCAGCCTGTATGATATCTCCGACCTGAAGCGCCTGGATATGGTCAAACAGGATTTCGTGTCGAATGTTTCTCATGAGTTGCGAACACCGTTGACGGCGATACAGGGTTTCTTTGAGATTATCGAAGACCTTCCCGATGAAAAAAGAAAACGCTACCTTGAGATAATCGGAAGGAACATCGATCGAATGATCAATCTTGTTTCCGATCTCTCCTTTTTGACGGAAATGGAAGACCGGGAAGGGGAGTTGGAGGTCTCAAATATTAGTTTTCTCGATCTCGTCGAGGGGGTCTTCCAGATATTCGAAACCACTGCACAGGAAAAAAATGTCAGGCTGATATCGGACATCAAACAGCCGGAGAAACATGTCAGGGCGGATGCCTTCAAAATCGAACAGCTTCTCATCAATCTGATCGACAACTCGTTGAAGTATACCAACCAGGGCGAGGTCTGTATTCATTCCCACTGGGAAAACGGCTCGCTTGTACTGGATATCTCCGACACCGGCATCGGCATACCGAAAGAAGACCTGCCCAGGATTTTTGAGCGTTTCTATCGAGTGGACAAATCGAGATCCCGGGATCTCGGCGGCACCGGCCTGGGACTCACCATCGTTAGAAACATCGTTTTGATGCATAACGGCACAATTACCGTCACAAGCAAACAAAACGAGGGAACGCGCTTTACTATCACCATACCCCAACAATAACACCACCCTATCCATTTTTTGCTTTCCACACCTCTCCATTGTGTCAAGATATTGTGATTATTTCTTGACAATCTTTACATTTCCTATATATTTGATATCCTTGAAGGGATGAAAAATGTTGCGACATCTTTCATTCAATACCTGAATTTCGAATATTTTGATTTTCAAGACAGGATACGCGGCCCGTGGATGAAATGGTAAAAACGGTGATTTTCGGCGTCATGGGTGGTCTGGGGCTCTTTTTTCTCGGCATCCGGGCCATGAGTGAGGGTCTCCAGAAATACGCCGGGGACAGGCTCCGCAGCTTTTTGCGGACCATCACCACAAACCGCGTGTTCGGGATGTTTTCCGGCTTGTTTGTCACCGCGGTCATCCAGTCAAGCTCCGCAACCACGGTAATGACCGTGAGCCTCGTCAATGCGGGTTTGATAAACCTGACACAAGCCATCGGCGTGGTTCTTGGCGCCAACATCGGTACCACCATAACCGCACAGATGATCGCATTCCGAATCCAGGATTTTGCCCTGCCGTTGATCGGCATCGGCGCGATCCTAAAAATATTCGGCAGAAAAGAGCGTATTATCTATTTCGGTGAAGCGCTTCTTGGATTCGGGATGCTGTTTTTCGGCCTTGCGACCATGAAGGACGCTTTTTCGTTCCTCAAGGAATCGGAGAGCGTATTCAACTTCTTTGCCAGCTTCGATGGATTCCCCTTTCTTGCGCTTATCGTTGGAACGATATTCACTATGCTGATGCAGAGCTCATCAGCGACGGTCGGCATCACCATGGCCCTGGCCAGCACCGGTTTGATCTCCTTCCCGACGTGCGTGGCGCTGATACTGGGCGATAACATCGGCACCACCATCACTGCGGAAATTGCATCCATCGGGACAAATACGAACGCAAGGCGCACAGCCCGGGCGCATACCATGTTCAACGTCATCGGAGTGACGTATATCTATCTTCTGATGCCCTATTTTATCCAGCTTATCGATTTTATCACGCCGGGCCAGTCCGACTTCGTCATCACCACCGCAAGCGAGGCATCACGATTCGGCATGAATATCGGCGACAAACCCTACATCGCAAGGCACATCGCAAACGCCCATACGTTATTTAATGTGGTCAATAATCTCCTCTTTTTACCACTCATACACATCCTGGCGCGTATCGTCACCTGGATGATACCCGGTGAAGATGAAACCCCAGAATTTCACCTGAAATACCTTGATGTAAAGATCATCGCCACACCGAGCATCGCCATCGGAGAGGCGCGCAATGAAACGATCCACATGGCGAATCTCTCCCTGGCAATGCTCGACGAAAGCATGGCTGCATATTTCGAAAAAAACGTATCAAAACTGGAAAAAGTCAGAAAGCTCGAAACCACCGTGGACATGCTTCAGAGGGAGATTACCGAGTACTGTGTTCGGTTATCCCAGGAATCCATTACCCCAGAGATCTCGAGGGAAATCACGTCCCTCATCAACATGGTGAACAACATCGAGAGAATCGGCGATCATTGTGAAAATATGAGCAAGCTCATAGAGAGAAAACATATCAGTAAGCTCTCATTCTCGGACGAAGCCATGGAAGGCATCCGGGAGATTTACCAGGAATCAAGACAGTTTCTCTCATTCGTCATCGACGCCATGGAGCGAAACGACAAGACCATCAAACATATAGCAGATCAATATGAAAAGCGCATCAACTATCTTGAAGATCAGTTGCGTGATGACCACGTGAGCCGGTTGAACCAAGGGACCTGCATCGTTGATTCGGGATTGATTTTCATCGACCTCCTGACGAATTTCGAAAAAATCGGAGACCACACCTTCAATATTGCCGAGGCGGTTATCGGCATCAAGTAGTGTCACTCCTCTTCTTCCGCTCCTCTTCACATATCCAATCGGACATACATCCGTTGGGTGTGGAGAGGTTTTTTGTGTCTTCGAGCGTCTAAACGATCCCCATATCTCCTGTTTCACACAAAAGTTTACACTAAATCTGATTTACACAATATTTACATTTTCTTTATACCCGCCATACAGACTCCTCCTATCTTTACACACTAATATTGGAAATAGTGTTGTATCTTTTCTTTCACCAACACCGTGAACCTAAAAGGAGGAAACGGAATGAAGAACGCTCTCAGAGTGCTCCTGATCCTCGGACTCGCCCTGGGCCTGGCTGTGCCGGTCCTGGCGGTGGACGAGCTGAGCGGAGCGGGCGCAACCTTCCCCTATCCCCTGTACTCCAAGATGTTTGACGCATACGCATCGGAGACCGGGGTAAAGGTCAATTACCAGGGTATCGGCTCGAGCGGTGGTATCAAGGAACTCACCAACAAGACGGTGGATTTCGGTGGTACCGACGCGTTCATGAGCGATGAGAAGATCGCCGAAACCGGCGCAGACATCGTTCATATCCCCACCTGCCTGGGGGCCGTGGTTTTGACCTACAACCTGGAAGGCAGCCCGGAGCTGAAGATTTCCCAGGACGTGCTGGCCGACATTTTCCTCGGCAAGATCACTTCCTGGAATGACGACGCCATCGCCGCGCTGAACCCCGGCGTGTCCCTGCCCGACATGGACATCGTTGTGGTGCATCGCTCCGACGGCAGCGGCACCACCAATACCTTTACCGTCTTTCTGACCAAGATCAATGATGAATGGGCAGATACGGTCGGCAAGGGTAAAACCGTTGAGTGGCCCACCGGACTGGGAGCCGCCAAGAACAGCGGTGTCGCCGGCATGATCAAGCAGACCCCCGGCGCCATCGGCTATGTCGAGCTGGCGTACGCCACAGAGAACGGCATGCCCGTTGCCCTGATCGAGAACAGCAGCGGCAACTTCATCAAGCCGGATCTCATGTCCACCAGCCTCTCCGCTGAAGGTGACATCCCCGAGGATACCCGCGTGTACCTCGCTGATACCTCCGCCGCCGAAGGCTATCCGATCACTACCTTCACCTGGAT
>Ga0180432_10007181_pt1 | contig 14230 bp, 9 predicted proteins | sample SS_ome_10_FD_132414 | JGI IMG/M metagenome (GOLD analysis project Ga0180432, IMG submission 132414) | Hypersaline lake sediment archaeal communities from the Salton Sea, California, USA - SS_1_MS_2 metaG | ecosystem: Environmental > Aquatic > Non-marine Saline and Alkaline > Hypersaline >... | reverse complement strand
GGCTCATCGACACCGCCGGGATGCGGGAAAGCCATGACGAGCTCGAACGCCACGGAGTGGCCCGCACCCGCCGCCATCTTGCAGAAGCCGGCCTCATCCTCGAAGTGGCCGACGTGAGCAAGCCGCCCGGGCGCCTCCTGTCACGTGCCGAGCGTGAAAACAGGCACTGGATATTGGTGCTGAACAAAGCGGACCTTGGGGAACATCGCGGGTGGGAGGGGGTTGCGGGGGTCCGGTTGTCCTGTCGCGAGCGGGCCGGATTGTCGGAGCTGACCGCTGCGATCCGCGACGAGCTGGCGTTTGGGGAGGGGGATTGGGGACAGGAGGCGGTGGCGGTCAACGCCCGGCATCAGAATTGTCTCCGGCGGGCGCGCGAGGGTGTCGAGGCCGGACGAAGGCAACTCGAGGGCGGGGCGAGCCCGGAATTCGCGGCGGTGGATCTCCGCCTCGCCCTCGAGGCGGTGGGAGAGATCGCCGGACGGGTCGAGACCGAGGAACTGCTGGGCGAGATCTTCGGGAGGTTTTGCATCGGCAAGTAGGCGCTTTTCCGGTAGGGTTGACCGGTGCCGGGTGAATCGGGCTGACGAGGGTTGCGGATCTGCTTCGATGTGCGTTGTTGCCCTGTTTCCCACGCTCACGCGAGGGATCGTCGGCCCCCTGAATTCCAGCAGCATGATCAGACGACCCCATCTTCTTGCCTTGGCCGCCGCGACGCTCGGATGGGCTGCGATGGGCGAGGAGCGGCCCGAAAGGGGGCCGCTGCGTGGGGCCGTGATCGGTGAAGCCGCCGTCGAGAAGGCCGAAACGCCGGTGCCGGCCGCCCGGGCGGCGATGGCGCGGGATCTCGTGGAACAACTCGCGGCTGATCGCTATCGTGATCGGGAGGCGGCCACGAACGCACTTTGGGAGCTTGGGGAGGAGGCCCTCGGGGCGCTCGAAGAAGGCACCGCCAGCCCCGACCCGGAAGTGGCCCACCGCGCCAACCTGTTGCTGCAGCGGATTCGGACCGGCATTACCCCGGGCACCCCGGAGGCGGTTGTCGATCTTGTGCAGCGGTATTTTCGCAGCGGCGTGGAAGGCAAGGAGGACGTCTTCCAGGAGCTCAACGAGCAGAATGCGTATCGTCAGATGCTGCGGCTTTACCGGTTCGAGAAGGACCCCGAGGCGCGGGAGGCCTGCAGCGAGATCCTCGACAAGGCGATTCTGCCGGCCGTGCTCGGAGAGTTGGTGGCGGGCCGCAGGGAAGAGGCTTGGGAACTGCTGCAACTGACGCCGTTCGACGACGAGAACTGCCGCCGGCGCGCGGCTTTCATGCGCGTGCAGGGTGAACTCGACAACGGCATGGCGCCCGCCAACGATGAGCGCCTTTTCGCCGCGGAGGGAAATCTGTTTCCGGGGGCCGGCGAGAAGGAGGCCGCCACCATGCGGTTGGCGCTGCTCAGGGCCGCCGGCCGGACCGGGCCCGCCCGGGAGCTGGCCGAGCAACTGGGCCGCGACGATCTCGTGGCCTCCCTTGCGCTCTTCGAAGGGGATCCGGCACCCTATCTCACGTGGTTCGCAGGGCAACAGGGACGCACGCCGGTCCTGCGGCTCCACGCCGGGATCGCCCTCAAGCGCTGGCAGGGCGACGAAGAGGGCGCCGCAAGGGACGCCCTGACCCTTGCCGAACTGGCCCGCGACGGCGGCGAGGAAGAGCGCGAAGCGCTTTTGTCGCTCATGTTGAACGGCTACTTCGAGCACGCCCTTCCCGTCATCGAGCGCGATTATCCCGAAGCCGCCTTCAGCTACTTCGAAATGACCGAGCAACCCGCCCGGGCTCTGGCGGCGATCGATTACGCCGGAACCGCCGGGGAACAACGGGCGTGGCGCGAGGAGCGCTTCGCCGGCTTGCGCGAAGAGTGGGAGGCGGCGGATCGCATGCGCTACGACCTCCTGACCCTCGCCGCCTTCCTGCACGCCCGTGGAGAGGAGGACGAGGCGCTGGAAATCATGGAGGAACTGGCGGCGATCGCCCGGGAGGACGGAGAAGAGCGGTGGAGGGAATTCCTCGGCCAGCTTCAGGACATGGGCGGGAGCCTCCACGAACTGGCGTTCCGGGCGGCTTCCGCGCAACTCGGTGAGGAAGCCGGCGAGAAGGATGCGAAAGTCCTCCTTGCGTTGCTCTTCGGCGAGGATGACGCGGCGCGGCGGCTCTGGAGGCTGCTTGAGGGAGCCTCCGCCGGGAGGCCCGCCCAGCGCCTCCTTCTCCTCGGAGCAATTTACGGCGTGGTCCACATGCCGCCCGAGCAGCTCGATCCGGTTCTGGAGGCGCTCGCCGAGCGGGCCGCTGCGGCGGACGCCGACGACCGCGTCAAGCATTTCACGGCCCTCCTCGAAGCCGCCGAGACGCGGGACGATGCCGGCACCGTGATTTCGCTGCTTGAGGAACTGAACCGCCTCGACGAAGCCACCATCTGGAGCGCCAAGCTCGCGGCGTACTCTTCTCATCTTGCGGAGTGGGAGAAGGCTGCCGCGGCCTTTGGATCCGTCACGGAGGCCGAGCCCACCAACCTTCGCTTTCTCGCCCTGCAGGCCGGGGCGCTCCTTCGGGCCGGGCGCCCTGCCGAGGCCGGCGACATCCTCGAGCGGATCGAACTCTTCAGTCTCGATGAAGCGATGCGTCTCCGGCAACTGGCCGGCGATCTCGACCGGCAGGGCGCGCTTGCCGAGGCCGAGCATTACTGGAAGCTTCTCCTTGCCACCTGCTCCCCGAACGAGTGGTATTGGCATCCGGCCGCGGAACACTACGCGCGACACGCCAAGCGCGGCAAACGCTGGAGACAGGCCGCCGCCTTCGCGGAGGTCGACGCCATGCAATACATCCGGGGCAGGTCCACCTACCTCAACCCGCTCGTCTTCATCCGGAAACGCTTCGCGGCCGACCTCTACCGCGGCCTTGCCCTCCTCGACGAGGGAAACGAACCCGCCGCCCGGAAGATCTTCCGCAGTTGCTTCGAGTTGCTCAACGGAGACGGCCTCCTGGCCGACGACTATTTCCCCCTCCTCCGCGAGGCCGGCCTGGTCGACGAGCACGACCGCAACTACCGGATCGTGGCGAAGCGCCTCGAAGAGTCGATCAAGGCCTACCCGGACGCGCACAACACCTATAACAGCGCCGCCTGGACGGCCTCCCGCGCCTGCCGCGACCTCGACCGCGCCCATGAGCTCATTCGCGCCGCCCTCGACATGCGCCCCCGCCAGGCCGCCTACCTCGACACCATGGCCGAAGTCTGGTTCGCCAAACGCGACCGCGCCAAGGCCGTCGAGTGGTCCCGCCGCGCCCTCACCCAGTCCTACCACGGCGGCTCCGCCCAGTCCGAAGGCGGCGTCGGCCTGCGCGACCAATACGAGCGCTTCCGGAACGATCCCTTTCCTGTGCCCTGAGGCTGGTCATCCACAATCCGCCGCACGCCAGGCGCCGGTTTGCCCCGGCCGGCATCGCCCGCCTTGCCGCGGCTGTTCCGGGGGTGGCCGGGCTGAAGGTTGCCGGCGGCGACGACGCCTGGTATGCGGAGATGGCGCCCCTGTTCGGGCGGCTCGGCGTGTTTGTTTTCATGACACGCCCGCCGCCTGCCGGCAACCGGGAAGCCGAGGTTTCTTTTGGGAAGCAAACCGCCGGGGAGCCGGAACCTCCCGCGTTTCGGGCGTCGGGCGTTTTTTCTGGCATGACGGGGGGAGCGGGGGAGAATGGCGGGGCGCTCCGGCGCTGCTCTTATGCACATCATTATTGTTGGGGCAGGAGAGATTGGACGTTATCTGGCCACCGAACTCTCCCGGGAGGCGCAGAGCATAGCGGTGATCGAGCGGAGCATGCGGCTGGCGAAGGATCTCGAGCGGGGCATCGACGCGAAGGTGATCTGTGCCGACGGGAGCAGCGTGCATGCCCTTGCGGAGGCGAACATCGGGGAATGCGAGTTGTTTCTGGCGCTGACGAGCGAGAACACGGTGAACCTGATGAGCGCCTCGATGGCGAAGGCGATGGGGGTGGCGACGGTGGTGAGCCGGGTGCATCCGGGACTGCAGCGGGAAGAGTGGCTTTTCGATTTCCGGGGACATTTCGGGATCGACCACATCTTCAGCTCGGAACGTCTCACGGCCATCGAACTGGCGAAGTTCATCCGGAATCCGGAGTCGTTGGTGGTGGAGGAGCTGGCACGGGGGAAGATTGAACTGCAGCAGGTGCGGGTAAGCGGGAAGAGCGACGTGCTCGGGAAGTCGCTGCGGGAGTTGAAGGTGCCGGAGCGGACGCGTCTGGCGGCCGTCACGCGGGACGGCGAGAGCTACGTGCCGGACGCCTCGTCGGTTTTGGAAGCGGGGGACGTAGTGACGATCTTCGGGGAGCCGCGGCGGCTGCGGACGCTGGGGGAGCGGATTCAGGGGAGCCGCGGGCGGCGGGAGGGTTTGCGGGTGGTGATTTTCGGCGGGGGCGAGTACGGGTTCGCGCTGGCACAGATGCTGGAAAGCTGGGACTGCAAGGTGCGCGTCTTTGAAAAGAACCCCGGGATTTGCCGGGAACTCACCGCGCGTCTTGGCGAGACCACCGTCATCAACGCCGATGCCACGGTGGTGGCGGAATTGGAAGAGGAGCAGGTCGGCGAGGCGGACTTCTTCGTGGCAACCGGGGACAGCGACGAGGACAACGTGATGACCTGCCTGCAGGCCCACAACATCGGGGCGAAGAACTGTCTGACCATCATTCATCGCGCCGACTATGCCCGCGCCATCGGGTCGAGCGGCCGGCACTTCGGGGTGGTGGCGGCGGTGAGCCCGCGGGAGGCGACGCGGCGCGACATCGAACGCTATCTGACCACGGAGCCGTTCAACGTCGTGAAGGAGTTCAGCGCGGGTCAGGTGATCGAGACGGACGTGGCACATGGGGCGAAGGCGGCGGGCCGGAAGGTGCGCGAGGCTGGCTGGCCGTCGGGGTGCGTGCTGGTGGGGCTGGTGCGGGGGTTGCGGGCAATCGTCCCCGGACCGGACGACGAACTGGAGCCGGGGGACCGGATCTATGCCATGGTGGCGCCGAAAGTGCGGAAGAAGTTTCTGAAATTGCTCCATTAGGATGGGTTGTGATCAGGGCGTGAAGGCGATGCGGAAGCCCGCGGCGCGTCGCCGGCCGGGTGGAACGTTCCTTGCCGAGGCGCGATGAACTACAAGTTGCTGGCGAAGGTGCTGGGGTCGTTGTTGACGCTGGAAAGCGTTGCGATGGCGCTCTGCGGGCTGTTCGGGCTGGCGGACCCGGTATCGGACCGCGGATCGGCGGTGGCGCCTCTGATGACCGGAGCAGGCATGACCTTCGTGGCGGGGATTCTGCTGATGGCGTTCGGGATCGGGAAGTATGAGCGCATTCCGCGCCGTGAAGGGGTGGTGATCGTGGGACTGGGTTGGCTGTTGTGCGCGGTGTTCGGGGCGACGCCCTTTGTGCTGTCGCAGCCGGGACTGTCGGCCGGGGAGGCCCTGTTCGAAGCGGTGTCCGGGTTCACGACGACGGGTGCGACCGTGATCACGGACTTGGACGAGTGGCCGCGGGGGGTCTTGTTGTGGCGGGCGGTGACGCAGTGGCTGGGCGGTCTGGGGATTCTGGTGCTGTTCGTGGCGATTTTGTCCACTCTGGGCGGCGGGGCGAAATCGCTTTTCCGCAACGAGTCATCGTTTCAGACCGGCGAAGCTTCTTCGGCCCGGATCCGCGACACCGCCCTGACGTTGTGGAAGGTCTACCTTGTGTTGACGGTGGTCTGCCTGCTTGGGTTGCGCTTGCTGGGGATGAGCTGGTTCGATGCGGTGGCGCATGCCACCACCTGCGTGTCGACGGGCGGGTTCAGTCCCCATGATGCGAGCATTGCCCACTTTTCGGGCTGGCGGACGGGGGCGCTGATCGAGCTTTGGCTTCTGTTGTTCATGCTTCTGGCGAGCGTGAGTTTCTTGATTTACGTGGTGGCGATGCAGCGCAGGTGGGACCGGTTGAAACGCGAGGAGGAGGCCAAGTGGTACGGGGGGTTGATCGTTGTGTCGGTCGGGGCGGTGGCGGCGGTGGTTTTTCTGGCGGCGGGGCCGGAGGGCGGGGAAACGGTGCGGGGGGTGGCGTTCACGGTGGTTTCGATCGTCTCGACCACGGGGTATGTGACCGTCGACTACGGCGGTTGGCCGGTGGGGGCTCACTTCGTCTTGCTGGGTCTGATGCTTATCGGCGGCTGTGCCGGATCGACGGCGGGCGGGATGAAGGTGAGCCGCATCATCTTGCTGGTGCGTTCCGCGCATCACGAGATCGTGCGGGCCTTCCGGCCCAACCAGGTGTTCCGGGTGCAGGTGAACGGCAACCCGATCGACGAGACGGCCCGCGCACAGACGGTTCTCTTTGTGGCGCTCTTTGCGCTGATGGCGCTTGGCTCGATGATCGTCATCGCATTTCTCGAGGCCGCCCGGGGGGCGCAGTTCGAGACCATGGTGGCGGCCGTGATGGCGAGCATCGGCAACATCGGACCTGGGCTGGGCGAGGTCGGGCCCACCGGGAACTACGCGGGTCTGCGGCCCGCCACGCACCTCTTCCTCGCCCTTCTGATGGTGCTGGGCCGTCTCGAGCTTTACGCGGTCCTTGTTCTCTTCGTCCCGGCGGCGTGGCGGAAATACTGAATGTCATTGGCAAGGGGATTGATTCGGGGCAATTCGAGGTATCGGCAATGACGAGATTCCGGCCATGCATCGATCTGCACGAGGGGAAGGTGAAGCAGATCGTCGGGGCCTCGCTGCGGGAGAGCGGACCGGGGCCGGTGGAGAACTTTGTGGCGGCGCAGCCGCCGGGGTGGTTTGCGGGGAAGTTCCGGCAGGACCGCCTCGGGGGCGGACACGTGATCATGCTGGGGCCGGGCAACGAGGAGGCGGCGCGGGAAGCGCTGGCCGCGTGGCCCGGCGGGATGCAGGCCGGAGGAGGGATTCATGCCGGCAACGCCGCCGAATGGCTGGACGCCGGGGCGAGTCACGTGATCGTGACCTCGTGGATATTCGATGCCGGAGGCCGGTTCCGGGAGGATCGGCTGGCGGAGATGACGGACCGCGTCGGGGCGGAGCGGATCGTGATCGACCTGAGCTGCCGACGGTCGGGGGGGCGCTGGATGGTGGCGATGAACCGGTGGCAGACGATGACGGAGGAGGAGGTTTCGCCGGCCCTGCTGGATCGTCTGGCGGGGTCCTGCGCGGAATTCCTTGTGCACGCGGCGGACGTCGAGGGGAGATGCGCAGGAGTCGAGCGGGGGCTGGTGGAGTTGCTCGGATCGTGGCACGGGCGTCCCGTGACGTATGCCGGCGGGGTGCGGTCGCTCCGGGACGTGGCGCTGGTTGAAGAACTGAGCGGGGGACGGCTGGACGTGACGGTCGGGAGCGCGCTGGACCTCTTCGGCGGGTCGGGGGTGCGCTACGGGGACCTGGTGAAGTGGAACGCGGCGCGGTGACGGAATGCTGGCGGTCTGGATCATCATTGGAGCGGTGGGCGTGGCGATGCTCGCGGGCTGGCTGCACGGCCGGCGGCGGAGGAGGAGGCGGAGGGCGTTGATGGCGCGCCGCCTCACGGCCGGCGACCGGCAGCGGCTGGCGCGGGAGGTTCCGCTTTATGCCCGGCTTCCGGCGGATCACCGGGAGAAGCTCGAGGGGATCATGCAGGTGTTTCTCGACGAGATGTCGTTCGAGGCCTGCGGGGGGCTGGAGGAGGTCACGGAGCTGATGCGGCAGGTGATCGCGGCGCAGGCGTGCATGCTGTTGCTTGAGAGCGGGTATGAGGATTTCGGGCGGCTGCGGAGCATTCTGGTCTATCCGGACGCCTTCACGGTGCGGGACGACTTCGGGATGGAGGACATGCGTCTCGGCGAGAGCTGGGATACGGGGAGCGTGGTACTTTCGTGGTCGGGGGCGCGGGCCGGGGGCCGGAATCCGGAGGACGGACTCAACCTTGTGCTGCACGAGTTCGCGCATCAGATCGATCAGGCCAACGGGGATGCGGACGGGCTTCCGATTCTCAAGCGCGGGAGCGGGGTCCGGGAGTGGGCGGAGTCGTTCGGCGCCTCCTACGGGGAACTCCGCGAGAGGGTGGAACGGGGAAAGCGGACCGTTCTTGACGATTACGGGGCCTCGAACCCGGCGGAGTTCTTTGCGGTCGCCACCGAGACGTTCTTCGAAAAGCCCCGTCAACTGCGCCGGGAACACCCCCGGGTCTACCGGGAGCTGCGGGAATTCTACGGGCTGGATCCGCTGCAATGGGATTGAGGCTTTGGCCTCACCCATGCTCGTTCCCGGTGGATGGCGCCGTCCCCGGCGCCACCAGGCCGCCGCGATCGTGCGCTTTGCTGACCTTTGGTTCGCTCGCAAGGGCAGTGCAAAAATGGGCCCACGCGGAAAATGGGGTCAGGCAGATCGAATTGACGTTTCGTCACGTGGCACACTTGCCAGTGGATCCCGGAGCTTGATGGAGTCGCCGTCTCCAGCGGCCTTGCGCCGGTAGAGCGATGGTCAATCAACTGCAGGGCCCGAGCCCTGCCTGATGCCAGCCCGTGAGAAGAGCATGCGCGCCTCCCACGGGCTGTGTGAGTGGGGCGGTGGCGTTGGCCCGTTGAGCATGGCCTCCAACGCGCGAGGCCGTTGTGGAGGGGCGGCCGGTGAAGAGGCGGGAGCTTGACGCCCCCAACGGCGTTATGTTGGGCTTTCCCCGCGCTACCCGCACCTCGTATTTGACGGAATTGTCACAAAGCGAGGCTGGCGGGATGGCGGAATCTTCTTCCGAATGGCGGGTAGCTGTGCATTTGAACCCACTATTCTATTGGCGGCGGGGAGAGGACTCCGGGGTTCGGTCACAGGAGGAGATCGAAGGCTTCACGATGCTCGAGCTGTTGGTGGTGATGGTGATTGCGGGGATGTTGTTGGTGGTGGCGGCGGGGGCCTGGGGCTCGGGGGGGGTGGGGGGCGGTCCGCGTGCGGGGCGGGATCAGGTGCTGGGGGTTCTCGGGAGGGCGCGGGCGCAGGCGGTTGCGAGGGGCCGGCCGGTGGCAGTGGTGGCGGCGGACACGGTGCTGGGGAACGAAGCGGCCTACCGGCGGCTCAACTCCCTTGAGGTGGTCAGGTCGGCCGGCGGGGGGTATCGGCCGCGGGACGAGGGCGGGAAGCTGGCGGCGCGCTGGGAGGAGCTGCCGAAGGGGGTGGTTCTGCTCGCGGAGGGGACCGCTGAATGCGGTCCGACGGTATTCGAGGCGGGGGTGCGGATCGAGGGGGTCGGGGATCGCGAGGCGGGGGAGGTCTCCCTGCCGGCGGTGGTGTTCGGGGCGCGCGGTCAGGTATTGGCGCCCGGGCAGGAAGTCTGGTTTCACGTGGCGTCCGGGTTTGTGTCGTCGGAGGGGGCGATCCGAAGGACGGGCGGCGGGGAGGCGAGGCATGAACGGATCCGATTGAGCCGCGCGACGGGGAGGGCGCGGGTTTTGGCAGGGCGATGAAGGCGGGCGAGAGAGGGCGGGATGCGGGGCGGTTGCGGGGCCGGGGCGGTTTGACGCTGATGGAGACCGTGCTGGCGGTGGCGGTGGTGGGGTTGGCGGTGCCGGTGATGTTGGCGGCGATGGGGGCTTCGCTCGCGGAGAGCAGGGCGGCGGAGGAAGACACGCGGGCGGCGATGATGGCGCGGGCCGTATTCGACGAGGTGGCTTTGCTGTGGAGCGCCGGGGAAGGGGTGTTCCTGACGGGCGGGGCGTCGTGGCCGGAATTTGGTGAACGGACGCTTCTCTTCGATCGGAAGGGCGGCTTTGTGCGCGAGTTGCCGGAGGGGAGCGACGGGGCGGAGGCGGTCGCGGAAGAGGGCGTCCGATTCGTGGTGCGGTTGCGGGGGGACCGGCAGGTGGGAGGAGAAGGGGTGCAGGCCCGGGAGCTTTCGCGGGTGACGGTGGCGGTCGAGGCGCCGGCGGGTGCGCCGGCAAAGGCGCGGCGCCGGTATCGGTTTGTGAAGTTGGCGGCGCGTGGAGGGAGGGGGGCGTGAGTGTCGGGAGTTGGGAGTTAGGAGTTAGGAGTTAGGAGTTAGGAGTTAGGGGTTAGGGGTTAGGAGTTAGGAGTTAGGAGTTAGGAGTGTCGGAAAAATGAGTCAAGTTGCAGAGTTCAGGGGTGGGGATGTGCGGGGAGAGCCATGGGGAGGGAGTTCGGTATTGCGCGTATTTCGAATCGCGCATGGCGGATCGCTTTCGCGCGGTGTGAGGGGCCTTCCCGCCGGGAAGGCCGGCGCGTCGCGCGGCCTTCCGGGTTGGCGTTTGGCGGGCGGCTTCACGTTGGCGGAGCTTGTTACGGCGCTTGCGGTAACTTCGGTGGCGGTGACGGTTCTGCTGGGGGTGATGCGGGAGGGGAGCGAGGGGTACGGGCGGGTGAGGGACGGGGCGGCGGGGCGCGTCGAGGCGCGGGCGGCGCTTCATTTGGCGGCGGAGGACGCCTCGACGCTGGTTCCGGCGTTGCCGGTGACGGTTGCCGGGGGCGGGAGGGGATGGGACTTCGCGGGCGGGCGGTTCGAGAGCTGGGCGGAGGAAGGAGCGGCCGGGGCGACCGCCGAACCGGACCGCCTCGGGTTCTACCTGGCGCTCTCTACTGAGGATCAGGGGCGGGGGAAGGGCGGGGAGAATCGCGGCGACATCTGTCATGTGACGTATTTCACGGCCGTGACGCCGGACGACCCGGACGACCCGGAGGGGGCGCGGTCGCGGAAGCTCCATCGATTGCTGAGGGCGAGCGGCGCCACCCTCGAGGCCCGGCGGGAGGGACGGGCGATGGGCCGGGCGCCGGACCCGGCGCAGGCCGAGGCCGTGGCCTGCAACGTGGCGAAGTTCGAGGTCGACTTGCTGGTCGAACGACGGCGGCAGACCGACGATGGGCGTAGTAGAACCGAGGCGCTCCGCTGGGACCCGGCGCGGTTTGCAGGCCTCGACGCGGGGCGGCGGGAGGAGGGGGCGGACGACGGCCCGGCAGGGGAAACGGTGTGGCCGCGGGCGGCGGTCCTGCGCCTGTGGGTGGCCGGCGGGCGGGCCGCGAGGATGCTTGCGCGGGAAGGATGGGAGGACGGCGAGCCGGGCGGGGAACTCCCGGCGGAGGAAGAACTCGAACCGTTCTCGATGCGCGTTCCGCTTGTGAGACCCTGACAGAACACGTCATGCTTGGGGGTGGCAAGGAAGGTTTTGTGTCGCGGGGATTCGCCCTGCCGGTCACGATTCTGTTGATGGGGGCGCTGGCGGTCCTGTTGGCCGGGATGCTGACGGTGGCGCGGCTCGAGCGCCAGACGGCGCGGGCCTACTCGGATGCCTATCGGGCGGAATTGGCGCTCGAATCGGGAATCGAGGCGGCGCGGGCGGTGCTGGGAGGCGCGGGAGGAAGCGACGACTTCGTGGTGCTGGAGGCGAGGGACGAGCGGGGGGCGCGTTACACGTTCATTGCGGAGCACACGGGGGGCGAGGCGGGGGCGTGGGAGGTGACACCGCTGTTCAGCGGGGCGGCGGAGGCCGCTGCCATGAGGGGTTCGCTGGAGCTGCCGCCGCCGGCGCTGGGGGGCGGGGTGGAGGAGGCGGTCGAGGCGGACCTTGGGCCGGATTGGGAACCGCACCCGAGGGTGGGGTGGGTTCCGTTGCGGGCGGAGGATCCCGCCACGGGGTCCGAAGAGGAGATCGGGAGGTATTGTTTCTGGGCGGAGGACTTGGCGGGATATGTGGACGCGGAAATAGCGGGAGCACGGCCGAGGGGGGACGGGGTCGATCCGCGCGAACTGCAGATGGCGACCCTCCTTGATGCGACGGCGGAAACGAGGGACGATCTGGACGGGGCGCGGCGCGAGCAATATGACCGGCTGGACGGGAATCGCGAGCATCTCGAATCGTTGGGGACGGTCCTGCAGCTCCTTGGAGGAGACGGGCCCGAGTCACTGATGCGAAACATCGCGGTGGGGATGCGGGAGGACCTCGAACACCAGGTCATTCCGCGGGGAATGGGATTCGCGGCGGAAGCGGAAGGGGTCTCGCGGGCCGGAGGGGAGCTTGGCGGGAAGGTGACGCGGGCGTTGAACGAATATGTGGCCGAAGGCGATGTGGAGGGGTTGGCGGCGTTCCTTGCGGCGGCCTATCCGCGGTTCGGGGACCGGAAGGGGAGCCTCGGAGAGCCCCATGATTACTTCAAGACGATCGCGGCGGGGATCATCGACTATGCGGACGCCGACGGGCAGGTGTCGGTCGAGGCGGGGAAGCCGGAGCTTCCGCTGCCGCAAGGGCCGGGGGACGTGGCGCCGTGGCCGGAGCAGGCCGGGCAATGGCCGAGTTACCGGGGCATGGAAGGGGTTCCCTTTGTGAACCTCGTGTTCGATGAATACCACTTCAAGGGGGAGACGGGGGAGGCGGGCATCTTCGAGGTGAACACGTGGGTGGAGTTCTGGAACCTTTCGGACCGGAGGATCAGGGGCTCGCTGCGGATCAGGTATTGGAACCGGAACGTCGTGACCTACAACGGGCCGCATCGGGTTGCGGAGCATTACGGTGATCCGCAGGTCTTCCTGTTAGAGGACTTTTCGATGACGCCGAACGGGTTCGAGGTGGTGGAACTCTCGGACTACCGCCTCCATGGTGCGGCGCGGGAATGGAGGATCCCGCTGGGGGGATTCCATTCGGGTTTGGCGAAGTATCCCGGGAACAGCCGGCCGGGAAACAGTTGGATCGTCGAATGGAAGGACGAAGGGAGCGCGGAGTTCGTCCTGGCCGACGCCTCGGGGTTCGTGAAGAAGAACTCCCACGCCAACAAGGGCGCGCAGCGGCAGAGCCACTACAAATTCTTCGGCGTCGGCGAGAGGAAATGGAAGGGGAATGCGATTCCGTTCTACCCGGACTCCGGCGAGCATGGAGACCCGCGGGGATCGCTCTACAACCGGCGGCAGTGGTCGAGCTTGAACTATGCGGAGAGGTCGTCGTGGCAGGGCGCCAATACGGCGGGCTTCGGGACGGTGGACCCGATGGACTGGCCGGACGCGGGGCACTCGACGCGGGAGGCCGGCATCCTTGGCGGCAAGCCGGGCTCGGACCACCGGCGGCCCGACTCCGTCCCGCGGCCGCCCGCCATGCCGGACCTCGCGCCGATGCACATCTCGAACCGCGGGCGGTACGATTCGTTGGCGGAGCTGGGTCACGTCTTTGATCCGGCGCAATGGCGGGACGTGCGCCATTCGGGCTCGGGCGTGGCGCGGTACGGGGGAGGAGGATTCACGCTGCGCGTCGGCTACCCCGAGTTCGCGGTGTTTGGCGATGCGGGGGAGGTGAAGGCGCCCGCGGCGCGGTTGCTGGACCTCCTTGTTCTCGACGCGGCGGGCGGGGCGCGCGGGACGCGGGGGCTGGTGAACCTGAACACGGCGCGGCGGGATGTCCTGCGGGCGTTGTGTGCGGGGGTGCGATTGACGGCGGATCCCGGGCGCAGGCCGGAGGGGGCCATGCGGGCGCCGTTCGCGGAGCAGACCGGCGACTTGTTCGCGGAGGCGGTCGAGCGATCGCGGCCGTTTCGCTCGCGGTCGGAGCTGGGGGAGATCCGGACCGCCGATGGCAGGGCGTTTTTCGGGGACCTGGCGCAGTGGAGGGACGGTTCCGGACCGGAGGCGACGGATGACGAGGGCCGGGAGGAACTGTTTCGCAGGATCCATGAGTTGACCACCACACGCAGTCGCAACTTCCGGGTCTGGGTGGTGGGGCAAGTCAGGGCGCGGGACGGGTCGGTCGAGGCGACCCGGGCGAAGGTTTGTCATTTGTTCCTGCGGCCGGAGCGGGAGGCGGGCAGAGGCTCCCGGATCGTGGATGGTTCGGTGGCCGACCCGGTGGTGGTTTTTGAAAAGAGAGGAACAGTCCGATGAGAGGCATTGCGATCAGGGCGATTCTGTGGCTGGTTTGGAGCGGACTGGCGGCGGCGCCGGGCGGGCTCGTTGCGCAAGGCGGGGTCGATCCGTCGAAGGTGGGGTACTTCAACTTCGTGGTGGCGATTCGCTCGAAAGGGAAGACCCGCATCGAGGTCGAGGGGCGCACGGTGGGGCGGGACGGGTTGCGGAGCGGCGAAGAGTCGGGTCCCCTTGGTCTGTTGGCGGGGAGGTACGACATCGTGGTGGAGAACGACGACTGTCGGCCGCTGCGGCGCAAGCTGACGGTGGAGGCGGGGCAGTCGGTCGTCTATG
>Ga0180432_10007180_pt1 | contig 14232 bp, 10 predicted proteins | sample SS_ome_10_FD_132414 | JGI IMG/M metagenome (GOLD analysis project Ga0180432, IMG submission 132414) | Hypersaline lake sediment archaeal communities from the Salton Sea, California, USA - SS_1_MS_2 metaG | ecosystem: Environmental > Aquatic > Non-marine Saline and Alkaline > Hypersaline >... | reverse complement strand
GGTGGGGGGCCGCCGGGAGATCATGGAATCCCTGGCCCCGATGGGGGAGGTCTACCAGGCGGGGACCCTGTCCGGAAACCCGGTGGCGGTGGCCGCGGGTCTGGCGACGCTGTCGGTCCTCAAGGAGCCGGGCCTCTTTTCCGGTATTGTTGAAAAGACCGAGCGCCTGGTCCGGGGTATCCTCGCCGCGGCTCAGGATAGCGGTGTGCCGATGTGGGGGGCCCAGGTCGGCACCATGGCATGCCTCTTTTTCACCGGGGAGCCGGTTCGGAACTTCGCCGACGCCAAGGGGGCGGACATCGAGCGGTTCAAGAGATATTTCCACGCCATGCTGAAGGGGGATGGTACCATCGGACACTACCTTGCGCCATCGGCCTTCGAGGCGCTGTTCGTCTCCGCCGCCCACACCGACGAGGACATCGACCTGACCATCCGGGCTGCGGCCGAGAGTCTGGGGGCGGTATAGACGTCTTCATCCCAACGGCGTCCGTCCACCATCGCCTGTTTCATTTGTCTTTTGGAAACTCCCTGACCACCACCGACGCCTCGGTGTCGAAGGGGTTCAGGCGCACCGCCAGGGAAAAGAGGTAGGGGTAGTTTTTTTTCAGGTGCCGCATGTAGACCACCCACTCCTTGAGCAGCAGAAGATACGCCCGCTTGATGTCCAGCGTCAGGTGGGCGAGGTCGCTCTTGGGAAGGGTGGAAAAATCCTCCCGGAAGTAGAGCTCCTCCTGGAGGTGCGACACCGCCCAGAGGAGGTCGGTGAACGTCTCGTGCTCCAGCAGGTTCGGATTTTCCAAAAGCCGCACCAGAAACTCCCTTTTGCCCAGCAGAAACACCTTGAGATCCGGCAGGTTGCACTTGCCGATCTCCACGTCCGGGTAGTACGTCTCCAGCATCTCCTTCGCCCGGGCCACCTTGGGGTCCGACCAGTCGTGCCCGGTGAGAATCTCCTCCCGGATGGTATCGATGCTCAGGTCGACGGCCGAAACGGTCTGTATCAGGGTGATGCCCATCTCGCTGAAAAAGGCGCCGATGACCATGTTGAGCTTGGTCATCAGGGCGTCCCGCTCCCTCATCTCAAGCATCCGGTGGATGATGAGGGTGACCACCAGGACCTCGATGGGCATGACGGCGATATCGCCCAGCATGTAGATGAAGATGTGATGCGCGTCTCGAAACACGAGGAAGTGAAGGGCATAGAGGGCGCACGACGCCAGTATCAGCGAAGTGATGAGTATTATCTGAAATCGATCCAGCCTGAGAGGGGCGGCCGGGGTGATGATTTTCTTTCGTATCATCTGTAGACTCCTCTTTCTTCCCACGAAGCGTCGATATGGGGGGCGAACCGGGCGATGAATCTCCTGGGGTTCTCCCGGGTGATCATATTCAGGAGGTCGTCGTCGAGGCCGAACGAGAAAAGGTCGTCGTGGATCTCCCGGAGGCCGCCGATCCCCGCCGGGTGGTCGGAGCCGAAGAGCGTCCTGTCTGCGAATCGGGAGAGGAGCTCACGAAACCGGCCCGACAGCTCCTCCGTATACCGTCTCCCGTCCTCATCCCGCGCCGCATCCCGGAACATTTTCAGGGCCCCGAAGACGTTCGTGGCGTCGAGATAGACGCCGGGGTATTTATCCATGATTGTTTCCGCGTCCCGAAAGTTCGGGAAGAACACATGGGAGAGGACCAGCGGCAGGTCGGGATGACGCCTGAGGATCGCTGCGATGCGGTCCGCCGGGAGCTTCTTCCCGTAGAAATCGTCAAACCCGGTGTGGATAAACACCGGCCTCTGGTATTCCTCCATCATCCCGTAGACCAACAACATGCGGTCGTCGGCGGGGTCGAAATCCTGGATGAACGGGTGAAACTTGAGGCCGACGAACCGGAACGACTCAATGAGCCGCGTCATCACCTTCTTCTTGTCCGGCGTCTCCACGTGGAGAGACCCGAAGGGGGCCGCCTCCGGCATCCTCACCGACAGCTCCCGGCAGAACTCGTTGAGGGAATCGGTCTCCCCCTCGGTCAGGGGATAGACGTGGTTGAAAAATCCCCGGACGCCATGGGTGGAAAGGTCCTCCCGGATGCCCGCCTCGTCTATATCCCGGAGCACCGGGTGATCGGGAAAGCTTCTGTGTATCCAGCGCATCAACCCCCGGATCCTGGCCCGGGGGAGTATATGGACGTGGGCATCGATCATCTCTGCATATCGCCTACAGATCCTTCTTCGTGACGACGATCTCCTCCCCGTCTTTCACCGAGAAGAACCTGGTCGCGTCGCCTTCCACCCGCCCGAATACGTTCACCGGGCTCGCCGCTCGTATCTCGTCCCCCCTGCTGGCGGGGGTTTTCCCGAAGAAGATGCAAAACGCGGTCCCGTCCGGCCAGTATCCCAGCTCCCCCGACTCCACAACGTCCCGGGCATCGTTCTCCCGCGCCATCTTCACCGGTATCGAAAAATATATCTCCTCCCCCCACCGGTTGACCCTTCCCGTAATCGGCAGGCACGAGACGATTTCCCGGGCCGTCTCGGTATCGAGGATATGGGCATCCATCGATATCCCCCCCGCCGTGATGGTGATTCGCGTGCCTTCGGTCATGGGACTCCCTCGATTGAATTCATGGCGTTTGATCTTCTCCTCATAGTATGGGGTGCGTCTGTTATTTGTCAAGACCATTCCAAAATCAATTAAAAAAAGAGAATCTCCTTGACAACAGAGCGCGCTTTTGTTTTAATACTTTTTGTTCCGCACACCTGTTCGTGCTACCTTTCTTTGAAAATTTGTTCGTTCGGGCGGAGATCGCCCCTCATCACACTCGTGGGTTATGAAATGTAAAAACCACCAGTATGTACACCACCCGTTTTCTTTTTTTGAGAAAAGAAGGTTGAGTTTTCCACACCTGTTAGCAAAACTGTGGAGAACTCAACTTTTTTTTGCTATAACTTCTTGTTTTTTTTGGGGTTTTGGCTTTTCCACATTTTTTTGAAATGCAACGTATTGTTTTTTCTTACAAAAGCACTTTTGAGGTCTATATCTGATGGAAGCGTTCTGGGAAGAAGTAATAAAAGATATTCAAAAGAAAGTACCGGAGAACACTTTTGACCTCTGGTTTAAATCTCTCAAGTTCAAAGAGATAAAAAACGGTCATATCTACCTCGAGGTTCCCAACAAGTTTTTCCGGGACTGGATAGATGAAAATTACCACGACATCATCATGGAGAGCCTCGTACTGTCCGGCATGAACGGACATTCGGTACGGCTGACCATCTCCCAGGAACAGATGGAGGAGGCGGTCCCCGAGGAGCCGGTCTTCGTCGAGGAGCGACGACCCGCCGCCTCCCCGGAGACCGCCACCAGTGTCTGGCGCCAGCGCTTGAAGTCGGAATATCTCCTGGACGAATTTGTCAAGGGTCCCTCCAATGAATTCGCCAAGGCGGCCTGTGAAAAGGTCGTGGAAAATCCGGCCCGGTATTACAATCCCCTGTTCATCTACGGCGGTGTGGGGCTGGGGAAAACCCACCTCCTCAACGCCATCGGCAACGGCATCCTGGACAACTACCCGAATCTGAAGGTCTACTACGTCACCTCCGAGGAGTTCGTGAACGAGCTGGTTCGGTCCATCCGGTATGAAAAGATGCACGAGTTCCAGAAAAAATATCGAGGGATGGACGTGCTGCTCGTGGACGACATCCAGTTCATCGCCGGGAAGAAGCAGACCCAGGAGGAGTTTTTCCACACCTTCAACGCCCTGTACGAAAACCAGAAACAGATCGTCCTGACCAGCGACAAGATCACAAAAGAAATCGCCGGGCTCGAAGAGCGGCTCCGGTCCCGATTCGAATGGGGGCTGATTGCGGACATCGATTACCCGGACATCGAGCACATGGTGGCGATCCTGAAAACCAAGGCGGAAAAGCTGCACAACATCGAGATTTCCGACGAGGTCGCCTTCTTCATGGCCTCCATCGTCAACGACAAGCCGAACATCCGGGAGCTTGAGGGCATGTTGACCCGGCTCATCGCCGAATCTTCCCTGGGCGGCAGCGAGATCACCCTGGGCCTTGCCCGCAACGCCCTGAAGAACTTCATCCGGGACAAGGACCATCCCGAAAGCATCGAGAACATCCAGAAGACCGTGGCCAAGTATTTCAAGCTGAAGGTGTCCGACCTCAAGTCCCAGAAGCGCCTGAAGGCGGTGGCGGAGCCGAGGCAGATCGCCATGTATCTCTGCAAAAAGATCAGCAAGGCTTCATACCCGGAGATCGGGAAAAAGTTCGGCGGCAAGGATCACTCCACCGTCATCCACGCGGTGAAGAAGATAGAAAGAAAGATAAACGAGGACAAGCAGTTCAAGCACAACATTTTTTCCATAGAAAATCAGATCAAGATGCTGGGGTAAAAAGCTGTGTACAACTTCTGTTGAAAAGGTGTGCGTAATCGGCCGGCTCCTTTTTTTACCGTGTTTTCCACCCCTTTCCACCTTCTATCCCCATATTTTCTGTTTGAAAAAGCGTAATTTTGTTATATACTTAATTAATTTATCAACAGTTCACAGTGCATACTACCACTACTATTTTTATTAATACATTGTATTATCTTATTAGACCTTTCCCAAGGAGTTGATACATGGAATTCAAGATCGCTCGAGAGGAGATCCTCAAAGGACTGGGGTTGACTCAAAGCATCGTTGAGAAAAAAAATACAATACAGATCCTCTCAAACGTTCTTTTGAAATCAGAACAAAAAGAGCTCACCATAGAGGCCACCGATCTCGAGGTCGGGATACGGGATACCTATCCCTGTGAAGGTATCATCGAGGGCGGTATCACCGTGGATGCAAAGATGCTGTACGAAGTGGTGCGTCAGATCCCGGACGGTATGACGATTCATTTCAAGAAGCAGGAAAACAACTGGGTGGAGATAACCGCGGGAAGATCGGTCTTCAACCTGGTGGGGCTGTCCTCTGAGGACTTTCCCGAGGTGCCGCAGTTTCCGGGAGACTACCAGTGGACCATGGAGCCTGCGGTCATCGAGGGCATGATAGACAAGACCATCTTCGCCGTATCCCATGAAGATGTCAGATACAACCTCTCCGGTGTCTACTGCGAGGCGGTGGAGGAAGGGGGGGCCCAGATACTACGAATGGTAGCGACGGACGGGCATCGACTCTCCCTCGTGGAGACGAACATCGACGGCGAGACCCCCGAGGCCCTGAAGAAAGGAATCATCCTGCCCAGAAAGGGATTGAGCGAGCTGAAGAAAATGCTCGACGAGGGTGAGGACGCCATCGGCATGCGGGTTGAGGAAAACAACCTCATGGTGCACCGGGACGGGACGACGCTGGTCATGCGCCTGATAGACGGAAGATTTCCCGATTACCGGCAGGTTATCCCCCAATCCAACGACAAGGTCATCACCTTTCCCCGGGAGGAGTTCATCAGGACCCTCAGGAGGGTCTCGATTCTCTCCTACGATCGGGTGCGCATGGTGAAGTTTCATATCTCTCCGGACATGGTGGAGATCAGCTCCGAAAGCCCGGACATGGGAACCGCCCGGGAGGAGATCCCGGTGGAATACAGTGGAGATGAATTTGAGATAGGGTTCAACGCAAATTATATTCTCGATATTCTCAACGCCGTCGACGATGACGTGGTGGTTTTTCGCCTCCTTGATGATTCCAGCCCCGGCGAAGTGCGGCCCGCCGATGAAAAGGGGTATTTCTTCATCATTATGCCGATGAAGATTTAGTGGATTGATTCTATAAAATGTGATATAATTACTCGGTTGGACTGATATTTATTACTCTGTTCCGTGGAGGAGTGCGTTCAAAGCGATGGGAAAAGAATACGATGCCGATCGAATAAAGGTTCTTGAGGGTTTTGAAGCGGTTAGAAAGCGCCCCGCGATGTATATAGGCTCCACGGGAGCGGCGGGGCTTCATCATTTGGTGTTCGAGGTTGTGGATAACTCCATAGACGAGGCCCTGGCCGGGTTCTGCACCAAGATCAAGGTCCTCATTCACATAGACAATTCAATTACGGTGATAGACAACGGCCGGGGAATCCCGGTCGATATGCATAAGACCGAAAATAAGCCCGCGGCGGAGGTTGTCATGACGACGCTCCACGCCGGCGGCAAGTTCGACAGCGACACCTACAAGTACTCCGGCGGGCTGCACGGCGTGGGCGTCAGTGTGGTGAACGCACTCTCCAAGGAGCTGGAGATGGAGATTAAGCGGGAGAACACGGTCTACTATCAGAAGTACATATACGGCAAGCCCCAGGCCCCTCTGGAGGTGATCGGCACCACGAAGCGCCGGGGGACGAAGGTTAAGTTCAAGCCGGACGATAGTATCTTCGAGGAGACGAAATATTCCTTCGACATCCTTGCCGAGCGCCTCAGAGAGCTGGCGTTTCTCAACAAAGGAATAGAAATTTCTCTCATCGATGAGCGAACGGACACGGAAGAGAAGTTCATGTACAAGGGGGGGATCGTCTCGTTCGTGGAGCATTTGAACAGGAACAAGAATCCCCTCCACCCGAAGCCGATTTACATCGAGATTGAGAAGGATCGGGTGCTCCTGGAGTGCGCCATCCAGTACAACGACTCCTACAAGGAGAGCATGTTCTCCTTCGTCAACAACATCCACACCCGTGAGGGGGGAACCCACGTGGTCGGATTCCGCTCCGCCCTGACAAGAACGATAAACACCTATGCCCAGAACAACGGGCTCTTGAAGAACCTGAAGGAGAATCTCACCGGAGATGACGTCCGGGAGGGGATGACCGCGGTCCTTTCCATAAAGATCTCCAATCCCCAGTTCGAGGGGCAGACGAAGGGAAAGCTCGGCAACTCCGAGGTGAAGGGGGTGGTCGAGGCTCTGATAAACGAGCGTCTCTCGGCCTATCTCGACGAAAATCCGGCCATATCCAAAAAGGTGGTCAAGAAGGCCGCCGAGGCGGCCCTGGCCCGGGAGGCGGCCAGAAAGGCCAAGGAGCTGACCAGGAGAAAGGGGGCGCTTGATTCCACCACCCTTCCCGGAAAGCTCGCCGACTGCCAGGAGCGGGATCCCGCCCTGAGCGAGCTCTACATCGTCGAGGGGGACAGCGCCGGGGGATCGGCTAAAAGCGGCAGGGATAGGAGAAACCAGGCGATCCTTCCCCTTCGGGGAAAGATTCTCAACGTGGAGAAGGCGAGATTCGACAAAATGCTCTCGTCCGAGGAGATAAAAACCCTTATCGCCGCCCTGGGGACCGGCATCGGCCCCGGGGACTTCGATGTCAAAAAGCTCAGGTATCACAAGATCATCATCATGACAGACGCCGACGTGGACGGCTCTCATATCAGGACCCTCCTTTTGACGTTTTTCTTTCGTCACATGACGGAGCTGGTGGAAGATGGGTATCTCTACATCGCCCAGCCCCCCCTGTTCCGGGTAAAAAAGGGGAAGGAGGAGATGTACATAAAGGACGAAGAGGGGCTGGAGGACTATCTCCTGGAGCTGGGAGTATCCGGCATCCATCTGATGCGTCCCGACGGAAAGAAGGTGTCGGGAAAGCGTCTCGTGGAGCTGACCAAGAAGATGATGCGGTTCGAGGATATTCTTGACCACATACACAAGCGTAAGATGGACAAGGATCTGGTTCGGTCGTTCGTCATCGAAGAGGCCGTGAACGTCCAGAACCTGAAAAAGACAAAGCGGGCCGGTTTGAAGAAGACCCTGGGGATCATAGAAAAAAGACTGAAGCTTGCGGCGCCGGACATGTCTGATGTGACCTTCGAGCTCGAGGAAGACACCGAGCACGAGGGAACCCAGGTTGTATGCAGGACCAGGAGAAACGGCGCACTCCGCAGCTCCGTGTTCGACATGAATTTCCTCACGTCCCCGGAATTCGAAGAGCTCCGGGAGCTCTATTCTGACCTCAAGGAGCTGGGGGAGAAGGATTTCACGTTTCAAAACGGGAAGGAGACGATCGTTCAGAAGAGTTTTGTGGACATCATCTTTTTCCTGATGGATCGGGGCAAGAAAGGGCGGAATATCCAGCGCTACAAGGGCCTGGGAGAAATGAACCCGGAGCAGCTGTGGGAGACGACGATGGACCCGGAGCGGCGGACACTCCTGCAGGTGAACATACAGGATTTCGTGAAATCCGATGAAATTTTCACCATCCTCATGGGTGACCAGGTGGAGCAGCGGAGGAATTTCATCGAAAAACACGCGCTGGACGTTCGCAACCTTGATATTTGACGGTAGGGCGATATCCTCTCCACAACGAGAACACAACCCGGGACAATTGATGACCGCGCCCCCTTTTTAAAACAGACAAGTGACGAGTAAATCCGCAATTCACGGACGCCCGGAGATACATCCCCGAATGGTATCGCCGGGCGACGTGACACATGCAGGATGATAGATGAACAGGGCGAAGGAATGACAGAGAAGAAACAGACAGCGGCAATCAACATCGAAGACGAGATGAAACGCTCGTACATCGATTATTCGATGAGCGTCATCATCGGACGCGCCATTCCGGACGTGCGCGATGGATTGAAGCCGGTGCATCGCCGTATCCTGTACGGCATGTACGACTTGAGAAATTTTCACAACGAGCCGTATAAAAAATCCGCCCGGATTGTGGGCGACGTTATCGGTAAATATCACCCCCACGGCGACGCCGCGGTGTACGACGCCCTGGTCCGCATGGCCCAGGAATTCAGCATGCGTCATCCCATCGTGGACGGCCAGGGAAACTTCGGCTCCGTCGACGGCGATCCCGCTGCGGCCATGCGGTATACCGAGGCGAGGATGGCGAAGATCGCCGAGGGCCTCCTTGCCGATATCGAAAAGGAAACCGTCGATTTTCAGCCGAACTACGATGAAACCTCCGAGGAGCCGACGGTACTTCCGTCCCGGGTACCGAACCTGCTTCTAAACGGCTCGTCCGGCATCGCCGTGGGCATGGCCACCAACATACCCCCCCATAACCTGGGAGAGCTGATCGACGGCATCCAGGCGGTCATCAAGGATCCGGAGATTACGGTCGAAAAGCTTCTGAAATTCATACCGGGGCCGGATTTTCCCACGTTCGGGTTCATTTACGGGTCCGAGGGCATCGTCCAGGCGTACAAGACCGGCCGGGGCAGGATACTCATCCGCGCCCGGGCGAAGATAGAGGAGCAGCCCAAGACCGGCAAGAACGCCATCGTCGTCACCGAGATACCCTACGGCGTCAACAAGGCGAAGCTGATAGAGAAGATCGCGGATCTCGTCCGGGCCAAGCGGCTCGACGGCGTCAGCGATTTGCGGGACGAATCGGACCGTGACGGCACCCGGGTCGTCATCGAGCTGAAAAAGGACGCGGTGGCGACCATCGTCCTCAATCAGCTCTACAAGCTGACGCCCATGGAGACGACCTTCGGCATCATCATGCTCGCCATCGTCGGCGGCAGGCCGAAGATCCTCACCCTGAGGGAGATGCTCTCCAACTTCGTGGAGCATCGCAGGGAGGTGGTCACCCGCCGGACCAGGTACGACCTTGCCCGGGCCGAGGAGCGGGCCCACATCCTCGAGGGATTGGTGACGGCGCTGAACAACATCGACGAGGTCATCGAGATCATCAAGTCCTCCAAGAACCAGCCCGAGGCGAAGACCAGGCTGATGAAGCGTTTCAGTTTCTCGGACATCCAGGCCCAAGCGATTCTCGACATGCGCCTGGGACGGCTGACCTCCCTGGAGGTGGATAAGGTCAAAAAGGAATACCAGGAGATCCTCGCCCTCATCGAGGAGCTGAAAAAGATCCTGGCCGACGAGGCGGTATTGATGGATGTTATCTCCAAGGAGCTGGCGGAGATCAAGCGGGAGTTCGCCGACGAGCGCAGGACGGAGATCCTCGCAAAGACCAAGGAGCTGACCATCGAGGACCTGGTGGCTCAGGAGGATATGATCGTCACCGTCACCCACAACAGCTACATCAAGAGAACGCCGCTCTCCCAGTATCGAACCCAGAAGCGGGGCGGCAAGGGCGTCTCGGGCATGGATATATACGAGGGTGATTTCGTCGAGCGACTCTTTGTCGCCCAGACTCACGATCAGGTCCTTATCTTCACCGACGCCGGACGGGCGTACGGCCTGAAGGTTCACGAAATTCCCCAGGCGGGACGGGTCAGCCGGGGGCGGTCCGCCTCGAATCTCGTCCAAATGCTCCCCGAGGAGAAAATCGCCTCCATGCTGGTCATCAGCGATATCGCCGCCGAGGACGAGTCGGTGGTGATGGTGTCCCGCAGGGGGATGATCAAGAAAACCACCGCCGCCGACTTCAAGAATGCCAAGCATTCGGGGGTGGTGGCCATGGGGCTTGCCGACGGCGACGAGCTGGTGGCGGCCCGGGTCGTCGTATCGGATAAGAAAGACAAGGTGGATATCATTCTCGCCACGTCCCAGGGATACGCCACCCGCTTCGGCGAATCGGAGATACGGGCCATGGGCAGGACCGCCCAGGGGGTTCGGGGGATAAATCTCGCGGACGACGACCAGGTGGTGGGAATCGCCCTGGTGGACAAGAAAAAATACATACTCTCCGTGACCGAAAACGGATTCGGCAAGCGCTCGAAGCTCGCCGAGTACGCCACGACCCGCCGGGGCGGCAAGGGGGTCATCACCATGAAGGTTGCACAGAAGACCGGTCCCGTGGTGGGGGTGCGGACCGTCAACGATGACGACGAAGTGATGATGATCTCCAACAAGGGGATGTTTTTGAGGATGGACGCCAAGGATATTTCCATCATGGGCAGAAACACCCAGGGCGTGAAGCTGATGAACCTGAAGTCCGGTGAAAATCTCTCCGGAATCGCCGTGTTGGCGGAGCGGGAGAACGGTGATGATCAATAAGAAGCATAGCATTCTTGTAATCTGCGCCCTCTGGGCGCTGTCGATCCTGTCCTGTTCCCAGGACCCGGTGGAAAGTCAGTTTCACCGGGGGGAATCGCTGTTTGAAAAAGGAGATTTCGCAAGCGCCGTGGAAGTGTACCGAAAGATTTCCACCTACAACCCGGACTCCTCCTGGGCGCCGGAAGCCCTGTATCAAAGCGGCCTGGTGAACTATCTCTATCTGAAAGAATATGAAGAGGCCGTGGACGACTTCGCCCACCTGATTTACTACTACCCGAAAAACAAGAACGCCTTCGACGCCCAGGTGAAAATCGTCGAGATCTATGTCAATAAATTCGACGATCCGATGCAGGCGATCATCGAGCTGAGAAAGCTCATAGAGAAGTACCCGAATCGTGACGGCATGGATCAGTACCAGTACATGCTGGCCCAGTGTTATTACGAGCTTCGGGACTTCGACCAGGTCAGGCTTGAATACCTGATTCTGTTGGACAGTTATCCGAACTCTGACTTGGTGCCGGAGGTCTACTACAATATCGCAAGTACCTACTTCATCGAGGGGGGAGGAAAGCTGGAGAAGGCCATTGAGTATTACCAGCGGGTGATCGATGAATTTCCGAAAAGCGAGTATGTACACGAGAGCCGATTTTACATCGCCGCCGCCACCGAAGAGGCGGGAGACCTGGACGAGGCGAAGCGGCTCTACGAGGAGCTGCTGCCGATATACCCGAATCCCCGGGTAGTGGAGCTGAGAATCGAGGGCATCGAAGAGATCCAGGCGAAAATGGCCGCCCCCGCCCCTGAAAGGGCATATCGGGGATTCACGGAGCTTCCGGAGAAACGGGATGACGACGAGGGGGACGAAGAGGACGACGACGAATGGATCAGCTCCGACGAGATCATCATCATCGATCGCGACGACGATGAAAGCGGCGAAGATGCCGGCGGAGACGAGGGCGTGACGGGAGACGAGGCCGACACCCCCGAAGACGACACGGAGACCGACGAGGCCGAGGATACGGGCGGCGAAGAGGAGGCGGGAGGATTTAATCTGTTCAAGACCGGGGACGAGTAGGTCCGGGGGAAAGGGTAGGGGAAAAAGTCGAGATGACACATAACCACGTGATGTCATGACACCTCGGGGGGGGGATCTCGTGTACAACGAGAGCACCAGATAAAAACCGGTCTTCGACAGAGGAGACCGGGTACGAAAAAGCCGGAAGCCTTCAGAACGAAGGCCCCAGCTTTTTTCATTTCGTGTCGTTGAAACGGATCAGGAAAGATTGATCAGCCTGATGCCCTCCGGGAAGAGATACACCAGGGTGATGTACGCGACGTATAGCAGGAGGTATATCGCCCCCTCGATCCGGGAGATCCTTCTCCTGGTGGCCACGACGATGAACAAAAGGAGCGTTACAATCAGCATCACCGGCGTATCGAACACCAGGATGCGCTCGGAGAGGGAAAAAGGCTTGACCAGCGCCGTCACCCCACCCACGATCAGAAAATTGAAGATATTGCTGCCCAGGATATTCCCGATACTGATATCCCCCTCGCCCTTGATCGCCGCGATGATGGAGGTGACCAGTTCCGGCAGCGACGTGCCCAGGGCCACCACCGTCACCGCCACCACCGCCTCGGACACGCCGAAGCCGGTGGCAAGACCCGTAGCGCCCCTGATGAGGAAATCCGAGCCGCCGGCCAGCATCACGATGCCCGCCGCAACGTAGAGCACCGCCCGGAGTGGGTTCAGGGCGTGTTTCTCCACCTCCTCCATTTCAATGAGGTCCAGCTCCTCTTCGCCCTGGGCGGTGACGAAGCAGTAGACCATGAAAACCACGAAGAGAATCACCAGGATCAGCCCGTCGAGCCGGGAGAAGAGGTAGTTCATCTCCATGAACCAGAAGATGAAGCTGAGAGCGACCACGAAAGGAATCTCCCAGAAGATGGTGTTTCTCTTGACGGCGATGGGCATGAACATGGCAGAACAGCCCATGACGAGGCCCAGGTTGGCGATGTTGCTTCCGACGATATTGCCGCAGGCGATGTCGCCGATTCCCCTGATGGCCGCGTTCAAGGACGCCGCCAGCTCCGGTGCGGAGGTGCCGAAGGCCACCAGCGTCATGCCGATGATCAGGCTGGGGATGCCCACCCGTCGGGCCAGGCTCACCGCCCCGTCCACCAGAAGCGCCGCCCCCCAGATTAAAAATCCAAAGCCGATAACAGTCAGAATCGAGTTGAGTGTGATGTCCGGCAACATGTGTGTGTCATACTCCTTGTGTGTGGGTAACTGTGACGAACAGGCCTGATTCTGACACAGATTCACCCTTTTGTATATGAAATTCTTGAAACGGGGGACGTACTTTCCTATGATTACTTATGCATGTGCGATAATGGGATTTGTTCAAGGAGTATGAGCATGGCTGTCGATCGGGATCTGATCTTGGCTGCTTTATCCGTCGCGGGGGCCTGGAGCGCGGCGTCGACATTTCTCCATTTTATCAGCGCGTACAAGAGCCTTGAAGAGGCGAGGGAGAAGAGAAAAAAGGGAAAGCCTTTCGGTCTGGTTTTGAGGTTCAAGTTCCTGATGATGGCCGCTGGCTCCGTCTCAGCTATTCTGCTTTATTTCGAAGACCCGGAGATGTTTCATTATGTCGCGTGGATCATGATAACCGTATTCGTTATCTGGCTGGTGGTGAATAAAAAGCCGCCGTTTTAGGAAAAAGACGGAAGAATAAAGAATAACGGATAAAAAACGGGGCGGCCGATACGCCGCCCCCATCGAAAAGGAGGAGAGGTGTGGTAGGCTGATAGCTATTTCAAAAAGACATAGGTGACCGCCACGAAGTCTGTGGTGGGGAGGCCCAGGACCAGGTACGGAGAGCCCGTCCCCCCCTCGCCGGTCAGGGTCACGGTGATCATGTCACCGTCCCGGCGCACCTCGTAGACCGAGAGGGCGTCCATTCCCCGGTCGCCTCCCGCCACGAAGACCGCTGCGGATTCTGTGTCGAAATCGAGGTCGGACACGTCGATCGAATCGATACCCGCCTCCTCAAAAAACGTCGTCAACTCCTCTTCCGAGGTGCACAGGGTATCCGTATCCTCGGGAGAATCGTCGGCTAATCCTTCTGAGATAACCGTATAGGACATCGGCTCGCCGTAGGTGACTCCCCGCTCCATCATCTTGGTTTTCATCCCCGCCAGGAGGATGGAGTCCAGGTTGTTCTCCATGTCGCCGGAGGCGTAGTAGCCGCCGCCCCCGCCGTCTTCCGTGTCCATCGTCGTCGTTTCCATGGGCGCTCCGGCATAGAACATACCCCCGACGCCGCCGGAGGGTGCCTCGGATTT
>Ga0180432_10007179_pt1 | contig 14233 bp, 15 predicted proteins | sample SS_ome_10_FD_132414 | JGI IMG/M metagenome (GOLD analysis project Ga0180432, IMG submission 132414) | Hypersaline lake sediment archaeal communities from the Salton Sea, California, USA - SS_1_MS_2 metaG | ecosystem: Environmental > Aquatic > Non-marine Saline and Alkaline > Hypersaline >... | reverse complement strand
CCAGCTGCTGGTGACGACGGCCGGAAGTGAGGCGATCCTCTTCACCCTCGCGGCGATCTGCGATCCGGGTGACGAGGTCCTGATCCCCGAGCCCTTCTACGCCAACTACAACGGCTATGCCGCCCTCCTCGGGCTCCGGGTCGCTCCCGTCACCGCCCGGCCCGAAGACGGCTATGCCCTCCCCCCCCGGGACGTCCTCGAGGGCGCGATCACCGAGCGGACGAGGGCCATCATCATCTGCAACCCGAGCAACCCGACCGGCCGCGTCTACACCCGGCCCGAGCTCGAAACCCTGGCCGCGTTGGCCCGGGAGCGGGACCTCTATCTGATCGCCGACGAGGTCTACCGTGAGTTCTGCTACGCCGACCAGGCACCGATCTCGATCCTCTCCTTCGACCAGATCCGGGACCGCGCGTTCATGGTCGACTCGATCTCCAAGCGGTTCAGCGCCTGCGGGGCGCGCATCGGCTGCCTCATCGCGCGCAACGAGGATCTCGTGGCCGGGGCCATGAAGTTCGCCCAGGCGCGTCTCTCGCCCCCCACCCTGGGACAGGTGATGGGAACGGCCGCGCTCTCCCTGCCGGCGACCTACTTCGATGCCACCCTCGCCGAGTACCGCCGCCGCCGGGATGCGATCATGGAGGAGCTGGTCGCCATGCCCGGGGTCGTCTGCCAGACGCCCCAGGGCGCCTTCTACGTGATGGCCAAGCTCCCGGTCGCCGACGCCGAGGGGTTCGTCCGCTGGCTCCTGACCGACTTCGATGTTGACGGCGAGACGACCATGGTCGCTCCGGGCAATGGCTTCTACGCCACGCCGGGAGCCGGAGAGAGCGAGGTTCGCATCGCTTACGTCCTCAAGGTCGAACACTTGCGGCGCGCGATGCATGTTCTTTCTCAAGGGCTCAACGCTTATCCCGGCGCCCGCGTCTGAGCGGCATCATCGCCCCGAACGCCTCGATCGCCCTTAGGGAGACGGCATCCCGCCGACGGATCAAACCGCTGCGGCGCCAGCACCGAAACTCCGGTACCCGCAAGCGTCGCAGCCTCCCCTCCCCCAGCTCCCCCGCAATCTGACTCTGCGAGAGGGGCGCGATGCCCAGTCCCAGGGCCACAAGCGCCTTGATCGCCTCCGGCGAGCTCACCTCCATGGCCACGCGCGGTTCAAAACCGTGCAGGCGTAAGACCGCCCCCACCTCCTCGCGCGTCACCGACCCCGCCCGGTGGTGGATCATCGGCTCCCCCGCCAGCTGGGCCAGCGTGAGACGGCCTCCCCGCAGATGGTGGTCTGGGGCCGCCACGAAGTAGATCCGTTCCCGATGGATCTCGCCGATCACCAGGTCCGGGTGTTCGAGCGGAAGGGTCACGAGCGCCAGATCGAGGTCCCCGGCCACCACGGCGGCGCCCAAGCCGCGTGAGCCTTCGACCGAAACCGACACCTGGATACCGGGATAGCGGCGGCGGAAACGGGCCAGCACCTTCGGGAGCAAACCGGTTGCCATGACATCGGTCGCCCCCACCCGCAGGCGACCCCGCCGCAGCGCCCCAACCGAGCGGAGATCGTCGACCAGCGATTCCGCCTCCTGGAGAAGTCCCCGCGCCCGGGCGTAGAGGAGCTCGCCGGCCGGGGTGGGCCGCACGCCCCGGGGGCCGCGCACCAGCAACGCCGTCTGCGCTTCGCGCTCGAGGGCCTGGATCTGGATCGTGATGGCCGGCTGGCTGCGGTGGAGGCGTCGAGAGGCCGCCGTCAGGCTCCCCGCCCGTACCGCGGCGATAAACGTCCGGAGCGATTCGAGCTCCATGGTCCCCTCCTTCGCTATTCGTAGAAACTATAGCACGAATAAAAACTATAAATTCGATCTATTGCCGAGATCGAGTTACCTTCGGCGCGTCACGGGCTCCCTCGGGGAGCACCATCCTGAGCAAGGAAGGAGAGGATCATGGCCAAAGCGACCGAAATCACCCCCGCCACGGGCAAGCTGGGCATTCTCACCCCCGGTCTGGGTGCGGTGAGCACGACCTTCATGGCCGGCGTGCTGGCGATGCGCAAGCAGCTCTCCGAGCCGATCGGTTCCCTGACCCAGATGGGAACGATTCGCCTCGGCAAGCGGACCGACAATCGATCTCCGCACATCAAGGACTTCGTCCCCCTCGCCTCCCCCGACGACCTGGTCTTCGGAGCGTGGGACATCTTCGAGGACAACGCCTATCAGGCGGCCCTCAAGGCGGGCGTCTTGGATCGGACGCTGCTCGATCAGATCCGTCCCGAGATGGAGGCCATTCGGCCCTGGCCGGCCGTGTTCGATCAGCGGTACGTAAAGAACCTCGAGGGGAGCCACATCAAGACCCACGCGACCCTCTGGGACAAGGCCGAAGCGCTCAAGGAAGACATCCGCGCGTTCCAGGCCGAGTCGGGAGCCGACCGGGTCGTGATGGTATGGTGCGCGTCGACCGAAACCTTCCTGCAGGAAGCGCCGGTGCATCAATCGCTCAAGGCGTTCGAGGAGGGCCTGCGCAACAACGATCCCGCCATCGCTCCCAGCATGGTCTATGCCTATGCCGCGATCTCGATGGGGATCCCTTACGCCAACGGGGCCCCCAACCTCTCGGCCGACATTCCGGCCCTCGAAGAGCTGGCCAAGGAAATGGGCACGCCGCTGGCGGGCAAAGACTTCAAGACCGGCCAGACGCTGATGAAGACGATCCTCGCCCCCGGATTCAAAGCCCGGCTCTTGGGTCTCTCGGGCTGGTTTTCGACCAACATCCTGGGCAACCGCGACGGTGAGGTTCTGGATGATCCCGAGTCGTTCAAAACGAAGGAGGAGAGCAAGCTCGGCGTGCTCGACACCATCCTGCAGCCCCATCTTTATCCCACCCTGTACAAGGACCTCTACCACAAGGTGAGAATCAACTACTACCCGCCGAGGGGGGACAACAAGGAGGGCTGGGACAACATCGACATCTACGGGTGGATGGGCTATCCCATGCAGATCAAGATCGACTTTCTCTGCCGCGACTCGATCCTCGCCGCCCCGATCGTGCTCGACCTGGCGCTCTTCCTCGACCTGGCCAAGCGGTCACGGATGCGCGGCATTCAGGAGTGGCTCTCCTTCTACTTCAAGAGCCCCATCCATGCGCGGGATCTCTATCCGGAGCACGATCTGTTCATTCAGTTGATGAAACTGAAGAACACGCTCCGTCATCTGAAGGGTGAGGATCTGATCACCCACCTGGGGCTGGAGTACTACGACTGATCGGATGCCAGGAGCGCTTCGATGCGCTCCACGAGGACCGCGATGTCGACCGGCTTGTGAACGAAGGGCGCGTCCCGCAAGTCGAGAGGCAGGGGGCTTAGATCACCGAAACCGGTGATGAAGAGGAACGGCCGCCCCAGATCGCGCAGGCGCGCGGCGATCGGGGCGGCCGACTCGCCTTGGAGATCGACATCCAGTATCGCCGCGTCGACCGGCTGTTCGTCGAGCAGCTCGAGCCCCGCGGCGATCGAGGGCGCGGGTCCGACGACCCGGAATCCACGGCTCTCGAGGAGATGGTGCAGGCTGCGGGCGAGAACGAAGTAGTCCTCGGCCAACAGCACTCTCGGGCCCGGCTGCTCAGTCATCGATTCCTCCGTCGCACCGGGTTGACCAGTCGCCCCACGCCCTCGAGCTCCACTTCCATCCGGTCTCCATCCCGTAGGAAGAGCGGGGGGTCACGAAACACCCCGACCCCGGCGGGGGTGCCGGTCGCGATCAGATCGCCGGGGCGAAGGGTCAGATGGCGAGAGATGAAGGCAATGATTTCCCCGCAGGAGAAGGCCATCTCCGAGGTGCGCCCCGACTGCTCGACCCGCCCGTTCAGGATCATCCGCAGCCCGAGGTCGTCCGGGTCCCCGGCCTCATCGAGCGTCGTCACCCACGGGCCGACAGGGCCGAAGGTATCGTAGCCCTTGCCCCGGAACCAGAGCCGATCGTGGAATTGCGCCTCTCGGCCACTCACGTCGTTGAAGGCCGTGATCCCCGCCACGTGATCGAGCGCCGCGCTCGCCGCCACGCGGCGGGCGGTACGGCCGATCACGAGCGCCATCTCCGCCTCGAAGTCGGGCTGATGCTCTTCCGGGGGAACGATCACGGCTTCTTGGTGACCGATCAGCGAGGAGGGCGCCTTGGCGAAAAGCAGCGGCATCTCCGAGACCGTTCGGTCCTGCTCGGCGGCGTGGCTCGGGTAGTTGCGGCCGAGGGCGATCACCTTGGAAGGCTCGGTCACGGGGGGAGCGAAACGGAGTGTCGAGAGCTGGTGGATGTGGCGCGACGATGTGCCGCCCCCGCGCACCCGGCGCTCGATCTCTTCGAGCATTCCCGCCTCCAGCAGAGCACGCCAGCTCCGGGGCCACGCCGGCCAGTGACCCGCCAGATCGAGCACCTGGTCATCATCCAGCAGGACGCCGGGACGCGCGGCGCCCGGTGATCCGAAACTCATCCACCGCATGACGATCTCTCCGTCTTCCACCGCCGGTGCATCCAGAACCACTGATCGGGATATCGCCGCACGAAGTCCTCCAGCGTGCGTGTGTAGGCAATCAGGATGCGCTCGATCTCCTCCCGCTCGGGCCGCTCCGGATCCGGGAGGATCGGCGGATAGAAGGTCGCCTCATACCGCCCGGTGCGCAAGCGTCGAGAGAGACCGATGATGACGGGGCTTCCGGTCCGATAGGCGAATCGGGCGGGTCCGACCGCGCAGGAGGCCGGCCTCCCCATGTAGTTGACGAAGATCCCGTCCGGTCCCCCATCCTGGTCGGCAACCAGCGCCACGCGCCCGCCGCGGCGAAGGATGCGGATCACGTCCTTCAACGCCGTACCCATCGTGATGATCCGCATCCCGAGTTGCCGGCGGAGCCGACGGACATAGCGATCGACGAGAAGGTTCTTCTGATCTCCGGCCACGACGTGCACCGGCTGCTCCAGCTGTCCCACGAAGGACCCGAGGAGTTCCCAGTTGCCCACGTGGCCGGTCAGCAAGAGGATCCCCCGGCCCGACGCCGCGGCCGCCTCCACGTGTTCGAAGCCCCGAGCGGTCCAACGATCCCCCAAGTCCCGGCCGCCCCGTCCCGCGTCGTAGGCGAACTCGAGAAACGTGGTCGCCATGGATCGGTAGACATCCCGCGCGAGTTGCCGGCGCTCCGGTTCGTTCATCCCTTCGCCAAACGCAAGATGCAGATTCTCGAGCGTCGTTTGCCGGCGGATGCGAACGATCGAGAAGGCCAGATCCCCCAACCGGCGAGCCTTCCACCGAACCAGCCAGCGGGGCAAAATGGCAAGGAGCGCGATCAGTGCGCGCAAAAGCGCGTACTCCACGTAGTGCTTCGGACGCCGGCGCTCAGCGGCTTGACTGGGCCGGTAGCGCGCCATCGCTCGCCTCAGCCGCTCACGGCTACGTGGTAGCGGCCCGCGGCGTCGCGCTTGACCCGACCTTCGACCTCGAGGGTCACGAGCTCGGCCAGAACATCGGCGGGATCGAGGTCGGGGAAGGCACGGGTCACCTCCCCGGCCCGCTGGGCCGGGCGCGCGCCCAGATGACTCGCCAGCCGATCGCCGATGCTTCGGTGCCCGCCGTCGGGGAACAGCCTGGTTGCCCCGCCGCCCCCGGCCTCCAGCCCAAGGGCCGAAAGCACGTCATCGGCAGAGGTGACCGGCGGCGCTCCCTCCCGCAGGAGCCGATTCGGCCCCGCGCTTCCGGGAGTCACCGGATCGCGCGGCACCGCCAAGACCTCGCGCCCCTGGTCGAGCGCGAAACGGACCGTGTGCATCGCGCCGCTCTGGGCCGGCGCCTCCACGAGAACGACCGCATCCGCCAGCGCACTGATCAGCCGGTTGCGCCTCGGAAAGCGCCAGCCCACAGGCGGCGTTCCGGGGGGCCACTCGGAGAGGAGTGCTCCCCGCGCGGCCAGCTCACCCGCCAACCCACCGTGCTCCGGCGGATAGCAGAGATCCAGACCGCAGGCCAGGACCGCCACACTCCGCCCACCGGCCATGACCGCCCCGCGATGGGCCGCCCCGTCGATGCCGCGCGCCAACCCGCTCACCACGACGACGCCCGCGCGTGCCAGCTCCCAGGCAAACCCCCGCGCCAGCTCGAGCCCGGCGTGACTCGCCGCCCGCGTGCCGACGATCGCCACCGCGGGAGCCGGCCAGAGCTGCGCGGCCAGCCCCCCGGGGGTCAGCTCGGTCCGGATCCACAGCTTCGCGGGCGGATCTGCCAATCGCCGGAGGCGATCCGGGAAATCCCCGTCGCGCACCGACAGGCTGCGGTGCGGCGACGTCATGGGGTGATGCTTCCGCGCAGGTAGCGAACGAGGTTCTCGGGCGGCTCGGGGAGCGTCTCGGTGGCATCCAGATTCTTCCAGGCGATGCCCCAGGGCTCATCCGATACCGACTCGGCCAAGCGGCGTTCGTCGGCCTCATCGAGCGCCCCCTCGGGGCCCATGAAATCGCCCGCCTCCACGAGTCGTCGGAGCCGCGGCGCATCCTCGGGGTGGAGGCGGAGCATCAGGCCGAGAACGCGTTCGCGGAAATCGCCACCGCGCCCGTGCAGGATTTTCGCCACCGCGAGCGCACGGTCCTGACGGCAGTAATCGAGCAGCGCCTTCAGTGCCGCCTCCACGATCGTCCGGTTGTCGTCATTGAGGGAATCGATGATCCGGTGCAGGGACCGTGGGGCCGCGATCTTCCCCAAGACACCGAGCGCCGCCGCGCGTGAGTACCAGAGCCCCGATTCCAGCAACTGCTCCACCGGTGGAGCCGCGCTCTGCCCGAAGCCGGCCAGTGCCTCCCCGGCCCGCTCGCGCAGGTACCAGGATTCATCGCGGAGCAACTCGATCAGTTTGGGAATCGCCTCGTCGGGGGGCCTCGAGCGCATGCGATCGATGTAGTGGCGGGCCTCCTCCATGTGGCCTCCCTCCCTGCCGCGTCCCTGCCACGCCGATTGGCGCAGACCGTCCATTCTCTCGGTCACCTTCTCTCCTCCCTCTCGGTCCGGCTGGGCACCAGGGCACCGGGTCGATCCGGTATGACCCATCGCGTCGGCCAGGGGTGGCCCGTCCGCTCTCGTGCCGGCGTGTGATCGGCTTGCCCGGGCGGTGGAGCATCGCCGCCCGAGCCCAGATGGCTTTCCAGTAGGTTGATCAAGGCGGTCATCCCTTCCCCTGTATGGGACGAGATGAAAACGGGTGGCTCGTCCCCGAGCGGCGGCAGTTGATCGCGTTCGGAACCGGTCATCAGATCCGCCTTACTGTAGCAGACGCTCATCGGGCGCCGGCCCAGCTCGCTGCTCCATTCCTCCAACTCACGCCTGAGAAGGGCCAACGTGCGAGCTGGTTCCGGTTCGGTGCACTCGATCAAGACGAGCAGAAACCGCGTCCGTTCGATGTGTCTCAAGAAACGCTGACCGAGCCCCTTGCCCTCGGCGGCCCCCTCGATCAGGCCCGGCAGGTCAGCCATCACCACCGAGTCGAAATCCCGGAGCGGAACGATCCCCAGGATCGGCGTCAGGGTGGTGAAGGGGTAGTCAGCGATTTTCGGCCGAGCGTTGGAGAGGCGAGCGAGAAGGGTCGACTTGCCGGCATTCGGCAAGCCGATCAACCCCACATCGGCGAGCAGGCGGAGCGTCAGGTCAAGCCGTCGGTGCTCACCCGGCCGCCCCTTCTCCGCGATCCGGGGCGTGCGCCGAACCGGGCGCTTGAAGTGAACGTTGCCGCGTCCACCCCGTCCACCGCGCGCCAGCACTCGCTCCTCGCCGCTCTCCACTGCATCGCAGACCAGCTCCCCGGTGCCGGCATCGCGGACCACGGTGCCGGCCGGCACCTCGACGATCACGCTCTCTCCCCGCGCCCCCGTCATCTGCTTGCCCATTCCCGGCCGCCCCGCTTGGGCGCGGAAGGTCGGGGTATGCCGCAGGTGGTTCAGGGTCCGGCGGTGCGGATTGACGCGCAACCACACACTGCCGCCATCGCCACCGTCCCCCCCGTCGGGCCCTCCTTTGGGCACGAACTTCTCCCGGCGGAACGAGACACACCCGTTGCCCCCGTTGCCGGCTACTACCTCGATCGTGCACTCGTCGACAAACATCGTCGTCTCGCGCCCTAGGTCTTCTCCTTGTTGTCGGAGGAGGAATCCGACTCCGACCCCGAAGGCTTCTGCTCCTTCTTCTTGTAGTCGGTGATGTAAAATCCGCTCCCCTTGAAGATCAGCCCCCCACCGGGCATCAGCACCCGGCGCACGGCGCCCCGGCACTCCGGGCACCGCCGGCGCGGTGGATCGGTGATGCTCTGCAGAACCTCGAACTGGTGACCGCATTTGCGGCATTCGTAGACGTACGTCGGCATCGTCAGTCCTCATGGCCTCGCTTCTTGACGTTCCCCCGACACTCCCCCATGAGGGCCTCAGCAAACGACGTGCCGCGAGGAGCCCCCGTCCCCAAAGCGCTCCTCCAACACAACGGCGACATGGGGAGGCACGAAGTCACGCGTTCTTCCCCCGCAGCGGGCCACTTCCTTGACCAGTGTCGAGTTCAAATAGATGAACTCCTCCCCGGGCATGAGAAAGACGGTCTCCACCCGCGGCCAGAGCCTCTTGTTCATCAAAGCCATCTGGAATTCGTACTCGAAATCGGAGATCGCCCGCAAGCCCCGGATCAGGACCTGAACATTCTCCTCTTTGGCAAACTCGACCAGCAGACCGGTGAAGGAAAGGACGCTCACCCGCTCACGCTCCTCGGGACCCAGCGACTCCTCGATCATCTGCACCCGTTCCTCCACCGAGAAATAGGCCTCTTTGTGGTGGCCGTGGGCAACGGCCACGACCAGATGGTCGCAGAGGAGCAGCGCGCGCCGGATGATGTCCAAGTGGCCGCGCGTCACCGGATCGAATGTTCCGGGGAAGAGTCCCCGTCGTGGCCTACGTTCTTCCATCAGCGTCCCTTTCGTCGATCACCACCCTCGTTTCCCCGTACACCCGGTCCGTCCACCGAACCCAGCCCGGCGCCGGCGGCCAGGATGGGTCGCGCGAATCGCACTCGATCACCTGGAGCGCCCCCTCGCCCCACAAGATCCCCGGTGCGTCGACCAGCTTTGGCGCCGTGTGTGCCGCGAGATCGCCGTACGGCGGGTCAGCGAACAGGAGCGTGACCGGCCCGAACGCCCCCCACGTGCCCCGCAGGAAGGAGACCACCTCACCTGCCATGATCTGGCAGGATTCCCCGGCCCCCAGCTGCGCGATATTGCTCCGGAGAGCCGCGAGGGCCCGGGGCGAGCGCTCCACGAAACCGGCCCGGCAGGCCCCGCGACTGAGGGCCTCCAGGCCCAGGCTCCCGCTGCCGGCGAAGAGGTCGAGAACCACGGCCCCCTCGATTCGGTCGGTCAAGCGGGAGAAAACGGCCTCGCGCACTCTGCCCTGGGTGGGTCGGTGCGCCGACCCCACCGGGGTCATCAGCCGTCGGCCACCCCACCTACCCGCGATGATCCGCACCCGAGGATCCGTTCGTCTTCTCCGAGGGAGGAGGGCCCCCCGTCTTTCGCTCCGGAGGCGGTTCTTTCATGATCTCCAGGTCGACCTCGCGCTGCACATCCCGAACCGCGCGACGGAACTCACCCAGCCCTTTGCCCACGCCACGGGCCATCTCCGGCAGTCGCTTCCCGCCGAAGAGCAGAAGCACCACCACCAGGATGATCAGAATCTCCTGGGTCCCGACCCCGAACATGCCAGCCCTCCGTTGCCGCAGGCTTCTATGCGCAACCCGTTGAATTTAGCAGATTCTCCCCCCACTGCAAATGCCCCCGGGTGGCTCGCATCGTGCACCTTGCGAGTGCAGTCTGCAAGTCCCCCTCCTGAGTCGAGGCCGCGATCAACCGGGGTGATTATTCAGATTCTTAAGATTTGCCGGCATCTTCTTGTCTTGCAGAACGTTATGAACATGCGCATTTCAGCCACCGGCTGCCGCAATTCGGGGAATGCCTCCTGCAAGAGCCTACGCGGACGAAGTACGCCCGGTGGATCCCGTGGCCGTGGGTAATCCCCGCCCCGGCATCCACCCTCCTTGGCTGGAGGTGATGGGATGATTCGGCACCAGAAAACACGACGGGGCCTCGACCCGCGCGCGAGCGACGGGTTCACCCTCGTCGAGATGATGATCGCCCTGGTCGTGCTGGCCGTGGGAATCCTTGGTGTTGGCCGCCTCTTCATTTTCTCGCAGCACCATGCTGCCTATGGTCGCGAGGAGACGCAGGCGGTCTCTCTGGCGGAAGAGATTCGAGAGAAGATCCTCAGTGACAACTTCGACGACCTCATCACGATCTACGACGAAGTGGACACCGACAACCCCAGCTCCATTACCACCCCTTGCCAGATTTGGGCAAACCACCTGGCCGACGGCCTGGGTGGAGTGAGCGGCCGGGGACAGATCCAGGTCTACGACGAGTCCGAAGACTCCGAGATCGTCGAGGGGATGCGGACCATCCACATCACGATCTCGTGGATGGAGGGCGGCAAGGACATGGCGGCGGAGATGCGCTTCAGCGTCTCCAAGATGGGCATCTAACTGGGGGGATGGGCAATGATCGGCACTCACCGAAACCCCAAGACCGAGCGGCCGAGCCGCGACGAACGTGGATCGGCGCTCGTCGTCGCGCTGCTGGTCCTCGGATCGCTGTCCATGGTGGGAACCTCGCTGGTGCTCACCTCGGTGGCCGAGCGGCGCACCGCCGGCTACTACCGTGACAGTCTCCAGGCGCTGGCCGCAGCCGAGACCGGGGTCGCGTTCGCCAAGCGGACCGTGCAAGACATGACCGCGGAGATCGGCGATGACGACGGCGATGGGCGACCCGACTTCACCCTGGCCGATACCCTATCCTGGGGCGGCGAGTACGACATCATCGCCGAGGCGAGCGATATCGCCGGTCTCGGCGTCGCGGCTTACCGCGCGAACGGGTACACGATCGTCGCCGAGGGCCGGTACCACGGCACCACGCGGCGGGTGAAGGCGGAGATCGTTCACGACAGCTTCCTGAAGTACGCCCGCTTCGTGGCCGCCGCCGGCACCGCCTACAGCTGCGGTGCGGTCCTGACGGGCGAGGTCTACGTGGGCGGCAATCTGGGCGTCCCCTCCGGCTGCGGTGCCGACGCCGTGCAGTTTCTCGAGTTCGTCGCCGCGGTGGGAGACATCCCCAATGCCAATGACGGGATCTTCTACCGCGGGTACGTCACCGGCGCTGACCCCATCGACCTCAGCAATTCGGCCGACTTCAACCTGATGCGCGACAAGGCCAAGGGCCTGGCGGCCGAATGCGACTGCGAGGGGGTGGGCGATGTCGGCATCTACATCAATATCGGTGGCGGTGTCGACCCCCTCGGGATCGGAGGTGGTCCGCTGGTTCTGGATCTCTTCGACTTCCACGACTTGACGGCCTCTCCCCCCGACACCTGTGTCTTGTACAACGGCTCGCCGGTCCCGCACAGTCAGACCGGAAACCCGCTTCGCCGCAACGAATTCAACGGGGTCATCTTCTTCGAGAACGACGGCCGCGTCGAAGGACGCCCCGACGGGGTCAGCGCGCACTCCTTGTCGATCTTCGCCACCGACGACATGATCATCACCGACTGCATCGTGACCGGTCACACCGGTTTCAACCCCACCACGCGTCTTCCCAACGGCGGTGGCGACCCGGTCAATATCGGTCTCATTGCCTACGACTACATCTATCTCAACAACACGACCCCGCGGGTGCTGCAGATCGACGCCGCGATCATGTCGAGCACCGAGAACTGGCGATGCATCGGCGGCTCGGTCTCCGATCATCCCAGTTCCGCGCCCGGCCCGCTCGACCTCGACCTGGACGGCATCACGGGCGAGACGCCCTACAACAACGATCCCATCCCCGGCAGCGGCTGGGACGAGCTGAACATCACTTCCGCCACCTGGGTGCTCAACATCTCCGGAGCGATCATCACCTACGACGGGGGCAGCGCCTGGCCCTGGAACGACGGTTCCGTGCTCGCCGCCGCCGACGGCCCCACGCGCCGTTACAACTACGATCTCGACGTCACCGAATTCCCCCCGCCCTGCTTCCCCGTCCCTCTGAATCTCTGGAAGGACGTCAGCTGGACCGAGATCTTCGAGTGCGACAGCACCCTGGCAAGCTACTTACCCGACTAGTACAGCGGAGGTCAATGTCATGAGTCTCAAGCCAACGTCCAAGGTCTCCGGTTTCAGCATGATCGAGCTGATGGTCGTCCTGACCGTCATGGGCATCATGCTGGGCGTCGCCGTGCCGAACTTCCTCCGGATCGGCCGTCGCGACGCGGTCGAAGCGGCCGCCTACGATCTGCAACGTACCCTGGCGCTCGCGCGCCAGAAGGCGCTTGCCAAGCGCCAGCCCTATCGGCTGACGGTCGAGCCGAGCAGCCACACCTACTACGTCGAGCGGCGGGAGAATGGGTCCTGGGTCTCCGACCCGCCCGAGACCTTTGACTGGTGCAGCGACATCGACCTGTTCCTGAGCGTCGGCGGCAGTGCGTCGAATACCGACATCGAACTCGAACCCCAGGGGACCGTCCTTTCCTCGGACGCCCCCGCCTTGTTCACGTTCGCCAACGCCCACGGCGATACCATGGTGGTCAGCCTGGTGCGCACGGGGCGGATCCGCGTTCGGTCATAGGCAAGAGGGGTTTGCTCGTGCAACCCCACGAAGGGAGCGGATCATGAAGAATCGGCAGCGGCACAGGAGCGGATCTCCGGGCTTCAGCCTCGTGGAGATGCTCGTGGTGGTGATGATCTTCGGGATGGTCTCGATCGGGCTGTTCCAAGTGCTCACCTCGACCCGCAGCAGCTACGAGCAGCAGAAGGTCACCCTGGAGATGCAGCAGAATGCTCGGGCCGGTCTGGAAGGCCTCTCGGACGACTTCCGCCACGTCAGCTACGGCAAGGACCCGACCCAGCCGTCGATCGATTACGCGTGCGCCGACTCGGTCGTCTTTGTCGCCGACATCATTCCGTCCGTCTCGGGTGCCGAGGTGATCACCTATGCCCTCAGCGATGTCGGAGATGAGGACACGCCGAACCCGAACGACACCGTTCTGATGAAGACAGTCACTGACACACTGGGCAATGTCCTGATCCGCGAACCCCAGGCCTACGGCATCAAGGCCGGTGGGCTCAATATGCGCTACTTCAACGGTGCCGGCGTGGAACTCCCCCGAGACCCGGTGCCCCAGCCGGAGCTGATCGGCGAGGTGCTGCTGGAAGTGACCGCCGTCGAGCCCCGGGCCCACCCCCGAAGCGGCCAGTATCTCGAACAGACGTTGACCACGACCATTTACCCGCGGAACCTTCCGCTCACGCCCGCGCGCAGCCGACCGTCGATGCCGACGATCGGCACGCTCAGCATGCCCAATTGCGAGAGCGTCACCATCCCGTGGACCACGCCGACCACCAATACCGACGGCACGGATCTGGATCTCGCGGATATCAGCCACTTCACCGTTTACTTCGGACTGCATCCCGATTCGCTCTCGCTCTACTCGCGCGTGGCGCGGACGATCAACCAGTGGACGATCGCGGGTCTCACCGGCAATCAGATGTACTACCTGAGTGTGACCTGCACCAGCCGCAGCGGTGTCGAAAGCAACAAGCCGCAGGCGAGCATCAACCTCTCCGATAGCCGCATCCCCAAGAGCCCGGAGAACGTCGCCACCGCCCCCGAGGCCGGAGGGGGTATTCGGGTCAGTTGGGACATCGTGACCCACTTCACGAACGATGATCTCATCACCACCCCGATCGACTACAACCTCTACCGCTCGACCAGCAGCGGTTTCACACCCGGCCCCAGCAGTCTCCTCAACACGATGGAGGCGCAGAACTGGTTCGTCGATACGACGCTTGTCGACTGCACCACCTACTACTACCTCGTCACGGCCCAGGCCTGCGGCAGCGAAAGCACGCCCTCTTCCGAGCTCAGTGCCGGTTCTCCCGCCCCGCCCGACATCGTCTACGACGTGGCGGCATCGCTCACCGCCCAATCGGGGGAGGTGGAGGTCACTTGGTCCCCGCCGCACTACCGCGTCGACGGCACCCCACTCCCCTCGGACGAGATCAGTGGCGCCCGAATCTTCTACAACACCACGCCGGGATGCTATGACACCTACTACGATTACTGGGGCAGCGATTCGACGCATACCCTTCTCGGCCTGCT
>Ga0180432_10007178_pt1 | contig 14234 bp, 13 predicted proteins | sample SS_ome_10_FD_132414 | JGI IMG/M metagenome (GOLD analysis project Ga0180432, IMG submission 132414) | Hypersaline lake sediment archaeal communities from the Salton Sea, California, USA - SS_1_MS_2 metaG | ecosystem: Environmental > Aquatic > Non-marine Saline and Alkaline > Hypersaline >... | reverse complement strand
TATTTTTTTTTTTTGTAAATCATCCATTTTATATCACATTTCATAGATTTTTATTGATACTGAAAATATTGAGATTCACATCTTAAAGCTTATCATAATGAACTATTGAAGTTAAAGAAGAAATAGTTAAGGTATAAATGAAATATGATGATTTTATTTTTAAATTATATATTGTATTCAATATTGAATTATTAGATGTCGTCTAGAAATCATTTGCTACATGCGAAATTTAAATTAAACCTAATTGTGTTTTACCTTGATTTTTCTTTTATAAAGTACATAAACCAATCCAAATCCAGACATAATCGAGACAATAATCAACTCTAATGGAAATCCCGGTATTTGCGGGAGGTAATACCTGATTAAATTATGAGTGCTCGAAAGCGTGAAAATATCAGGTCCGCTGCTCACGAGGTTGATTTGAACATAGTATATCTTGTTTATTGAAGTTGTATACGAAACAGAAGGATTATCGCCTGTATCTGAATCAACAAGAAAAGAGCTTTCAATATTAGTGCTCATGGGGCGCTGTTTGAGGAGATACATCTCAAAGTTGCCAATTCCGTTCCGGGTTAAGTTAACTTCTAAAGTTTGGCTTTGATTTACGGCGCATAAGAAAAAAGCGGTATTTCCCGTTTCTAAACTTTCAGGCGGGATGGTAACGTCCGCTCTTGCGTTTGTTGCTGAAATCACGGGCAAGAGAAGTACCATTAATAAGAGAATTTTTTTGTATTTCATTTCTCGTTGGGCGAAAATGTTTGTATTAAATATAATTTATTATAATTTTAACACTTATTTAATTTTTACAATCTTATTTCTGGCAAAATTGACGAGCCCATCTAAGGAAATTATCTCTTGTAAAAATGCAGGCATTTTTTTTACCTTGAATTTCTTGTTTAATGTTAGGTTTTTGATAATCCCCTGTTCGAAATTAAGTTCTATTTCGTCACCCGTATTTAAATCTTTTATTTTGTTGAATTCAATTATTGGTAATCCAATATTTATTGAATTTCGAAAGAAAATCCTTGCAAAAGAAGGTGCTATAACGCACTCAATTCCCGCAGTTTTTAATGCGAGTGGAGCTTGCTCCCTGCTTGAACCACTTCCAAAGTTTGAACCCCCGACTAAGATCGAGGCACCCAGTTCTTTTTTCCTCTGCTTAAAAACGGGATCCAGGTCTTCCATGCAATGTTCTGCCAAGAAGGTAGGATCTGATTTTACAAGGTACCGTGCGGGAATTATCAGGTCCGTGTTAATATTTCTTTGATCGTATTTTATTACTATTCCTTTCAAAACTCATCACTCTTGTTATTTTTTTTATTAATAATTTGAATTATAGATATTCAGGCGAGGTAATGTATCCCTTAACTGCAGAAGCTGCCGCTAATGCGGGGCTTGCGAGATAGACTTCGCTTTCCACGTGCCCCATTCTACCCACAAAATTTCTATTAGTCGTTGATATTGCTCGTTCTCCGGCCGCAAGTATTCCCATGAATCCTCCCAGGCAAGGTCCACATGTTGGAGTTGAGACTATGGCACCCGCTTCAAGAAAGGTTTGAATTAAGCCTTCCTTGAGAGCGTCAAGGTAAATTATTGGTGTTCCTGGAATGACGATACAACGCACGTTCGGATTCACTTTCCTATTTTTTAAGATTTTTGCAGCAATTCTAAGGTCTTCAAGGCGGCCATTCGTGCACGAGCCGATAACGGATTGATCAATTTCGACTTTCATCCCGTCGACCTCGGAGATTGGTTTTGCGTTTTCAGGCAAGTGAGGAAGCGCTACTTGAGGCTCCAATTCATCACAATCGAATTCAATTACATTAGAATAATCGGCGTCTTTATCGCTCTTGTACTCTTTATAGGAAAAGTCACCCTTTGATTTTAAAAATGCGTTTGTAACCTTATCGGGGGCAATGATTCCATTTTTTCCCCCCGCTTCAATTGCCATGTTACACATCGTGAATCGTCCCGCCATTGAAAGATTGTCAATGATTCCTCCTGTAAATTCTATGGCCTTGTACGTGGCTCCGTCGACTCCTACCTGACCAATCGTGTAAAGTATTAGGTCCTTTCCAGAAACGAAATCATTCAACTTTCCAGAATACACGAACTTGATCGATTCGGGGATTTTGAACCAGCATTGCCCTAAAGCCATTGCAACGCCGAGATCGGTTGACCCTACGCCTGTTGAAAACGCTCCAAGCGCGCCATACGTGCAAGTGTGTGAATCTGCGCCTATAAATACCTCTCCAGGTAAGGCTAAGCCTTGTTCTGGAACGAGACAATGCTCAATTCCTACTCTACCTTGCTCGAAATAATTCCTGATTTTGTATTTCCAGGCAAATTCTCTCAATATCTTGCATTGTTCTGCTGACGCCACGTCTTTATTTGGAGCGAAATGATCGGGAGTCAGCACGATTTTATCAGTATCAAAAACGCTTCGATCCATCCCTTCAATGATGCTTTCAAACACTTCTATAGAAATTGGTGCGGTAATATCGTTTGCTAGACATTTATCCACGTTTGCAAGTACGAAATCGCCAGCAGAAACGTTTTTCTCGTCGCAATGGTCTCTTAAAATTTTTTCTGTTATCGTGGAACCCATTATTTTCAAAATTATTAAAATTATTTGATATTAAACTCTATAACTTAACCCAAAAAATTCATGATGCTATAAATTTTTATTCTTTTTATAGATTACAATCCAAATATTTATTAAAAATTAGCAGTATTTAAGAAATTAGGAAATAAAAATCATGCCGTCAATAGCACATTTGGTTTTAGGAGCTGTGATTGGAATTTGCTTATACTATATTAGCGACGGAAAGTTTTCAAAAACACACGTCTTCGTGTTATTCATGAACAATTATCTCGGACCAGACGTGGGCTGGGTTATAGGCTTAGGGGCCATCACGCATTCGATAGCGTTTTGGCCTGTTTTTGCTTTTGTCTTATCGTATTTTTATCATTACTTCACTCGATTTACGATTGAAATTGATGGCATTAAAAACATTGAATTGATTGACTTGGAAAAACACAAGATGTCGTATATAAACGTGTATTTCTTAGTCGTAGCGGGGGGATTTCTCCATAATTATTTAGATGGCGTAATGAATCGAGGGGGAGTTTTTTTTATAATCCCAGAAATTTCGAGTTTTAGCGGAGTGTCTTGGACAATTGATGATTTCATGCTATTATGGGAAACTGGACTGTTGGGAAACATTCCCGTCGTTGCGTTAATTATTGGAGTCTTGTTAATCCTTGGTTTTATTTTTATTTTTGTCTGGTTTCTTGAAGTTATTTCAAAAAAAGCGGGTTTAATTACACTTTCTTATGTAATACTATTCATGTTGACATACCTTCTATTAGGTTCGCTCGCTACAGAACACGCTGATGCGGGAGCAATAGTGTATATCGGCTTGTTTTGGGCTATTCCATTAGCGTGTTGCGTCTTGTCAACGAGGGAATTTAAGCATTTTAAAAAACCTGTTGAATTAGCCAAGGAAAAAAGGAATAAGAACCTCGAACTTATAACATTATGGTTAATTTTAGTAGGTTCTTTAGGAGTAATTGCCATGATTTTGGGATTCTCCTTGAACAATGTTATAATCACGTTCATATTTGATAATTATGGTACTGAAATGCCTTCTTACTTGGGTCCAGGAGAAATATTAGTGATTGCATTAATTCTAGAAAGTGTCATGTTAACGCTTTCAATTATAAGTTTAGCGTGTGCTTTCGGTCTAAAAATTAGGAATGAAAAGCTCTGGAGGTTTACAATCTATTGCCATTTAGGCTTTTCTTGGACGATAATTGGACTATATATTGCATGTGCATTAAGCGATAAATACGTGAAAGAATCATTTAATAATAAAGCATAATAAAAAATTTTTTGAGCAATCGCTATTTTATTAACATATTCTACAACAGTGATGGATTAATTAACATGGTTGTCTACGAGAACTTGGAATTTGAGAAATATCACGGCTTAGGGAATGATTACATCATAATCAACAACATCCACTACAAGATTCCGGAAGAAAACAAGAAGGATTTGGCGTTAAAACTGTGCAAGGTCCATTTTTCAATCGGAGCAGATGGTTTAATCTTTGTCTGTAACTCGAACAAAGCCGATATTAGGATGCAAATATTCAATAACGATGGAACTGAGGCAGAAATGTGCGGGAACGGCATAAGATGCTTTGCTAAATATGTATATGAAAAAGATATCGTGAAAAAGGACGAAATGAATATCGAAACTATCAAAGGAATTAATATTGCCCAGCTAAAGGTTGTTAACGGGATAGTCGAAACAGTGACGATTGACATGGGTCCTCCAATATTAGAGGCTGAAAAAATACCCGTAGAATTACATAGTAATGTTAGTCAATGTATCAACGAGGAGTTTGTAATCATCGATAGAATCTTTAAATTTTCAGCAGTATCCATGGGAAATCCTCACGCGGTAATTTTCATTCAAGAACAATTAAACGACGACGATTTAAACAAGTACGGAGCGGCGATAGAATCGCACGAGTATTTTCCTAATAAAACTAATGTGGAATTTGTCAAGGTTCTCTCAAGGGAAGAAGCCAATTTAAGAGTATTCGAACGAAGTGTAGGGGTTACTAATTCGTGTGGAACGGGAACTTGTGCCGCAGTAGTGGCGGGAGCTACGCTTGGTTTGTTTAAAAAGAACTCTCCAATCATGGTTCACAATGATGGAGGTGATTTAATTATTACATATACAGGAAGAACGGTTCTCATGGAAGGTCCAGTTGAAAAAATATTTAGAGGCAAGATTGATAAAGTAGAAATTTAAAGAAGATTATTGAGATAAAATGGAATTTAATGAATGGTTAGAAAATAAAAGCTTAAGGTATCAAGATGGCATTTTATATGTGGCAGGAGTAAATACTATAGAATTGGCAGAGAAACATGGTACGCCATTATATGTTGTCAACGAACAATTGATTCGAAAACGATATCGAGAATTAAAAGAAGTACTGGATTCAGAGTACAAAAATAATTTAATACATTATGCGGTAAAAGCGAATACAGGGCTTTCAGTATTAAAGATATTGAAATCTGAAAACGCCTGTTTTGATTGTTCCTCCGCAGGTGAGGTTTTTACTTGTTTTAAAGCGGGAATTTCTGCAGATAAGATATTTTACACGGGAAACATGTTTACTAACGAAGATTTTAAATACGCCGTTGAGAACGACGTGTTAGTTAATTTAGACAGTATTAGCCAAATAAAACGATTGGCTAAAGTATACGATGACTTGGGCAAGGAAAAAAAACCAATTTCCTTTAGAATAAATCCTGAATTTGGAGCCGGACATCACGCCCATACGATTACTGCGGGAAAACAAATAAAATTTGGAATCTTAGATAATCAAGTCATAGATGCGTATTCAAAAGCAAAAGAACTCGGTTTTGAAAAATTTGGTATACACATGCATATTGGCTCTGGCATTCTGAACCCTCACGATTTTGAGAAAGCAGCAGAAAAATACCTATCAATCATTGTCAACCTTTCAGATAGTTTAGATATCTTGTTAGAATTCATTGATTTTGGCGGAGGATTAGGGATTCCTTATAGGCCAGAAGAGGATCCTTTAGACCTGAACGTGTATAAAGAAGTTATCCTAAAAAAATTCACGGAACTAATTGAGAGAGGAGATTTCGGCGAGCCTACCTTCAAAATTGAACCCGGACGATATATTTCTGCTGAAGCAAGCTTAATCTTAACGCAGATAAATACGATGAAGGATAATGGATATAAATTATTCGCAGGTATAGACGCAGGATTCCACACGCTGATCAGGCCAGCCTTTTATGGTTCATATCATCACATCATTCCTTGCGAGGAAAACAAAGGTGCTCAATTGAATATATACGACGTGGCAGGACCAATTTGCGAGTCTGGAGACATTTTAGGTAAGGAGCGAGAGTTAAGTGGGATAAAAGAAGGCGATTATCTCGCCATACTAGATGCGGGAGCTTACGGTTTCACGATGAGCAGCCAGTATAATTCAAGACCCCGCCCTGCGGAAATATTGATCAATAACGGGCAGGCATATCTCATTCGAGATGCAGAATCTTTTGAAGATCTGATACAGCATCAAACAATTCCGGATCATCTAAAGTAAATCTTCAATGAAAATCCATAAATTTGTTATCTTCTTTTCATATAATGAGATAAAATTATAGAATTGAATGGTTTGGGCTGGATTGAAAAAATTTCTTCACAGACACCCTTGAATCATTCTTATGACGATATGACATTATGAAATCTGTAGAAATATGGATTAATGATTTTACTGATCTGCTCGGATGCGTCTATAATTTTATCTTACTTTTTCATTCTTTATATTTTTTTTTATTTTATACAAAAATGTTAAATATTCGAGTATCTTAATACCTTTCACATCAAAACACATTTTTCAAAAATCAAGAAATACTAGGTGATAAAGGACCAATGGTAAGTGAAGGAATGAAAAGGGTAATAGATTTAATAAGTCAGATGACTGGGGAGGTATCCGAATTTTCCTTAGAAGCTACGCGTGAAGGTTTGGAGCAATTGGGGAAAATGGCAAAGATCCCAAAAGATGTAATAATCGAAAGTGTCAATGCTGGAGGAGTCCCAGCGGAATGGATTAGTGCTCCCAACGCGCTAAATGACCTTGTAATTTTGTATTTACACGGAGGAGGCTACGCTGCAGGTTCCATTAAATCTCATGAAGGTCTTGCAGCAGAGGTCTCTAGGGAATCAAAAGCTCGCGTTTTATTAATTGATTATCGACTTGCGCCTGAACACGTTTTCCCTGCAGCTATCGTAGATTCAACAAAAGCTTATCGATGGCTAATTTCTAAGGAAGGAATGCTACCAAATAATGTGATAATTGGAGGAGACTCTGCTGGAGGAGGTTTAACAATTGCAACTCTTGTAAAATTACGAGACGAGGGAGATAAATTGCCAGCTGGTGCTTTTTGTCTCTCACCCTGGACAGATTTAGCAAATACAGGGGAAACGATTCAAACTAATGCTGATAAAGATCCATTTGTATCACCCACAGAATTAGAGGAAATGTCAAAACTATACTCTGGAAATAAAAATGCTAAGGATCCACTAATCTCACCCCTCTATGCTGATCTCAGTGGACTACCTCCTCTCTTAATTCAGGTAGGAACTGCGGAAATTCTACTTGATGACTCAAGGCGAGTGGCAGATCGTGCTATAGAAGCAGGAGTCGATGTTCAATTGGAGATTTGGGAGGATATGATTCATGTTTTTGCTGCTTTTGGTCAATGGGCACCAGAGGGTAAAGAAGGCATTGAACAAATAGGTAAATTCATTCAAAAACATATTAGAAGGGAAGTTATAGTTGCGAGTTAAATCTATAAATCAAGATTTAAATTTGAGCTTAAATAACCAGCATAATAAGTATTCTTAAATTCTCTTTTTTTTTCGTCAGTTTTAAAACCTAAATCATATTTGCAATAATACTCGAATAAAATCATTTTGAGGGGATGAATGGTGAAACAAATCGAAGAACCTTCTCGGATTACTCCCGTCATGGCTGAGACAGATGTTTTAGTCGTGGGCGGGGGACCTGCGGGGCTTTCCGCTTCGATAGCGGCAGCTCGAGAGGGTGTTGATACCATGCTCGTAGAGCGATACGGATGTTTTGGAGGAAATATTACTCAATCTTTGGTAGGAACCATTGCTTGGTATCGTCGTGCCAAAACCGTGGGACCCGGGGGAATGGGTCTTGAATTTGAACATAAGGCTAAAGAGATGGGGGGATCTATCACTAGATATAATAAGGATATAACTACTACAGAAATGGGTAACTACTTGGAACGCAAAGGATTATTGGTAGAAGGAGAACCAACTGGTGAGATTTTGAACACGGAAATGTTTAAATTTATAGCTGATACAATGGTTAAAGAAGCAAACATCAAGCCTTTATTACATTGTACTGTTGTCGATGTGATCAAGGAAGGAAAAAAGCTCATTGGTGTGATAACTGAGAGTAAATCTGGAAGGCAAGCAATCATGGCTAAACGAACAATTGATGCAACTGGCGATGCCGATTTGATACATTATGCAGGTGCCCCATATCGAAAAGATCCTAGGAGTGAATTGCAGAGAGTAACGTTAAACTTCAGTTGCAACGGTATCGATACTAAGAAACTATTTCCGTATTATTTGAAAAAAGTTCGAGAGAAGCCAGGAGTTTTTGCTTTTCTTCGACAAGCAAGGGAACTGTTTTTCATAGACGAACTTGCGTGCTTGTTAGAGCCAATTGACGATATAAATAAAGGCATCGAAATTCCGGAAGAGATTAAAATTGAAAGCTTTTGGAAAAATTACGCTGAAGCAGGCGAGATTTACTCGTTTAACGGCATCCACATGGAAGGGCGAGATTGCACTGACGTATGGGATCTAACACAGGCAGAAATTGAAGGTAGAAAGCGCATTATCAAGGCAATTAAAGGTTTGAAAAGGCACACTCCAGGATTTGAAAATGCAAGACTTAAACATATCGGATCGTCATTAGGTACAAGAGAATCGAGAAAAATTATCGGAGAATACAATTTAACTGAACATGATGTGAAAAATCAAGCTCGTTTTGAGGATTCAATCGGGATCTGCCCCGAGTTTATTGATGGATTCGGTCAAGTCATCCTACCTACCACGGGACGATATTTCCAGGTTCCTTATGGCATTATTCTTCCAAAAAAGGTGGAAAATCTTCTTGTTGCGGGTAGATGCGTGGCGGGAGATAAAATTTCTCACGCTGCTACGCGCCAAATGGTGTGTTGTGCTATTACAGGACAAGGTGCGGGGGTAGCTGCGGCCGTTTCAATTAAGGATAAGGTAACATGTAGAAAAGTAGATATTCAAAAAGTACAAAAAGCACTTAGAAATCAAGGTGTGAGAATTGAATAATCAATTCTCAACATATAAAAAAATTAAAGATTTAAAACTTCCTGAGTTGTATATATTTTGTTTTCGCTAGCTTTTGCTAGAAACTTTATAGCTGTAATAGAACCCGTGGCAAAGCAATTCCGGCTATGCGCTTGATGTTTGAGTTCAATACGTTCTCCAGGTCCGGCGTACAAAACCACGTGATCGCCAACTATATCTCCGGCTCGAATTGCGTGAACCCCTATTTCGCTTTTCGCTCCAACTTCTCTCTTATTTGGTCCTTTATCCCTGCCAAATTTTGCAAGCTTATCAAAATCTCCCCCTATAGCTTTGGCTATAGCTCTACCAATAGTCATCGCGGTTCCGCTGGGAGCATCTGCCTTTCTATGGTGATGTGCTTCTATGACTTCAATATCCCAATCCGCTAAGTATTCCGCTAAGATTCCCGCCATCTTAAAGAAGATGTTCACGCCAGTTGCCATATTGGATGAAATAACTGCGGGAGCCTTATTTTCCGTTACAAGTTTCTCAAATTCTTCTAAAAAGTCCTTGGATAGTGCCGTTGTTCCAATTACGCATTTTATAGCATTCTTCACGCAAATCAAGCAATTTTTTTCTGCAGCTTTTGCAATGGTAAAATCCACGGCAACATCGGGCTTGACATCATCAATGATATTTTGGAGATTGTTAACGTCGCTAATTATTACCTTGTTTGGATCCTTAACTCCTACTAATGTTCCTAACTCGTCTCCAACATTACTGATATCGCAGGCAGCGACTACTTCGATCTCGTCGTCTTCTAGAGCTAATATGCTTATCAATTTTCCCATTGATCCTGTTGGACCTAAAATTAATAACTTTATCAAGATTATCCCTCCATTAACCACTGTTAAATTAATTCCAAACTCTTGAGGACTTTTTTGATTTTTTTCTGGTTTTCTTTTAATGGTGGTGTAAGTGGTAGTCTCATCCTATTGTTCATTATTTCCATTTCGCTAGCTGCGTACTTTACTGGTCCTGGATTTGTCTCAATAAATAACATTTTAAACAAGTCGTAGTATTTAAGCTGCAATTCTTTAGCTTTATTCCAGTCTCCTGCGTTCATTGCGGTTGTGAATTCCATTAATTGAGCAGGAATGATGTTTGACGCCACACTTATGACGCCTTTACCTCCTAAGGCCATTAAATGAAACGTCATTCCGTCGTCTCCGCTTAACACGATGAAATCCTCTGGAGTTGACTTGATGATCCTCGTGATTTGATCAATATTTCCACTCGCACATTTGATGGCTACGATGTTGTCCTTTGAATGTGCCAATTTTGATACGGTTTCTGGCTCGAGATTCCTTCCCGTGCGACTTGGAACGTTATATAACACTATGGGTAATGATGTTGAATCTGCGATTGCCGAGAAGTGATCGATTAGCGAGTGTTGAACGGGCTTGTTATAATAAGGGACTACCTGTAAAAGACCATCTGCCCCCGCTTTTTCAGCATATTGACTCAGGGAAATCGCTTCTTTAGTAGAATTACTCCCCGCTCCTGCCAAAACAAAAGGATTCTTTCCGCTCTTCTTCGCCTCATCTACAGTAATATCTATGGCCTGGTGATGCTCCTCGTGAGATAAGGTCGCGCTTTCACCAGTCGTGCCCATTGTTAAAGGTTGGCACCCTTTATCTATTTGAAATCTAATGAATTCTCTATATTTTTCTTCGTCAATAGAGAGATCTTCATTAAATGGCGTGATCATCGCGGTTATTACGTTCTGGAGTTTTTCAATTTTTTTAAACATTTTAAAACCTCATTTTCTCATTTAATCTATTATTTAAAATATATTTAGATACTATCCTTTATAATCCTTTTTAATAAGGAATAAAGAAAGGAATAGAAAGATTCTATTTCTTCTTCTTTTCAACGGCTTTATTTTTCATGATAAAGCCCATTTCACTTTGCATTCCAAAAAGAGGAATAAACCCGTAGCTTAATCTCTGATTGAAAGAGCTCTGCGTGTCGTATGTCGCTAAATTAAGGTCGTACAAGCCATAAGGAGATTCTCGCGCCACAACATTAGCGCTCCCTTTAAAACACTTGACTTTTACGCTTCCCGTCACTTTTAAATTAATTTCATTTATAAAAGCCTCTAGAGCGTCACGTAATGGATCAACCCAAAGACCTTCGTATGCTAATTCAGTCCATCTTTGATCTACAATGGTTTTAAACGAATTTTCATGCTTGGTGCATACATATTTTTCAAGTTCTTTATGCGCTTTTATTAACATCATAGCTGCAGGAACTTCGTATGTTTCTCGCGATTTCAAACCTATAGTGCGGTCTTCCATATGTTCGATTCTTCCCACGCCGTGTTTGCAACCAAGATCGTGTAGTTTTCCAATTAATTCGACACAGTTAATTTTTTCACCATTAAGTCCAACAGGGACACCTTGTTCAAAATCTATATTCATGTATTCGGGTTCATCAGGAGCGTCTTTTGGCGCAGTCGTCCATTCCATTGAATCTTCAGGTGGTTCAATATCGGGGCGTTCTATTATGTCACATTCCGTGCTCCTTCCAAAAAGGTTTTCATCTGTGCTATACTTTTTATTTTGACTGGAGATGGGAATTCCATGCTGTTGGGCGTATTTAATTTCTTCATCCCTCCCCATGTTCCACTCGATTATAGGTTGTAATATTTCTATTTCTGGAGCGTGAGCATTTGCCGTGATGTTAAACCTGACCTGGTCGTTCCCTTTTCCCGTGCATCCATGGGCAATTGCTGAAATGTTTTCTTGTCTAGCAATTTTCACAGCTTCGATCATTATCAATGGTCGTCCTACTGAGGTGCTAAGAGGATAAATCCCTTGATACAATCCGTTTGCTTTAATCGTTGGAAAGACATATTCTTTTACGAAAGTTTCTTTCAAATCCACCATGAAATGCTTTTTTACTCCCAAATCATAGGCTTTTTTTTCTATTTCTTTAAACCGATTTACATCTGCAAATTCTTGTCCGAGATCTGCCGTGAATGTATAAAGATCTGCTTCGTACTCGTCTTGAAGCCATTTTACCATACAAGACGTGTCTAATCCACCAGAATATAACAACAATATTTTGTCGTACTTTCCTTTTTTGGGACCTAATTGCGTCATGACTCATTATTCCTCAAATAATACTAATAACATTTTATGTTGTGATTGCCTCTATTTTTTCTTTTCGGTTTTCATGATTAGTCTGGAAAAATTTTTTACAGAGTTTTTTTCATAATTATCTTTGATTTGATTAATAAATGCTAAAGATTAAATAAGCAATACTTTATACAATCTTTATAGCATTAATAGTATATTCTATGTACTTCACTACAAATGCAATATAGCGTACATCGGCACGAGATTTACAAGGAATAATAGGTTTTAAATGTACTAAATTAAAGAGTGAAAAAATAGAATAAGTGAATTGAAGAAGGAGACTAGGTAAAAGGAATATATTACAAAGATTTAACTTTAAATATCAATTTCGATGGAAGAATAAAATGATATCGGTTTTTATCGTCGAAGACGACAAATCTATACAGATGCTTTATCAGAAAATTTTAAAATTAGTTGGATTCCACATAATTGGAATCGCTAATAATGGCGAGGAAGCCATATCAATGTTTAAAGAATTTAATGATAAACCCGAGATCATAATAATGGACCATCGAATGCCCGTTAAAAATGGAATCGAGGCAACAAAGGAAATTTTACTCATTGATAACACAGTAAAGATTATATTTGCTAGTGCGGATAAATCAGTTAAGGACGAGGCTTTTGCAATTGGATCGGTAGGTTTCATTGACAAGCCATTCAGTCTCGATAGGTTAGTCAAGAAAATCAAAGAAGTCTCGAATCCTTGAAAAACTCATTACGACCTTGAAAGATGTCTATTAAAAAGAAAATTAGTTATTTAGATAAATTTTCTGGCTCCATAATGGGAGTTGCGATAGGAGATACCCTTGGACGCCCTTTTGAAGGAAGAATTCGTTCTGATATACATTCGAAGTTCGATGATTTCGAACAATTCGTTCAAGATAACCAAAAATTATTTAAAACATATACGGATGATACTCAACTAACTTTACACGTGGCGAAAGCTTTAATTCGAGGCAATGGATTCAATTTAAATAATTTTATTAACGAATATATTTTATGGCTTGACGATCCGCCCATAGGTCCAGGTTATGGGTGTATCTCCTCAATTAGAAAATTAAAATATGGCGTCTCTTGGAGAGAGGCAGCCTCAAATTCGGGAGGGAACGGGACGGTAATGAGAATTGCGCCTATAGGGCTTTTTTATTGTAGAGACATAAAGGGTTTGATAACTGCAGCAAGGAAATCAAGTATGATAACGCATTCGCATCCTGCAACTTCATTGGGAGCCATTGTGATTGCAAGAGCTATTTCTTTTTTGATTTTTCAGGATCCAAAGGTTGGTTTTTCGTTAGACGAGTTTTTTGACATAATTATCTCTTCCATATCCAACTCTGAAAACGAATTAGCAGACGAATTTATAAAGATCATGCAAAAAGTAAAAACTAGCTTGCACTTGTCAACTGAAGCGGGATTAGTCAAGTTTTCACAAGCAGGAGTTAAAAATCCCTATTTCATTGAGGAATTCATTGGTAAAGCTTTTGTTCATCCCTACACTATGAGCACTGTTGCGTGCGCTCTTTTCGTGTTTTTAAAGAATATAAACTCATTTAAAGAATGCATATTCGAAATGTCGACTGCAGGAGGTGACAGCGACACGATCGGAGCAGTTGGGGGGAGTCTTGCAGGAGTTTTTTTTGGTTTAAATAATATTCCACAAGAATTGATTAATTTAGTTAAGGATAATAAGGATATATTGAAAATTAGCGAAGAACTCTGCACAACATTTATAAAACGATACATCTAAAGAGATTTTTCATAGAATTTTCTTAAAAAAATCCTTCATGAGAGTGAGGCACGAATCGCACAATAAAGGAGGCTTGTTATCGGTATCGGCTAAAGAGTTTGAATATCGCATGACGCAATCATTTTCGCAATGTCCTAAGCCAAATGTATGGCCAAGCTCGTGAAATGCCTCTTTTAGGATTCTAAGTTCAAATAACGCCTCATCTTTAGGTCTCCTGTAGAACTCTTCCTTTAAGCGCGTCACCGAAATTAAACACGTCCCAGGACTGTTTAAAAAGCCCTTTTCAGCAATTCCAAACACGAAATTATGAAATCGAGCATAGACATCCTCGTCAATCACGCCTAATATGCTTAATTGATTA
>Ga0180432_10007177_pt1 | contig 14236 bp, 18 predicted proteins | sample SS_ome_10_FD_132414 | JGI IMG/M metagenome (GOLD analysis project Ga0180432, IMG submission 132414) | Hypersaline lake sediment archaeal communities from the Salton Sea, California, USA - SS_1_MS_2 metaG | ecosystem: Environmental > Aquatic > Non-marine Saline and Alkaline > Hypersaline >... | reverse complement strand
TCAATGCCAATTTCCTGGAACAGTTTGACAAAGGCATTGTCATTGTACTTGCCAAAGCTGACAAAGCGTTTTATCTTGGCATTGGCGAGCATCTTGGCGCACAGTATGCAGGGAGTATGGGTGCAGTAAATGGTGCTCCCCTCCAGGCTGACCCCATGCAGGCTGGCCTGTATTATTACATTCTGCTCGGCATGAATGGCACGGCAGATTTCGTGTCTCGTTCCTGAAGGTATCTCCTGCTCGTCACGGAGACAGCCCAGCTCCAGGCAGTCCTTTAACCCCGCAGCCGCACCGTTGTAGCCGGTAGCCAGTATATGCTTGTTCTTTACCGCCACTGCCCCTACATGGTGCCGGCGGCAGGTGGAACGCTCAGCAATTACTGAAGCTATCTTCAGGAAATACTCGTCAATATCCGGCCTTTTCATCTTAAGCTGGTGATAATCCTCTCCGCTGCCTGCGTCAGCTCTTCCAAAGAAGACTCGTTGAGAATGGTAAAATCAGCCATGGCAATCGGCCCGCCCTTGTTTATATTCTCTATTTCTTTACGGTCACGGCTGGCGGCTTCGTCCGGTGTCAGCGAGCGGCTTGCCCTGGTGGACAGCCGGTTATGCCTTGTCCGCGGCGAAGCCCAGACAGCCACTACATAAAGGTGTTCACGGTAATAGTCTTTGAGGAAGGTGTACTCCTCCCAGGAGTACAGACCGTCAATTACCACGTCGGAGCTGGTCAGTGCCGCCTCAATTCTGGGCAGATTGAGCCGGGCATAGGCATCCATCCCGTGCTCCTGGCGGAGAAGCTCCCGGGCGTAATGCTCATTCGCCTCGTTCAGCTCCAGACCCCGCTTCTTCACTTGTTCATCGGTAAGATCGCCAAATCTTACCGTGGTAAAGCCGCTTTCTGAGAAGATGCGGGCAACTTCAGATTTACCCGAGCCGGCCATACCCACAATTGAAATTACTTTTCCCATTCTCTTTCGAAATCATTATAAAATAGATAAAGCCTAAATAACAACGGCTGGTAAGCTTTGCATTTTAAGCGAGATGGTGTAAGCTTAGCGGTGACTGTCTATTAGAAAGCGAGCGTAATTACTGTTGAACTGGGCTAGTATAGCGGTATTAAGTGCCGCTATCATGGGTATTGTGAGCATTATTGATGGCCACCTTCTTTCCAGAAGGGTGCCGGGTTTAAGGGTATTTATCCTGGTCGTTGGTATCATTCACCTGGTTTACGGTCTAATCGTGCTTTATATATTGCCACTCCCGGCTGGTGTCAGCGTGTGGCCGGTACTGGCGGCGGCGGCTTCGGGGATGATACGTTCCGCCGGTATCATGATTATGCTCTATAACCTCAAGGTGGAAGAGGTATCCCGGGTGATACCCATCGTCAACACTTCTCCGGTTTTCGTGGCCCTGCTGGCGGTGCCACTGCTGGGGGAAACGCTGGGTTACCTGCAGTGGCTGGCGATAATCATCGTGGTGGCGGGAGCGGTTATAATTTCGGCGGAGAGGAGCCCCGCCGGCGTTAGCGGCTTTCTCGGTAAACCCTTCCTGCTGCTTTTTGTTTCCAGCCTTCTTATAGCCCTGGCTGACGTAGCCAGCAAGTATTCGTTGAGCTTTATCTCCTTCTGGAACCTCTTCGCTGTGTCGACAGTTTGCATGTCCAGCGTCTTTCTACTTTTCTCACTGCGCCCGCAGGTACTCAATGAGTTGTGGAATATGGAGAGGAGAAGCTCATCCCTGGCGCTACTTTTTTTTAATGAAATGCTGGCACCGATAGGCATCTTGTGCGGCTACTGGGCAATGAAGAGCGGGCCGGTATCCCTGGTGGCTACTATCCGGGGCAGCCGCCCGGTTTTCGTGGCCATTTACAGCCTGATTTTAGGCCTTTTCCTGCCCGATTTCCTGATAAGGCTTGCCAGCAGAAAGGTGCTGACAGTACGGCTGGTGGCAACCCTCATGATTTTCGGTGGTATCAGTATCATCTATTTAACTTAGCTCAATAGCACGGCATGACCTGTGCTATAATGCGGACTATGAGCGTATCCAGGGTAACCAAACTATCCGGTAATATGGAGAAACAGTTGCCTGCCGCGCTGACCGGCTTGATGCGGGCGGCCGGTGAACTGGTGCGGACGCGCGGGCAAAGCCTATACCTGGTGGGTGGAGTGGTGCGCGACCTGCTGCTGGGGCGCACCAATCTTGACATTGACCTGGTGGTGGAGGGTGATGCCGTTGCCCTGGCACAGGAGTTAGCCCTTAGCCGGGGAGCCAGAATCACGGTGCACCGCCACTTCGGTACCGCCAAGCTTCAGTGGGATGATTTGAGTGTTGACCTGGCTACTGCCCGCTCCGAGACCTACGCCAGACCCGGGGCATTACCGACCGTCAAACCCGGCTCTATTCACGATGACCTACACCGCCGTGACTTCACGGTTAACGCTATCGCGGTGCAGCTTGCCCCCGGCCATTACGGTGAGCTGCTTGACCCCTATGGCGGCAGGGCTGACCTTGAGCGGAAGCTCATCCGCGTGCTTCATGAGAAGAGCTTTATTGACGATGCCACCCGCATCTGGCGAGGCATCCGTTACGAGCAGCGCCTGGACTTCCAAATGGAGCCGGATACTCTGGAGCTGGTGAGGCGGGACCGGGAAATGCTGGTTTCAATCAGTGGTGACCGTATCCGGCATGAGCTGGAGCTGGTCTTAACGGAGGATTCCCCCGAGCAAGCCCTGCGCCGGGCTGATGAACTGGGGGTATTAGCCAGGCTGCACCCCTCGCTCAGGGGCAATGGCTGGCTGGCGAACAGTTTTGAGCGAGCCAGGCAGTCCGGCTCAACAGACCCGCCATATCTGGCGCTCTACCTGGCGCTGCTGGCCTACCGACTGAGTGTTAAAGAGAGCGAACAGTTCATCTCATATCTCAGGTTGCCCAAGGCAACGGCACAGTTACTAAGAGATACCCTGGCTATCAAAGAGAAGTTGGAGATACTTTCCGCGCCTGACCTAAAGCCCGGCGGAATCTATGCTGCCCTCCACGGCTACGGTGCCATGGCGCTCAACACCAGCCTGCTGGCAACTGATTCCCCATTGGCCAGGGAACGCATCCGGCTATTTATGAGCAAGCTGCGCTATGTTAGGCCAGCGCTTGGCGGCGACGACTTAAAAAGGATGGGCATAACCGAGGGCCCTCTCATCAAAGAGGTGCTGAACCGCCTCCGCAACGCCCGGCTGGACGGGAAGGTGCGGAGTAAACAGAACGAGGAGGAGATGGTGAGGAGATTGTTAAATAGGGATAATAGCTAGGAATCAAATCGCTTGAGCTCAGAAATTGCCTATTCCCAATATCCTTGTAACTTCTCAAGGTTTTGCTCGTGTAGAGAATTTAGCTTTCTGGTAAGGCGGGGGCTTAACGGTTTTGAAGCATTATCGTTTTCAAACAGATAGAATTGTTTTAATGTTCCACTGTTATATCCACCATTAGTGAGTAATACACCGCTTAATTTTTTGTATTCTTCTGGGGTCTCCTTGATTTCATCTCTGATAGATTCGAAGGCTTTCTCTAGTTCAGGCTTACCTAAGGTTATTGTATCACTCCAGATAACTACAATGTTTACTCCATTGGTTTGTAGCTGCGGAATCTTCACACGAATTTTGTCAATAATATTTTCTGTCGTAGCTGGTGATACAAAAGCGGCAGAAGACTGTATTATTCTATCATCTTCACTAGGGCGTTTTCTCGTTACTTCAAAATAAACTGTATTTCTATTCCAGTTAGCTTTTAGGTCTGGACCTTCCTGGCAGTATTCTATATGGATATTTGAAAATTTGTTCCTAGCAAGGATAATAGCGAATCTACCTTCCATAAGAATATCCAAATAGTCCTCTTTTTCATTGAGTCTATCTCGTAACTTTTTTACGAATTTGTCTACGCCTTGTACCCCTCTTTTTTGTAGCTCAATAATTCGTTCTTTTGCACGCTCAATCATATAACTGTTATAGCCAAGTCTTTCCATTTCTTTTAATAATTCCATATACATTATTGTACTATATTTCCTTTTTATCCCCCCGCCTCCACCAGGTATGTTTCCATTCCCTGCTGCCGGCAGAGAGCGTATAAGTCCACGGCCTGTTGCCTATCGCTTGACAGCGTAAACAGGGTTGGGCCGGAGCCGGCCAGGTGAACATTATCCGCCCCCATTTTAAGCAGGTGGTCACGGTATAGCCTCAGCTCTGAATCCTCAGTGAAAGCCACGTTTTCAAAGGTGTTGAACAGCAGAGACGCGGAAAAATCCCCACCCCCCCTCAGCACATCGGTTAATCTTTCGGTAATCTGCCCGTCGGTATAGTGCCGGGCGTTAAGGCTGGCGTACATCCGCCCGGTTTTCCCCGGCAGCCGTGGCACGGCGGGGACAACCAGCACCAGCCACGACCGGGGTGGCGCCGGGAGGGGGGTAATCTTTTCGCCCCTGCCCTCAGCCAGCGCCGTGCCGCCGTGGAGAAAGAAGGGCACATCTGACCCCAGCTGCGCCGCCAGCTCCAGCAATTTATCCCCGGATAAACCCAGCTTCCAGAGTTCATTGAGTCCGTACAGGGCAGCGGCGGCGTCACTGCTGTCTCCCCCCAGCCCCGACACCAGGGGGATGCGCTTCTCGACTTCCACAATCGCTCCTTCAGAGCATCCCGCAGTTACCCTCAGCAACTGAGCCGCACGGGAGACCAGACTCTCTCCGGCAGACCAGTCCGGCAGGTTCGACCTGAACCCGAGCTCATAGCTCACCCGGAAGGTGAGACGGTCACCAAGACTAATTGCCTGGATAACACTACGGATTTGATGGTAGCCATCCGGCTGCTTACCCAGAACCTCGAAAGTCAGATTTAACTTGGCGGGCGCGTTAACAGTCAGCATTCTTGTCTCTCTTTCCTCTCTTGAAAGACCTGCCACAGCAGCGCCCACTCGTCCAGAGTCAGCGTCTCGGCACGCCGCTGGGGGGCTATTTTCGCTTTTTCCAGTAATGACGCGCTCTCCGGTTTGTTAATCTGCAAGCCCTGGGCAAGAGAATTAACCAGTTGCTTGCGCGAGGCCGCAAAACCGGCCCGCACCAGAGCAAAGAAGCCGGCCTCGTCAGTTACTGCCACCGCGGGCCGGGGATACACGTCTATCTTAAGTAGCGCCGAGTCAACCTCCGGCGCCGGGTAGAAAGAACTGGCCGGCACATATCTGATAATTTCCGGGCTTCCATAAAACTGCACGCTAATACTGAGCACGCTGCACCGGCCCGGCGCGGCGGCAATCACCTCGGCCACCTCTTTCTGCACCATGACTATCATCATCTCCGGCTTGACTGATGCCTCCAGAAAGTGGCGCAGCACCGGGGAAGTAATGTAGTAGGGGAGGTTTGCCACCACCTTATAAGCGCCGCTCACCAGCGACGCCGGCGCGATGTCAAGTATGTCCTTATTGATAACGGACACATTATTGAAAGAGGCCAGTGCCCCGGTTAGAGCCGCGGCGAGCTTATCGTCTAATTCAACGGCAATCACCCTGCCCGCTTTTTGGGTCAGCTCTCTGGTCAGGACACCCAGCCCGGGCCCCACCTCAATAACGGTATCACCGGGGCCCAGCTCTGCCGCCGAGGTGATTACGGACAGAACCTCATCATCAACCAGAAAGTGCTGCCCCAGACCCTGCCTCGCCCTGAGGTGAAAGCGACGCAGAAGCCTCCTGGTTTGTGACAGCAGCGAATCTTCCCCCAAAGAGCCCTCTTCCAGAATAAAATAGAGGCCGTGCACCTTCCCTCGACCCCGCCTAATAGCTTACCTGAGCCAGCCGGCTCCACCCAGGTGACCCTGCGGCACCCAGAAATTACCATTTACCGCTGCTTCCTCTCGGACCTGACGGGATTCATAGCCTTCTGCCGCGCAGGACCCAGGCTTCAACACCACTTAACTCAGGCAGTCCTACCAGACAAGGGCCTCAAGACGGAATTCAACCCTGCTGCAGCGGATTGCAGGTTCAGGGCACCGCTAGCTCCCCATCTAGCACGACCTCAAGAAAAATCGTAATGGTTAGGCACTGCTTTGTCAAGCCGGATTATTTGGCGCTCAAAATCACTGGAACTATCTAAAATACCTGATAAAAAACCAGGACCAAAGCAGATTTTCTGAAGACCTGTTGCCACCATCCCTGGGAAATCATAAAAATTTCCCGGATTTTAACCGGATTTTAATATTCCGTTGCTATCATGGTGCCAGCATCGGCGGAAAAGATTTGGCAAGTAAAACTAACCAATCGTTCTTTTTTACGTTAAATATATTAAAAGCCATGAAACGAGGAGGTAAATAACGATGAAAGACCAATCAATGAACGTACTGCTGATGGTTTTATTCGGGCTATCCGGCATAGCGATACTGATGCTGGCATGGTTACAGCCCATGCCTGTTGCCGACAGGATTATCGCTACCGTTATTGGCTCATCAGGCCTCCTCGTGGCGCCAGTCAGGGCATGGCGGCTCAAGTTCTCACCGGCTAAAATGGGCAGTGAACGAGCGGCGGACATTGCGGCCGAGGATAATTCCTGAATCACTCCGGCTGTAATTTTATAATATGGAGCGGGCAATCGCCCGCTCCTCTTATTTATCCAAAAGATGACGTTAAATGTGCTATAATTCGCTTGATGAAGGTATCAGAGCTGGGGGAATTCGGGCTGATTGAACTCCTGGCCAAAACGGTTTCCAGCCCCGGGGGCAAGCAACTCATTGCCGGAATTGGCGATGATGCTGCTGCCTGGCATACTGATGCCTCTATCCAGCTGGCTACCGTTGATTCGCTGATCCAGGATGTTCACTTCTCCCTGAGCACCATATCCTGGCAGGAACTGGGCCGGAAGGCACTGGCCGTCAATCTAAGTGACATCGCAGCTATGGGCGGCATACCCGGTTATGCTCTGGTCTCGCTGGCCCTGCCCGGTGTTACCGAAGTTGAAGATGTCATCGCCCTGTACCGGGGGATTGCGGCGATGGCGCAGCAGTTCGGGGTACTGGTGGTGGGTGGTGACACCTGTCGCTCACCGGTGGTCTCGGTAACAATTACTGTCCTCGGCAGTACCGTCGGCAAGAAGCTGCTCACCCGTTCTGCCGCCCGACCCGGTGATAGCATTGCGGTTACCGGCTATCCGGGTGGTGCTGCCGCCGGCCTGGAGATGCTGCGTAACGGGCTTGAGTTCGACAAGGTGACTGCCGATTATCTAAGAGGTGCTTTTCTCAGTCCTTTGCCCAGAGTCGCTACGGGGCAGTTACTCATCAAGAAGGGAGTAAAAGCATCAATAGATATCAGCGACGGCCTGGTTGCCGACCTTGGCCAGATATGTAGCGCCAGCCAGGTCAGTGCCCGGGTAGAGATTGAACGGCTGCCCATCCACCCCACCGTTAGCGGCGGCTTCGGTGACCGGGCTCTGGAACTGGCGCTATCAGGAGGAGAGGACTACGAACTGCTCTTTACGGCCCCCGCCGGTATTATCGATGAGGTAAAAGAGGCGGCATCCTGCCCGGTTACGGTAATTGGCGAAATTACCGCCGGTAAAGCGGGTGAGGTCAGCCTGATTGACAGCAAGGGCAACCCCTGCCAGCTACCGCGGGCAGGCTGGGAACACTTTAAGTCAGCGTGAAATAAGATAGAATGGAGATAGAATCATGGTAGATGTACCACGCTTGTCGGTTAATACCGATAGGAGCGATGAGCTGTGCTTTGGCTGCGGGCAAAAAAATCCCATCGGGTTGAAGCTGACCTTTGCCTGGGACGGCAAAGTGGTCAGAACGGAGTTTACACTGGGTAAGCTCTACCAGGGCTTCCCCGGGATTGTTCATGGCGGCATTCTTTCCTGCGTGCTTGATGATACGATGAACCAAGCTGCTTTCTTAACCGGCGTGGATTGTCTCACGGTAGAAATGAACATAAGGTTCAAGCGCCCGGCACTGGTAGAAGAGCCGCTGGTAGCCACTGGCCGGGTAACCAGTCGTAATAAGAGGATACTTGAGACAGAAGGGCAGATAACCCTGCCCGACGGTACCCTGGTTGCGGAAGCTAAAGCATCATGGTATATCGTTGACAAAGACAGTGGCCAGGAAAAGGGTCCCGGGGGAAGCAATGCCGGAAAGTAATCTTAAGGCGGTTATCTGGGATATGGACGGGGTGATTGCGGATACCGGCCCTTATCATTTCCAGGCCTGGCAGCGGGTCTTTAAGAAAAACGGCGTGGAGTTTACCGGGGAAGATTTCCAGCGTCACTTTGGCCAGCGGAATGACACCATCGTCCGCAATACCCTCGGTGCCGGTGTGTCACCAGATGAGATAAAAACTATCGCCGAGGAAAAGGAGGAGAGCTACCGCCAGTTAGTAGCCGGAAACACAAGAGCACTTCCCGGAGCCATAGAGCTGATACAATCACTGGTGAAAAGCGGGGTGAAGGTGGCCATCGCCTCATCGGCGCCCATGGCAAACATCAAATTGATTACCCGCAGCCTGGGTATTGATAGCTGCTTCCAGGCCATCGTCTGGGGTGGGGAGGTAACCGAGGGCAAGCCCAGCCCGCAGGGTTTTCTGCTGGCGGCCGAGAAACTGGGGGTCGAGCGGGGCGACTGTCTGGTAGTGGAAGACGCTGTCGCCGGAGTTGCCGCCGCCAAGAGGGCGGGTATGAAGTGCCTGGCGGTTACCAATAGTCACCCCGTGGAGAGCCTTGGCGAGGCTGACCTCGTCATGGACACGTTGCAAAAAGTGACGGTCAGCAATCTGAGGGCGCTCTTTAATTGAGCATGGAATGTAATAATTAATGTGAGGAGTTTAATATGGAGAGGTCTCTGGTTCTGATAAAACCCGATGCTATGGAGAGAGAACTGGCCGGCACTATCATCGGCCGGCTGCAGGAGGAAGGGCTCAAGCTGGTGGCGCTCAAGATGCTGCACATGGATAGAGCCCTGGCCGAGCAGCATTATGCCGTGCACCGGGATAAACCCTTCTTTAACGACCTGGTGGACTATATCATCTCTACCCCGATAGTATCTGCCGTCTTCCAGGGTGATGATGCCGTGAACTTAATACGGAAAGTGATGGGGGCAACAGACCCGGCCAAGTCCGAGCCAGGCACTATCCGCAGTGAATACGGGATTGACATTCAACGTAACGCGACACATGCTTCGGACTCAGCAGAGAATGCCAGGAAGGAAATCAGTCTGTTCTTTAGCGATGGTGAAATCTTTGCCTGAGGAATCTGAACGGCAGTTTACTGCATCCTGAGCACAAGGTCAGCTTCATTCCACAGTTTGTCTAGCTGGTAGTATTCCCTTTCAAAAGGAGCGAAGACGTGCACGATGACATCACCGTAATCCAGCAGCAGCCAGCCTGAGTCCAGCGTGCCTTCATGATTGTAGGGCAAAACTCCCCTTTGCTTCAGAACATGCTCAACTTCTTCATAGATAGTCCGTATCTGCCGCTCAGTATCACCGGTGCAGATGACAAAATAATCGGCAAAGCTGCATACTCTGCGGGCATCCATCAGGACAATGTCACTGGCCTGCTTATCGCTGGCCGCTTCCACTACCTGACGCGCTATTTCTATTGCTTCCAGAAGTTGTCCCTCTTCTAGCTGAAATGTGCTTCCAGCTCATCTTCGTGCAAGACGATTTTCCCCTTGTCGGGGCCGACCTGCACCGTGTAAATATAAAAGACCTGACCCGTGCTGGTGGTTATCCAGTGGCATTCAGTAACCCTGCCCGTCTGACCGGCGTACGGCTCCAGGGCGGAATCCCGCGGTGATAAAACCCGTTCCTCCACCGGCGTGATAACTACTTCCTGGCCTATTTCATACTTGGCATTCATGGAACAGCTCCAGTAATCTACGGCGAATAATGATAATGCGAAAGTAAAAATTTGTCAATACCTGAGTTTGGGGAGTTAGTTAAAAAGACCTCCGCTTAACCGGGAATTGTTCAAAATAAATAATTACTGTAGAATTGGTTATCGTTATCGGAGATACCCTGATAAGGAGGCAGTATATGGAAAAGACATGGAAGCCAACAACCGCAGGCATTTTATTAATAATCTCAGGCGCAGTCCAGGCGTTAAGTGCCATGGGGCTCATCATCGTCATCAGTACTGTCAACACCTGGCATTTCATCTCGGGTATCGTTCCTCCTCAAGACATCCCCTTTGTGGCGCCACTGGTGGGCACGATACTGATAATTCTCCTGGTAATGTCTATTATAGAAGCCGTATTCCCCATAATTGGCGGAGTGTTTGCGCTGCAAAGAAGGAGGTGGGGCTGGGCACTGGCTGGCTCGATTATTGCTATACTCGGCTTATTTCCTCTGGGAGTAGCCTCTTTGGTTTTTGTGGGAATGTCAGAAAAAGAGTTTAATAAATAAGGGTTTGCGTTGTCCGGCCTGTACATCATCAGCTATAATAGGATTACGCCAGCGTAGCTCAGGGGTAGAGCAGCGGTTTCGTAACTAGGAAAGAACGGCATCTCTTTCAGGCTCCAACAATCGCAGAAATGCGACCTTTCCCAGTCCAAAATAGAGCCAGGGCTAAGGAAAGGAGTCGGTGATGGAGGTTAAAGATGCCTTCCAGAGCTACATCTTGGATTGCGAGTCCCGGGGACTCAGCCCGAACACCATGCGGGTGTACAAGCAACGCCTGCGGCACTTCCATGGATTCCTCGTACAGCGAGGAGTAAGCAACATCGAGAGACTAACGGCGGATCATCTCAGGATGTTTACCGCCGAGGTCCGGCAGCGCGACATTCACCAGTTCACCAACCATCATTCAAGCGGTCAACTGGTCGGTAGCCGCACTGTTTTTCACTACTGCCGACTCATCAAAACCTTCGGAACGTGGCTCGTCGAACAGGAAATACTGGATAGGAGCCCGTTTTCCAAGGTCAAGCTTCCCAGGGTAGAAAAAAAGCTCATGCCGGCGCTAACGCTTGATGAGATCACCACCATCTATAATGTCATTCTTCATACCGGTGGTGAGAATGCCACTCGTGACCTGGCCATTTATTGCTTTTGCCTTGAGTCCGGGGCGCGGGTAACCGAAGTCGTCGAACTCATTCTTGATAACCTCTACCTGGATAACTTTACCGCAAAGGTTCACGGCAAGGGCTCCAAAGAGAGAATCGTTTGCTACACCGAAAAGACAGCCAATCTCCTGAAGCGATACTTAGCTGAAAGACCACAGGTATCCCACGGGGAAGTTTTTCTCAGTTTACGTAATGGTAAGCCTCTGGCTCCGCATGCTGTTCGACTGCTCCTCCGGAAGTATGGTAAAAGGGCTGGTATTCACTGCTATCCACATCTATTGAGGCATACTTTCGCTACCCGCTACCTGGTAAACGGTGATGAGAAGAACCTTATCAGCTTGCAAAAGCTAATGGGACATGCAACCCTGGACATGGTGAGGCAGTACGTAAATATGCTGCCGATAGATGTTGAGAAGCAATACAAAAAATACTCGCCGTTGAAGGGGCTAGTGCTTGAGGAGCCGGCGATGGCTGGGGGTAAGAAGTAAAATATAGAAGTCTAGTCTGAGGTTTAAAACTCAGGAGGCTCAGGATGTGTAACCGGGAAATAGATGGGTTGTTCAGTCTCATCGATTTCTCCGGTCTTCCTGGCTCTGGCGTTTATTACGCGTCTGGCGATTGTATCTGAGGTAAGAGCCGAAAGCACAACATGCCTGCTATCAAGTACAATAATAGCCTTGCACCTCCGGCCGGCGGTGAAATCGACAAGCAGGCCCTTAGTTCGCGCATCATTGACAAATCGAGCCATCGGAGCCGCGCCGGGGTGCCCGACAGCTCTGATACTTCGCGCAGATACATAGTTGTCAAAGCCTGCCTGTATCATGCAGCCTCACTCATGGTTTCTTTATTTGTTGTCATGAATATTATTGTCTTTCCCACCGTCCAAGTTGAGCCAGGGCTGAAATAAATTTGGCATGCAAACGTATTTGTAACACTCGTACATGAACGGAAGATGAATAAAATGGCAATAGAGACTATACGTTAGTCATGTATGGGGGAGAGAAATTGGTACTATATGCAATGTGGTTATACTCAAAATCTAACCTAATAAGGACAGGTTGGTTCGAGTCTCCTAAAGTAGGGATTGCTCATACTTTCATAAAAAGAGTAAAATCAGCAATGGAATTGTGTTAAATAACTCGATCACGAAGAATATATTTGGATAATTAGAATGATATATCTCGATTATGCTGCTACAACCCCAATACATCCTGAGGTAACGAAAGAAATGTTACCTTTTATTAATGAATATTTCGGGAATCCATCAAGTATATATGAGTGTGGGCGTTTTTCTAAGACAGCCATAGAAGTTTCTAGGAATAAAGTCGCAAAGTTAATTGGAGCCGACGATGATGAAATAGTCTTTACCAGTGGCGGTACAGAAGCTGATAACTTAGCACTAAAGGGCATATGTCCACCTAGAAATATGTCTCGTAATCATATTATTACCAGTGTGATAGAACATCACGCTGTGTTGGAAACGTGTAATTTCCTGAAAACAACAGGCTATGAAATTACTTTCCTCCCCGTCGATGAATATGGATTAGTTCGGACAAAAGATGTTGAGGAAGCAATCACGGAAAAAACTGCATTGCTCTCAATTATGCACGCAAACAATGAAATAGGCACAATTGAACCAATCTCAGAAATTAGCCAGATCGCCAAAAAGTATAGAGTTTATTTCCATACTGATGCTGTACAAACCGTCGGGCATATTCCAGTGAATGTTAATGATTTAGGTGTAGACCTGCTATCGATATCGGCTCATAAATTCTATGGCCCAAAAGGAATTGGTGCTTTGTACGTGAGACGAGGGACAGAACTCTATTCATTTTTACATGGCGGTGGGCAAGAAAGAGGTTTCAGAGCCGGAACTGAGAATGTCGCTGGCCTTGTTGGTTTTGGCAAAGCTGCGGAACTCGCTTTACAGAATATGGATTTGGAAGCAGAACGATTATCTCGCCTTCGGGATGAGTTTATTAGAGGTATACTCTATTCGATTGAATCTGCCCATTTAAATGGTCATCCCGTAAGAAGATTACCAAACAACGTTAATATTAGTATAGACTCCGTAGATGGAGAAACAATAGTTATTATGCTCGATAGCCATAATATATGCGCATCTACAGGATCTGCCTGTAGTTCAAGGAGCCTTGGGCTATCTCATGTACTTTCTTCGCTTGGGGTTTCATATGAAAAAAATAATGGTTCTGTACGTTTCAGTTTGGTTAAATGGACGAGCGAGGAAGATATAGAAAAGGTCCTTAATGTTTTAAGAGATATTGTAGCTACTTTAAAAGTGAGATAAGCTATTATTCGCTTTGTATGCGGAAAAATATCTCAGAATGATGAGGTACAGCTAGGGAATATCTTCCTGGCAAGAAATGTCTTAACCAACGCATTGTTGTTTGCCAAGCTCGATTCGCAGCAGAGGCCGTACTTATTTGGTCAATAGTTAGCAGATAGTCTCTGATAGCACCGAAGCGTTGGGGCTTAACGAGCATTTTATCAATATGTCTAATTATAGGTTTCTGTAAAAGGGCTGCACCAACATATGCATCAAAAGAAGTTTCTGATAGCCCCGGTATTATACGTAAATTCGCTAGGTCGGTAATAGCTGCGGAACGAGAGGATGAGCTTAGCTGTTCGCTGTTCCCTCGATATGCAGTAAAAAGATCGCCAGGATTTCGTAGGGTTGGCAGCCAGAAAGGTGATAATTCTTGTGCGTCTTCCTCTCTTAATAGAGACTCTTCCAAATCACAATTGATGATTATTTTATCGGTGCATTGAAACACTTGTACTGCGTGAAGAGTTTCTTTATAGATACTTTCATCCACTTCAATTGACTCATCAAGTAGCTTTTTTTCAAAGGCTTTCAAATTATGTTCACTTGCTGTCACTGGTATTAATATCTCGAGATTAGATTGATTACTCCAACCCAGAGCTCTATTTGTCAAATTCGCAGAGCCTACCAAACACTCATTATCAGCACGATAGTACTTAGCGTGAAGCAAGATATTAAGCATTAAAGTTGAATTTCTCCTTGGGGTCGGATGTCAATAATGGACACCAAACCTTTCATGCTGCTACCAGCCCTACATAGTATTTCCGTGCATAAGCCACTGGTGATAAGAATCCCAGTTTAGCCTGCCGCCGCTGCCGGTTG
>Ga0180432_10007174_pt1 | contig 14239 bp, 12 predicted proteins | sample SS_ome_10_FD_132414 | JGI IMG/M metagenome (GOLD analysis project Ga0180432, IMG submission 132414) | Hypersaline lake sediment archaeal communities from the Salton Sea, California, USA - SS_1_MS_2 metaG | ecosystem: Environmental > Aquatic > Non-marine Saline and Alkaline > Hypersaline >... | reverse complement strand
TTGCATGTCTTGTCCCGCATTCAAAACAACACCGAAACAACCGCAAAAGAAATCAAAGAAATCCTAAACATTGAAATGCAAGATTCGCTCTGTAAATGCTACACGGGTCGCATGTCGCGACTGATTAACTGCTTGAATGGATTTGACCCATTGGTTAAAATTCAAATATCCGGAGCAGAACAAATCGGTCAAATCATTGGATTAACAAGAGAACAACTAGATAATGAAGGGAACTATACTGCGGAAGAACACAAACGGCTTGTGAAAAAAGAATTAGAAGACCGCGATTATTCTCAGGAAGAAATAAGTGAATGGATTGAATATATTGAATAAAAAACATGCACTGAAAAATAGATAATAAAAGACAAATTTACACGAATTACAAACTATTTTTATCCTTTTAACTTGGCCTGCTTGCTGTTAAATGCAAGCCGGGCATCTTGGCTCATAATTTCCGCATCCGTCAAGTTCTTCGGTTTTTTCTTGCAATACCGCAAATGACCCTTGAAAGATGCATTGATACTTGCATCACAATACGGACATTTAGTATCGGCGACCTTATTGGTTGTAGCAAACTTGTCCCCCAGATAAGTCTCCAAATTCGGCATTTTTAGACTTTGGATGTTATCCAACATTTGCGAATTAAAATCTTTCACCATTCTTACCAAATTATGCTTTTGCGAAATGTATGCATTAAAATCCGCATTAATTGCCTCCAAAACTGCATTGTCAATGCTGTAATTGTTGCGATTCACGGTATAATTATCCAACTGCTTTTTAAACATCTCCACGATATTAATGGCCGTGTTAATTCGCTCCTCGTCGAAATTCACATTTCCCACATACAGCAACACATTGTCGCCGTGGATATCTATTTGATAATCATTCTTGTGCGTAATGGGACGATTGTGTGCAAACATGATACCACTGCACTTGTTTCCCTGACAATCATTGATGAACTTTTGCACCTCCGTCTTGGGAACACTCGTTGAATTGTGGTCTTTTACCTCTATCAAAATCCTCGGCTTATCGATGCGTTGAAACATGATGTCTCCCATACCCGCAGTTTGACCTACATGCTCTATGCTCGCACCGCTATCACCATACATCTTTTGCAAAATATTAATTGTCACGTGTTCCGACACAGTTCCCTTACCGATACCCTTTTCAAATTTTTTTAACATTTCTGCCACATTCGTCTGCAACTGACTTTGAGCATTGTCATTGCTTTGAAATGCCGACTTTAAATCCTCCAATTGGCGGTCGGTATTATTCAACTTGTTCTCAATGCGACCCTCAGATGCTGTAATTAGAGTGGTTAAAGTGTTGTATGTTTGATTCATCGTTGTATTCACGCTGTTGAGAAATATCTCCATGCTGTCTTTCTTGGTGGACGTATCCAGTAAGCGTTTCGTTTCGTTAGTAATGTGGTTGTGAAATAGGTCAAAGCGGTCCATAATGGGCTTGTGATGCTGAGGCACAATTTCGCCAATAATGGTGGAGGTTTTATCGATAAAATGAGCGGTCGTATCCTTAATCAATGGCGAAATGTTTTCCAAAGTGTTGGTGTTTAAAATGGCGGTGATATCTCGCATGTATTCTTGGCGAAAATCATTGAATTTTAAACTGAACCTTTCGATAACCGTGTTTTGGAAGGTCTGCATATTATCATTCATTTTATCAACTTTTGCATTCACAACCGTAATACTCTTTAACAACTGATTAGCCAACTTGGAATTCACCGATTTATCCATATTATCAACCATCTGCTTCAACATTGTATAGACCAGAATGTTCGTCTGCTCGAAATCAATGTTGTGCGTTTTGTAAAAGTCATAGAGTTCTTTATTTGTGATGGATAATGTGGGCGCCGCAGAAGCAGATGCAGAAGAAACAGACATGATTATTGTCTGTTTGCAATTAATATATACTCTATGAGTTTGTTTTTAACCTTTTTTGGGGGTATGAAATTAAAATGGAATAAAATATATATCATTTTACAACATAACAAATACTTTTATCTTTGGTTACAATTATCTTTTCATGATAAAATAATAAATTGCACCAAATCCACCCCAAATACTCATAGCAATTAATACACTAATATATTTATCAAAGTTTAATTTGTTATACATAAACCAAAATACAAATGTCGCTAAAAAGAGAACAGTTGTCATTGCTAGAAGATTTGAAGAATATGACATTAATTCTTTATCACTCACAAAAACAGATGATGGCATTCCAATAGGAACGCTAGCAATAATACCAGCCAGTAAAGGGTTGTGTAATCTATTAGAAAATCCTGCAATCCCCGCAACAGTTAAACCACCAATAATAAATTGTCCAAATAAAGAGTTTAAGAATTCCTTAATCATTTATATTAAAATAATATTTTATTTAGATTTAGTTTTAGATTTTAAGTTAGACTTTAGTTGTTTTCTAGTTTTATTATATTTTTTTTTGTGATGTTTAGTCATTTTATTAGAGCAAAATGGAATTGCATTTTTAAATAAATTATCAATAGCAATGGTAATGGCAGTTCCGGCGCTAATTCCTCTAACACTATTACCAATTTTATCCAATGGAGGCGACACAATGCCCAAGCCTCCAATTCCTTTAATTATAATAAAAATACCCCCTCCAACTCCACTTTTGGCTGATACAGATCCAACATCAGTATCCCATTTTCCAGAATATTCATAAAGTCCTTCTCCACGCAATGCCCTATATACATAGTTGGCACTTTTTTGGGAAATGATACGTTGTCCATTATGAGGATGAATGCCACCTTTAGCAAAAACACAAGCCATTGTTGCTAAATCTCTGGCAGATACATTTTTAGAGCATTGTTCAGTATATACATCTAACGTCTCAATTACTTCACCATAAAATCTTTTATAACTTTGGAGAAGATAAGCCAATGCTAAATTAGTAGAATTGGTAGTCATTTCAGAATTATATACAGCTTTATTTAATGCTAATTTACGACCTGCATAGTTATCTAAATTATCAATAATTTTCCTTCGGAATTTTTCTTTATTTGTATCATAAAATAAGCTAGTTGTCGCCATTGCTCCTTGATTAACAAATGGATTAATTGTATGTGTTTCTGATAATACACATGCAACAACATTATTAAAGGGTAGTGAACTGCCATTATTCCCGATTTTTTTATCAATTTCATCAATTCCGAAATGTTCCACAGCCAATGCTAAACTAAACACTTTACTAATGGATTCAATTGGAACCGTTTTAGTAGCATCACCTGCTTCATAAATAGTACCATCGCATGAAACAAATGAAATTCCAAATAATTTGGGGTCAGCTTTGGCTAATTCAGGGATATAATCAGCAACCTTTCCTCCATTATTATTTTTATTCTTATTATATGCATCATCAATAATATTTTGTATAGTATTCATCTTGTTTATATATAATATTTTATTATATATTGTATTGATAAAATTATCATCATCAAAATTATAATGAGATATAAAATGAGATATAAAATGAGATATAAACTTGAACTTTTAAACTTATCTAACAAAAATAAAATATAAACGTATCATGGATAAATAAACAAATGACCGACAATCCACAATCTTATTACGATAATGATACCAACGATTTATTTACCAGTCATTGTGAAAATGGCTGGCTAACAACATTAAAATGGTTGTGGAAATTGAAACGCAACGAAATATATATTTCACAATACAACGAATATAACTTTCGCATTGCCTGCCAAAACGGCCATTTAGCCGTCGCCCAATGGCTTTTACTTATTAAACCTGACATTGATATAGGAGCATGTAATGAAGATGCCTTTTGTATGGCTTCCTGTGAAGGACACGCGGATGTTGTAGAATGGTTGTGGCATTTAAATCCGCTCAGAAACATAGCCATAAAAAATGATTATGCCTTTCGAATGGCATGTTTAAATCGCCACATTGATGTAGCAAAACTTTTATGCGAAATAGAGCCACGCCGATACAAAATAACGGAAATTACTCCATCAAAATATCAACATAATCGCCCACACATTAAATTTCAAATTTCTTGGGATTTAGATATCACCGGAATTGTTAATCATAAAATCAAAGAAAAAGAAATGTGTTCCATATGTCAAGAAAAATGGTGCGATATTGAGACAGAATGTAAACACACCTTTTGCCATAGTTGCATTCAAATTTGGATGAATAAAAATGGTGTCAACAACAATAACACGCAAACATGCCCGTGTTGCCGACAATCAATTTATACTTTTAACCGCATAGAATACAATTGATGCGTCAAACGGAAAACAAAATAAATAAATAAAAATATAAATAATAATTGTTATTTATATTGAAATGAATTTTGACTCAATTACGAATTTTTTCTCTCAATTATATCATTTTATTCTCTTTTGCCTGTATTGTTTGTCCGAACAAAGACCTTTGCAACTGGTTTTGCAGGGCCCCAGCGTTGTAAATGCAGATGAGACAAATGCAGGGTCATCTGTTCCAACAGAACCGCCCGTTGATTATGAAGACAAATATCAAAAGGAACTTAAAAAATTAGACCCACATATGATTTTCGAAGTGAATACAAATAATAAAAAACTACTGGACACAGAATGCGAAAACTTAATTAACAAAATCAAGCAGAATAAGAGCTTAATGAGCGATTTTTTAGAATGGACGAAACAGATGAATGCGACAGAATTGAAGACTGAGGTTGCCGAATACATTATGGAAACATTTATGGAAAAGGAATTGATGTTAGATGACCAAGACCAGGACCAGACACCAGAATGCGAAACAAATACCATCAAGGAATGCGATGAAGAAGAGGATAAAGACGACGACAAAGATGCAGACACCGATGACTTTGAACACGTCAAAGATGTATGTATTGTGAATGATGTTAGTTTCAACCTGACTAAACTGAAAGCCAAAATTAATGAAACTTTGGAAAATTGCGAAGCCGAAATTACTCAATTTCCCAGCGAAAAACTGGTTCAACTGGCTCGCGATGAAGTATGCAACACTCAATTAGACCCGCTTTTAATCAATAATTTTGTAATGGAAGCAACACCGATTGGAAATGTGCTTATGCGGTACAATGCCAAAAATAGTGCATTTGAATATTTCAGCGATAGGAGCATGCCTCGGCGATATCTGGAAACGGTGGGACGAAAATACATCATTACCTTTGGCTGTCCTCACCTTTGGATTGATACAGAAACGGAAATTCGGTTGGCTACGGAAAAACAAAAGCAGGAATTGGCGAAAAAGAAACAACTGGAAAAAAATACTGATGAAAAAACCGAACAATCCAAAGAGGTTGCTAACAAATCCAAACAAATATTCGCCAAGTTCAAGTCATATAATAAACCGAATACGAAAAAGGGGGGTGCTGGCGTGCCGAATAAAAATATCAACTCTTCTTCACCTTTTTCTTTCAAAATTTCTGTGAAAACAGACAAAACGCACGAAGGAATAGTTCAAGAAAGGTCTAATTGTTTTATTTATGTTGATAAATTGTCCTTTTTTTCGCCAATGCAAAAGATAAAACCACACAAAAAAGAGGCCATGACATTTGCCGAGTTTAAAGCACAATTTAACAAAAAATCATAAAATAAAATAAAAAAATAAATTGAATTAATCTAAAATTGAAATTAAATTTATTCCACCAATCAATGGACGAAACTCAAGAAGAAGAATATATTAATTACGAATTAAATACAATCCGTGATTCCTATTTCCTAACAAACGACGAAATGAGAATATATGAAGAGGCATTTCCCGCCAACGAAGATGTCGCTGAACCCGAAGGACCCCCAGACGAACATGAACCCGAGACAAATTCAAATGCAACATATTCAAATGCAACATTTATAACCAATGATGAAGCAGATTTGGTTGCTGCTTTAACCAGTAATTTCACCGTTCCTGATGCAAATGCAATATTGGCATATAATTATACAAACATTCCCATTCCTGATGCATACCCAGGCAGTTCATTAAGTATTTATGACATATCTTATCCTTTGATTGATGATGGTGACAATGACAACGATAGCGATTCAGGTTTTATCCCATTTACTCCTGAACCGCCACATCGTCGGCACCGGCAAGTTATTGATTGCACTACTTCAGCCAATGCTGACCCCGATATCCAAGATGAAACTGAAACAATGTGTTATATTTGTTTAGAACATTGCCCCGAATATCAAATGGTTTATTTAAAAGAAGCCAATTTTGCCAATGGACGATGTTGCATGCAAAACTCAATGTGCCAAAAATGTATGCTAAACACGCTTCAATACAAACCCAATGAAATTATTTGTTGTCCCTTTTGTCGTAATACCATTTCACACATTGAAACTCAACACCAAACAACGACGGATGCTATTAAACAACAATTAGATAGTTTAACTTAATAATAACTGGCATAAAACAAAGCAAAGAACAAGAACAAAAATCACAACCAAAACCAAAATCAAAATACAAAATATACTAAAAATAAAAGGGCATAAAATTAAAAATAACAATGATTGATTTAAATCCTGCTTTTCCACAAACACTTGTGATTTATATCAGAACCAACATTCCGCAACATAAATACATTACTTACATGCCCCAAATGACTAATCCCAGTCTTTCAACTAGCAATGACACAATTTTTTTCACGAGTCAAATTCCCTTGTCCAAAGAATGCATCGCAAAATATATGCAAACTCAAACTCAAAACCAAACGCAAACACAAACTCTCCCTTTTTTCAATCGCAGTCAATTTAACCATTTGTTAAATATATGTGCGGAAAAACAAGGCATTGAAGCTGGTGATTTAAAACATAACCTAAAATATTATACCGATGCCGGCAATATTTCCAATAACATCACACAAATATTGAACCTTCTCTTTAAAAAAAACAAAGTTATTCACTTAAAAGAAACCGGTTCTAACAAACTCGTTCCATACACTATTTATTCCAGCACATTTTCACCTCACTCATGGGAATTGGATACAAAGCCTCTGTATCTCATTCCAAAACAGCTCATCAAAACCGCGGAAAATGAATATCAGTCTTTACAAGTGCAATGTCCCGATTGCATGAAAGGAAAAGCAAGTTCAGATACAGATTTAAAGTCCAAAGTAGAGCAGAAACAGGGACAACAACAAGAACAAAGTCATTTGGAAGCACCTCCCTTTCCCGGGCTTAATTTATCGCATCTTCCCTTTCGTGAAGAGTTTGCCGTTGCCGATATTCGCACCTTTTTTTACTTGGGTGAAACAAATGCTGAATTCAAGGAAGAATTACTGACCCGTTATACTTCCCTGTTTGAAGATTTGGTGGCTACACTAACAAACAACAACACAAATTCGACAACCGATGAAGCTATTTTGGCAAAGTATAAACTTTTATTTGCTACCATTATTGAAATCTTAAATGCTTTCAACACGCAAATTGAAAGCCAAATTAAAGACGGAACTAATAACAATAACAATGAACTTGCACAATCTTTGAAAAAATTGTGCCAACTGGATATTTCTATTTATCAGAGTTTCATTGAACTGGATACTGGAACTTTGTTAGGCGCTTTAACTGCATTGCCACCCAGTATATCCTCCATTCGTCGCGAAACACTTGCAATAACGATGAACAACAAAAGCAATCATTTGCTTGCAATTCAGTCTTATTTTGCCTTTCGAAGGTGCATTTCAGTAAATAAATATTTAATGCGAAAATCGGGAATGCCTGATGGAAGTAGTAAGGTCAAAAATAAAGCTATCACCAGCACAAGCATCGACATCAATAACAACAAAATAGAGCAGATTTTAGAAAATCAACTGAAAATTGAATACTGCGGTCTGCTAAATAATGTGTATTACTTTCAAGAAAAGTTCATTACGACCTATCTAAATCCTCTTTTGTCTGTGTTTTACAAAGAACGCGAAAATAATCCCGAATGTTTAGACCCTTTGGTAGATTGTGGGCGAAAGGTCACAACCATGTTTATGTATTTGTTTATCCAGTTTGCACGCAAAAACTATTTATTAGACTTTTGCTATTCACTTCACAAGACAAGCACATTGCAACGCAAATGCGAAAGAATACTTCAACCTTTTACGGGCGAAATACTCAGCAATAATAATGAGAAAAAAATTCACCAAATATTTACCCAACAACTGATTTATTTAAACACCATTAACAGCCAGAATAGTCGAAGCCAGAGCCAAATATATGCCCTGAAACAGAATAATACACTGGAAAGCAGTTTGCAAATCTTGATGGATTTATATATGCTTTTGTATAATAAAACATGTCGCACGGGCGACCGATGGAAATTAAAACGGGTAGTCGCAGATGAAGACGTAGACGCAGACGCAGATGCAGATGCAGATGCAGACACTCAATTAAAATCATACATTGATACTTTGGCTGCTGAAAATCGCATCAATGTTATAATTGTCGATACAGATATGCAAATAATCGCAAAAAGCGAAGAATACAATTATGATTTAGAATTTTTCGTTTTACAGGCTAACAAAAAAGAAAAAGCAGAAAAACTAGAAAAAGCAGAAAATATAGAATATAATGTGATTTTTAGTTCCAGTCAAATTTTATTTTCTGCCGATGCTTTTACAGATGCAAAAATTATGACAGGTGGAAAAAAGGATGCCAAAAAAAATACAAAAATGGTATTACCAACGGAAAATCGCGTGCGAACTAAGGCGACTTTGGATGTTCCATCTTCTAAAATATACAAACCACCCCTTTTGGCGTATTACATTGAAGTTTCTTTGGAACTATTCCCTGCTAAACAATCACAAACCAAAGACAAGGATAAAAACACAAAGAAACAAGAACAAGAACAGGAAACGGAGGCAAAAGCCCGGCGACGATTTATATGCAATAGTCGTCGGGAAGAAATAAAGACGATTTTTCAGTCAATGAAGGCACAATTGAAACATGCATTTAAGGCAACCGCTCAGGCAACGGGAGCAATGGAAAAAGAATATAGTATTCCTGTGATTAATATGATGGATGAAACGAAATATAAACACGATAGTCGCAAACAAGATGGCGGAAATGTTGTAATTTCAATTAATGCGGAAGATGCACCGATAGTGATTGGAAAATTGGAAGAAATACATGAAATATTTAACAATATAAATAGTTTTGTTGAAAAAATAAAAGTTAGTATATAATAAGAGGTAAAATAAAAAATATATAAAATGTCTGCATCTAAATTTGTATATGACTCTACTCCAATATTACGCGAAGGACAAGCTGGAATTGTAAAGGTATATGGACAACGAGGTAATCCTGCTAGTTTTGTTGATTTTGCAGATGGTGATTATGAATTACTAATATTACCTGGTCCTATCCAGATAAGCAATTTCACTGTGCTTTCACCTCCTTCCATTGGAGAGTTTACATTTTCAATTGCAAGTGAAGACATGCCAACAGCTGGCACATATGGAATGACAATTAGGCAGAATGGAACTATAATAATTCGGAATAACGGCACTACAGATAATCCGGGTTCTGCTGTAGACATCACCATCTACCCCCCCGCCCGTTGTTTCCACGAAAACACCAAAATTCTATGTTTTAATGAAGACTTGCAAAAGGAAATGGACGTCAATATCAGTTCTTTAAAAGAAGGAGATTTGGTAAAGACGCTTTACGATGGATACAAACCCATCACTCGTATGTTGAAACAAGTTAATTATTCCGTTCCCACTTTTATTTACTACAAAAATCAATTCCCCGAATTATTTCAGGATTTAATCATAACGGGCAGTCATTCTATTTTGGTGGATGAAATCACTGACAAACAGCGAGAAGACATAAAAATGATGCTAGGGCAAATTTTCGTGACTGACAAGAAGTATCGCTTACCAGTATGTTTGGACAGTAGAGCATTTAAAATTCAAAATCATAATGAAATTAATTTGTATCACATTGTGCTGGAAAATGACAATGAGCAAAATAACTATGGCATTTATGCAAATGGCTTGTTGGTTGAAAGTATCAGTTTATATGATGCGACGCATTGAAACCCAACCCAAATTAAATTCTCCCAAAAAATAAAAAACAAAAATGAAATAAAACAATATCCTAAACCTAACAAATGAAAAAACTATTTAAAAACATTGCGTTTAAATAGTATATAATAATAAAAATAATATTTATTATTACTAATGGCAGCACAAGTGATTTCCGACACATCCCCAGACCTTGCTCATCCTTTAAGCAATAAATGGACGCTTTGGAATCATTTGCCCCATGAAACCGATTGGAGTATTAATGGGTATAAAGTCGTAGATACCGTTAATACAGTCGAACAGACAGTGGGATTATGCAAGGCAATCCCTCCTGTGCTGCCCCAAACCAGTATGCTTTATTTCATGAAAAATAACATCAAACCCATCTGGGAAGATGTGAATAATCGTCGCGGTGGCTGTTTTTCGTATCAAATACCCAGCAATGTGGTAGCAGATGTTTGGACGCGTCTTTGTTTTGCTTTGACTGGCAATACATTGAGCGACAATTCTCAATGTATGGCAACTATTAACGGAATTACAGTGTCTCCAAAAAAGAAGTTTTGTATCATCAAAATATGGATGTCGGGTTGCAATTATCAAGACCCTAATGTTATCATTAATTCCATTCCTGGTTTGACTTCGCATGGTTGCCTGTTTAAGAAATTTGACCCCGAATATTAAATTGTGAGTAGTTTATATGTATATAAAAATATGTATTATGTGCGAAAAATAATATATAATTTATTGATTGACATTTTTTCTTTTGTTGTGAAAAAGAAAAAATATGAAAGAAAAAGATACAAGATATTTAGACATGAATAAGCATAATGAATATCCAGAAATTCCCAGCAAAATAATAGATGAAAGACTAAAAGAAAGCATAAAAATGCTTTGTCAAGGAATAAATCATTGTTGCTATTGTCATATATATAAAGGATATCAGGTTCCCAAACACATATCATGTAGCACTAACACTTGCCAACACAATACAAATACACAATAAATAAAAAAACATTAAATCTTAACATAATCCCCTTTTGTATTAATGATGATGTGCTAAACATAATAAAAACCTTCTTGTTCCATCAGACTTTTCAACACTGGTTTATTTACATTTTTCTTTTCAAAAGTCAACTTAAATTTTGTGTCAGGTCGTGCATAAATGTCAAACATATCGTAAATTTGTTTAAATCTATTATTTAAATCACATTCAATGATTTTAGTTTTATCATATGCATCCACATTTTTATTATAGTTCATGTGCAAAAACCATTCATAAAAGTTTTCATAGGTTTCCTGAGAGCCCATATCGTTTTTATATTTACAAAAATGTTCCATCAAATGCGAAATGGTCGGTGTATCAACAACATCGCAATTATAGTCATTTGCCGCCAAAGCACATATCTGTCTCAATTCATATTGCGTCATTTCAAGTTGTTTCAAAACATTTGGCAGATTTATCCAATTCACAGTTTGGTCATCCAAATTTAGATTTCTATAAATATTAGGACAACCATACGCAATCATATCTGTATCATCGCTTAAACAACCGCAAGACTTCATTGTGAGTGCAGCATAAGCACACACTTCATCTGCTTCTTCTTTTGCATCTACACACGCAAACCCAAATGAAAGAATAATATTTTTCACTTGGGTAATCTGGGCGTCTGTGAGACGCACAATCTGTCTTTTCAGCATTTTTATTTCATGTTTACTTGGCTTAATCATTGTTGTCGGGTTTTCAGTTTCATTGCCGTCGTTATTATCATTTGACAAAGACACATCCATCAAATACTTTCCCAGTTGTTCCATTGCTTTATTTCGCTGTTTCTTTCGCAACCTTCGTCTGCATGATTTATTGCTACATTGATTTTGATTACGATTATCAAACACAAACACGGGCAATATTTCGCATTGCGAAAAGATTGCACACATGCGATACACTTCATTCATCAATGTTGTTCTTTCATTGCACAAAAATCCATATAAATACACCTGAATATCAACCACCATTTTTTTATTTTTCAAACTAGATAAGGATACAGTAGACATACACGCATTGTTATTTTTACACATTTTATTCAAATACGAATTCAATTGAGTAATTCCCATTTTATTTTGTCTTAGTTATCCTATTATCACTTGATTTATAATTTAAATCTTTGATAAAAAAATGTAAATATAATTTTTCATTTTTATATTTATTCAATAAATCACAAAATTACGACCATCGGGAATCGAACCCGAGGCGTCTGCTTGGAAGGCAGATATGTTACCATTACACCATGGCCGTGTTTTTGACTGCATGTTTACACAGTCGTCTATTACTTAGATTTTATTTTTACAAAAAATACGCACTACTTACTTAAATTTTAATGTCATATATTTTTTATTCAATATGTTCAATCCACTGGGTTATTTCTTCCGCAGAATAATGGCGTTCTTCTAATTCTTTTTTTGCAATACGTCTGTGTTCTTCCACAGTATATTTTCCTTCCTTGTGGAGTTGTTCTCTTGTTAATCCAATGATTTGGCCTATTTGTTCTGCTCCCGATATTTGAATTTTGACCAATGAATCAAAACCATTCAAACAATTAATAAGACGCGACATGCGTCCCGTGTAGCATTTACAAAGTGAATCTTGCATTTCGCTGTTTAATATTCCTTTGATTTCTTTTGCGGTTGTTTCAGTGTTGCTTTGAATGCGGGACAAAACATGCAACAGTAATTCTTCAAAAGTAATATTTAAAGTGGAATGCGGAGTGCTATCCTGGCAGTATTCCAAGAGAATGGCTTTGCAGTCGGTTGTTAATATATTATCTGTAAGAATTATTTCATTTAGTTGGTTGTTGTCAAGAATTGGCTTCTGAGATATCACATTGTAAATAGAAGTGCGAATGCATTCTTGAATGTGATGATTGTGTACATTTTGGCCATCCCGATAAACATTTTGTGATTGACGAGAGCGTTGGATAATACGATTGATATGCGGAGGAATGTATTCAATGGGATTGTCAAAATACTCTAATTCAGTCAACTGGGGACAATTTAATCCAGCCAAAGATGTCAGTGAATTATAAGAATAATTTAATTTAGTCAACTGGGGAGCATTCAGACCAGCCAATGTTAGTCGATTGTTAGAACAATGTAATTCAGTCAACTGGGGAGCATTCAGGCCAGCCAAAGATGTCAGTTGATTATTATAACACCATAATTCAGTCAACTGGGGAGCATTCAGTCCAGCCAAAGATGTCAGTTGATTATAAGAACAATTTAATTTAGTCAACTGGGGACAATTCAATCCAGCCAAAGATGTTAGTTGATTGTTAAAACAATATAATCTAGTTAACTGGGGAGCATTCAGACTAGCCAATGTTAGTCGATTGTTAGAACAACGCAATTCAGTCAACTGGGGAGCATTCAGGTCAACCAAAGATGTTAGTTGATTTTTATAACAATCTAATCTAGTTAACTGGGGAGCATTCAGGCCAGCCAAAGATGTTAGTTGATTGTCAATACAATTTAATTCAGACAACTGGGGAGCATTCAGGCCAGCCAAAGATGTCAGTTGATTATAATAACAATATAATCTAGTTAACTGGGGAGCATTTAGGTCAACCAAAGATGTTAGTTGATTTTTATAACAATATAATCTAGTTAACTGGGGAGCATTTAATCCAGCCAAAGATGTTAGTTGATTGTTAAAACAATCTAATATAGTTAACTGGGGAGCATTCAGGCCAGCCAAAGATGTCAGTTGATTGTTAAAACAACGCAATTCAGTCAACTGGGGAGCATTTAATCCAGCCAAAGATGTTAGTTGATTGTTAAAACAATCTAATTTAGTCAACTGGGGAGCATTCAGGCCAGCCAAAGATGTCAGTTGATTATAAGAACAATCTAATTTAGTCAACTGGGGAGCATTCAGGCCAGCCAAAGATGTTAATTTACAACTGGAGCAATCTAAATAAGTTATATGTTGCAACTCTTCATCACTTCCAATAAAATTATTTTTGGTATATTTTAATTTCACCTCCATTTTTATTTATTGTCAAGTGATGTAAAAAATGGATAAATTCTAAATCATTTTTATTTTATTTTATTTTTTTCAGTTTTTTATTCAATATATTCAATCCACTGGGTTATTTCTTCCGCAGAATAATGGCGTTCTTCTAATTCTTTTTTTGCAATACGT
>Ga0180432_10007173_pt1 | contig 14241 bp, 2 predicted proteins | sample SS_ome_10_FD_132414 | JGI IMG/M metagenome (GOLD analysis project Ga0180432, IMG submission 132414) | Hypersaline lake sediment archaeal communities from the Salton Sea, California, USA - SS_1_MS_2 metaG | ecosystem: Environmental > Aquatic > Non-marine Saline and Alkaline > Hypersaline >... | reverse complement strand
CGCCATCACCATTGAGGTCCTCAGGACTACCCATATTGCTGCTCGACTTACTGGCTTGGCTGGTTCCCCCATATGCTCCTATGTTTCTCTTTCCATATCTATAGACTTCATAACCCACTGAAGCATCTGGATCACCCGCGTCAATACATGGGCTTAGCGGAATTGTTGAGTCATACACTATCCAGTCTCCAATGCTGGAATCCCATTGTCCGTAGGGAGACTGAAGATGATAGTCGCCATTCAGATGATTCACAAACAATGGATCACCTTCCTCTAATACCCCCACAGAGATTGCAGAGAACTCACACGAATCCCCGACATACAAAGATTCAGGATAATCACTTATGGAACAGTGGGATAGATTGAGTTGTGATTTCCACTCTGGCCGTATTGCATCATTTAGACAAATCTCTCGACCGCGATTTCGAGCGGTATTGACTGAAAGGATGCTGTTTTTTACCTCTATAACACTGTTAGCATCACAGTATAGTGCGCCGCCATCCCGGCCGGCGACGTTTCCCGAGAAGGTTACATTATCGAAGCAGGGATTTGCGGAGGTAACATAGACAGCCCCTCCATCGCCTTCGGCAACATTGTTGATTAACAGGCAATTTTTGATTACAGGCTGACTTTCCAGACAGTAGATCGCCGCACCATTGTCTGCAAAACCGCTTTTAATTGTAAAACCGAGCACGCAGGTTTCACCCGCGTCCGGACCAATAGTCATCCCACGGCCGGTATTATTGCAATCTATCACACAGCTTTCTGCACCAGACGACTCCCAGGATACAGCCTCGACGGTTATTCTTCTTCCTATTATCTCGATGTTGCAGTGTTCCTCACCCACATAATTTGCGTCATAAACGAGTACCGTATCACCGCTGATCGTTTCATTGACAGCCATCTGAATTGAGTAAAACGGATCTTCAGAACTGCCTGTGGCATCGTGAGTTCCGTTGGGGCCGACATAGAAAGTGCTCGCTTCGGGATAATCCTCGGAATCATTAGGATCGGTTTCACGTTTGATCTCTTCCCAGTTCAAGTAACTGTCCCCGTCGAAGTCAAGCATATAGTCATCGATTCCGAGTGTGCCCCAGCCAAATTCATTTCCATCCGTTAATCCGTCTCCATCAGAATCCATCAATCGGGCATTTAGGTCTTTCCCCCGGCCCGTATCGGGATCGAAGGGGTCGTACGTTCTCGCGTCTTTATCGTATGCGATCTCATCGTAGTCCGATACCCCATCGCCATCTGTATCTGTAATTTCAGGATTCAGTCCCCACGCCAATTCCTGGGTATCTGAAATGCCGTCCCCGTCCTTATCCCTCAAGACATACAGTTTTTTGTGAAGCAGCTTTCCCTTTTCCGCCGCTATCGTCTGCTCATGGGCGGAATCCAAATCCAGGGGTTCGACGATATTGGCATCAACTGTCTCCTGCCCCCAATCGGGTACGAAACGTTGAAGTTCTATGTGGACCTCTCCGTCTGCTGTCCTGATTTGTGTGCCGGCGTAATAGAGCACATTATTTTGACTTTCCAGCGGAATTCGGAGCACGTATTGATCATCGTAGTCTTCGTTTCTTCTGACGTTGCAGCGTGCAATCTCCGTATGATCGGCCACCCAGGCGACGACTGTAACACTGTCTCCGGCTGTCTGGATTACATGGTCGATTTCAATTTGCCCGTAGACTATTAATGCCGGCTCAGGCAATCGGTCGATGGCGCCTGAACTGACAGAAATCAAGATCATCCAGATCACTCCTGCTCGCATCCATATTAGTCTATTCATTTTCTTATCCTCACCCGGAAACATAATTCGACATCATTTCGTTTTCAATTAGCAATGTCAACTTTCAATCTACTGCTGCTGTTATTTACCAATAGGAAAAGGTATCGCAAGATTCTTTTGATTTACTCATAGCTCTCAATCCGGCAGGCCTGGAAGCGGGCCGTGTTTTTCCCTGGAAATGTTTCTGATTAGATTCATCAGCACATCATCATTTATCTGTATATTTACTCCGGAGCGCAAGCTCTCAAGATAAGCATCGCGCAGCTCCTTGCGTTTGCTTTCCCGCAGCTTACGTTCGATTTCATGGCGCACATCATCCAGTTCTTTTGTTACTGGTGACCGCATGTTGATCAGGCGGATGATGTAGAAACCTTCCGGCGTTTCGACAATGTGCCGGCCGATCTGCCCTATTGCGGTCAGTTCGAAGACAGCATTGACCAGAGCAGGGTGCAGGCCGAGGCGCCCCCCGGAGCGGTCGAAAAAGCCCGTATCACCCAGAGGATGGTTGTCGGGCTTGTCCGATACCTCTTTGATCAGACGCGTGAACCCGGTCGCTTCGGTCCTGGTCTTCAACGCCCGAGCCAACACCGCTTCAGCCTTCTTTCGCTGACTATCCCGAGAATCATCTGGTTCTGCCGCCAGAAAAATAACCGCTGCCCGCCGTTGCTCAGGTCTGCATAAAACTCCCTCGTGTTGCTGGTAATAGGCCGCAATCTCCTCCTCGCTTATGCCAGTTTCATATGCCGGGCGTTCAACTTCGCGTTCCAACAAGGACTGCGCCAGGATCTGCCTGATGCGAAATCGGGTCACGGGTTCCTGATCCAGCTTGAGCCGTAGAGCCTCACGATAAAGCAATTCCTCCAGCACCAGTTCCTCCAACCGCGCACGAACGATGTCGTTGACATCCAACACGTGTTCTGGCATTGGCCGTAGAGCCAAGTAAGCATCGAGCATCTTGGCATTAACTGCCTGATCACCCACTCGCGCAAGGCACTTCTCTGTAAGAGGCACAGCTTGCACGATGGGCTCATGCAGCGCTACAGAGACACTATGCTCCGCTGGGCCATCCTGCGACGGCATATCATGCTCGCTTGGCTTCTTCCTACAGCCTGCAGCTACCATCACAACTAGCATGCAGACTATCAACCCACTTCTCTTCTGTGCTGCGAGATTACCAGTCATTGTGTACCTCTTGCCTGTGACATAAGAGGACCGCATACGATCATCATTGTCACTATCCAGACTCTTTCGCTAAATACACCTCATCTTACTATTGGACAATCCCAAGTATAGTTCTTACTCAAATCCGATAAACGCACCTTAGGCCTTTTATGACATGCCATCGTTCCTTAGCCTCTTGCCCTTTGGCAAAACTGACAAGAAGCGTCGACTGTCCCCTTCTTTTCTTCATAATTTGTTCGGTCCAAGAAACGAGTGTAGACTCCTTTAGTCGGGTGAGATCTTCAACCATAACGTAACCTTATCTGCACCTTTGAGATCTAGATGATAACCTGGTTTACCTTTAAATATCACGTCAACGTGCCCTGCTGCTCCGTAGTTCTCAGGACGCCCCTCAATGACGGCAACACCAGTTTCTCTACTCTGCAAAAGCAACCTGGATATCCTATTTGACTCTTTTTGTGTAAACCCTTTCTTCGTAGAAGCCTTGAGAGACACCTTGATATAATCTCCGCTCTGGCCGAACATTTCGTCAAAAACTATACCAAAAGTTCTTGCCTTTGCTAAGTACTTCTCATATCCTCCTTCTCCGCCTAAGTAGTCAACCGCTAGTTTCTTCTTCTCTGCGATTTCACTGAACTTGGCGGCAAATGGGCTCATGTTCATAGCCGCAGACATACGTATGGCACACGTGTTGAACTTTTCTCTTTCTTGATCTGTCATTCCCCAGAGATATTCTGCCCAGATAGGCCCACCGATTGTCTCGAGGACCTCTTCCTTTCTGGTTCCTTTTCCCATATAAACATCATATATATCTCCAATTGTCTCTTCTTCCTCCCAGCCGGTGGGATCAATGTAGCGTAGCGGACAGTTGACTGCATAAATGTATGGATTCAGAGACTGACCTTTGACTAGGCCATGCTTGTCATTCGGAACGAGACTAAGGCGAGGATCTACCCGCAAGAATCTTCCCAGATGTACAGCCAGATACCTAGCTTCGAAATACTGCAAATCACTCTCAGCATCCTTTTCCTTGGCAGCAAAACTGTAGTATGCGTTCTTGGCATGTGGATTGACATCTTTGCGCAAATATCCAAATGGGTAATACGCCATTTCCTGAGTGCATGCACCGTCACGACCAGTAGTCACATTTGATGAGCCAAGGTGATCACCATGGTAGTAGAGAACATCACTATCACCTTCGGCAACGAGCCTGATCTGCGCGATGCGCGTGTCACCGTCGAATACAAATTTCATATCACCTTGCTCCGGGCGGACTTCGTAATACCGATTTGGATAGAGTGTCAGACCGCTTTTTCCAGATGCAATGACTGATTTGGAGATGCGTCGACCTGTATAGTCATAGGTATAGAACGCCGTCGTAGCACCTCTCTTGTAGCTGATGAGGCGGTCTCTATAGTCCCACTCACACTCTGCATCCTCAATCTCGATCATGTTGCCATTTTCGTCATATCGATACTGACCGCGATCAGTGGATATCAGGGCATGAGGACCGGCATTCGGATCAATCGGATCCTGAGGCCTCTTGCCTTCACGATCGAATCTATGCGCATATTGCATCTGGCCTAAGTTTGCATATTCATCATTGATGTCACTAATCTTGCTCAACATATTACCAATGGCGTCATAGGTGTAGTCGATCTGGCCAATGCCGCTGCCGTAGCGGACCTGGGCGAGCCTGTACAAATCGTCATATTGAAAGTGCTGGGTGTTGAGTCTTGCGATGTCGTCATCATCATCGAGCAGGCGATTATCGTAGATGTCTAAGATGTTCGAAGCACTGTCATAATCGTACGAGTAGTCCAGGAGTCTCCGGCCGTTGCCTGCGGTTGTAGTAAGTGACTTGAGACGGCGACGCCGTTGTTCGTACTCATAAAAAGTGTTCGCCCCATTACCATAGGCGATATGGCTTTTTCGGCCATCGGCCTGGTAGTCAACGTCTTCAATGATCGTGCCCACACTGGAAGTCGTAATACTCTCCGTCAAAGAGGATGCATTATAGGAGTGTTGAGCCATATTACTGTCAGGATATGTAATGAGCGAAACACGATTCATCGGATCATATTCGAACTGCATTGTGAAAATGGTCAATTTCTCGGAATTCGGATCTTCCCTGACATGTTTATCCCGCCTGATTATATTGCCGCGGCCGTCGTAGAATAAATGCTCCTGCCCGGAAAGATCTTCGACCCAGGCAAGGCGACCCGCGGGGAAATGGACAATATCACGCCCTGGATCGATAATTGGATAGTCATAGTGATATGCCACGTCAACAGGATCCGCGCCATCGGCTTTCTCATCATAGTCCTCAGCAAGCAGGCGATTGGCCCAGTCATAGGTGTAGACTATTTCCTGGCCTTTGGCATCTGTTGTCTTGATAAGATTACCAAGGTCATCATACGTATAGTCCATGGTCCCTCGGTCGGGATCGTCCATGAATACCTTACGCCGCAGGGAATCGTAGCTTAAGGATTTCCTGTTGTTATGGGCGTCGATAATGGTGCTTAAATCACCCAAAGTCGTCCATCCGTAATAAGTGTGATAATAGGCGACACTACCACCGTCCAACCTGTTCCGCTCAACCACTTCAACCAGTCGTTCCTGGCCATCATAACACAATGTCCTGGGTGTGTTTACGTCTGGTGAGACATCCATCTCATCATAGATATGTTGAACTAACGGCTCGTGAACGACTTTGGAGTAGGTACCATCGAAATTGTCTGTTCGTATTACTCGATCTCTTACATCATATTTCAGAGAGATATATGGTCGATTCGGATCATGCAAAACAGGAATCTCATACTCATGTGTGTCCGTAAAATGGGCAAGCCACTTGTATGCATCCAAACCTCTGGCGTTGAAAGCAACGGCATCTACAAAACTCCATCGCTCATCCTCACCTTCGATTTTGTCGCCGAGTTTACGACCGAGACCATCAAAGTAGCTGTAAGCGTGGAAGTATGCCGCGTCGGTTGTGTCATCAGCGTTGTCTACATCGCGCACTCGTTTATGAATGCGGCTGACAGGACTTGCCAGCTCATAGGCATATCGTTCCTCTGCGCCTTCTGGTCCCCTGATGCTAATCAGTCTGCCAAGAGCATCGTGGCGGTAGTCAGTTTGAGCGCCGCTGTAGTCGATCAAGCGCTTAATCAACCCGAGAACCAAGTCATATTCAGCAGTCAGTTTCAGATCGTGACTTTCCAGATGTATTGTCTCGTTCACGGGATAGGTGTGGAATGTGGAGTCGTAGGCAATGCTGCGTCTACGTCCAAGTGCATTGGTCACCGAGGTAATGTTCCCGTAGGAATCGTAGTCGTTATGTATGGTTTTGACAAGACTGTTTTTCGTATTGAGCCAACTGTACTGGTCAACCAGGTTGCCGTGCGAGTCGTAGTCGAAGAGAGCCTCAGCCTGCTTCATGTTATTGATGTCACTGATGGTCTCTCGGGTCAGACGATCAAGCATCCAGTTTTCAGTGTCATTGAGGTACTCTCGCGAGATCAGTATCTCATCGTTGGCCTCATTCAGCAGGTTTGTTGCCTTCGGAATTTTGTCCGGATCAAAATCCATGCCGACAAGGCCATATTTCCTCTCTGCCGTCATGTTGCCGTATTCGTCATACTCGTAGGTTGTGTACAGAGACTTAGGCGCCAATTGCCCCTCGTAAACCCTGCGGAATGTGTCGTGTATCTGAGGGAATACCGCCTCGCGACCATCTATTCCCACTCTGAGAACTCTCGGCTCCCAGGCATTGTCCTCCCGATAATAGGGAACATCGTTCACATCTCTTAACTCGACGGCCTTAACCTTCCCCTTGAGGCACTTGTGTTGCCGGCCGGCGTGAAACACATTCACAGTGCGCACACTGGGCGCGTTTGCATCACCGGTTTGATCGGTAGTCTCCCGGGCAAAGCCCCAAAACTCCTGCTCGTTCACATCGTAATAACCACCCCAGTACTTGTAGGATTCCATATATGATTCCGTGCCGTCGACAGTAGCCACCTCGGTAGTCACATCCGATACTACTTGGACGGGAAACGGAAGACATGTTGGCCAGGGATCGTCCGAATGCCAATCCTGAACGTACATATTTGTGGAAGATGTGTAGGTGATTTTAGTCTTAGCTCCGATGCTATTGTCAATCTCCGCCAGGAGACTGGGGTGACCTGATCCTCCGATTAACTCTCCGATATCCACGATACGCAGACGCGGCTCAGTGAATGAGCAGGCATATACGAGGTCCACGGTTCCATTGGCGTTCATATCCGCCCAGCGCACCACTGTGCGGACGTCATAAATCCGCGGCATATTAACCACGCGAATCCTCCTTGTGAGTTGATCCGTACCGCGATTTAGCCAGCACCATAGTTCATTGATGGCGGCTCTTTCGATCACCAGATCCGCCAAGCCATCCGCATTGATATCTTCGAGACGAGCTCGTTCTATTTGGCCCTGTGGCCCACTAGTTAGCGCCTGATCAGGTATCGGTATCTCGATCGCCTCATCAAACCTGCCGTAACCCATGTTGAGACAGCAGATCAAACGTGACGGGGCTATGCGTACTATGTCGTTAAGTCTGTCCCCATTCAGATCAGCCAGATGAACTGTTTTCTCCGACAATGATATAACATGGTTGTTGTATCGTGCCCCGCCAGTTTCCACCTTCCGGCTGTATTTTCCATCACCAAGATTAAACCACACCAAATAGGTATGATCTGTGCTCTGTACTACGTCGATGCGTTTGTCAAAATCCAAATCGGAAAGCCGCACCTCTTTGTATGCGAATGGGGCGGGAGGATTGACGTCAGCTCCAGTCATTCTCGCCCGTAGCCCCCAACTGAGTCGACCATTATTGCGATGATAAAAGATCTCTTTCCAGGCAGTCGTGTTGACGAGATCTGCCTTGCCGTCTCCATCCATGTCTGCCAGGTGCACCTTTCCGTCCGAGAGATCCAAACCGGCAGAGAATCCGTCCATACAGTTCACTGGCACGGGATCGGCCCAATGCAGCTTTCGTTCACCTGCGACTGCACGCCGCATGCCCTGATTCAGAACAACTTGCGGTTTGCGCCCGCCCGGATCAGTGATTAGAACATCCGGCAGACTATCCGCATTCAGATCAATTAGAGCAGCATGATCGCTGTCTACGACAAGGGAAGGTTCATTGTTACACACGATTAAATCCGCTTCAGCAAAAATGACCTCATCACGTGCTGGCGCTCGGTAGTCGAAACGAATAGGAGGTAGTGCAGTCTTTCCATCCGCTCCAAAACATGTCACAGTTCTAAGCCGCGAATGAATTAGCTGGGGATCATAGTCGTATCGTAATTGGTAAGTACAAATTCGTGAATCGAGGATGCCATCCCTGTTGATGTCACCGGTAAGATCATTCGCTCGATCACTCTTGTCTTGCTGCACTCCCACGGTAATTGATTTAAGGCGTTTACGCGTGCTTAGAATGAAGCCGGGCAGGCAATCCCGCCGGACATCATTGCGTTCCTCGTAATCTAGATAAACAAAGTAGAAGGCACTCCAGGGTCCTTTTCCGGCTCCATAGCTGATCTGCTGCAAGTACTTCTGTCTTGAAGGGTCATCACCAGTGTAATCGTACCTAATGATGTTACCATTAGTATCGGTGCCAGTCCGCAGCAACCATTGAAATACGCGGCCTTTGCCGTCATCTATACAGCAGGTGGAGTTCCCACCATACATCAAGAGAGTACCGTCTCGAAGACACACCGTCCACTGACACCCATTGGGATCGCGCTCATAACGTGTGAAATTTGTTTCAACCTCGGCTCGAAAGACTCCATTTTCTATTTGCACGAGTTCTTCGCCGTCCGGGCCAATGAATCGATCCATTTCATCTACTTCATCAATATGCCCATCGTGATCGTCGTCGTAATTATTGTTCGCGTCTACATAACGAGGAAGCCCTTTACTGACCTGACGCTGAATTGGCCTGGGGCCAAAACGCCATCCAATGGCTATCGGTCCGGCTCCATACCCCGCGTTATATTGAAGAGATAGAGTCGGCGTATGACCGTTTACCCCTGGCGGCAGTTTGATAATAATCTCATATTGGGATGTGCCGGTATTGAGCGATGGCTTGAATCCTTGCCCGAGCCCCTCGATCGATCCTGGCCCCTTGGGTAGAGAAATAACGGTTGGTGCAACGCCGTTTTTGCCCTGCTCATAAGTCGAGCTATAGGCAAGGCTATACACGCAAAGCAGCAGTAGAGCCGCCGCCGTCAGGGCCTGAAAGACTCTGGTTTTCCAGTTGGTAATCATGATGTTTGATTATAAGATTCTCTATTCATATCAAGGGGCTTAGTATCCCGGATAGGCGTATGTCTTAAAGAACAGCCTGATGTCTGTTACGCCGTGAATAAATCTCTCAATTCCTTCGTCAGCGTCATGCCAAAGACTTGATCCCGGGATGACGAGCAGCCACTTGGTATTCCACACACTTCGGCCCACAAGGCGGCTGTTATAGGTCATTTCCGAGACATTGAAACCACCGTCCGGATAAGCCCTTAGCCTCCCATGACGCCGGATCGCACCATAATAGTCGCTGAGCGATTCCATTGGAGTAAGCTGGAAATAGTCCTGCGCCTGAATTGGGAACGGTTCAGGAATTGCCTGTTCACGGATCTGCCAGCAACGGACTTCGCTCACGTCGCCTGAAGGTGCACGCATGCGATCTTCCCCCACCGGAATGAGATAGACGCGCGGCGTGGGGGACATCACCGTCGTGTCATAGTTGCTGAACCATATGCCAACCGAACGGATTTTGGTGGCGAAGTTCTCCGGGGCATAATAGGCATCCGCGCCCAAAGGTTTGCCGAAGAAATTCTGCCCACTGTCGATCCTTGTCTCAAACTCTAATACGATTGACGGTTCCTCGGATTCATCACTAAAGGGCTTACAGAACCTGCGGCAGTCCTCTACTTGCCACATATTCTTCTTGTGTGAGGCTAGTGTATCAAGCCATTCACTATTGCTTATATCCCGCCAACTATTGTTAGTGGAATCTTCTATTATTCTAAAACGCTCATTGCGCAGAGAGAAGTAATTCGTCTCTACCTGCGGGTTGTTGAATCCTAGCTGCCCCTTGAGAAGATCGAAATTCTGTCTTAGTTCCGCCAAAATACCAGCCAATCCGCGCCCCGGGATTGGAATTCCCTGATCGATTTGGCCAATTGTCCGTTGCCGACAAATCTTATCAATCAGATATGTGCCGGCTAGACCGTCGGTACTAGCCAGACATGTTTCATAGTCATATGCCTTTGCAGCTAGTAACACATAAAGTGCAGCCATGTCAAATTGGGCGCGATATTTACTAACCGCATCGGTCCTGAAAACACGAAAAGCCATATCTTTGTATCTGTAGTCCTGAATATTTGCAGCAGTCTGCTTACGAAAACGCAGCCGGTCCTGTAAGATACGCTCACCTCTGGCTAATGCAGCTACATATCGGCTGGATGCCTGTTGCATGGACTCCTGGATGGTGAACAGCTCGAGTTGCAGAGAAGCTTCTGATCGGATCAGTTGTTCCAGTTGTGCAAGCTGCTGTTTAGCTCCATGTTCTGAACGCAACTCCGTCAGCTCAATATTACTGGCCGACTGTACAATTTCTTTGGACTGCTGTAGATCTAGTTCATGCAAACTTACTTCATCCGCCGCTTGTGTTCTCTCCTCATTAACATAGACTCCAGCGAGTCTAATAACACTTCTGAGAGGAGCTGTGACGTCATTTGAGAGACCTGCTGCGGTCGGTAGTGCCTCTGCCATTGCGTTGCTGATCAGAGTTGCAATTCGGCCTTGAGTGCGGTAACGAAGCTGCCTTTCACGGGCCCCTTTGATAGCCTCGTTGAGAGAGCTTTGCCTGTTGTGTACTCGATTGAGAATCCTAATCTCTTCATCATTGAGATCATACTGGGCTTGGAGCAGTTTGGCCTGATCCCTGATCTGTTGTATCAGACTGTCATAGTCCAGAAGGGCCTTTTGGAATCTGGCCCTGGCTTGTAGAAGGTCCGAACGGGCGAATTGTAACTCTCCCGGCGCGCGTCGCGGCCGACTCCACGACGTGGGTTTTATCAGTCCGAGACCGTCCTTGCTCAGATTAAACGTCACAGTCTGAGGCTGCTCATGTAACTGCCCGTTATCGTCTACTTCAACATTGTTCAAATTGACGCTGAATGTCTCAGCAGTAACTGGGCTCCGCCCCAACAATTCAGAAACGTCCACATAGTCAAAATGATATAGATCCGGACCGTCATACCCCTCCGGATACGTGCCGGTAGGACCAATATCATCACCATAAGGGTAGCCAAAGACTTCAATCAGGCGTCCCTTAAGCTCCGCCTCCTGGTTCGCAATATCATTGCGGAATCTCTCAAGGTTGTCCTGCTGCTGCCGCAGTTGCTGTGTATTTCGATCAGCCAGGTTGAAAGCTGCAAGCGAGTTGGACAAAGCCTGGACGGCTCGATCAAATATTTGTTCAAAATGAGTACGGCCTGTTGGCTGGCCTTGCGCATCGACAAGCTCACTTGGATTTATGTCAAACGGTACTACATCGCGCGCCACTCCGACAGGATTCAAACCCAGGTCAGCTTTATCCATTTGTGTTTGAATGTCATTGAAACAGCTAACAATCTCTCGTAGCTCCAGGACTGTTGTGCGATCGATCTTCTTAATGCTAAATTCGTTAGGATCCTGGGCTGGTAGAATCGCATTGGCCACAACCCAGTCAAAATATGCTCCCTGACCAGCCCGTCGACCCCACTCACTGACGCCCCAAGCTCGATCCTGGTCTGCATCTGCATACCCGGACAGGCGTTTGACCACGTCCTGACTGTATGTCTGCCGATAAGTGAGATCGACAATCTCAGCTCCTGTCCTGGCTTTGGCGGCCGCAATCCGGGCAAATTTGCGTTCATCCAGATAATCGACCTCAACAGGAACCTGGGCAACAACTACTGCTTCTATCCGCGGAATCCATGTGAAATCAGAATCCCTTAACAGGTCATAGTAGGTTTTAATGGCAGTAAGATAATGTCCCCATGCATCACCATGCCCTTGTGGATACATCTGTCTTGCGTCGTATTCATCTACGTCACCGGTGCCATCCTGGTCGCTGATGTTGTAATTCAATACATAAGCCACCTCTCCTTCTCCGGAGGCAAAATTCCAGGCAAGACGATTGTAGAGTGGATATGGATAAGTCTTATCCAAGCCTCGAAGTAAGGTTAGCTCCTCCTCAATTAGAGTGCCAAGCTGATTCTGAAAACAGAACAAGGACGGTGCCGTTACACTATGATCGCCTCCGGTGCCACCAAACCCAATTGTGGGATCAACTGCGTCAGCGTAGGCTTCGTTGCCAAGGAGCATGTACAAATCCGCGACACGGCTGGACGCCAGGAGCAGAGTATTGGATACACCGATGTCCTCCCTGTATTCTCCTCTGTCAAGGCTAAAAGAGCTCGCTCTATCCAGCAATGTGCTGTAGACCTCAATTAGGCCTTTGTTATTGATATTTGAGGGATTGTTCGTAAGTGCTATATTCCCGCTGAAAGGTGGACCGGCCTGTCCGATCATATCAACCTGTGAATGCACTTCAGCGGTATGGAAGTCTTTCACTCGCTGATCATAGGGATTGATAGCACGCACAACACGCTTAACCCAACTTTCATGTAACTGCGGCGCCGTCCAATTGCTCCATGCATTGGGAGTGTCGTCGTGATCTGTAATTCGCCGGTAACGGCATGAAAACCACATATCTTTCAATGCCCATATTGCGTCACCGCGTATAGTCAACTGTACCAGCCCAACATCTTTTCCCCCGGTCTCATCCCCATCCCAGAGTTTCCAGTGGTTGTTTGGATCCTGACCGGGAGAGCCAGGCTGCTCAAGCTGTTGACAATACTGCCACTCAAGATACCATTTCTCTGGTTCACAGCCGAAATCACTGGAGTGACGCAATGTCAAGCGCTCATCAAAGACATTATCTGGCTGGATCACCTTCACCTCACCTCTGTATAATGGATATTCCACTCGGATGACCTCCAACGCGACTGGAAGCGGCGCACAGTTGGGCTCATCGGTTGAAAATCCAAGAGTGACATACCCTTCCCCGGTGGCCGCACCGGCCGATAAGGCTTTTGGGCCGGGTCCAAGCCGCCTCTTCTTTCCCTGGTTCATAAACCGATCTAAAGCGATCCCGTGTAATTCGCTCACAGCATTTTCAAATTGAGCGTCGGAGAAGTCCCTCCTGGGGCTAAGCAGACTGTTTTTGTCACTTACCGACATTACGTTCGGCAATAGAATTGGATCTCCAACACCCTGGTTGCTATAGTACCCTCGGAACACCAGTTCCTCGCTTTTAGCATCATAGAAACAGCGTGTTTGCAGATGAAAAGGCAGGTCCAGAATTATCTTATTGCCCCGTGGATCTGTTCGTAAATCCAGTTGATTCACCGGTAAAGCCGGCAGAGCTACCCGTCGCTCGCTCAGGGGATCATATAGCCGAACCAGACTATCCGATGAGGTCTGTTGCTCGGTCTCAGCCGCGTTGTCAAACAGGATCTGTACGCTACTTTGATTGAGAATGTCCGGCAGACCACGCCGAGGTTCTAACAACGTTTCGCCAACAAACAGGACCGGCACGTTTTCGCGATCTTCGCTGCTCCAAATATCATCATCAGGCCAGAGTATCTCGTGCTTGACTGCAATCGGCGTCTCCGGCTCATCGGCTTCAATGAAACTCAACCACGGCAAAGGAGTGGCCGGCGGGAGGTCATTTTCCCCGTCACCATCGAGATCATACCAGAATTCCTCTTGAAGCGGATAAAACCATCGCACATTGCCTTCTCCAGCACAGCGTGTCCATATGTCGTGATTGTAATCAACAAAGAAAGGGCCATGAATGCCGGGCTCGCTATAGATGCTATAGGTCGTACTAAAAGAATCCCCGCTGTTGTCTTCAGGATAGGAAGCACCCTGTAAGGCAAGGCGAGACAGCGGATATGGAGGCAACAGCCTCTTACCGGCCTTCTCACAATATGTAAAAGGATAGGTTGAAGTACTCCTTTCCACATCAAATACGCGAAACTCCCAAATCCAATCGTCATTATCCGCATTCTTAACCTGATACTTCACAAGCACGTATGGCTTGGATGTGTACTTCAGTTTCCTGGAATCAGGGCCAATTCTCCATTCGGTTCGATTTAGATCATCTCTCAATGCGAAGG
>Ga0180432_10007172_pt1 | contig 14243 bp, 9 predicted proteins | sample SS_ome_10_FD_132414 | JGI IMG/M metagenome (GOLD analysis project Ga0180432, IMG submission 132414) | Hypersaline lake sediment archaeal communities from the Salton Sea, California, USA - SS_1_MS_2 metaG | ecosystem: Environmental > Aquatic > Non-marine Saline and Alkaline > Hypersaline >... | reverse complement strand
GGACTCAGCCCAGAGGAAATTCATCAACAGGGCAAGGCGATCTGCGCCTCCCTGGGATTGGTGACTGTCTATCGCACGTTGGACTTGCTCACCGAGTTGGGTATAGCGCGGCGCGTACACAGCGAGCAGCACTGTCACAGCTACGCCAGCGCGGGCGCGGGGCGACACTATTTGATCTGTGAGAAGTGTCATCGCGTGGTCGAGTTTCCGTGTGAGGGGTTGGATGACTTAATTCAGAGCGTCCGACAACAGACGGGGTACACGATCACCGAGCACCTGCTCGAGTTGAGCGGTCTGTGCCCGGAGTGCCAGGCCGATCGGAGTTCATAGCAATGTTCAAGCCTTTACGTTCCAGACTCAAGTGGAAGGTGAGTAAGCGATGGCTGGCGGCAGCCGGTCTGTGGTGCATGGGACTACTTCCCTGTCCAGGCTGCGGTGCGCCGATGATTATGCACTTTTGGCCAGCAGCGTTAGCCTTGACTCTCTTCAACTTGCGCCGCGGCAAAATCTCAGCGTGTGCTGCCTCGCGCCATGAACACCTCGAAGGAAAAACTGAGAGATAGGTCTCCGTGCCCGCTTAATCCGCGAGGTGATCGACGACAGTTCGGCACGAGTTTTTTTAGCGTGTATTGAAAAAAACTTTCATTTATAGAGAGGAGTGTTGACATGAGAATCCAGTTTCATCGCCTTGCCTTGCTGATCGTATCGCTTATGCTGTTCGTCAGCGCTGTTGTGGCCTGTGCTCCAGCGCCTGTCCCGTCCGAAGGAAGTGGCCCGACCGGCGACAAGCTCGACGTGATGGTCAGTATCGTGCCGCAGCGTTATTTTGTAGCACGCATCGGCGGCGATCACGTGACCGTCAACGTGATGGTCGAGCCGGGGGCCAGCCCGGCCACGTATGAACCCAAGCCGGAGCAGATGAAGGCTTTGAGCGGCGCAGTGGCCTATTTTAGCATCGGCGTGCCGTTTGAGAACGCCTGGCTCGACAAGATCGCCGCGGCCAACGAGGGTATGATGATGGTGGACACCATCGCCAACGTTGAGCGGATGTCGATGGCCACGCATCCCCATCACGCAGGAGAGGATGAGAAGGAGGAGGAGCACGATCACGCCGAGGCCCCACCCGACCCCCACGTCTGGCTCTCGCCCAGGTTGGTCAAAGTGCAGTCGCAGGCCATCTACGAGGCGCTGGTCGAGCTCAATCCCGTTCACGAGGCGGCGTACAGGGCCAACCTGGAGGCCTTCGTCGCCGACATCGACGCGTTGGAGGCTGATATCCGGGAGACGCTGTCGGGCCTGGAAAGCAAGAAGTTCATGGTCTTTCACCCGTCGTGGGGCTACTTCGCCCGCGATTTTGGCCTGGAGCAGATTCCCATTGAGGTCGGCGGTCAGGAGCCGAGCGCCTGGGAACTGGCGCGCTTGATCGAGCAGGCGCGAGCGGAGAATATCCGGGTCATCTTTGCGCAGCCCGAGTTCAGCACGGAGAACGCCGAGACCATCGCCCAGGAGATCGGCGGCGAGGTGCTGCTGATCAGCCCGTTGGCCCCGGACTGGCTGGAGAATATGCGCATGGTGGCCCAGACCTTCGCCGACGTGTTGACCCGCTAGAGAACTGGCAAGGGATCGTCTTTGGCGTTGGCAAGGTGCTGGCGATGCGCCTGGCGCTCATCCTGGACGCCGCCGTGGTGACCGGCGGCGTCTTTGCTCTGGCCCACGATCCTGAGCCCGTCGATTCCAACCGCGCCTCTCGACAGCGGGGCGCTGGCCAATCGCAACGTGGCGGTGACCGGGCTTGGCTCGGTTGAGACGACCACCACGTTGACTAGCGCCCCCGCGCGAGAGGCGATTTGTCAGACTCTCCGCGCAAAAGCGGCGCGACCCCCTCTTTGAAGACGGACTTGACAAGCTGGAAATTGTATGTATAATAAGGTTAACCTAAAAATATGATGTTTACTTTTTAAGGTGAATATAATACGTGAACGAAACAACCCTGACGGCGCTCAGCGAAAGTATGCAGATGTACCTGGTCACCATCGCCCGGCTACGGGCAGACGGGAAGCCGGTGCCCCTCTCCGAGCTGGCAGATGCGTTGTCCATCTCCCCAGTGTCGGTCAACGAGATGTGTCGCAAGCTGCAGGATCACGGGCTGGTGAACTACCGCCCATACAAAGGGGCGACGCTCACGCAGGATGGGGAACGGCAAGCCTTCCACACGCTGCGCCGCCACCGGTTGTGGGAGGTCTTCTTGGTGGGCAAGCTGGGGTTTGACTACGGCCAGGCCCACGAAATCGCCTGCCAACTGGAGCACGCCACGCCCGATCTGTTGGCCGATCGGCTCGATGTCTTTTTGGGGTACCCTGCGGTCAACCCACAGGGAGAGCCGATCCCCGGGGGTGACAGAATCCGTCCGGCGCGCACGCTGGTGCCGCTGACAGCGCTCTCCGCCGGGCAGCGCGGTCACGTGGTTCGCTGCGACGTGAACGACGCCGTACGTGCCTTCCTCGACGAGCAAGGCCTTCGCCCGGGCGAAACGCTGACGGTGATGGCCGCCGCGGGGGATGGCATCCTGGTGCAGATAGGAGAGGCGCAACTGTCGCTGGCCCGGAGTCTATCAGAAGCGATACAGCTAGAAATGGAAGGAACGAAAGAAGTGGAGGGCGAGGTGGAAAGTACTTTGCCTCGATCCCCATCAACTATCCCAGATAAGGAGAATTCAGACATGCAGACCAAGGTTGAGACGGCAGTTCGCCAGATCCCATTGCATAAGCTGAAGGCTGGACAGCGTGGCATCGTCGTGCGTGTTGGCGGCAAAGGCCCGGCCAGGCGACGTATGATGGACATGGGGCTGGTACCGGGCAGCGAGGTGGCGGTCGTCCGGGTGGCCCCGTTGGGCGACCCCATCGAGTTCACCGTCAAAGGCTACAGCCTTTCGCTCCGTAAGTCGGAGGCCCAGGCTATTGAGGTCGAGGTGACGGATTGAAGAGAGCGCCTATGATGCCTCTGGCAATGGTTTCCCCCGGTGAAGAGGTGAGACTGTGCGCCATTCACGGCGGACGCTGTATGCGTAAGCGCCTGGCCGATCTGGGTCTGAACCTCGGCATGACGGTCCGCGTCATGCAGCGGGACAGGCATGGGCCGCTGATCCTGGCCGTGAAGGACTCTCGGCTGGCGCTGGGGCGCGGTATGGCCCATAGGATTATGGTGGAACTGACGCAAGGACACTTTTCGTATAAGGAGCAAGATTGATGGCTACACAACGCACGATTGCCCTGGCCGGCAACCCGAACGCTGGCAAGAGCACCCTATTTAACGCCCTGACCGGTGCCCGCCAGCACGTGGGCAACTGGCCGGGCAAGACAGTCGAGAAGAAAGAGGGCACCTGGCAGCACGATGGCCACGAGTACGAGGTCGTCGACCTGCCGGGCACCTACAGCCTGACCGCCTACTCTCTGGAGGAAATCATCGCCCGCGACTACATCGTGGACGAGCACCCCGACGTGGTGGTCACGGTGGTAGATGCCGCCAACCTGGAGCGCAACCTCTACCTGGTGGTGCAGATCTTGGAGATGGGCGCCAAGGTCGTGGTCGCACTCAACATGAGCGACATCGCCGAGTCGCGCGGGATCAAGATCGACGTAACCAAGCTGTCACAGGCCTTGGGCACCCCGGTGGTGCCCACCGTCGCCAGCAAAGGCCGCGGCCTCGACCAATTGGAAGAAACCATCGTCAACGCCGTTCAGGCGTGACAGAAACAGAAAGGAAGGACCATATGTCAACCCATACTATGGCATACACCAAGAGCCCGACCCTGGTGGACTACGGACGTGAAGTGGAGAACGAGATCGGCGAGCTTCAAGAGCTGATCGAAGCGCACGCCACCCTGACGGCGCGCTACTCCTCCCGCTGGCTGGCTATCAAACTCCTGGAGGAGGACCGCGACGTGATCGCCAAGATCGAACAACTGGGCGACGCAGCGGACGTGCTGGAAGCGGCCAACAGGAGCATCGCCCATCTGCGCCAGGTGTACGGCGACGACGTGGACACCGTCATCGCCGATCGGCGCTACGGCTGGATCAATGGCCTGGTCAGAGAGGTGGTTCAGCGCACCGGCGCGGACCGCCGGACGATCTCGGACAAAATCGACAAGATCGTGACCAACCGCGTGTTGGGCATCCCCATCTTCCTAGCGATGATGTGGGCGGTCTTCAAGGTCACCACCGATGTGGCCGGCCCATATCTGGACTGGGTGGATGGCGTCATCGGCGGGCCGATCACCAACTGGGTCGTGGCCATTTTGGGCCTCATCGGCCTGGGGGGAACCTGGATCGAGAGCCTGTTGGTGGACGGCATCATCGCCGGAGTGGGTGGGGTGCTGGTCTTTGTGCCGGTGATGATGTCCCTCTACCTGGCCCTGGCCGTGCTGGAGGACTCGGGCTATATGGCCCGCGCCGCCTTTGTGATGGATCGTCTGATGCACGCCCTGGGGCTGCACGGCAAGAGCTTCCTGCCCATGATCGTCGGCTTTGGCTGCACCGTGCCGGCCCTCTACGCCACACGCACACTGGAGAACGAAAAAGACCGTGTGTTAACTGGCCTGCTGGTGCCCTTTATGAGCTGCGGCGCGCGGCTGCCTGTCTACGTGCTCCTGGCCTCGGTCTTCTTCCCTGGGAGAAGCGGCGCGGTGATCTTCTGGCTCTATATCACCGGCATCATCACGGCCATCGTGCTGGGGGTGGTGCTCAAGAACACGCTCTTCAAGGGCAAGGAACAGTCCCCCTTTGTGATGGAACTACCACCCTATCGCGTGCCCACCCTCAAAGGCATCTGGTTCCACATGTGGGAGCGCACCAGCGCCTTTGTGCGCAAGGCGTGGACGCTGATCATGGCGACCAGCATCATCATCTGGGTTCTGTCTGCCATTCCCGTGGGCGGCGGGACCTTTGCCGATGTTGAGGTGGGGAACAGTGCCTTCGCCACGCTCTCGCGGGTGATTGCCCCCGTCTTCAAGCCGCTGGGCTTCGGCGAGTGGGAGGCCAGTGGGTCGCTGATCACGGGATTCGTGGCCAAAGAGGTGGTGGTGGGCACGATGGCCCAGATCTACGAGGTGGAGGAGGCCGAAGAAGAAGCCGAGCCGACCACCTTTTTCGAGGACGTGGGTGAGATCGTGACCAGTTTTATCGGTGCCACGTGGGACACGATCAAATCCATTCCGCTCATCGTGGGCGTCGACTTGTTCGAGGGGGAGGAGGAAGGAGAACCGACCGAGCTGATGGCTGCGGTGGAGGCGGGCTTTGAGCGCTCCAGCGGCGGGCATGGGGCGCTGGCCTCGGTGGCCTTCATGGTCTTTGTGCTGCTGTACACCCCGTGCATGGTAGCCGTGGCCGCCGAACGGCAGGAGTTGGGGGCCAAGTGGACCTGGGTCAGCGTCATCGGGCAGTTGGTCCTGGCGTGGCTGGTGGCTCTGGTCATCTTCCAGGGCGGCCTGCTGCTGGGGCTGGGCGGAAATGACATGTTGACAAGGGTTCTGTTTCTGTGAGCACTGGGTGAGGCTCAAGGCTCACCGTGCTTTTCTAGCGTACGGCCATGTGGCGACGCGCTTAAGGGAGCGTTGAATCGCAGGTGCGGCAGTGTGACGGGGCGAGGGGGACAGTCTTGTGCCCCTCGCCTCTCATTATGGAGACGATCGTTCACCAGGAGCGGGGACTGGCAGTTGATATTTCACCTCTTTCGTTGTATCATCTTGCCCACATGGACGTGGCCTGTCGGTGGAAGGCGCGTCGACTGATGGTACAGGTGACGGATTGATAGGCTCTATTATGGAGGTGACGATGAAAAGACGGCGAGTTCTCATACGTGCGTGGGTTCTGGGGCTGTTGCTGGCCCTGATAGCCGCCCCCGCTCCCTTATCCGCCAGCCCTCGGGACTTTGACGGCGATGGCTACGCTGACCTGGCCATCGGGGTGCCATACGAGAACGTTGGAAGCACCACGGACGCCGGCAGCGTGAGCGTCGTGTATGGCACGTCCGCCGGGCTCTCCGGCACGAGCGATGAGTACTGGCAGCAGAACTACCTGGACGGCAGCGACGCTGAAACGTACGAGTATTTCGGGAGGGCCCTGACAGTGGGCGACTTCGACGGCGATGGCTACTTCGACCTGGCCGTGGGGGTGCCCCACGAGGACGTTGGAAGCGTGGGCCAGGCCGGCGCCGTGAACGTCATCTATGGCTATGAATCCGGCGGCCTCGATGTGGCGGGCAACCAGTACTGGAACCAGGACGAGCCTAACGTGGCTGGTGCTGCTGAGGAAAACGATCACTTTGGGTGGGCCCTGGCCGCCGGCGACTTTGACGGCGATGGCTACGACGACCTGGCCATCGGCGTCCCCGACGAGGACATCGGCGCCGTGGTCGATGCCGGTGGCGTGCAGGTCATGTATGGCTCGGCCAGCGGCATCACGGCCATAGGGGACAAGGTCTGGAACCAGGAGGGCGCGGCCGAGACCGGCGATCAGTACGGAAAAGCCGTGGCCGCCGGCGACTTTGACGACGATGGCTACGACGACCTGGCCGTGGGTATCTCCTCCGAGGACCTGGGAAGTGTCTTGAACACAGGTGCCGTAGAAATTTATTATGGCAGCGCCAGCGGGCTCATCACGCGCGTGAGCAACGACTTCTGGCATCAGGATCGCTCGGGCGTTGCGGACACGGCTGACGAGAGCGACTTCTTTGGGTCATCCCTGATCGGGGGCGACTTCGACAGCGATGGCTACGACGACCTGGCCGTGGGCGTGCCCTATGAGGACGTCGGCAGCACGCCGGTCGGGGACGCCGGGGCCGTGAACGTCCTGTACGGTTCAGCCGATGGAATCACCGGTTCGGACAGCGACTACTGGCACCAGGACTCTTCAGGTATCGGAAGCATCACTGAGGAAAATGATCGCTTCGGCTTCGCCCTGACCGCCGGCGACTTCGACGGCGATGGCTACGACGACCTGGCCGTGGGCGTGCCCTACGAGCACTGGGAAGCGACGGATACCGGCATCGTGCAGGTCTTGTACGGCACGACCGACGGTCTCACCGCCACGGGAGATCAGTTGTGGCGTCAGGATGTCTCGGGGGTTGAGGGTGCGGAGGAGGCCGACGATCGGTTCGGGTATGCCCTGGCCGCCGGCAACTTCGATGGCGATGACTATACCGACCTGGCCATAGGCGTTCCATATGAGGCGATCGGAACCACGGACCAGGCCGGGGCCGTGAACGTGCTATATGGCTCAGATTTGGGACTCACCACCGCGGGTGACCAGATGTGGTACCAGGGCAGCGGCGGCCTTCAGGGGACGGCCGAGACCGGCGATCGGTTCGGGTATGCCCTGGCCGCAATTCCCAAAGCGAGGCAACACACGGTCTACCTCCCCTTGGTGCTGAACGACGATGAATAGCGAGGCCGGGCTTGGCCATAATGCGGGGTGAGGTAGGCAAGCGGTCGAACTGAGGGGGGCCATGTCTGCTCAGCTTCTCCAGACCAAACTGCACATCCCTCACCTGCGTCCCGACCTGGTGCGTCGCCCGCGCCTGATCGAGCGGCTGAACGCCGGCCTGCTGGGGCAGAGTGGCGGCTTTGCCCGCAAGCTGACCCTCGTCTCGGCCCCGGCCGGCTTCGGCAAGACGACGCTGTTGAGCGAATGGGCACACAGTAGGGGCAGGTCTGAGACCTGCCCTACTGAGACCGGTCCCTACGTGGCGTGGTTCTCGTTGGACGAGGGCGACAACGATCCGGTCCGCTTCCTGGCTTACTGTATCGCCGCTTTGCGGACGGTTGAGCCGGACGTCGGGGAAGGCGTGTTGAGCGCGCTCCAATCCCCACGCTCACCGTCGATAGAGGCGGTGCTGACGACGGTGATCAACGACATCGCCGCCGTTCCCCAGGGCGACCGCTACGTTCTCGTCCTCGACGATTATCACCTCATCACGGCCCAGCCGGTCCACGATGCCCTGGCCTTTCTGCTCGACCACCTGCCGCACAATCTACACCTGGCGATCGCCACCCGCGCCGACCCATCCTGGCCCCTGGCCCGCCTGCGGGCGCGGCGCGAAATGGTTGAGCTGCGCGCCGCCGAGCTGCGCTTCACGTTCCAAGAAGCGGCCGCTTTCCTCAACCAGGTGATGGGCCTGGGGCTCGCGGCGGAGGACGTGAGCGCGCTGGAGGAGCGCACCGAGGGCTGGATCGCCGGTTTGCAGATGGCGTCGCTCTCCATGCAGGGGCAGGAGGACGTCGCCGGCTTCGTCCGTGCCTTCAGGGGCAGCGACCGGTACATCCTGGATTATCTGGTTGAAGAAGTCCTGCAGCGCCAGCCGGAGGGCGTTCAGACGTTCTTATTTCAGACTTCCATCCTGGATCGCCTGACCGGCCCCTTGTGCGACGCGGTCACGGGCTCCCCTCCCCCGCCAGGGCAGGGGTCGGGCCAGGCAATGCTGGAGCGACTGGAGCAGGCCAACCTGTTCCTCATCCCCCTGGACAACGAGCGACGGTGGTATCGCTACCATCGTCTGTTTGCCGATCTGTTGCGCCGTCGCCTGCAGCGAGTGCAGCCGGACCTGGTGCCAGCTTTGCACCGCCGCGCCGCCGCGTGGTTCGAGCGGAACGGCCTGACGGCCCCGGCGATAGAGCACGGGCTGCGGGGGGGGGATTTCGAGCCAGTGGCGGGCCTGATCGAGCAGGTCGCCGAAGCGACGCTGATGCGTAGCGAGTTGGCCACCTTCCTGGGTTGGGTGGACGAACTGCCCGACGGACTGGTGCGCGACCGGCCTTCTCTGTGTGTCTTTCAGGCCTGGGCGCTTCTGTTGGCCGGTCGTCCGTTGGATGCCGTTGAGGCGCGCTTGCAGGACGCGGCCCGCTCGCAGGCGGTGGACAAGACGACCCCCCTGCGGGCCTTGCTGGCTCTCTATCGAGGCCACATGACCCGCGCGGCCGAGCTTGCCCACCGGGCGTTGGAGCGGCTGTCAGAGGACGACCTGTTCCTGCGCAATCTTGCCGCCTGGGTTCTGGGCCTGTCCCGCCTGGTGGACGGCGATCTCGCGGCCAGCACCCAGGCCCTCGACCAGGTCGCCAGAGCGAGCCATAGGACCGGCAACGTCATGATCGCCGTGATGGTGCTCTCTAACATCGCCGCGCTGCGCATGCAGCAAGGACGGCTCCATCAGGCCAGGGATATCTATCGACAGGCGCTGGAATGGGCGACGGACGAGCGAGGCCACCTGCTGCCCATCGCCGGTGAGGCGCTCATGGGATTGGGCCGGCTGTTCTATCAGTGGAACGATCTGGAGGCCGCGACGCGCCACCTGATCGAAGGCATTGAGCTGACCGGGCGATGGGGTGAGGCGGGGGCTATGGATGGCTACATCTCCCTGGCGCACGTCAGGCAGGCACAGGAGGACGTGGACGGCGCTCAGGAGGCGATCCAGAGGGCGCGGCAGCTCGCGCGCAAGACCGACGCGACCGAGTTGGACGACATCCTGGTAGCCGCGCACCAGGCACATCTATGGGTGGTGCAGGGCGATCTCGAAGCGGCCCGGCGCTGGCTCGAGGAACGAGGGCTGGCCCAGGGTGGTGCCGCAGGGTTGGAGGTAGACGTCGCTCTGACTGAGCTGGAAGCGAGGGTCGACGACGATTTCTTCCGCAGCCGCCGGCGGCGCACCGCCGAGTACATCACGCTGGTACGGGTGCTGCTGGCTCAGGGTCAGCCAGATGAGGCCCTGGCGGTGCTGATGCCCCTGCAGGAGATCGCGGAGCGCTGGGGCCTGAACGAGCGGGTGATCCGATTCCAGGTCCTGAAGGCGTTGGCTTTCCGGGCGCGGGACGACGTGGCGCAGGCGCTGGCCGCGTTGGAGCGCGCGCTTTCCCTCGCCCGCCCGGCCGGCTACGTGCGTCCCTTCGTGGACGAGGGCCAGTCGATGGCGCGGCTGCTCTACCGAGCTGTCGAGCGCGGCATCGCGCCCGAGTACGCCGGGCGATTGTTGGCGGCGTTCCCCGCTTCGGCGCCGGCGGCACGGGAACCGCAGGCGGACGTGGTGGAGTCCCTGAGCCAGCGCGAGGTGGAGGTGCTGGGCCTCATCGCCGAGGGGCTCTCGAACCAGGAAATCGCGCACCGGCTGTTCATCTCCGTGCACACCGTCAAGTGGCACACGGGCAACGTATATGGCAAGCTGAGCGTGAACAGCCGCACCCAAGCGGTGGCCCGTGCCCGGACGTTGGGTCTGTTGTAGGGGACGGGGGAGAGTTTGCCCGCAAACTGGGCGTGGTAATTATTCACCTCGTGCTCGCAGCGGATGAAAATCCGCTGCTGAGTGCAGAATCAAACCGGTTTAGCATCCGCAAAGCTGCTGGGCTGGATGCACATTGTCATCCAGCAGGAGCAGGTGAATAATCACTGGGCGTGAACAGCCGCTTCGCCAACCATACCCCAACCATACTTTCGTCTGGTCTCAACCATACCCCCCTGGTGGTATACTGACCGTGTAAATTGACAATGTCGTGTTCCGTTCGTAGTCGGCGATTCATCGCCGCGTCAGCGCACTGAAGGTGCGCACGACGAGCCAAACTGCTCGGAGCCCCGTCCTCGGGGCGGTTTCAGCGGTTCTGCTCACCTGAGGCGCCCCCGGGACGTGAGCTGGGAGCGTTTTCGGAGACTTTCCGAGAGAGCTCACGCTGTGAGTGGAGGGGAGGCGATGAAACGACATCTTGACCCACATGGACCGATGACCTACCAGATTCGGGTACAGGGAAGGCTCGACGAGGACTGGTCGGACTGGCTCAGCGGGTTGACGGTCGCGTTTGCGTGGGCGGACGATGGTTCGCCCATCACCACACTCGCCGGCCCCGTCGCCGACCAGGCTGCCCTGCGCGGCATCCTGACCCGGATTTGGGACGCGAACCTGACGGTGCTTTCCGTCACCACAGGAGATGTGCCATGAGCGTCGAATATACTTTACCTTTCATTATGAAGGGAAGCGTAGCGACTCCTTTCATTATGAAGGGAAGCGTAGCGGCTCCTTTGTCCCACCCGCAGGCGGAGCTGGCCGTCGTCGGCGGCAAGGGGGCCTCGCTGGCCCGGCTCGTGGCCGCCGGGCTGCCCGTGCCCGACGGTTTCCACGTCACCACCGCGGCCTACCGGCGGTTTGTGGACCAGAACGCCCTGCAGCCGCGCATCCTGGAGGCGCTGCGATCGGTTGATCCCGACCAGCCCGCCACGTTCGAGGCTGCCTCCACCTCAATCCGGGCTCTCTTCGCTGCCGGGCGCATTCCCGCTGACGTCGCCGCGGCCATTGAGGCCGCATATGCCGACCTGGGCCACTCGCCGCTCCCCGTCGCTGTCCGTTCGTCGGCCACCGCCGAGGACTTGCCCGACGCCTCCTTTGCCGGGCAGCAGGAGACGTTTCTCAACGTCCGGGGGGCCGCCCAGGTGCTGGAGGCGGTCAAGCGCTGCTGGGCCTCGCTGTGGACGGCGCGGGCCATCGGCTATCGAGCGCGGCGGGGCATGGATCACAGCGCGGTCGACCTGGCGGTGTTGGTGCAAGAGCTGGTCCCGGCCGATGCGGCGGGCATCCTGTTCACCGCCAACCCGCTGAGCGGCCGGCGCGAGGAGGCGGTCATCAACGCCGCCTGGGGCCTGGGCCAGGCGGTCGTCGGTGGGTCGGTGACGCCGGATACGATCACGGTGGACAAGACGACCGGTCGGGTGCTGGAGCGGGAGACCGCCGACAAGCAGGTGATGACCGTGCGCCTGGACGGTGGCACGGAGGAGCGGCCCGTCCCCGATCACCTGCGCCATATCCCCGTGCTCGGCGACGAGCAGGCCGCCGAGCTGACGCGGCTGGGGGTGCAGATCGAGACGCTGTACGGCCTGCCCATGGACATTGAGTGGGCCCTGACCCCCCCCTCTCCCCCTGGGAGGGGGGCCGGGGGTGAGGGCGCCTTCGCCATCCTCCAGGCCCGGCCCATCACCGCGTTGCCGGAGCCGCCGCCGCCGACCGAATGGGAGCTCCCGCCGGGCGTATACCTGGCCATGCGTAACAACATCGTCGAGCTGATGGCCGAGCCGCTGACCCCGCTGTTCGCCACGCTGGGACGGGCGGCGATCAACGCCAGCATGGGTCGGCTGTTGAGCGACTTTTTCGGCCGGCCCGGTCTCATGCCGGAGGAGATCATCATCACCGTCAATCAGTACGCCTACTACAATGGCTCGTTCTCGCTGGGGCAGATCGGGCGGGTGTTGCTGGGCAGCGTCGGGATTGCGCAGCGTATGTTCACCGGTGCGGTGGAGCGGTGGACCGACGTGGGACGTCCGCGCTACGTGGCCACGGTGGAGCGCTGGCGGGCCAGGCGATGGCGCGATCTCTCCACCGCCGAGATTCTGAGCGCGGGGCGCGAGCTCTCACAGGCGGCGATCGACGCTTACGGGGCGCTGGTGTCCGGCGTCATCCCGGCCGCCTGGATCAGCGAGGGTCTGTTCACCCTCGTCTACAACACGCTGATCAAGCGGCGCGGCGACCCGCCCGCACCCACCTATCTGCTCGGTTTCGACAGCGCCCCCATCCTGGCGGAGAAGTCGCTGTACGACCTGGCCAGGTGGGCTCGCGCGCGCGACGGGCTGGCGGCGTACCTGTCGCCGGAGCGATCCGCGCCGCCGGCGGCGCGGATCGCGGCTCAGCTTGACGGCCCAGCGCCGCCGGGCGTGGACGCAGACGACTGGCGCGGGTGGCGGAGCCGCTTCCAGGCGCACCTGCGACGCTACGGCCATGCCATCTACAATCTCGATTTCGCCAACCCGGTGCCGGCCGACGACCCGACGCCGCTGCTGGAGACGTGTGCGTTGTTTCTTAGTGGGCAGGGGACCGACCCGCATGCCCGCCAGCGGGCCGCCGCCGAGCGGCGCGAGCGGGCCACGCAGACCACGCTGGACCGGTTGAAGGGCCTGCGTCGAAGGCTGTTCTCCGAGCTCCTCGCCCCGGCGCAGAAGTACGCCCCGCTGCGCGAAGATGGGCTGGCCGACGTCGGCCTGGGCTATCCTCTGCTGCGCCGCATGCTGCGCGAGGTGGGCCGCCGCCTGGCCGAGGGGGGCGCGATCGAGGGGACCGACGACGTCTTCTGGCTGACCCAGGACCAGGTCGAGCGAGCTGCCTCCCGACTGGATCGGGGCGCCGCTTTGGCTCGCCTGGCCGCGGCCGTCCTGCGGCGCAAAGCGGCCTGGCGCGCTGCCAGGCGCGTCACCCCGCCGCTGGTGCTGCCTCAGATCAAGTTTCTGGGTCTGGACCTGGGGGAGCTCAAAAGGGGTCGGGGCCGCCAGGGCGACACGCTCAAGGGCGTCGCCGCCAGCCCCGGCGCTGTGACGGCCACGGCGCGCGTGCTGCGCGGCCCGCAGGACTTCGATCGAATGGAACCCGGCGACGTGCTGGTGGCCGCGATCACCACGCCGGCCTGGACGCCGCTGTTCGTCATGGCGGCCGCCGTCGTCACCGACGTGGGCGGGCCGCTGAGCCACGGCTCCATCGTGGCCCGCGAGTACGGCATCCCGGCCGTGCTGGGCACCGGCGACGCCACCCGCCGCATCCGCAGTGGGCAGATGGTCACGGTGGACGGCGGGCGGGGGACGGTGGAGATTGTGCGGTAAATGATGGGGTCCGAGCGTTCAAACCGCACGAGCATGAAGTGCTCGTGCTACGGAGCAGCGCCCGATGAATCGGACTTTTGGCTGCCCTGTGCCTGGGAGCCGTCGTTCCAAGGGTGATTCATCACCCGCTGTTCCGTAGCCCGACGACTTCATCGTCGGGCTTCATCGTCGGGCGGCTGTGTGATTGCCCCGCCCCCGCGTCGGATGGTACGGATTCTGCTGCATAGCACGTCCTGGGGACGGTGGCTGAGAGCAATTGGTAGGGGCCGGTCTTAGGCCTGCCCCGCGGAGAGCCCACCGCACGAGCATGAAGTGCTCGTGCTACGGAGCAGCGCCCGATGAATCGGGCTTTTGGCTGCCCTGTGCCTGGGAGCCGTCGTTTCAAGGGTGATTCATCACCCGCTGTTCCGTAGCCCGACGACTTCATCGTCGGGCGGCTTGGATCGCGAATGTCACGAAACTCGCGAAAGGGCACGAAAGCCTTTCGCGAGTTTCGTGGTCCAAGTCTTTGTCTTGTGTCATGATTTACTCCAGAAAGCGCCTGGCGCGACCGCGCTGCGCGCGGATACAGGCTTG
>Ga0180432_10007171_pt1 | contig 14243 bp, 12 predicted proteins | sample SS_ome_10_FD_132414 | JGI IMG/M metagenome (GOLD analysis project Ga0180432, IMG submission 132414) | Hypersaline lake sediment archaeal communities from the Salton Sea, California, USA - SS_1_MS_2 metaG | ecosystem: Environmental > Aquatic > Non-marine Saline and Alkaline > Hypersaline >... | reverse complement strand
CGATTGTACCCTTTCCGTTACCCCGCCGGTGACAGGGGGCAGGCAGCTTTGGTCAGCGAACATCGGCCCGTGCGGTGCGCGGTCGCCACCGACATCCTGAACGTTCTTGAGGATGCGATTGGGATTCTGGGCGGCCACGCGAAGGACCTCGAGCACGTTGCGGAATCCATGCTTCGGGCGTCCGATCCCAGTCCGCCCGTGTCCTGGCAGACCCAGGCCGAGGGCATCGTGGCGTTCGCCCGCGAGTATGAAGCGGCAGTCGCCCGCTGGCAGGCGGCCGCGGCGGTAACGGTCGAGATGGCGGCGGCCACTGGCATGCCGGAGGATCGCCTGGGGTATCTGAGATTCCTCGTCGATCAGCTCCGGCGGGAAGCATCGATCCTGCGGCAGCGATTCGAAGTCGCGCCGGAGTGGAGAGCGCATCTGCATCCAGGTAGGCATCGGGGAGAATAGGAGGACGGCGTTGCACCCGGGAGTTGCCTTGGTCGCCATCGGAGGTCTGATCGCTCTTCTCGCCTTCGCTCTCCACCACTGGCGTAGACTGACCCAGGAGGTCACCCGATGCCGGCTTGCCGAGGCCGAGCTCGAGCGGGTGATGAACCACACGAAGCGAGCCAGTGAGACGAAGAGCGCATTTCTGGCCAACATGAGTCACGAGATCCGGACGCCCATGAACGCCATCATGGGCCTGACCGAGTTGACCCTGGGAACCGAACTGGATTCCGAGCAGCGCGAGTACTTGGACATGGTCATGCAGTCGGCCGACGCGCTGCTTTCGCTCATCAACGACATCCTCGATTTCTCCAAAATCGAAGCCGGCAAACTCGAGCTCGATCATGTCCCCTTTAGTCTGCGCGATGTCGTGGCCAACACGATGCGGACCCTCGATGCCGGCGGCAACCAGAAGGGCCTGAGGCTCGCCCACGAGATCCCCGACGAGGTGCCCGATGGGCTGGTGGGGGACCCGGGGCGCCTCCGCCAGATCCTCGTCAACCTGGTGGGTAACGGCGTCAAGTTCACCGAGAAGGGGAGCATCACGGTGCGAGTGGCGCTGGAGTCCTCCGCGGACGGATGGGGAACGCTACACTTCGAGGTCAGCGATACCGGTATCGGGATCGCCCCCGAGAAGCGGCAGGCGATCTTTGAAGCCTACGCCCAGGCCGATGGGCTCACGGCCACCGGCGCGAGCGGCACCGGTCTCGGACTCGCCATCTCATCGCAGCTGGTGACGATGATGGGAGGGCGGATGTGGGTCGATAGTGAAATCGGCAAGGGATCGACATTCCATTTCGATCTGCGCGTGGGCCTGCAGGAAGCCGCGCTGGCAGGCGTCTCACCCGCGGACCCGTCGGCTTTGGTGGGCCGCTCGGTTCTCATCGTCGATAGCAACAACGCCAACCGCGCGCACCTCGTCCGGGCCTTCAAGCAATGGCGGTCGTCCCCCACCGCGGTCGACAACGGCTCGGTCGCCTACATTCATCTGAAGCAGGCCGCACTCGCCGGGCAGCCCTTCCACCTGATTCTTCTGCGCGCCGCCAGTTCGGATCTGGATGGATTCGCGCTGGCGGAACGGATCAAGAGCACGCCGGAGCTGGATACGATACCGATCTTGCTGGTCTCCTCCGCGGGGCAGCGAGGCGATGCGATTCGGTGCCGGGAACTCGGTATTACCGCCTATCTCACCACCCCGATTCCGGAAGCTGATCTCCTGGAGGTGGCTCTGACGGCGCTCGCGGAGAATGGATCGGCAGGTGATCGGGCACTCATCACGCGTCACTCCCTGCGGGAGCGGCGCCGAACGCGGGCGCAGCTGTCCGCGCAACCCGACTGCGCCTAATTGGATGTTCCGCTGGAAACGGTGGATTCTTGGGACCCTTCCCGAGAAATCCAGTTGTCCTTGTTGGCGATGACCTGTTGCAGCTCGGTGCGCAGATCCCCCAGAGCCTTCGACTTGAACGAGCTCTTCGTCCCATGCAACACGACGATCGCCTTCATGATCGCCTCACTGAGGAGCTTTACCTGGGGGCAGGTGAGGAGATGGCAGGCGCCCGGTGTCTCGCTCTCATCCACCACCGCTTCGGTGAGCTGTTTGATGTCCATCAGCGAGCTGATGATGTTGTGGACACAGAGATCAAGAAACGGGCTGATCGGAACCGCGGTTCCGCCCGTCGAGGGCAGGCGCATCAAATCCTCGAAGTCCTGGAGATCCTGACGCCAATCCTCGAGCGAACGCCGGGCGGCGTGAATGCGCCGATAGATCCGGCAGCGCTTGACCCCCTTCCGTACCTCGGCAAGCAGATCTTCGATGGCCAGGGGTTTCAGCATGTAGGCGATGACCGGTAGCTGCAGCGAGCGGGTGGCCGAGCGAACGGAGGGGTATCCGGTCACCAAGATCACGGGCATCCCGTCGGCGATGTCGCTCAGCTCATGGATCAGTTCGAGTTCCGGATTGCCGGGCATTTTGATGTCGGCAACCAGGAGGTCGTAGGGCCGGGCGCGCAGCATCTCGGCCGCGACCAGGGCATCGGGTGCGGCATCGCACTCGAACCCTTCTTCACGAAGCAGCGCGACGGTGGATCGGAGAAACGTCTCCTCATCGTCCGCCACCAGAATGCGCGCTCTCTCACTCATGGTGCACCTCCGATTCGGCCACAATTCTGGGGAAGCGAATGAGGAAGACCGACTCCTCATCCAAGCGGCTGCTGAACTCCAACCTGCCTCCCATGGAGTCAACCAGACGGCGGGCCGTCGACAAGCTGAGTCCGAGGTCGCGTTCTGCCCCCTCACCACCTAGTGGGTGTTCAGAGGCGGAGACGCAACGCGAACAATGATCGGGAATCCGACGGCCGCGGTCAACCAATCTCACCACCAGGTCCGTGCCCGCGGTTCGTACGATCAGCCGAATCCTACTCCCGCACCCCGGGACACGGATGATCCAACCGAGTGTATTGTACAGAACTTGTTGCAGCGTCGATCGTACGAGCCTCACCACAATGGGGCGATTCGGAATGTCGATCTGTACCGAGGCTCCGTTGACACGGAGGTCGGCGCTCAATAGCTGCAGGACATCCTCCACCGCTTCGGCAATGGTGAACGTGGTCGGCGTGACCGGATCCGGGCGATAGAGCTCGATCATCCGTCGTATCAGCTCGGAGACACGTCCTATCTCATGGTCCATCCGATCGAGGAATTCGTGATGCACGTGTTCCGGATCAACCGCCGCCCGCAGCAAAACGAACGAGGTTTGGATCCCGGCCAGAGGATTGGTCATCTCCTCCGCCAGGCGAGCAGCGATCCGCCCGGTCGTGATGCGCACCTCCCCGTTGACCTGCTGCTGGGTCAGGGAACGGATCTTCTCCGCCCGCTGCGCCAAGAGCTCTTCCAGATGCTCGCGTTCGTGTCGTCGTTGGGACTCCTTCCACTTGCGTTCCCCGACCCGAGCGAGAACGGCGGCGGCAAACTGCAACCACCAGATCTCCGTTTCGGTCCACGCCCTCTCCTCACCGGATGACCCAAAAAGCGCCAGCGCGCCGTCCAGGCGATCATTCGAAGCCCCCGGAAGGAACAGCACCCAATGGAAACCGTAGTTCTCAAACCACTCGCGTTCCATCACCGCCCGGTGGGGAATGTCACCCCGGGACCCAATAATGACCGGCTCGCATCGCCAGAGCCGCCTCCAGAACATCGGGAACGAGCTGTCGCTCAGTTCACGGTAGGCAGCCAGCGGGCGCGCTGTGGAATCGACCGTCCACTGGTCGACACTGATCACGCGCTGGCGATCGCCAGCCACCCGGTAGATACTCGCCTGCATCGCTCCCACCGCCGAACCGATTTCCCCCAGGGATCGATGCAACGCGGGATCGATGTCCTTGAAATCGATGGGGACCATAGCCGCGGCCATGCGGGCCACCGCCCGCTGAAGCTCCCCTGAGCCCCTGGCCGTTGCCATGGCGAAACGCCGAGTCATGCCGAGCGCTGTCGTCGATGTTGATTCCGGCACGGATCGCTCCCGTCCTTGGCGGTCAGCCAGGACCGGGATCTCCCTTCGGGTCGAGCTCGGGGGGCACCGTTACGACCGGAAGCCGAGTTGGCCATGCAGACAGATCGTACCGTCGGCACTACCATGGGCTCGGCCAGGGAAGAACCCCAGGAACGCGGCTATACCTGGCTTGTGACCACCCTTTGACCAATGCTGTTCTGGCGGGCCGGGTGCTCGACAAGAGAACGTCGCCGCTCCCGTGGGTGCCTGAGGCTCTCCCCGAGAATCGAATGGGGGGCGCCGTCTCGTTGAGAAGTGTTGCGCCGGCGAGACTCGATCTCGAAACCCAAGTTGAACGGCGCCCCTCAAACACCCTAAAGAATAAGGCACACCCGCCGGCCCCTCCTTGGCCGGGGGACCACGAATGCACCTTTCACTTACAGGACCTGGGCCTGTCCGAAAAAGCGGCGCTCCTTATGTGGAGCCCTATCGATGAACGACTATCGGCAAGGTTCCATCCCGGGTCAAGAAGAAACGTATCTTTGGCTAGAAGGGCGGCACCCCATGCTTCCGCTCGGGGCGAACCTCGGCCTTCTGTTGGGAAACCTCCAGTGCATGAATCAAATAGCCGCGCGTATCCGCGGGCGATATCACAGCATCGATGTGCCCGTTGGCGGCCGCGATGTACGGATTGGCAAACTTCTCGCTGTATTCCTGGATCTTCTCTCGCCGCATCTGTTCCGGATCCTCGGCTGAGGCAATCTCTTTGCGGAAGATGATGTTGGCTGCTCCCTCCGATCCCATCACCGCGATCTCCGCAGTCGGCCACGCGAAGACGAAATCTGCTCCTAGGTGGCGGGAACACATCGCGATGTATCCTCCGCCATAGGCCTTGCGCAGGATCACGGTGATCTTCGGCACCGTCGCCTCGCTGTACGCATACAAGACTTTCGCCCCGTGACGGATGACGCCGGCGTGCTCCTGATCCACGCCCGGTAGGTAACCGGGTAGATCGACCAAGGTGACCAGGGGGATGTTGAAGGCATCGCAGAAGCGGATGAAGCGGGCCGCTTTGTCGGCGGCATCGACGTCGAGAACACCGGCCAGAACGCGCGGCTGATTGCCGACGACGCCGATGGTCTGCCCCTTCAGCCGCGCGAATCCAATGACGATGTTGGCCGCCCAGCGCTCCTGGATTTCGAAGAACTCCGAGGCGTCACACAGGGCGCGGATGACATCCCGCACATCAAAGGGGAGCTGGGGTTCCTCGGGCACGATCTGGTCGATGGCGGGCCCGTCGCGCCGGGGCTCGAGAGGCGGGAAGGCATCGGCGCGTTTGTGGTTGTTCCACGGAATGTAGCTCACCAGCTTCTTGATCTGCTCGAAGCAATCCTCCTCGGTTCGAGCGTAGAAGTGGGCGTTGCCGGAGATCTCCGCCTGCACGCGGGCGCCGCCCAGCTCTTCCATGGAGATCTCTTCGCCCAGGACCGTCTTGATCACTTCCGGCCCCGTGATGAACATCTTCGAAATCTTGTCGACCACGAAGACGAAGTCGGTCAGCGCCGGGGAGTAGACGGCCCCGCCCGCGCACGGGCCGAGGATGACGGAGATTTGGGGAATCACTCCCGAGGCGAGGGTGTTGCGGTAGAAGATCTCACCGTAGCCGGCCAGGGAATTGACGCCTTCCTGAATCCGCGCGCCGCCGGAGTCATTGATCCCGATCAGAGGCACGCCGAGCTTCATAGCGTGATCCATGATCTTGGTGATCTTACGGGCGTGCATGAGCCCGAGGGATCCGCTCGCCACGGTGAAGTCCTGGGCAAAGATGCAGACCGGGAAACCGCTGATCGTCCCGGTGCCGGTGATCACACCGTCGCCCGGTAGCTGTTTGCGATTCATGCCGAAGTCCTGACACTTATGCTCGACGAAGAGATCGTATTCGTGAAACGACTCGTCATCGAGCAAACTCCGGATCCGATCGCGGGCGGTCAGCTTGCCGCTGGCCACCTGCTTCTGCACGGCTTTTTCCCCGCCGCCGGCTCGAAGCCGGTTCATACGGGACAGAAAATCCTGGAACTTCTTGGCAAGTGACATCGTGGGTCTTCCTCGCTAACGGATGATCTGAACCCAAGCCTTGAACTCCGAGGTGCCACTCACCCGAAGCATCTCGAAGATCGCCATTTCGTGGGTCGTCAAGCGGCAGCCGAGTTGCTGCATGCGGTCGATGGCAATCCGGGCATCGGCCTCACAGCGAGAGGAGGTGCAATCGGCGACGAGGTGAACATCGTAGCCCTGCTCCCGCATTTGGGCCGCGCTCTGGTAGACGCAGACGTGGGCCTCGATGCCGCACAAGAGCACCTGGCGGCGGCCGGCCGCGGCCAACGCCTCGGCGAAGGCCGGCTCTCCCATGGTCGACATCGCCGCCTTCTCGATGGGCCGGTAGGCATCTCCCAGCGCATCGATCACGCCCTCCGCCGTCGAGCCCAGCCCTCTTGGATACTGCTCCGTGATCAGGATGGGGATATCGAGGAGCCGTGCACCTCGGATGAGCCGCTCGGCTCGCCGAAGCATCTCACCGGCGTCATGGATCGAGGGCAGAAGCCTCTCCTGGAAGTCGACCACCACCAGCAGGGTCTCGTAGCGAGTGATCACTAGAACCTCCACCAGAAGAGCGCCAACGACTCGTTTCCATCCAGGCAGCTCTTCCAAAAGCGCACCGTCGGCATGATCACCTCTTCTTCCGTCGGCCGGCGTCCGAGCACGCTTCTCGCCGCCCCCCCCCATTCCCCTTCGGCAAGCTTCTCGATGAATGACTTCTCCCGGGGGAGGTGGAGAAAGGAGACATCCTCCCCGGGCGGAATCCCAACCTGTTCCCGGAGAATCTCGAGGGCCGCATCGAATCCGCCCAAGACATCGATCAGCCCGTTGTCGAGCGCCTGGCGCCCGGTGAACACCTGGCCGCGGGCGAGGGCGTTGACCTCCTCGACACTCATCCCGCGGTGCTTGGCGACGTCTCGGATCCAGTCACGGTAGGTCTTCCAGTGAATCGTCTCCAGCCGGGCGAATTCCTCCTCGGTCAAATCGGCAAAGGCCGAAAGGGTCGTCGCGTGCGGCCCCTTGGTCACCCGGTCGACGGTCACCCCCACCTGCTCGAGGAGACCGGCGAGGTTGGCCCGCATGTTGATCGATCCGATGCTGCCCACCACCGATGTGGGCAGGGCCACCAGCGTGCTGCAGCGGTGGGAGATCATGTACCCACCCGATGCGGTCAGATCGACCATGGAGATGACCACCGGTTTCCGGCGCGCCACATCCTCGACCATGAGACCGATCCTCTCGCTGGCGGTGCTCAAGCCGCCACCGGTGTCGAGGCGCAGAAGCACGCCGGCAATGCCGTCGTCGTCCCGCGCCTCCTCCAGCGCGGCCACCATCGTCTCGTCACCCATCGTCTCCCCCAGCGGGAAGACCCATCCGTTCTCGCCTTGGGTGATGGTGCCGCACCCGTGGATCACCGCGATCCGCCGGCCGCGAAGCCCCAGTCTCGCGCGGGGAATCTCCGCGTACTGGCGTCCCTCGATCGACGCGCTCATCCGGCGCTCCAGATCTTCCCAGATCCGAAGGCCGTCGACGATGCCGGCGTCCGCCGCGGCCTGGGCATCGAACTGGCATGTCTCGAGCCACGAGACAACCTGGTCGCGGCCAACGCCCCGGTCATCGGCCAGGGCCCGGAGGTACTCGTCGTAGACACCATCCAGGATCCAGGCGACGTTCTGCCGCACTTCGGGCGACATCTCCTCCCGCATCACCATCTCCGCCATCGCCTTGTATTCCTTGATCTGGCTCACCTGCGTCCGCACGTCCAGCTTGTCGAGTAGATTGCGCAGGAAGATGCGTTCGGCGTTGAGACCGCTCAAATGCACGTAGCCCTTCGGGTGGACGAAAATCGAATCGCAGGCCGATGCCAGGTAGAGGGTCTTGTTGGTCGCGAAGGTGGTGAAAGCGATGACCGGCTTGCCTGACTCTCGGAGTGCCTGGATGCTCTGGCGCAGCTCTTCGAGCTTGCCCCAGCCCGCTTGCAGCATCTCCACCCGGAGAAGCACCGCTTCGATCCGTTCATCAGCGCGCGCCTTTTCCAGGTTCTCGAGCAAATCCGTATGGGAGGTAGGGCGGCGCGGAAAGGGGATCGAGCTCTCGGGAACGAATTCCGGAAGCTCGGCGGGGACATCCTGGACCAGATACGATCCCGGCGCGACATCCGCAACCTTGGTCGACGTCCCCATCATCGCCAGGCCGAGAATCGAGGTCAGGACAATCATCGCCAGAAAGGACAAAAAGATGTGCGCCGCGATGACCGCCGCAAACGTGATCAAGAACCGCTTCATCGGACCCCTCCTCTGCCGGACACCACACGGAATCGGGGACATTGGAGGACCATAAGCGAACGCCTGGCGCTCGATCCAGTCCGAAGCCAGCGGTGGGAGACTACAGGGACCGCACGATCCGTTCGGTGGTGTCTCGAATCACCTCATCGAGCTCGAGGTTCGTGACCCGGAGGACCTGTCCGGAGATCGCCAGCGATGTCAATCCATGGAGCATGAACCAAGCGTTGATGCAGAGGAGCATGGGATCGCCCCCCGGGGGGATCAGCCCCGCTTCCTTCAGCTCGATAATCCGCTGCCGGAAGAGATGGAGGGTCTCCAGGCCCACGTTCTTCTCGCCGAATTCCTCGGGACGGGGGCCGGTGGAGAACATGAACTGGTAAAGCCCCGGATGGGACACACCGAAGCGGACATACACCCCCAGCTCCTTCCGGAAGCTGGCGAGCCCATGTCCCCCGGCCTCGACGACGTCGTCCAAGGCGCTGCGCAGCTGGGCGAATCCCTCGTTCCAGACCATAGCGAGGAGATGGTTCATGCCCTTGAAGTGCCGGTAGAGAGCCATCGGGGAGAGACCCATCTCGCGGGCGACGCGACGCGCGGTCACGGCCTGCGCCCCCTCCCGTTCGCAGATATGCGCCGCCGCTTCGATGAAATCGTCCGCAGACTTGCGTCCCCGGGCAGCAGACTCCGATTCCTGCTCGGACAGGGTGCTGACCCCTTGGTGGATCATATCTTCAGACATGGCACTACCCTCGCGTGTGCCCAATCGGGAGATGCAGACCACCCAGATGCAACCGCCCGATTCGGCGGATTCCGGTGCCAGGTCACGAGAAGCACGAACAGCGTATGTATCATTATAGGGATGCGGGGGTGGAGGTCAAGTCCCTTCGTGTCACCCGTAAACATCCGTCATCCATTTATCCGATAAATAGTTAGATTGTGTTTCCTTCGCTTCCGCGCCCGATCCGCTCCACCAACCGCACCAGAAGCTCGATGCCCAGCGGCAGGACGTCCTCGTCGATATTGAACTCCGGGTGATGATGCGGCCGATCGCATCCCTTCTCGGGATTGCCCGCTCCCAGGAAGACGAAGCACCCGGGGACTTCCTGCAGGTAATAGGCCATGTCCTCACCACCCATCAGGCGCATCCCGGCGTGAACCCGCCCGACGCCCAGGCACCCTTCGGCCACCTCGGCCGCCAGACGGGTCATGCCGGGATCGTTGACCAGCGCCGGGTAGCGTTCGATCACCGTCACCTCGGTGGTCGTGCCCAGAGATCGATCGATCCCCTCCGCGACTTCCCGCAGGCGGCGGAGCATGAGGGTGCGCGTCTCGGGAAGGAAATTGCGGAGGGTTCCCTCCAGGTTCACCTCGTCGGCGATGGCGTTCATCACCGAGCCGCCCCGAATCTTCCCGAAACTCAACACGGAGGAGGCGAGGGGATCGATCGAGCGACTCACCAGCGACTGCAGCATGACGATCAGCTGTGACGTGGCGTGGATCGGGTCAACCGTCTCCTGGGGCACGGCCCCGTGCCCGCCGCGGCCGCGGATGCGGAGCTGGAGTTCGTCGGTGAAGGCCATGATCGGGCCCGGGGTCACGGCCGCTTGGCCGACCGGAAGTTTGCTCCAGACGTGGAGACCGAATGCCGCATCCGGCTTGGGGTCCCGAAGGACGCCCTCGGCGATCATCGGCTCCGCACCCCCCGGGCCCTCCTCGGCCGGCTGGAAGACGAGCCGGACCCCCGAGGTGAGAGCATCACGCTGCTCCGAAAGCACGCGCGCGGCTCCCAACAGGATCGCGGTGTGCGCGTCGTGGCCGCAGGCGTGCATGATGCCGGGAGTCTCCGATCGATAGGGTAGATCCTCGTTCGCCTCCTCCACGCGCAGCGCGTCCATATCGGCGCGCAGCAGCACCGTGGGGGCCGCCGGGTCGGGCGCGGGCAGATCGGCCACCACGCCCGTCTGGGCCACGCCGGTGCGGACGCGGAAGCCAGGGCAACCCGAGAGCCATTCGGCCACCTTGGCCGCCGTTCGGGTCTCTTCGAACCCGGGCTCCGGGTGGCGGTGGAAGTCCCGCCGCAGAGCGATCACCTCCGCCGCGAGGCGCGCTACCGAATCCCGCACGTTGGTCGAGTCCATATGACCTCCCTACCGGAGGTGATCCCAGCCACCCTCCAGCTGCCGTAGCTCGTCGGCACCCTCGTCGAGAAACACCCGCGCCGGCCCGGAGACAACGTGGCCGATCGGAGAGACGGTTCCATCGGTGAACGATGCCAGTGCGCGATCGGCGTGCTCGGGTGGGGTTACGAAGATGAGCTCGTAGTCGTCGCTCGGCCCCAAGACGAGATCGACCGCCGCGACGCCGAGCCGATCCGCGGCCGTCTCCACCTCCCGACATCGGGGGAGGGACGCGGCGTCGAGCACGATGCTGACGCCGCTCTCCTCACAGACATGCCGCAGATCGCCGGCAAGGCCATCGCTCAGATCGATCGCCGCATGCGCGATGCCGTTCTCGACCAGATAGCGCCCCACATCCACGCGGGCCCGCGGCTCGGTGAAGGCGCGCCGCAGTCCGGGATCCAGCGGCTCCGTCCCTTTTCGCAGACAAGCCACGGCGACAGCGGCCCGTCCAGGGACGCCGGTCACGAAGACGAGATCTCCTACCGCCGCCCCCTTGCGCGTCAAAGCACGCCCCTCCTCCACCTCTCCCACGATCGCCAGATCGATGAAGAGCGTGTCGGAGGCGGTGACATTCCCACCCGCCACCGCCGCCTGATGCCGGTCGAGCGCGGATGCAATCCCGTCATAGATCCCCAGGAGCGCCCCGAGGGGAAGGTCGGGCGGCAACCCGAGCGAGATCATCGCCGCCCGCGGCACACCGCCCATGGCGGCGATGTCGCTCACGCTCACCTCGACCGCTCGGGTGCCCAGTTGCTCCGGGCTCAGCCACTCGCGACAGAAGTGCCGCCCTTCGACCTGGATGTCGCACGTCAGCGCACACTCGAACCCGGGGCGGGGGCGTAGCAGCGCGGCGTCATCCCCCATGCCAAGCGCGATTCCCCCCACCCCCGGCGCCGGGACGCCGAGTCGCCGACGGAGGCGCGCGATCACCTCGAACTCCCCCAGCTCGTCGACGGGGGGACCGGTCTGCCAGGGATCGCCCCCTCCCATCACCCACCTCCCTCGATGGCCCGCGCCAGGACGGCCGCCGCAGCCTGCGGATCCGTTGCCCGCGTCACCGCTTCGATCACCGCGACCCCATGGGCGCCGGCCCCCAGCACCTCCGGAACCCGATCGGCCGTGATGCCGCCGATGGCAATCACCGGGATCTCGACCGCACGGACAACTTCACCGATCGGGCCGGCACCGATCGCCGGGCGGGCATCCGGTTTGCTGCGGGTCGCGTAGATCGGCCCCAGCCCGATGTAGTCGGCGCCCTCGTTGGCGACCTTGATGGCATCGTCCCGATGGGCGGCCGATGCCCCGATGATCCGGTCGGGCCCGAGCAGCCGGCGGGCCCAGGAGATGGGAAGGTCTTCCCGACCCAGGCGCACGCCCTGCGCGTCGGCGGCGAGTGCGACATCGACGCGGTCATTCACGATGAGGGGGATCTGGCGGCGCCGGCAGACATCGACCAGCATGCGGGCGATCGAGATCATCCGGCGTGTGCTCGTCTCCCGCGGACGGTACTGGATCACATCCGCCCCCCCGGCGATGGCCCGCCGGGCGAGGTCCCGATGCTCCTCGGCCGCGAGCGGATCGGGATCGGTCAGCACATGGAGCCTGCCGATGGTGATCATCTCCACCTCCCGTGTCCTGCTGGGGTGCGGCGATTGAATCACGTTCGGCTTGTCGAGGTCCAGTCCTCGCCCCGGAGGAAGAAGAAGGCGTTGGCCGGAGGCGCACCGCCACCCGTGGGCGAGGCGCCGAGGATGGCGCCGCGCACGAACGCCTTGGCCCTCTCCACGGCGGGCCGCATCTCAAGACCGCGCGCCAGCCAGGTGGCGAGGGCGGCCGAGAATGCGCACCCGGTTCCGTGAACGGAGGGCCCCTCAACACGGGGAGAAGCGTGCCGGGACTCGCTCGCTCCGTCGACGAGCACATCCTCGGCGTTGGAACCAGGGATGTGTCCTCCCGTAACGACCGCGGCCCGGGCCCCGAGGGAGACGATGTGGCGCGCGGCGGCGGCCGCCTCCTCGATCCCGCCGATCTTCATCTCCGCGAGCACTTCGGCCTCGGGGCGATTCGGCGTGCAGACGCGGGCCAGCGGCAGGAGCTCTCGCCGAAGGGCCGCGGTGCCGGGGGCATCGAGCAGGGCGCGGCCCGAGGTGGAGGTGAGGACCGGATCGATGACCAGCGGAGGATCGGGGTGCGCGACGAGCACACGGGCAACGGAGCGGACGATCTCCGCGGTGCCGAGCATCCCGGTCTTGACCGCCGCCACGGGGAAATCCTCGAAGACGGAAGCCAGCTGGGCTTCCACGACCGACGCCGGCAGGGGATGGACCGATGTCACCCCGTGCGAGTTCTGGGCGGTGATCGCCGTGATCACGCACAGGGCATACCCACCGTTGGCGTGGATCGCTTTCAGATCACCCTGGATGCCGGCACCCGACCCGGGGTCGGCGGCGGCGATCGTGAGGACGAGTTGGGGCCGGACGTTCATGAACGGCAGGCTAGCGAAGCGGAGCGAGGGGAGCAAGGGGAGACCTTGGCAAACTTAATTGTTTCATTGTGAAACGCATGAATGATCCATTTTGAAACAACTGCCTTAGGAAACATCTATCACGAATCCTGTCGGATGAGCTCGAGGAAGGAATCTGGGCCCTTGGCTCGTGCTTCCAGCTCGTAGTCCCTGCATATGGAGACCGTCCAAGACATTCTCCTCATAGATCTTAGGCAACCAACCCCGCCGACGCGCCACCTCCCTGCCCCCGGTGCGGCTCGCGCCTCACCCCCACGAGCCCGCTTTGGCACGGCCCCTGCAACGAGGGGTTGCAGAGAACGAGGCCCGAAGGCAGGTCGCTGACAGGTCTTCGAACAGGATAAGAAAGGCCGGGCCCGCGAGGTCCCGCCCACCGCCCAGAGGGCGGTGATCGAAAGGAGGAGGACCATGATGCTGATGAAGTGGCAACCACGAGTCGCGAGCCGTTGGTCACCGAGCGCTGACACCCGGAGCCTTTTCCGGAGCTGGGACAGCATGCTGGAGGAGTTCTTCCGCCCCACCCCGCTCTCGCCCGCCGAGAGGGCCGACTGGGTGCCGCGGATCGACGTGACGGAAGAGAAGGACCGCTATGTCGTGGACGTCGACCTCCCCGGCCTCGAGAAGAAGGATGTCGAGGTCACCATGGAGGATGGGGTCCTGACCATCAGCGGGGAGCGGAAGTTCGACCGCAACGAGGAGAACGAAACGCTCCATCGCCGGGAACGTTTCGTGGGGCGCTTCTCGCGCTCGATGACCTTCCCGAGCGACGTCGACACCGAGAAGGTCGAAGCCGGATTCAAGAACGGCGTGCTGCGGGTGGCCCTGGCGAAGACCGAGCAGGCCAAGCCGCGGGCGATCGAGATCCAATAGGCTCGAGGCCCAGACAACGCGCAAGCGGGGCCGGGCGCCATGTGCCCGGCCCCGGCTCGTTCCCACCAGAGACCTCAGAGGCTTGTCCAAGGCAGAGCCCCAACCGAACGTGCACATGACCTACCGGTACCGCCGGCAGCCTCTCCTCAGCATTTCCTTGCCTATTGCAACATGCTTGCGCTTGCGACGCTCCAGAAGTAGTCTGAAGGCGTTCGAACAGGTTCGCCCGCCCTAGTTGCGCGATTTTTCCCGCCAGATGACGGCGGTTCACATCTTCGGGCTGGCTGCTCTCCGGGCTTTCTACAAGG
>Ga0180432_10007170_pt1 | contig 14244 bp, 12 predicted proteins | sample SS_ome_10_FD_132414 | JGI IMG/M metagenome (GOLD analysis project Ga0180432, IMG submission 132414) | Hypersaline lake sediment archaeal communities from the Salton Sea, California, USA - SS_1_MS_2 metaG | ecosystem: Environmental > Aquatic > Non-marine Saline and Alkaline > Hypersaline >... | reverse complement strand
CCCGTTCTGACAGCAGCCCTGCCCCGAACAAGAGCACCGATCGGTGCCGCGGTGGGAATCGGCAGCCGGTCAGAAGGTGACGACGCGGTCGGTCTGGGTCGGCGCAATGACCGCAGCACCCTCCGCCTCAACCCGAACTGCATCGTCGAGGCGGGCCACCAGTTCTCTGTCGATGCGATACCCGGCCCGCTCGAGAAAATTGGCCAGCAGGCGAAACCCGTACCGGGTGAGGATCGACTCTGGATGAAACTGCACACCGTAGAGGCAGGCCCGTTCATCGGCGACCGCCATCACCACCCCGTCAACCGTGCGGCCCGTCACGGTCAGGGTGGCGGGCAGCGACGCCTCGTCGGCGACCAGGGAGTGATAGCGGCAGGCCCGCAGAGGGCTGGGAAGCCCGGCAAAAAGATTGGTCGCATCGTGGAAGACCTCACTCGTCCGGCCGTGTCGGGGCTCGGTCGCCCGCACGATCCTGCCGCCGCAGGCCGCCACGATTGCCTGGTGGCCCAGGCAGACTCCAAGCAGCGGAATCTGACCGCGAAACCGCTCGATGCAGGCGACTGATGAACCGGCCTCGGCCGGGGTGCAGGGCCCCGGCGAGATCACCACCGCCGCCGGCCGCGCCGCTGCTACGGCATCGGGAGCGGTCGTGTCGCTCGGCAGCACAACGACCTCGGGCCCGAGCAGCTGCAGATAGCGGGCGAGGTTGAAAACGAAGCTGTCACGATTGTCGAGCATGACGATCATGCGACCGCCTCCTCCCGCAGCGCCCCGATCACCCGCAGCATGCCCTCGGCCTTGTGCAGACTTTCGGCATACTCGGCGGCAGGGTCACTCCCGACGGTGATCCCCCCGCCCGCCGAAAAAAGAATTTCGTCGGGTCGGACGACAAAGCTGCGAATCAACAGATTGAAGTCGGATGTTCCATCGAAGCCGACATAGCCAAGGCTGCCGCAGTAGGGACCGCGGGCGGCCCGCTCAAGTTCCCCGATGATCTCGCAGGCCCGCTGCTTCGGCGCCCCGGTCACGCTGCCACCCGGAAACGCGGCAAGCACCGCCGCCAGCGGGCCGGCCCCCGGTCTCAGCCTGCCGCTCACCAGCGACACCAGGTGCTGCACATAGCGAAACCGCTCCAGCCGACAGAGCGCCTCGACCCGGACACTCTCCGGACGGCAGACCCTGGCCAGATCGTTGCGAACAAGGTCAACGATCATCACATTTTCGGCCCGGTCCTTTGCGCTGGCCCCAAGGTCGGCCCCAGCCCAGAGGTCGGCCTCGGGGCTGGCCAACATCCGCCGGGTCCCCTTGATCGGGTGCATCCAGGCCCGATCACCTTTCACCCTCAGAAACCGCTCGGGCGACATGCTGGCAATCGTCGTGTCACCGGCGGCGTAGAAACCGGCAAATGGTGCCGGGTTGAGCCGCCGGGCCCGTCGGTAGAGGGCCAGGGGATCGCAGGCAGCCGGCACGCTGAACTGCTGCGCCAGATTGACCTGGAAGATGTCGCCCGCCCGCACATAGTCGATCCCCGCCTGCACCATTGCTTCGTAGTCGGCGGGACTGTGGCTGGTGAACACCCCACCGTGGCCCGCCAGCGGCACTCGGGGAACCGCGGTTGCCGATGGACCGGCCGCAAGCACCCGGGCAGGTCCCGCCCCCGTGCCTGAACTTTTGGCAAGGACGGCCAACAGGTGCTCGAGCCGCTCGGCAGCCCGGCGGCGGCGAGCGGTCGGGCCCCGGGCCGGGATCCCCTGGGAGACGGCCCAGGCGCGGTTCTGAAGGTGGTCAAAGGCAAAGACGACGTCGTAGACGCCGAAGTGCAGCCCGGGCGTGCCCGATCGCCGGCTGTCGGCCGGCGACACCCCGAGAGTCGCCAACCCCGCATCAAAGGAGAGCAGGCCGGCGAGACCGCCCTGAAACGGCGGCAGGGCGGGAATGGTCGGGCAGCGGCAGTCCTCGAGCAATTGGCCGGCTTCTTCGAGCAGCCGAAGGACCTGCTCCCGAGTGACCGCTTCGGCCGGCAGGGCAAAGCTGAAAACAGGATCGGCTGCTGCGAACGAGTACCGATCGAGCCGGCGCGCCACTTCGTCTGCCCCCCTGGCCCCGGGAGCGGCCTGCCGCCCGTCTGCTGCCGAACTGCTGTCGAGATAGAGCAGGCCGGGAAGCGGCCGGAGCCGATTGACAAGGTCTTCCACCGAAAAGTCACCCGGCAGGTCGGCAACCAAGGCGCCCGAGGCCGTATAGCGGTGCGGGAGGGTTGTGAGCTTCATGCAGGTCGCCTCGTCACTGGCCGCCTCTGTCATGAGCCTGATCCGGCCGGCGACGACGCTGACCGGGAGACCCGGGCCGCCGCGGCCGACGGGCCGCAGCCGATCTCGGGCTCGGTCAGGTAACCCCAATCGAGGGCCTGATCCTGCCGATAGTCCTTGCCGAGCGTCAACGCCGTGGCCGCCTTGGCCATTTCGTAGCCGAGATAAAACGCGTGGCTGGGGTCGACGTCGTCGCGGCCCCGCTCCGGCAACAGGTCGAACAACGCGAAGGGATCCCGGGCGGCCAGGTGGAGACCGCGGCCGACGAGATGAATCTTCCCCCGCTCGGCGAAGACGCGAAAGTTCGGGTCGCGAATCGCCGCCGCCAGCCGGTCGAGTGCCTCGTCGCCATGCTGCTGGGGTTTGCCCCCCCGCAGCGTCACCAGCCCCGGTTCGACATGTTTCGGCAGTGTCTTTTGCGTCACGGCATGGTGCACCAGCCGCCGGGCGAGGTCACACTCCTGCACGCTGCTGCGGGCCCAGTGGATCACCTCGGTGGTCAGCACCGAGCGGATGGCGGTCTCCTGGCAGAAGCCGAGCAGCAGGGTGTTGATGCCGGCAGAATCGACGTCGGTGAGTTCCGTCAGGTTGCCGATTCCCATCATCATCTCAGCCTCGGGGAAGCGGCGACGAACGTCGAGATAACGGCCGAGGCTGGCGGCAAACCCAAAACCGATCGGCTCAAGCACCGGGTCAAGCCGGTGTGGGACCCCGGCAGCCTGCAGTCGCTCGACCGTGTCATCAAAACCGGCACCTGTCCCTGGCACGTCAGGAACGACCACCACTTCACAGCCAAAGTCGGCCGCTGCCGCGACGTTGCTGGAATTGACCGACAACACCAGGCCGGCCCCGGCCCGGGTCGCCGCCAGCACCTCGGCCGGTTCGAAGCTGTCGATGGAGACGCGAAAGCCCTCGGTCACCAGCATGGCGACGGCCTCCCCGACCCCGGCCCAGGGCTCCCCTGGCGTACAGCCGATGTCGATCATGTCAGCCCCGGCGGCCCGCAGCCGGGTCGCCTCGGCCAATAGCTCGGCGGCCGCCAGCCGGTTGGCATGGTTGATTTCGGCGATGATCTCGATGTCGTACCGTCCGTAGTCGGCCAGATCCTGCCGCTGCTGGCCAAACCATTCGTCGAGCCGCCGGCAGTCGTCGGGGCCCCGCTCAACCGGCACGCCCGCGGCCGCCTCAAGCACCGCCAGGTCGCCGCGGCAGAGACCGGGAATCAGCACGCGGTCGGTTCCCGGCGGCACCTCCAGCCGCCGGGCGATCCAGTCGGTGGTCATCAGGGCCGCCACCGTGATGTTGAGCGTCTGGACCGTCGCCGTAAAGCCGACCTGGGGGGCGAGCCGCTCAAGCAGCGACGCCACCGCCGGAGCGGCAAGCTTGCCGGTGACAAAGTGAATCCGTTGGCCAGAGAACGGGGCGTCGTTCATACCCCCAGTGTATGCTGCGACGGGGCAGACCGAACCGTGCCGCGATGCCGGTTTGCCAGCGAATGTTCACCCCGGGGCGTTGCAGTGATTCTCGAAGGCTTGATCGCGTCCTGCCGGACCGACGGTGGCATGCATCTGGCCGCGATGGGGCCTGAGGTCGCTGACGCCCGCGAGTTCGACCGGCTGCTGCTCAAGCCGTTCGCCGGCAGCCAGACCGCCGACCGGCTGGCGGCGACACCCGAGGGCGTCTTTCACCTCACCGACGACGTCCTGCTGCTGGCCCGAGTGGTGACGGGCTGTCTCGGCGTCCCGCCGTCGGCTCAGCCGGCTGAAAAGGTCCGGGGCTGGGTGCTCAATGACGCCTGCGAGGCCTTTGAGTTCCGAATCGTCGAAGCCGACACCAGTGGCCAACGGGCCCGGCTGACCGCCGAAATTGTCGCCAGCCATCTCCACCGCCCCTTTCGCGGCTTCAACCGGGCCGCCCATGCCGTGGTTGAGGCCGCCATCCTCTGCAGCCGGCTGCACCTGCTGGGGGCAACCGAAATCGGGCGACAGCTGGAGCTCCTGCGGCCGCTCATCGACAAGACCGCCGGTGACCGCGAGCGGGAAGCCTTCGAGCTCATTGCCGGGCGGTGCGGCACTTGAGCAGCGACCCGGGCCGTGGCCGGCCGGTTGCGAACGAAGCCATCCAAGAATTTCAGGACTTCCAGGACAATGGTGTTCGATCCGAACGCCGCTCCGGAGTTCGGAAGTCGTGGACTCCCGCAGTTGCCCGTGCAGCCAACCGCATTCCCTCAGCTTGCGCTTCGGGCTTCGAAGCAAGTGGGGGTTTCGCCAGTTGCCGCGGATAGCTTTTTCTGCGGACAGCGAGCCGGGCTCAGAGTCGCTGCTTAGTTGCCGCAACACCCGGCAATGAGATCGAATGCCTCCCGCTCACGGGCGCCGGCGGTCTTGTCGATGAGCGGCCGCAGTAGCTTCAGCTGTCGCTCGATTTCTGTCGCCTCGAGCAGATGCAACCGGCTGAAGAGGATGGCGGCTTCAATCACCGCATGGGCGGCCCGGTTGAAGCCGCGAAAGGGGCGGTGAAAATGGCGGGCGACAATCTCAGCGGTCAGCCGGGCCCGCTGGCCCGTTGCGTCGGACGTAACAATCCGAAACTCAAAGGCCTCGCAGGCCTCCTCGAGCACCCATCCGCGCACCTGATCTGCCGGGCGGGCAGCCGGCGGCTCGGCCAGACTGCCGGTGACCGCCCGGGCCAGCAGCAGCGGATCGTCGGTGAGGTGAAAAACCCCCTCGGGTGTTGCTGCCAGCAGCTTGGCCGTGCGGCTCCCGGCGAACGGCTTGAGGATGAGTTGGCCGAATTCACGTGAATCAGCCACCTCGGGTCCCATGGCCGCCAGATGCAGGCTGCCGTCGGCTCGGCAACTGGTGATCAGGCCTTCGAGAATCACGGCAACGGTGTCGGGAAAAGGACCGGAAATGGTGGCAAGCCGGAGGGAGCGGGTCTGGACCTGCGGCGCACCCCGCGGAGCATACACTGAAGGCATGACCGTCGCTGCGTTCTCTGGCCAACAGATTCATTTCGTCACCGGCAAGCTGGCTGCGCATGCCCTCCGGGCTCTGCTCGAACGGCTGGCGCCGCAGGTCGGCTTTGCTGCCACCGTGCAAACCCTCAATATCACCGTGGCGGCGTTGATGACCACCGACTGGATTGCCCGCCGGCTGGAGGTGCCACCGGGCACTGACCGGGTGCTGATTCCGGGGCTCTGCCGTGGTGATCTGGCGTTGCTCGAGCAGGTGGCCGGCGTGCCGGTGGAGCGGGGGCCGGACGACTGCCGACGGCTTGATGAATGGTTCGGGCAGCAGCGTCAGGATCTGGCCGACTATGGCCGGTATGACATCGAAATCATCGCCGAGATCAATCATGCCAACCGGCTGGCTGCTGCCGATCTGCTGGCCGAAGCGGGCCGGCTGAGAACCGCCGGCGCCGACATGATCGACATCGGCTGCACACCGGGTGAGCCCTGGGCCGGCGTCGCGGAGGCGGTCGCCATGCTGGTAGCGGAGGGCTTTCGCGTCTCAATCGATAGCTTCACGCCGGCCGAAGTGTTGGCGGCCACCCGGGCTGGGGCCAGCCTGGTGCTGTCGGTCAATTCGAGCAATGCCTCAGCCGCTCCCGACTACGGCTGTGAGGTGGTTGTCGTGCCTGATGTGCCGGCAACGCTTGCCGGTTTTGATGACACCGTCGAGCAACTTGCCGCGGCCGGGGTGCCGCACCGGCTCGACCCGGTGCTCGAGCCGATCGGCTTCGGGTTTGCGGCCAGCCTCGGCCGCTATCTCGATATCCGCCGCCGCTACCCCGAGGCCGAAATGATGATGGGGATTGGCAACCTGACCGAATTGACCGACGTCGATTCCGCCGGGATCAACACCCTGCTGCTCGGTTTTTGTCAGGAGACCGCCATCCGTTCGGTGCTGACGACCGAGGTGATCCACTGGGCTCGCAGCAGCGTGCGGGAGTGTGATCTGGGCCGGCGGCTGGTGCATCATGCCGTCAGCCACCAGACCCTGCCCAAACACGTCGAGCCGGGGCTGGTGATCCTGCGGGGCGGTAAACCGCAGGAGCATGGTGAGGAGTCACTCGACCGGCTGGCGACCGCCATCCGCGACCCCAACTTCCGCGTGTTTGCCGAGCGGGGTGAAATCCATCTCGTCGGCCGCGGCTTGCACCTGGCGGCTCGCGATCCCTTTCTCCTGTTCGACCAGCTGGCCGAGCACGGCCGCGACGATGTGGATTCGAGCCATGCCTTCTATCTCGGCTATGAAATGGCCAAGGCGGTCACAGCGCTGACACTCGGCAAGGACTACCGGCAGGATCAGGCCCTTGACTGGGGGCATCTGACGGAAGCGGAAATTGGCTGCGGCCCTTCAGCCGCCGCGGCCCGGGTGTCGGCCGCCACCGATTTGCCCGCCGCGGTACAGCCCCCACGTTCCTGAAGGCGATGGACGAACCCGGATGAAACTTGGATCACTGCGTCATTGGTCAACCGCTGCTGGGGCGGTGGTGGCAGAGTTGCCTGATGATCTTGATATCGAGCTGCTGTTTGCCGCCCTTCGGCAGCTCGACGGGCTGCTTTTTCTCGACAGCAGTTCAGCCAGCGGTGTGGGCGAGGAGTCCCGGCCTGACAGTGGCGATGAAGGAGCCACCGGCCGCTCTCTTGACCGGTACTCATTTCTGGCCGCAGACCCGATTTATAGGTTCACGCTCCCGGTCACAGGGGCCACGGGAGCCCAGGTTCGCGGCACGCTGGCCGAGGCCCGGCGGCTGCTGGGTGAATGTCACTGCCCGACGATTCCCGGGCTGCCTCCCTTTCAGGGCGGACTGGCCGGACTAATCTCCTTTGATGCCGGGCTGGCCCACCTCGGCCTGCCGGCTTGCCCTCAGCCGTTGGGTCCGCCGCTGCTGGAGCTCGGTGTCTACGACGTGGTCTTCGCGATCGACCATCAGCGGCAGCGAGTCTGGGCAATTTCACAGGGTGTGCCGGCCAGGGGGCCGGGTGCTCGACGCCGCCGCGCGATGGAGCGGCTGGAAGGTCAGTTCGCGGTGCTCGAAGCCGGCGATGGCGGGCGATCCCCGTCGGCGGCTCTGCATGCGGGGCCGCGGTCGGCCGCGGTCAGTCTGCCGGCAGCCGCCCCGTCCGGTCTGGTGCCGCTGCCAGGCAGCCGCGGGGTGTTTTCGACTCACAGTCCGGCAGACTATCAGGCGATGGTGCAGTCCGGCATCGACTTTGTCCGGGCCGGCGACATCTTTCAAGTCAACCTGGCCCAGCAGTTTTCGGTGCCAGCGGCCTGTGACGCCTGGGATCTCTACCGGCAGGCCCGCCGGCTCAACCCCGCACCTTTTGCCGGCTTCTTCGCGGTCGGCGACTCATACATCGCCAGCATGTCTCCCGAGCGGTTCCTCAAGGTCAGACGGGACCGCGTCTGGATGCATCCGATCAAGGGAACCCGGCGAATCCTGGCGAGCCCTGAGGCTGATCTCTGGGCCGGGGCCGATCTTGGGGCCAGCGAGAAGGATCGGGCCGAGAACGTGATGATCGTCGACCTGGTTCGCAACGACCTTGCCCGGGTCTGTCGCCCTGAGAGCGTGTCGGTCGAGGCCCTCTGCCGACTCGAACGGTTTCGCTACGTGCAGCACCTGGTGTCGGTGGTGACGGGACGGCTGGCGGAGGGCGCCGGCCCGCTCGATGCCGTGCTGGCGAGTTTTCCCGGCGGCAGTGTCACCGGCGCTCCCAAACACCGTGCCTGTGAGATTATCGGCGAGTTGGAACGGGTGGCGCGGGGGGCTTACTGTGGCAGCCTCGGTTATGTCGGCTTCGATGGGTCGGCTGACTTCAACCTCTTGATCAGAACCTTTATCGCCAGGCCGCAGGAGATTCTCTTCTCTGCCGGCGGTGGCATCACTGTTGGCAGCGAACCGGCGGCCGAGCATGCTGAAAGCCTGCACAAGGCGGAGGGCATGCTGCGGGTGATCGCGGTCGTCACCGGGGAGGAACTCAGATGATCGTCATGCTCGACAATCGTGACAGCTTTGTGTTCAACCTGGCTCGGTACTTCAGGCTCCTCGGCGGCGATATTGTGGTGTTACCCAGCCAGACGACTGACCCCGACGCGGTGGCAGCCCATCATCCAGCGGCGATCGTGATCTCGCCGGGGCCCTGCACCCCACTGGAGGCCGGCTCGTCGGTCGCCTGTATCCAGCGGTTTCGCGGACTCGTGCCAGTGCTCGGGGTCTGTCTGGGGCATCAGGCGATTGTGGCGGCGGTCGGCGGCCGGGTCATCCGGGCAGCCAAACCGCAGCACGGTCGCACGAGCGAGGTGTTCCACGACGCCACCAATCTGTTCGCTGGTTTGCCCAGTCCCTTGCGGGCCTGCCGCTACCATTCACTGATTGCGGACGAGGCCACCCTGCCGGCCGAACTAACGGTGACGGCCCGCACCGCCGATGGCGTCGTCATGGCGGTGTCCGACGAGCAGGCCGGACTCTATGGCGTGCAATTTCATCCCGAGTCGATCCTGACCCAGCAGGGTTTTCGGTTATTGGCCAATTTTCTCGAGCTGGCAGGCGCTGCCGTGGATGCCAGCCTTGTTGCCCGCCTCGACGCCGGCGTTAGCCGTGAGGCTGGTGACGTTGAAAAGGGTCCTCCGGTTTCGGACGGACGGGTCGTCACCTTCTGAAAAGGGGCTGTGGGCCGACACTGCCGCTGTTGAGTGCAGTGCTGCCCTGAGAACAGGCGGCCGCCGAGCGTATTTCGGATCGCAGTTGGCTGCCTGCTGCCTCCTCAGGCTCATCTCCGGTCGGAAAAGCCGCTGGGAATCAGTGCATTCCTTCAAAAATCTGCATTGTCTTAAAAGCTCGGCTGCTTTCGGCACGCCCTTTGCCCATTCTCCCTTCGCTACGCGTTTGAGCACCACGACGGTGTGACGCGTTGCAGGGTAGGACGCCGTTCCTGCCCTCCCTTCCAGAAACTTCCTATTTGAAGGCGGAGGCTTGTCATGAAGACGTTTGGGGATCGATGGCTTTACGGGCTGCTCGTTGGAGTGGCCACCTGTTTGGCGGTGGGGGTTGTCATGTCAGCCTTTCCGACCGTGGCAATGGCTCAGGAGGAGGCCGCAGAAACACCGGCTGAAGAGGTGGCTGAGGTGGAGGCAGCCGCCGATCCGTTGGCGGCATACATTGCCGAGGCTGATTACACGATCAACACCTTGATCATGTTCATCTGCGCTGTGTTGGTGCTCTTCATGCAGGCAGGGTTCGCAATGGTTGAGATCGGTCTCAACTCGGCGAAAAACGCCGTGAACATCCTTGCGAAGAATGTCATGGACCTCTGCGTCGGCGTGTTGCTCTACCTGTTCATCGGCTTTTCGCTGATGTACCCGGGTGACGCTTGGGTGGTCGATGGCTGGCTTGGAAGTGTCTCTCCGTTCGTGGTTGCCTCCGAGGGCACTGGGTACGGCGATTACAGTTCCTATGCGGACTTCCTCTTCCAGGTGGCCTTTGCCGCGACTGCGGCCACCATCGTCTCCGGTGCTGTCGCAGGCCGAATGAAGTTTTCGGCCTACCTGGTCTACAGCGCCATTCTGACAGGGCTGATTTATCCGATCAGTGGTGCCTGGAAGTGGGGTGCGGGCTGGTGTGACGCAATGGGCTTCCAGGATTTCGCTGGAAGTGTCGTGGTCCACGCAGTCGGCGGCTTTGCCGGTCTGGCCGGTGCCATCTTCCTCGGCCCGAGAATTGGTCGCTTTACCAGTGATGGAAAGAGCGTCCCGATCCCCGGTCACAACATCTCCTTTGCCGCTCTTGGCGTGTTCATCCTCTGGGTGGGGTGGTACGGCTTCAATCCGGGCAGCCAGCTGACTTACGCTGGTTCGGCCAATGCGAATGCCACCACCTACATTGCCCTGACGACGACACTTGCCGCGGCAGCAGGTGCGGTGACAGCGCTGATCACCGGCTGGGTGCTCTTCGGAAAGCCCGACGTCACCATGGCTCTGAACGGTGTGCTCGGCGGGCTGGTCGCGATCACGGCCAACTGTGATCGTGTCTCGCAGGTTGAGGCGTTGATTATCGGCCTCATCGGTGGACTCCTCGTTGTCACGGGCATTCTCCTGCTGGAGAAACTCAAGATTGACGACCCGGTTGGTGCCTGGCCTGTTCATGGCCTCTGTGGTGTCTGGGGTGGTCTCGCCACCGGCATCTTCGGAGACTTACCCGACGGTATTGATTCGGTCGGCAGCTTCTTCACCGTGCAGTTGATCAGCACGGCGGCGATCTGTGCCTGGGCGTTCATCACGATGTCGGTCGTGTTCGGAGTGCTCAAGGGCATTGGCATGTTGCGGGTCTCGCCGGAAGTCGAGCAGGCTGGTCTTGATCTCCACGAGCACGGCCTCCGGGCCTATCCGCTGGGGGCTGATCAGTAAGGCTCCTCATTGAAGCCAGAAGGATGCCCCAATGGCCTGGGCGAGCACTCCGCCTTGCTCGCCCAGGTCGGGGTGTTTTCTTGTTTCACGGAAAGCTCGGACTGCTTGTTTCACGGAAAGCTCGGACGTCGTGTCCGACTTTCCTTGGGGTGGATTGATGAAAAGCCGAGGTTTTCATCAATCCACTGGTGCTCATTCGCGGCATCCTGCCGCCGGATTGCAGTGCGTGTTGCCGGTTGGGGTAGCCCAACATGCTGTTGGTCCGGTCGCTTCCGCCTTTTGATGGTGTGCCGAGCGGCACCGAACCCCAAGAAGCCCGAGGCGCGAGCCGAGGGAATGCGTTTCTGGGATCAAAAAACGTGGTTTCCCTCAGCTTGCGCTTCGGGCTTCGAAGCAATCGGAGACGCGTCCCGTGCCCAGAAGCCCGAAGCGCGAGCTGAGGGAATGCGGGCTGCCGCCCATTCAAGGCCCGCAGTCCGGAAGTCGTGGGCTACCGCAACGGAAAGCTCGGACGTCGTGTCCGACTTTCCTTGGGGTGGATTGATGAAAAGCCAAGGTTTTCATCAATCTGCTGGTGCTCACTGGCGGCATCCTGCCGCGGGGTGGCAGTGAGCAATGTTGGTGTTCTTCGTACCTTCTTGCCTTTGTGGTGAACAACAACGAACAAGCGATCGTCATCGTCCGACCGGCCCGGTACGAAATCCGCCGTTGATGTTGATCACCTGGCCGGTCACAAAGCTGGCCCCTGGTGAGACCAGCCAGTGGACCGCCGCGGCGATGTCTTCGGGTTCACCCCAGCGTCCAACGAGGCTTTCACCGATGGCCCGCTGCTGCCATTCGCGACTGGCCTGATGCCCCCATGCCGTTCTGATCCAGCCGGGGGCAACGCAGTTGACGCGGACGGAAGGTGCAAGCGACTTGGCCAGGCTTTTGGTGAAAGCCATGACCGCTGCCTTGATCGCGGCAAACAGTTCGCCGCTGTCCCCCGCCATGCCGATGTCTGCCTGATCCCAGCCGATGGTCACGATCGACCCACCGCGGTCAGCCAGTTGCCGGCCGAAGGCCCGCCCGAGCAACAGCGTCGAACGAACGTCGATGTCATAGAGAAGCTGCAGCTTTTCTTCGAAAGCAAGTTTTGCTGTGCCACCGGTGAGGGTGTCAGCGCCGGCCACCAGGCAGACTGCATCGAGCGTGGGGCAATCCCGCTGCACGGCTTCGGTAAGCTGCTGGCAGCCCTCGGCCGTGGCCAGATCAGCCAGAAACGTGCCGGCAACCGCACCGCAGGGCAGGCTGCCAATCTCAGCCGCCAGTTCCGCGGCTGCCTCGGCCCGACGGCCGTGGATGGCGATGGCAGCTCCGGCTGCTGCCAGTTCCCGGGCCACCGCCCGGCCAATGCCGCTGGTGCTACCGGTGACCAAAATTGTTTGTGCGTCGAGATCGCCCATCGGTCAATCGTTTCCCTCAGCAGCGGGCTTGGGGTGAACGGCGGCCTCCGGATGATTCACTACCATCTCATAGCAGGCCGCCTCTTCGGCGTTCCGAACCAGCAGCAGATTGCCGGCCAGGCAGAGGGTGTTCCAAGTCTGGCCCTCGATGGCCGCCAGTCGGCCCAATTCGGCCGGTCGTTGGGGGGCTGCTGGTACCGCCACCACCTCACCCGACTCGGCCTGCACCAGCAGTGTTTCACCGACCAACAGCACCTGCCCCTGGCCATACCGGCCTCGTTTCCAGGCCCGCTTGCCGTCGGCCAGTCGCACGCACTCGAGGATTCCGTCGGAGAGCCCGTAGGCGTGTCCAGCATGAATAGCCACGTTGGTGAATTTGGTCTTGAGCAGATTTGACTGCTGCCAGACCGGCTCGATCAGCCAGCCGCTATCGGGAGGGCCGAGGGAAAAGACGGCTGCGCCGATCCCGTAGCCTTTTGAGATGAATATCGTGTCATCTGCCAGCAGATGCGGCTGCGAGCAGCTGGCGTCGGAGTTGGAATGGCCAGGCCAGGGAAACTGCCAGACTGCTTCACCCGTGGCAGGGTCGTAGGCGGCGACGTGGGCTTCATTGACCGTCATCACCATCGGGCGGCCGGCCACGGTGACCAGTTGCGGCGTGGTGTACGCGATCTGTTCGGTGCCGGCCAGCCAGACCCGCTCGCCGCTGGAACGGTCGTAAGCGACCAGCGACACGAAGGCAGCTGTTTCGGGGTTGGCTGTGGCCGGGGCGTCCGTGGCCGGGGCCATTCCCTGCCGAGGGCCACCCGCCGGCACAATCACCAGGCTGTCGGTCACCAGCGGAGATCCCGACCGGCCCCAGGCAACGGCTGCTGCGTGAACCTCCCGGTCGATGCCCAGATCGACCAGTACATCCTTCCGCCAACGCACCCTACCGGTCGCGCCGTCGATGGCATGAAGCCAGCCAGTCGCGCCGGTGGCGTAGACCATGCCGTCGCGAATCGTCGGGGTTGAGCGGGGGCCCACGCCGCCAAGCACCGTCTCATGCCGAGCCGGCACTGCCACGACCCACTCGGGGTCACCGGTTCGGATGGCATAACAGCTGATTGCCTCATCTTGGCCCCGTTGTTCGAGCGTCACAGCATGGTCACCGCAGGTGGCAAAGCCGCCCCAGCCTGCCCCGATCGGCCGCCGCCAGAGCAACTCCGGCGGCTGGGTATCCCAGTCGGTGGCAATTTCGACATCCGGCAGCCTTGCATGACCGCCGGGCCCGAGAAATTGGGGGAAGTCGCCGGGTGTGGCCGACCAGTCGCCAGGCGTTGTGGCCGATTGACGGACACCGCGGGCAACGCTTGCTGCCGACGGTAGCAGCGTGTCGCGGCTACGCTGCCAGCGAAACACAAACTCCGGCACCAGATCGCCGCTGACCCGTTCAATCCGCAGCAGGGCGATGGCGAGCAGGACAGCCGTCGCCAGTCCGCCGGCAACGCCCCGCTTCATCGCGAGTGAATGGCCGCTTTCCCGCAGAAACCAGAGCAGCAGGCTGACCAAACCCGAAAAGGCCAGGATCAACGTAATGATGTTGCGGACCGCCTGATCGACAACCTCGCCGGCGATCAGTTCCAACCAGCCAAACCGCACCAGTGCCGTCGCGGCCGCCAGCGATGACAGTGTGATCCAGACCCGGAGCGGCGGGGCGAGTCGGCGGGGCGGCTGCCGGGTGGCCCCGGCAGGGGCGGGGATGGGGGACTTCATGGGCCGGCGTCGCAGCAGAGGAAGGGAACGCCGGCGGTGATCCTGCCAGCTCCATCTGTTCTACCGGTGGTGGCTGGAACCGGGCAACATCGGGAATCTTCGTCATAACCGGATCAGCCTGTCCGTTATTAGGCTCTGTCTGAAAACTCAGGAGTTGGCTTCAAGCGGCTCATTTGCCCCCCTGGCGAAATCCGGCTCCATCGCCAGATCTGCAAATCTGGCTGCTTCGCCGTTCTGCCAGAGGCCAAAGCAGTTCGCTCTCGGGCCAACGGTGGCCTTTTCAGACAGAACCTAACCGTGGCATCAGCTAGGCTACACTTG
>Ga0180432_10007169_pt1 | contig 14244 bp, 15 predicted proteins | sample SS_ome_10_FD_132414 | JGI IMG/M metagenome (GOLD analysis project Ga0180432, IMG submission 132414) | Hypersaline lake sediment archaeal communities from the Salton Sea, California, USA - SS_1_MS_2 metaG | ecosystem: Environmental > Aquatic > Non-marine Saline and Alkaline > Hypersaline >... | reverse complement strand
GCTTGACGATTTTGCGTTACACGGTTCCACGCAACATGTGAATCTGGTGGGGGGATGGGATGGATGGATGGGACGTGCTCGTGAGCACCGGCATGCGACAGGACAACGTTCGTTCTCTCTCATTCTACGTTCCCGGTGGGCTCCCGTCCGCACGTGATCTCCAGGGACTTCTTCTGATTCTCGAATCCTCTCTTGTCTGGGCGGTCGTTGCACGGACCGAGAAGGCAAAGAACGACGCGTGGGTCCGAGTTACTCAGACCTCGGGAGAGGAAGAGGAGGAGTGCCGGCGTGAATGGCGCGAGCTAAAAGCTCGCTCGCAGGCTTTCAAGAAGTCATTCTCAGACTTCTTGGTTCGCAAGTACAGGCCTCTGCTTTTCGATGCCCATTCGTGGGTGGGTTCGCCACCGCCCCCGGATTTGCATTCGCTCATGGACGTGCTCAGGCGGCGAGCCGGGTCTACTGAAGAATCATCATGGCTTGAGGAAGAGATCAGCAATGCTCTACGAGATCTCAGGGAGATGTGCAGCCCGGAGAGCAGATCGCGCCGGATTACGCGCAGCCGGGAACTCGATGGATCAGACTTTCACATTGCCGATTTCAACGAGTGGATCGCCGCCGAGTTCGGTCGGGAATTGCTACCCACACAGAAGATCCGCCCTGGTAAAAGCGTCGAATTCATCTTCGACATGGTTGCCATTACGAGCATGGTGGTACTGCAAGACCACGATGTCGCCAAGGAGATCATTGTCTACACGATGGCGGTGCTTAGGGCATGGATGGGGAAGCGGCCAAAGGTGGGTCCTTCGTCCCAAACCATTAAGGTACCTCGATTGACGGGACCCTTGCTCCAGTTGATGGGGCGCTACGATGAAGTTGAGCTGGAGGTGAAGGAGGACAGGTTGCGGTTGGTCCTCAAGCGGACGCGAGGCGGGTCCTCCACCTCGTCGCCGACGTAATCGCAGAGGCCAATAGGTGCCGGCCGCCCATTTCGGCAGCGCGTATCTCGGCAGCAGGATCCGCCGCCGAGGGCGGCTGCGCTACAAGCGAGTTCTTGCTGATGGCCGTTGAGTGGACTAGAATCACGAAAGCCGGGGGTGATGCGCGCCGGGCAAACGTGACGGGAGAGGACGATGGGTGGTGGAGGAGAAAGGCCGGTGCTCATCCGGCCGCACGGCGGCTACCGGAATCTGAAGGCGTACCAGAACGCCGAAATCATCTACGACGCGACGGTGGCGTTCTGCAACCGGTTTGTGAGCCGCCGGTCGCGCACGCATGACCAGATGGTCCAGGCCGCCCGGAGCGGAAAACAGAACATCGCCGAAGGCAGCCAGGCGTCGGGCACGTCTCGCAAGATTGAACTCAAACTTGTCGGCATTGCACGGGCCAGCCTGGAGGAGCTCCTGCTTGACTACGAGGACTTCCTCCGGCAGAGAGGCCTGGCGCTGTGGGGCAAGGGCGACGCCCGAGCGAAGGAAGTGCGGGCGCTGGCTTTTGAAGAGCATAGGTCATATACGACCTATGGGACCTATGTAGAAGACAAGACCCCTGAAACTGCAGCCAACACACTGCTCTGCCTGATCCATCAGGCGAACTACCTGCTGGACCGGCTGCTGCGGGAGCTGGAACAGCGGTTCCTGGAGGAGGGTGGTTTCACGGAGAAGATGTATCGTGCTCGTTCGGCCAGGAGGAGGGGCCGCGGGTGAGCGAAGGCCGGCCGACGTCGATCCGCCACCCGTTTCGTCAGGCGCGTCTCGACTGAATGATCCGCCGCCGGGGGCGGCTGCGCCACAAACCATAGGGGGGATATCATGAAGCAGATCGGCATTGGAACTCTGGTCGGACTGATTCTTCTTCCGTGTATTCCGGCCCATGCGGTCACGTGGCTTGTCCCCTCGCAGTGTCCCACGATTCAGGCGGGGATTGATTCTGCGAGCGCCGGGGACACGGTACTTGTTGCCTGCGGCACCTACACCTGGGGCAGCGAGGGAACAGGTACATCGGACGGGCTCATCACCATGAAATCGGGGATTGTTCTTCGAAGCGAGACAGGTCTGGCGGACTGCGTCACGATCGGCGCCATGGACGCCGGCCGGGTGATGTACTGCTCGCGCGTCGGCTCGGCGACGAAGATCGAAGGGTTTACCTTCACCGACGGTTCCGGAACCAGCGGCGGCGGCGTTGAGTGTTCGTACTCTTCCCTCACGTTCAGCCAGTGCTCTTTCGAGGGTGACTACGCACTCACGACTGGTGGAGGTATATGCTGCCGGGATTCGTCGTCGGTCACATTCGCGGTTTGCAGCTTCACAAGTAATTCGACTTCGAATAGCGGCGGGGGGATCTGTTGCCTGGATTACTCGAACCCGACGTTGGAGAACTGCACTTTCACGGGGAATTCGGGCAATTCCGGGGGCGCAATGTACTGCCACACGGGTTGTACGGCCACGGTTACGAGCTGCACCTTCACCGGGAACACGGTCCTCAACAATGGCGCCGGGATGTGGGCCTACGAATGCCCTCCGGCGCTCTTGACCACCTGTGTGTTCTCGGGGAACTCCGCCGGGTACAGCGGTGGAGCGACCTACTTCTACTCCTGCTCGCCGAACGTTGTGAGCTGCACGTTCTGCGCGAACTCCTCCGGTGGAGAGGGGAGCGGTATCTGTCTCCAAGATGCCTCGCTGGCCATGGACAACACGATCATCGCTTCCGCTCCCGACGGCGGTGCCGTTTTCATCTACGGCTCGGGAACCGCCAATGTGGCCTGCTCGAATGTGTACGGCAACACGGACGGAGACTGGACGGGACCCATCGCCGGGCAGGAGATCCTCAACAACAACATGTCCCAAGATCCCCAGTTCTGTGATCCGCCCGAGGGAAACCTGGGCGTAGGGCCGGACTCGCCATGTCTTGCGGCCAACAGCCCGTGCGGGATATTGATCGGAGCGGTCGGCGAATCCTGTGCGGCGGGAGTCGTTGCTCGCGCCGAGAAGGTCAACTGGTCCGGAGTCAAGGTGCTGTACAGATAGCGCCAGAGGGACAGCGCCAGAGGGACAGTCACCTATTTTCATCAAGTATGTGGGAATGCGGGGGCAGGGTACGCGTTTGAAACTTTCATGATGACCACGGCGACACCACGCCATAGAATCAACACACCGGGGGTGATGCGCTCCGAGCAAGGGTGATGGGAGGGGAAGATGGGTGGTGTAGGAGATAGGAGCAAGTTGTCCGAATGCGCAACAGGAACAACGCAGGATGGTCGCTGGGGTCGCGCCGGCAGTGGGGTCGGGCGACAAGGGTACACTAAGGAGGGGAGCAATGCGTACGCAGCTCCGGATCTGTACAGTGCTCGCTAGCGCTCTGGCTGTCTTGGTGTTTTGTCCGACGTTGGCCACGTGTGGTCCTCGGGATCATGACGATGGTTTCTTCCTGAGGCTCTCGGCGGGCGCCGGGCCGGTGAGCACGTCCGCTGAGAGCATGGGTTTGGATTGGGAGATGTCCGGATCGGGCGGCGACGTCAACCTCGCCATCGGCGGAATAGTCATGCCCAACCTTGCTCTGCACGGAACGATCTTCGGTTGGTTGATGAGTGAGCCTGATGCCGATTTTGGCCCGCTGGGTTCCGGAGTACTCGACGGAGATGTTAGCCTGAACGTCGTCGGCGGGGGCATTACCTATTACTTCATGCCGATCAATATCTACGTGTCCGGTTCGGCCGGTGCGGCCACGCTGTCCTACGACGGGCCTTCGGGCAGTGGAGAAACCGACTATGGATACGCCGCCGACGTCACGGTCGGCAAGGAATGGTGGGTCAGCGATGGCTGGGCGTTGGGGGTCGCCGGCGGATTCAGTTATCACTCCATCCCGGACGAGGACATGGACAGCGATTGGACCGGCACGAGCGTTGCCGTACGCTTCACGGCAACGCACAACTGATGTCCGGCGTTGGAATCCGGGGACGCGATACCGATTTTCGCAGGCATTTGTGGGGACACTGTCCCCTGACGCTCGAACATCGAAGGGCGCGGTATGAGCTCTGTCTTGGTGATCAACCTAAGCGGAGAGTCTCAGCCTGCGTAGTGACGCGCCGTCTTGGGACGTGACTGAAGATCCCACCGTTCCCCCCTTCGGCAAGCTCAAGACATCCTTCGACAGGTCGCCGGCGGAACCCGCCGGCCGCCGGGGATACACGGTGGGCAAACGGTCGGACCTCGCGTTCTCGCCTTGTCGCCGGTCCCGCCCTCCCGTCTCTCCTGCCTCCGCTCATGCCCGCTCCGCCGCCGCTCACGACACGCGCGCCCCCCGGCCGATCTCGCTCTCGTATACTCGATCGTGAGGGGCCGTCTCGGGAGATTCTGAGAGGCAAGAATTCCGGACGGGAAGTTGGGCGTCCGGCAACCCAGACGAGGAGGGTGGCATGACGGGGATACATCTCGCAGGTCTGAGCCGCAGGCAGTTCGTGACGAAGGTCATGCCGATGTGCGCGCTCACGTGTGTTCTCGGGCGGAGTACGCTGGCGTTTGCCCAATCCACAGAGTCCGCCGCCGACGAGGAAGCCAAACACATGTTCGATCTGGATTCGGGGAGGAAGCTCACCAACAGGCAGCTCATGGCACTGCGCTACGGGGAATTCATCGGTCTGACGAAGGCGCTCGAAGCGGTACTCGGAGAAGAACGACTCATCGAGTTTCTCAAGGAAGATACCACCAAGAAGATGCTGGCCTACGGGAAACGGCAGGCCGAGCACTCCCCCGACAACGGCTTCGCCACCTACGTCGAGCAGTTCCGGGGCGGCTACGACAACCTGCTGGCGATGGAGATCGTCGAAGACACGGACCGGGTGTTCGAACTGAAAGTGAGCGAGTGCATCTGGGCGACCACGTTTCTCGGGGCAGGCGCCGGGAACATCGGCCATGCGGCCGTTTGCTTCGGTGATTACGCCTGGGCGCGGGGGTTCAATCCCAAGATTGAGATGGTCCGCGACAAGACCCTGATGCAGGGCCACGCCTGCTGCAATCACCGCTATCTGTGGAAGGGATAGAGGGAGAGCCGGGGCGTCACCCTGATTCCGCTCGCGGGTTGAATCACAGGGGGCGAGGGTTTCAGGGGAGCCCCGGCGATTCCGTGATTCGACCGTCAGGGGACAGGATACGCGCCGCACGCTCTCTTGGCAATGGCAAAAGGATGGGGGGCAGCGTCGCGGGCGAGTGCGTGTAGTTGGGATCCTCACACGTTACACGTCGACAGGAGTGCCGAGAAGGCCGAGATCTGAATCGTAATCCACCGCGCTCCCGGGAGCCCAGAAGGGTCCGGGGCGGCGCCGGCTCCGATATTCTCCCGTCCACGCCGCGTCCCGCACGTCAACCGTTGCAAAACTCTGTGTCGAGGATTAGACTAGTCTCGGAAATGAGCCAGGAATCCGGACCGGAGGGTAAGCGATGGCTGGCAAGATCCGGCTTTGTTTTCTGTTTGCTGCGATACCGACCGTCCTCGCCGGCTGCGGGGCGGTGGGACAGGGGGGATGGAAGGCCGATATCGGGACGATTCGCCTGTCGGAGATCGACGAGGGAACCACGATCCACATGGAGCGCGGCGAGAGGTTGATCGTCTCTCTTCGGCAGAATCCGGACGAGTGCTACCAGTGGGACATCGAGGAGCTGGATGAAGAGGTGCTCAGTTTGGATCGCGTGAACGTCCTCTCGGACCACCCGGGCGTGCCCTGCAGCGGGGCCGACATGATCTTCCATTTCGACACCGTGGCCGAGGGAACGACCCAGCTTCGGCTCACGTACGCGAGAGGATGGATCGAAGGCGAGACGACGTTCGAAGTGTGGGTGGTTGTGCGAGAATGACCGTGCTGAGTCGGGCGTGTGGGTGGTCGTGCGAGAATGACCGTTCTGAGTCGGACGTGTGGGTGGTGGCTTGGGAGTGATTGTGCCGAGTTTGAAGCCGGGAGGCGCCGTCACACTCTACTGAAACCCGTGGGATCTGTCGTTGCCCGAGGGAATGCGGTACTCTCTCTTCGGCACGTCCTGCGGCCTATCCGACACTTCGGGACTGAGCCCTTGACACCGTCCCATTCCGTTGGTATAGCCCCTGTGTCCCTGTTGCGCGCAACGTACCTGGCTTCGGCGTACTCAAAGTCGGGGACATGCCAAACAGGGCTTTATGTGCTGGGAGGAGGGTAAACGTTACCCACCAAGACACCTCCGGAAGTCCTGCGCGCTGGCTGTCCCCGACATTTCTCTTGCTACTCCGTTTTTCGTCCTGTCCCCGTGTGTCCTGAAGAAGATTTCCACCGTTTGCCGCCTGCTGCCTGAAGGGTCTGCCTGTTGTACCCTTGCGCAGAGAGAGAAGTTCCCGACCGCAGTGTCCCCGGGGCGCAGGGATCCGGAAAAAGCTCGGCCGACGGAGCGAAGCCGGAAGGGGACCGGATGCCGCGCCCGGGGATCGGGGAGACCCAATCCCCGGGCGAGAGAAAGCGGCTTTGCGATTTGCCGCGGGGTTCCGGCACGACCATTGCGAGAGGAAGGAGGCAGATCAGCCATGGAACCGGCTTGATGAGGTGTCTTCGGAGGAGGTGGGTCGATGTTATGCGCATACAGGGTAAGCGATTACAGCCAGCGGGCCGACTCCGGGAAGGCGGCCGACGGCGGCGGGCGATTTTTCTTCACTTCGGAAGGCTGCAACGAAATTGTCCGCTCGCTCACCCTGATGCATCCGGAATCCATCGTGGATGTCGTGGCCAGGGCCGAGTCGCTGATGGATGGCTCGCCCTCGGGTGAGGAGGATCCCGGTACGTCGTTCGTCCTGGCCAGGGCGTATCGCTACTGCGGCGATCCCAGGTTTCTGAACCGTCTCGAACAGATGATGAGTCCCGAGGACGGTCGAAAGAGCGGCGCCAGTCCCGCCTATGATCAGGAAGTGATGAGCCGGGCGGCTCGCGTGATCTCGGACACCTACGCCTTTCACCTGGCCGGAGAATCCGGGCACCCGGTCGAGGACAAGCTTCTCAAGGACATTCGAGCCCGCTGCTCCCGGCTCATACGGACGCGGCAAAAGGCGCGCCCGCTGGCGCGGGTGATGGCGGCCGGCGCCGCGGCCATGGCGGCCCTGTCTCTGCCCCCGGGCGATGCCTCCGAGCGGCATCGGGAGTGGGGCCTGGCCACTCTGAGTGAACTGGCCGGACAGTACACGTTCCCCAGCCGACCGATCAGTCTGGGGGAGCGGTGCCTGGTGGCGGAGGTGTACCTGTCCCTCATCATACTTACCCAGCGCCACCGTCTCGACGTTCCCTCCACCGTTCTCGGAAGTGTCGAGGCCGTCATCGACAGCATCGGAGAGGTTCCCGACGTCCCCGCCATGGGCCGCGGGGGCGAGATCGTCCTCGATGTGGTTCCCTTTGAATCCCATGGGTCCCGAGAAGCGATCCTGGCCCTGGGCGCCGTACTGTTCGACCGGCCCGATCTTTCCGAGGCGGGCGTGGAAGCCGGAGAGACCCTTCTGTGGTTGCTGGGAATCGGGGGGATGGAAGAATTCGAGGCCCTCTTCGCCGTTGGGGCCGAGGAGATGCGCTGAATGGGGCCGTTGAAAGACCCCGGCTTCTTGACGGACGCTTGGATCGCGAAGATGACCTTTTGGACAATCCCCGAATCCCGAGATCTCGTCGGGACAGGAACTTCCCCCCGGTTCTCGGGTGCAATCTTCGGAGCGCGTTGCCGTTGGAGTTGCCCGTTGACATCGCCCCTCCGGCATGCTAGATTCTGACACGGTAATAACTGCAATCCCCCATGGTCCTGGCGACAGGACGGACCGCTTTCAGGAGGTAGGGCCAAGTGTATGCATCGAGGTGGCGGGTTGTGGCGGCGGCCGGTTTTGCGGGACTCTTGATCCTGTGGGCCGGGTGTTCGCTCATGCCCGAAGAGGAACCCGTGCCGGAGGAGCTTGCGATCTTCTTCACGGCTTCGACGGGCGGTGAGATCGAACCCTGCGGGTGACACGCGTCCGACAAAGGAGACCTGGCCCGGAGGGTTGGGCAGATTCAGGAATTCAGAGAAGGGAACCCCGCGTCGCTGGTGCTTGACGCCGGAGATTTCTTCGGCGCCAAATCTCCGCCCCGGGAGCGGGACAAGAGCAAGCTGGTGAGCCGCCTCATGGGGTTGATCCACTACGATGTGGTGGGAATTGGGGAGGCCGAGCTTCGGTATGGACTCGGGTTCCTTCGGGCTCAGATCGAGGATTTCGGTTTGCCCGGAGTGTCGGCGAACTTGATATACGCGGATTCGGGCGAGCCCGTCTTCCCGCCGTACAGCGTGATCCAGCGCGGCGGGCTAAAGGTGGGCGTGACCGCGATCTCCGGAGAATGGGAAAGCCTGCGCGGCAAGGAGCCCCTCAAGGACTGGAGGGATCAGAATATCAAGCTCTCGGACCCGAAGACCGCTCTGGCGGAAGTCATCGACCGGATGCGAACGAAAGACAAGGTGGATCTCGTGATCGTTCTCTCTCACCTGGGGGATCAGGTGGGGTTTGAGATGGGCGAGGAGATCGCCGGGATTGACGTCTGGATCGAGGCCCACAACCGCGGGCGTCTGGTGAAGGCGGAGAAGCGCGCGGAAACCATTTTCTCCGCGTGCCGCGGGCGTTCTTCGGGATACGCCGAGCTGTATCTCTCCATGAACGAGGAGAAGGGGATCAGCAACTTCGTCGGACAGGGCAGGTCGCTGCAGAGCGACGGTCCCTCGGATGAAGAGGCCGTGGCCATGATCGCGGCGTTCAAGAAGAAAACCGAGAACCCGATTCGGGCTCGCGCCAAGAAGGCCAACGAGTTTCGCTTCGACGCCTCGACGGTCGGCGAGAGTCGCTACTTCAGCGTCGAATCCTGCCGCAAGTGCCATGCCGACGTGTACGAGTCCTGGACAGGAACGGCGCACGCGACGGCGTACGCCACGATTGCCGAGACCGAGCAGTGGAACGATCCCGATTGCCTGATGTGCCACACCACCGGGTATGGGACGATGAGCGATCAGGAATCGGGGATGATTGAGCCGAAATACTGGAACGTGCAGTGCGAATCGTGCCACGGGAGGGGATCGGAGCATTCCCGGCATGCCGGGGCCGCCAGGGTTCCCGAGCACGTGTGCCTGGAGTGTCATAACCAGAGCAACAGTCCCGAGTTTGAGTACACGACGTATCTGGAGCACGGGGTGCATTAGCTCGCCTTACGCGTGACGCGCGGGCTTGAGGGAACGGGTCGCTTGAGGGCGCACCCGGTGGGGCGACGGATCCGGGCCCGTCGGCCGAGCGGCCGACGGGCCTTTCTGTCTTGGGAGGAAGGATGGAATTCGGGATTGAGACCTGGATCGACCGGCTTCGGGACGCGCGGCGGGTCACGGTTCTTACCGGAGCGGGGATTTCGGCCGAGTCGGGAGTTCCGACTTTCCGCGGGGAGGGCGGGCTGTGGCGGACGTACCGGGCGGAGGAACTCGCTACGCCGGAGGCATTCGCCCGCGACCCCGGACTCGTGTGGGAGTGGTACGATTACCGGAGGGGGATCGTCGCCGGGGCCGAGCCCAACGCCGGACATCGCGCTCTGGTCGAGTTGGAGGCGCGCGTCCCCTCGTTTCTTCTGATCACGCAGAACGTGGACAATCTTCACCAGCGGGCGGGAAGCCGGGCGGTGTGCGAGCTCCACGGGAATCTCTTTCGCTCCCGATGTACAGCCGAAGGAACGACACGCGACGACCTTCCGAATCCGTTGGTGGAAATCCCTCCGGTCTGTACGTGCGGAGCGCTCCTGCGCCCCGACGTCGTCTGGTTCGGGGAGTCACTTCCGGTCGAGGCGCTCACCACGGCCGGCCGGGAAGCGTACCGTTCGGATGTGATGTTCGTGGTGGGAACTTCCGCGGTCGTCTACCCCGCAGCCGCGCTGCCCGAGAGAGCGGCCGCGGGCGGAGCCTTCGTCGTGGAGGTCAACGTGACGCGGACCCCGATCTCTTCCGTGGTCGACGTGACGATCCCGGGTTCCGCCGCCGCCGTGCTGCCCGCCGTTCTGGACGCCTTGTAGCTCGCGCCGGGCGCGGGATGGGACTTCCGCCCCGAATGGAGTTGGATGGATGGGGATTCTCTGGGCCGTGGCCAGACCGGGACTGAAGGTCCACTCGGAGAATCCGTGGGTGGTGATCGGGGTCTTTCTCCTCGGGCTTGCTCTGGTCCTGGAGGCATACGTCCGGAGCCGACCGCCCCTCTCGCGGGAACGCCGAAGCGTTCTGGCTCTTCTTCGGGCCGCCGCCCTGGTGGTCTTGATGTTGATCGTCCTTGATCCCACCCTGACCCTGACCTCACACGCTCCCGAGAAACCGACCGTCGCCATACTCGTGGATACCTCGCGCAGCATGGGATTTGAGGATCAGGATTCGGTCGGCGTGGATGAGCCGGCCGGCGATGTCCGGCCCCGCATTCAGCGAGCCCTCGAAATCCTGTGGGGCCCGCCCGGCGGTCTGGTGGAATCGCTGAAACGACGGGCCCACGTCCGGCTGTACCAGTTCGCCGAGGACCTGACCCCACTGGATGAAGATCCGTCCGGGGACGCAGCGCTCGGTACCGGCGGTGATCAAACCAACCTGGGCCGCGCCCTGACCCAATCCATGGAGTGGGGAAGGGGCGCCCGGCCGGATGCGCTGGTGCTCATCTCCGATGGGCTCAGCAACGTGGGAAAGGACCCGGTTCTCCTGGCCCCCCATCTGGGCGTGCCCGTGTTCACGGTCGGCATCGGAGATCCGCATCCCCCCAGGGACGTGGCCGTGACCCGGTGCGTGACCAACGAGGTCGCCTACGTGGACAGCCGGGTAGAGGTTCGAATCGATTTCACGGTGACCGGGCTTGATCTCGCCGGCCTGCCCGTAGTCCTCAGCGAGGGAGAGGCGCGTCTGGACTCGGCATGGGTCCGCCCCGGGGGGGAGGGCGAAACGCGACGGGTCAGCCTGTTCTTCACGCCGACGGTCGAGGGCGTCCATCGCTACCGGGTGGAGATCCCTGTCCAGGAAGGGGAACGGGTCGTCGAGAACAACCACCGCTTGCTGGTGGTCTCCGTATTGAAGAGCAAGATGAAGGTGTACTACGTGGAGGCGTATCCGCGATGGGACTACGCGTTTCTCCGCCGGGCTCTGGAGCGCGACGCCAACGTCGAGCTCACCTCACGAACGGTGGGGAGGGGCGGACCGGTCCTGCCGCCGGCCGGGGAGATGTCGGCCTACGACGTGTTCATCCTGGGGAACCTGTCGAGCCGGTTTTTCCAGAAGGGAGAAGCGGCGCGCCTGGTGCGGGTCGTAACCGAAGAGGGAAAGGGACTGGCCGTCGTCGGTGGGCGAAACGGTCTGGACTTCCGCGGGACGGAAATCGAACAAGTCCTTCCCCTGGGACCCGGCACGGGATTCGGGCGTCACTACACGGAGGTCTTTCAACCTGTGCTGACGACGGAGGGAGCGCTTCACATGGTGACCCGGCTCGACTCCGACCCGGAGCGGAACCGGAGGACTTGGGCGGACATCCCGCCGCTGGTCGCCATGAACGTCTTGGGCAAACCGAAGCCGGGCGCCGAGCGCCTGCTGGTCCATCCGGCCCTGACCCTCGATGCCGAACCGCTCTCGGTGGTCGCCGTCCAGCGGGCGGGCGCGGGCAAGTGCGTGCTCGTCTCCGCCTACACGCTCTGGCGATGGGAATTCCTGGCGGCCGGCTTTGGGGGCGAGAGCAATCCCTTCGTGGGTTTCTGGAGCAACGCGATCCGTTGGTTGGTGACTCGGGAGGATCTGGAGCGCGTTCGGGTGGCGACCGATCGGCACGTGTACCGGAGCGGCGACGTGATCGTGCTTCGAGCGCAAGTCTACGATGAGCTCTTCCAGCCCGTGGATGGGGCCACGGTCGTGGCCACGCTTCGGGAAGCGGCGCCGTCCGCACGAGCCCTGGAGGATGAACGGATCGTCCTGGATCCGATTTCCGCGGGTGAGGGGCACTACGAGGGGCGGCTGGAGTTTCTGCCCGCGGGGAACTACACCGCAGTGGTGGAAGCATGGAAGGAGAACGTCCTCCTGGGAGAGGATACGGCGGAACTCACCGTGGATACCTACAGCCTGGAATACGAACGAACGGCCATGGCGGAGAACTTGCTGAAACAGGTAGCCCGGGCCAGCGGAGGACGATACATGGGCGGCGCCGGGACGGATGTGCTGGCCGAGGGATTGAATCTCGAAAGGAGGTGGGTCGAGCGCGCTCGGGAGATCAGCGCGCCGAACCAGGCGGTGCTCTTTGTACTGTTCACCGGACTGCTGTTTGCGGAATGGTACCTCCGCAAGCGATCCGGCTTGTCGTAGGCCGACGGGGGTGGGGAGGATGAGGGGATGTACGGCCGCCGTAGGTGGATCTGCGTGTTCGCGGGCGCGGCTGCGGGCGCGCTTTTGTTTGCCCCGGAGGGCCGGCCTTCGGGCTTTCCGGGGGTGGTTCTCAATGAAGTCATGGTCCGGCCCGAATCGGGCGGCAGCGAATGGGTGGAACTCTGGAACGTCTCCGGGAAGGCGGTCCAGCTTTGCGGTTGGACGCTTTCCGATTCACGGCGCACTCCGTCGCTGATCACGTCCGATTCGGATCTGCTCGAGCCCGACGGCTACCGGGTTCTGGTCGCGAATGAAGAGACTTTCCTCCGACAGTTTCCCCGGGTGGAGCTTCACCGGGTCCGGGAGATCGAGGGTTCCTGGCCCGTTCTCAACAACAGCCAGTCCGATGACGGCTGCTACGCCGACATGGTGATTCTCGCCGACGCGGGAGGATGCGTCGTCGATTCCCTGGCGTACGGTGAGGATTGGGGGCTGCCGGGTTTCTCCCTTGAGCGGCTGAGTCCCGACGTGGGGCCCCTTGCGGCCAACTGGTGCGCGTCCCTTGCGCCCGAGGGGGCCACCCCGGGAGCGCGAAACAGTGTGCATCTGGAACGGGCGCCCGATGCGTCTCTCGTGGCAGCGCCCGATCCCTTCCAACCGGAACTCCATCGCGTGACCTTCGTTTCCTTCCGGATTTCCCTTCCGCTGCCGTCCATCCGCTTGCAGGTGTTCGACGTAACGGGCCGTCTGGTGCGGACGCTTCTGGACGACCGGGAGGCGGGCCGATCCGGGCGCATGGCATGGGACGGGTTGGATGAACGGGGGGAGCCGGCGCCTACGGGGATCTACATTCTCTATCTCCAGGCCGTCGATGTCGCGGCGGGAGCGACTTTCGAAGCCAGGGGAACGGTGACTGTGGCTCGCGGGTTTTGAGGGACGTGAGGCGGGAAACGGAGCGGTAACGGTGGCTCGCGGATTTTGAGAGACGTGAGGCACGAAACAGGTCGGTCTATCGTGGAGGTGGCGGATGTGGCGGTGTGGTGTGTGGGCGATCGTGGTGCTGGTGGGGGTTCCGATTCCGGGGTGGGCGACATTCGAGCGGATACCGTGCGACGCCGAGTCCGGTGGGGTGGCCGACGCGGGTACGGCGCGCGAAACGCAATTCGGGCGGTCGTTCGGCAATCCCGCGCATCTGGCGCGGGCCCTCCGCTGTCCGCTGCGAATCACGGCCGCGCGTCTGTACGGGATGGAGAGCCTGGGGTGGCGAAGCCTGTGGGGAGGGCGGCGGTTCGGTTGGGGAACCGTGGGCGCGGGAGCCGCCCAGTTCGGAGAGGCGGGGTATCGGGAGCTGACGCTGTCGGCTTCTCTGGGGATGGCCAGGGGAGCGGTCGCGTATGGAATTCGGGCGCGAGGCCTGGTCCTCCAGATTGGACACGTGGGCACCCGAGCCGGCGGGGTGGTCGACCTGGGGCTTCTCGCGAGAATGAACGGAAGGTTCACCCTGGGTTTCCTCGTGTCGGGTTTGGGGCCGGTCGGCAGCGGTCTGGAAGACACGCTTCCGGGTCCCCGAATCGGCCTGGGCGGCTCGATGTCCGGTCCCGGAGGCGCGGTGGCGGTCCTTGACGTGGAGCAGGAGCCGGGTCGGCCGAGGCGAATCCGTTTCGGTGTGGAGGTCCCCGCGAGGCGCGGGATTCTCCTTCGAGCAGGTCGCTCGACGGAGCCCGGGGAACTATCGGGCGGGTTGGGAGTTCGGGTTCACGGAATCGGCGTGGATGTGGCGGTTCATTGGCATTCGGTGCTGGGATTCTCCGAGCGGGTGTCGGTGCTGCTGAGATGCGGAGCGTCGAGCGTCGAGCGTCGATAGTCGAGACGCTCGTCCCGGGGC